>OIWQ01001218.1_pt1 | contig 31635 bp, 19 predicted proteins | sample 1587571 | NCBI WGS metagenome assembly OIWQ01 (sample SAMEA3888910, study PRJEB22519) | human gut metagenome | biome: human gut; feature: human-associated habitat; material: faeces | place: Denmark | collected 2010 | reverse complement strand
ATGCGCTTCACCGACCGCAGCGGCGGGGTGTCACGTCGCCGGGTGATAATGCACTTCCCGGAACAGATTGCCCCGGAAGAACGTGACCCTAAACTGAAAGATAAAATCGCCCGGGAGCTGGCCGTCATCGTGCGCCAGCTTATGCAGACATTCAGCGACCCGATGACCGCGCGTACACTGCTCCAGTCGCAGCAGAACTCCGACGAGGCACTCAGCATCAAACGCGACGCCGACCCGACATTTGATTTTTGTGGCTATCTGGAGGCACTGCCCGAGCCTGACGGTATGTACATGGGGAATGCGAATATCATCCCGCGACAGCCGCGTCTGTACCTGTATCACGCCTATCTGGTCTATATGGAGGCGCACGGCTACAAGAACACACTCAGCCTGACCATGTTCGGCAAAGGGCTGTCATCGATGCTGAAAGAGTACGGGCTGAATTACGCCAGGCGGCGAACAAATCAGGGGATGCAGACGAACCTTGCGCTCAGGGAGGAAAGCAACGCCGACTGGCTGCCCCGGTGCGATGAAACCACCGCGACATAACCTACCCGGACCGGCATCAGCCGGTCTTTTTTTACCTGAAATCCCGGAAAGTGAACAGTAAAGTGTTCACTGTTCACGGACTGTTCACCGTGTATCGCATTGAAATTAAAGACAAATAATGGCGAGTGAACAGTGTGAACAGTTTTCCGTAAAAAAAGTTTTTTTCATTACCTGGCCTCGATTTCATCACAGATCCAATGCCTAAACATCCCCCCTGCAGTCTACTAATCGCGATCTATTGAAACAATTTCACTCGGGGAAAACTGTGTTTTCGACTATCGATTTCCAATTCTTCAGTTGTGAAATTGCCTCACTCAAACTTTGAGTCTCATGGGCCGGTTCGGCATAAGAAAGACTTAAAATTGTCGTAAGACACATGGTGGAAACTGGTACACCATCATCAGACGGGTTTCTAATACTATTTAAATATTGAAAAACGGCCGTTGATATAGCTTCGCTATAGTTTTCTTTAAGTATTTTTAGCAGTGGGCGAATCATATCAAGAACAGCTTGCCCATATTCTAAAGCCTGCTCCTCACTCGGAATCATTCCTTTATGAATGACCCCATTACGAAATTTTATTTTATTATTATTGAGCAAGGTAGGTTTACAACCTAATTCCAATAGATGTAGAAATATGAATACACCTAGCTGTCTTTCTGATTGATTCGAAACTTCTTTCCATGCTTCAACCACTTTCGATTCACTGATACCTTTCGAAATGCATACTACTTTTATGAAGAACTCATAGAATCTTTCCAAAGAAGAAGTAAATGATGAAACTGCCTCACGATAGTAACCATCGATGATTGCATGTGCGCCAATATCGAAAAGAATTTCGAATTTTTGTTGTTGTAAAAACGTGATGGAGGTATGCCCTTTGAGGCACGTCATTTCATATCTGCCATCCTCCCGGAATCCAACTGACGACAAGTTCGTAATCACAGGAAGAGAGCTTTTACTAGCACCAATTATTTGATTTGTAATGAATTCTTTCAAACACACTGGACATGAGGATTGTAGTTTCATGCCTAACTCACTGTAAGTAGTGGAAATTACTGGTATACATCCATTTTTGGTAAAAGACAATTCTTCCTGCGAGAATGCAAAAGTGAACAGTAAAGTGTTCACTGTTCACGGACTATTCACTGCATATCGCGTTGAAATTAAAGACAAATAATGGCGAGTGAACAGTGTGAACAGTTTTTCGTAAAAAAAGTTTTTTTCTTGATGTGATCTATTCAAAAACAAGTTCACTTAACCGCAGGAAACATTGCAACAAATCGCCATTGGTATACGCTTAGGTATACCAATGAAAGTTGAATTGGTTAATTAACAATAAAAACATTAGGTTATAAATAGTATTCAGACTCCGCCAGCCCACCAAAATTCTCCATCGGTGATTACCAGAGTAATCCGATGAAGTCCTAAGAGCCCGCACGGCGCAAGCCCTGCGGGCTTTTTTGTGCTCTCAATTTGTCCCGCGAAGTCCGAAGAGAACTAATTAAATCCGAACCTTTTAGGCACCTTGTTAGGCACCTCATAAAGCTTTATTGTTTTTGAGGTGCCTAAAACTATGGAAACCCGGCAATGGCAAGACAAACCAAACCTCTATCCGTTAAAGAAATCGAATCCGCCAAACATAATCAATGTAGCCGCCTCACGCGCCAAGAAAAACCTGTATGTGGTCGGCTCGGCTGCAGCTTGGGAGGGAACCGGCCTGCAGGTCCTGCAGCGACAACTGGCAGAATCAGCGTGACAATCTCCGAGGTGACCCTCACGTAACGGACCGGCCACTACGTGCCAGCAGCGGAAGTTATTAATAGCATGATGAATGGACCAATGGAGAGCCGATCATCTATACTCTTGTTAATCCAGACCGGAAATATTGTTATCACTAGCCCTACAACACAAGAGTTAACCCTATATTCTGACGCTATAGAGGAATTTTACTCTGCTAAATAACCACCATCGATTGGATATACTCCTCCGGTACAGAACCCTGAATTGTCTGACAGCAAAAACAGAATGAAGTCTGCTATTTCTTGCATTTTTGCCATCCTTTTCATAGGGTGGCTATTTGCGAAACTACGTACGATATTTTCTGGAAATTCACTCATTCGTGGGGTTTGGACATAGCCCGGAGCGACTGCATTGATTCGAATGCCTTGACATGCAAACTCTAGCGCTGCGGTTTTGGTTAAACCGATTATACCATGCTTAGCCACGGTGTAAGGTGCTAATCCAGGAATGCCAACCAGACCATTTACTGCAGATAAATTAACTATAGAGCCACCAAATTTCATCATCTCAGGTATTTCATATTTTAGGCAGTAAAAAACGCCGCTCAATGAGGTGGCAATAACCTTATCCCAGTTTTCAACCGTCTGCTCGGTTATGTTTTTACCATGTTCACCTGTTAAGCCTGCGTTATTTACAGCACAATCAAGTCTGCCGAAATTTTTGATAACTTCATCTATCATTTGCCGTACTTGTTCGGGCTGTGACACATCACATCCGATCCCCAGCGCTTGTTGTCCCTGTGAAGATAATCGTTTCGCTTTTTGTTTAGCCTGCTCTGACGAGCGGGAGACAATAACGACCTTAGCTCCATGTTTGTGTAATTGCTCTGCGACTGCCTCACCTATACCTGCAGTACTTCCTGTTATGACAGCAACTTTATTCTGGAAATTCATAATTCACCCTATGAAGTCGAATTGAGTCTTTCATCTGGGTTAGTATACAAATTAGCTGTGACAGTTTTTGTCAGTACTCTTTCTCCTCGCTGATTCCTTCTTTTATTCTCCATTTTTTCAATAAAACTGTCCTGCTTTCTCTATATATGGAACCCAGTTGTACTATCTCTTCAATTTTGTCAGTTCTAAAATGACGAAAATCATTTCTCATCTCACACCATGCAACCAAAAGCCAGCATGACTCCATATATACCAATCCGATGGGCCATATGACTCGAGAAGAGTAAGTATCTTTCTTGTCACAATACTTTATTTTGATTCTCTTGCGCTTTTTAATAGCATTGCGGATGTCTTCAAAAAACACCTCATTATTTTCTGAAGGGCCGATCAGATAAGATTGACTCTCAATAAGATTTTTTAATTCACCGGGAATGACAGCGTGGATTTTGGCAAGTGCATTCCTTGCGGTATTTTTAAAATCATAATCCGTATTATGAGATACCCAATTTAACCCAAGCGTAATAGCATTGATTTCTTCATGAGAAAGGTTTAAGGGTGGCAAATGAAAGTCAGACTTAATGATATAACCAATTCCAGCACCACCTTCAATGCACACGCCTTGATGCTGTAGCGTTTTTATATCTCTGTAAAGGGAGCGCACACTTATTCCTAATCTTTCAGAGAGAGTGGATGCAGTGATCGGATATCTTTGCGCCCTTAATATCTGTAGTAGTTCGAGAAGCCTTTCTGTTCTGGTCATGTTGATAAATCCATCTTGATTCTGAGACAAAATCTTAAAGCATCTGTTCGATAAGCATCTTAGTACAAAGTAAGCGTACACGCTTAAGTTGAACTTCCCCCTGGATTAAGGATAGCGTGGCATCAACCCGTGAACTCACACCTCATAGAAGACCTTTAGCCCAGTTAGCCTGTCCGCTGTATGCCAGAGACGCTCTAAAAGTTGATGGTTCATTTTGCAGGGAGACTTACACATACTTAATATATCCATGCTTAATAACGACAATTAATTATTATTTAACCTAACACTGAGTGCGGCTTTTTGACCCACCACAAAATTACCGTATTGATCGCTCACAGCAGCACAAAATGGACAAATACCGTCATCAGCACTTACAGTTTTTTCCTAAAGCCAGCGCTTCGTTCGTGTGCCATGCTTAATCACGCTAATAACTTATAACGCTAAGCGAGGATATTATGAAAAAGACAATTATCGCATTATCTGCAATTCTGCTGGCTTCTCCCGTTATTGCCGCGACGACACACGCAACTGATAATGATGTAGCCGCCGCGCACGAAAATGCCAATACCGCAAAAGAAAAACTGCATCAGGCGCAGAATCAGGGCGAAGAGCAACAGTTAAAAGCAAAACATGCTGCTGAAGGTAAACAAGATGACCTGAACAGTAAAGTGAGTGAAGGCTCACAAAAAGCCTGGAATACAACCAAAGAAGGTACTGAAAAAGGTTGGAATGCAACAAAAGAAGGTACCGAGAAAGGCTGGAATAAGACCAAAGAAGGTGCTGCCTCCGTTGAGAAAAAAGTCAGCGAGTAATCTTCCAGCCATTCAATAATAAAAAGCCGCTTTCGCGGTTTTTTATTATTAGCAATCCTTATAATAAACGTAGAAACGCATTAAAGGGTATTGGTTTACTGAACAGATACCCCTGCCCAAAGCTAACGTTAATCCGTCGCAGCCTCTCCATTTGTTCTTCACTTTCTATTCCTTCCGCCACCAGTGGGATCCTGGCCAGTTCAGACAGGTGAACAATATTGCTGATGATAGTATCACTCACGCCGCCTTTACCCAGTGAGTCGATAAACATCTTATCAACTTTCAAGAACCGCGGCGAAATGCGTTGCAGCGCAGCATAGTTAGAATATCCGGTCCCAAAATCATCCAGGGCTAGCGCAGCGCCTGCCTCTTTCAGGCGCCTCAGAACACTTTCACGGATCAGATTCTGCTGCCGTTCGGTGATTTCCAGCATTACGCCAATATGAAACAAGTTCATCCGCTGAATAAAGGCGATAGTGGCATCGGTAAATTCATGATCCTCCAGTGAAAGTGGAGGTACGTTAATACCGATATGAAATGGTATATCACACTGAGCCCTAAGGCACCGCATATCAACCTCTACCTGCGTCAACAATTTCAGCGTCAGCACATTGATCAAGCCGCTATGTTCAGCCGTGTGGATAAATTCGTTAGGGGGAATAATTCCCTGCTCAGGGTGATTCCAGCGAACAAGGACTTCAGCCCCGACGATTTTTCCGCAAGCGAGTTCAACGACGGGCTGATAAAACGGAATAAATTCATCATTATTAATCGCACGCTGCAGTATTTTTATCGGTGATATCCGCTGCGCCCGGCGTAAGTGGAAATATAACAGCAAAGACAGAACCACAAATAAAATAAGAAGATAATGATTATCCCGCACATAATCCGCAATGCCATCCTGTGAATCCGTCACAATCCAGAAAGGATAGTTTTGCGAGGCCATCTGCACGAAAGGATGTTTTTCTGGATACAATAAAAAATGCACATCAATTTTTTCTTTACGGGCAAAATCCATAAGAATTTTATCGATCGCCGCTTTATATACTGCAACAGCCACCACCTGCCCCTGAAACGGAAAATAGATTATATACATCTCCGTGTTCAGCCGATAAATCTGTTCAATCATCAGTGAATGTGTGGTCGTTCCATTGGAAATAATCCCCGGCGATTCTCGACCTTCAAGAGAAGAGCAGTTCCACTCACCGTTCCTGATGAAACTGACTGAACGAATCTTCTCGCCAGACGCCGTAAGAAGACGCAATTTTCGTAGCAGATCGTCAGTGCAATTCTCTTGTATATGTGCGCTGGCTAACACAGCCAGTGTATTTACGTCGTCAAATATCGTATCGATTTCTTCGACCAGACTATTTATCGCGTGTTCTCTGACAAGTTGTCCCTCTCTATCCCATTGCTGCCATGAAGTCAGCACACCGGCCAGAAGAAAAAGCAACACCAGCATGATGGGTGTGATTTTCTTGGTTACAGACATGATTAACTCGTGTTGTTGAACAGAGCACCCCGAAGGACGCTTTTTGAGATTATTTCAGGAGGAAATGGCCAGACTGACATGCGCCAGTCTGGCTGAACTTGCCCGGTAGAATCAGCTTAGAAGTTCCATTTCACACCTACCATCGCAGCGCTGTCGTTATACCCTTTGTCGCCAGCCTGAACCCCGATATTGCCCCACAGATTAAGACGAGGACTTACCTGTCCCTCCACACCCACTTTTACCTCGGCAATATTTTTCGCTCCATCCTGGCGCACATTCACGCCATCCATGGTCGTACTGAAATCGCGTGAATTGTGCAGCCAGTTCAGCTCGGCAAACGGCTGGAATTCACGCTCTTTAGCGTTATCCATCTGGTGATGGCTCTTAATCCAGGTTTTCAGGCCCAGTCTGGTCTGCACATTACCATTACCGTTGCTGGTGATACGGGTACCGTTACTTTCACGATGGTCGTTCGCCTTCACTCCCATCCAGACTGCCTGCGCCTGAGGTTGTATGTACCATTCGTTCAGCGTTCCGTGACTGCCGGCAAACTCGCCCATTTTTTGGGCATATCCCATTTCCAGCGAAGCGGTAACCCCTTTCGATTTGTACGATTCGCCTTGCAGGTCATCGCCTTTAACATTGTTATCAAACCAGCTGTACTGAGCCCAGCTGTCCAGCCAGGCGCCGTTATGCGACGCATCATTAGCATACCACGTGGCATAAACGCCGGTGCTGTAGCCATTCACTGAGCCTTTTGAACGATAGCCCGTGCGTGAAGACTGGGTATTGCTGTGATCGTTACCGTAGCCCGCCATCACGCCAAGGTGCCAGCGATCAAGCCCACTCTGGCTCCATTGCGCAATGTCGCCCCCCAGTTGCAATACGTAACGGTTGCTCTGGGTTTTCAACTGGCCGCTACCGTCACGCCAGTTGTTGTGCCCACCGACGTGGCGCATCCACATGCTGGTGACTTTCTGCTCGCCGGTGAGGGCATCGATATACTGCGTTTCGCCCAGACGATCGTGCAAACGGGTGACGAACATGTTGTTGGCTGCCGCCAGGTTAGCCGTGTAGCTGCCGCCTTCCGGACGCAGATCTTTATCGGGATCTGGATCCGGGTTTGGCTGCGGATCGGGGTTGGTTTTACCGCTGGTCAGATACCAGTTGCCGCTGTTTTCATCCTGACCACGTCCAAGGCTGTAGTCATATGCCCCCGCCACAATACGGCCAGCCTGAATAAACTCACCGTCCGATACGCCATCAACATGGATAACTTCGATACCATCAATCGTTGCAGCACCTTTCCCACCGGCGTTAGTGACGCTGACAGAAGTAGTGCCACTGGTATCACCTTTCACCACCAGCTTATCCGTAACGGAATTGTCATCCCCCAGCGCAGTGTTTAAGGAAAGATGACCATCATTACCCGTGTAATTGCCATTGACCACCAGTTGATTACCGGCCTGCTGACCATTCACACCGGTTGCGAGGATACCGCTGTTAACCAGGTTTCCCTCTACAGTGAACAGGAGGTTGTCACCGGTCCCGGTACCCACCTGCAGCACACCGGCGTTATTCACATTACCTGCGACGCCCCCTACGCCCGAGAGCATCCCCGCCGTAGCAATGTTGACCTCGGTACTGGCAAGCGTGACTGGAGATGTGCCGTCACCCAGAACCAGGCCGCCCTGCTCAATATCCGTTTTCCCCGTCCAGGCGGCGTTATCACCGACAGTAATGGATCCGGCTCCCAGCTTGGTCACGTCGCCGCTACCATAAACGTCGTTATTAAGCTGCCAGGCGGTATTACTGTCCAGCACCAGTGAACCGCTATTGCGCACCTCTGCGCTGCCCAGATTTTCTGCGGTGAACGCGGTGAGCCGGGAATCCGCATCAATAGCAAATTGGCCCGTAAAGGCACTATTATTGCCCACCAGCGCGACATCACTTTCGGTAAGTTCAATCCGTCCGGCATCGCTGATGCTGTTGTAAAGCACACCTGCCGCCTTATTCATCGTCAGCGTTCCCGCCGCCACAATATCGCCCGTGCCGAGACCCAGCGTCGTGTTCATCAGCACGCGCGCACCTTCTGCAATGGTCGTTTTTGCCGTCAGCGTGCTGTTTTCACCGGTGATGGTCAGCGTATCGCCATTGATGTTTAGCGTGCCGCTTCCGGTCAATATTCCATCGGCTGTTCCGCCCTGCTCCAGGGTCAGGCTACCGCCATTGATGTTCAGCAGTGAGTCAGCCCCCGCCGTCAGCTTACCGACAGTCTGGCTATGACCATTCATGTCAAAACCGGTATCGGCGGCCAGACGTAGTTCACCGGTCTGTCCCAGTACATTATCGTTTTTCATCAGCAGGTTGCCGCTGCGCACATCGGTGATACCGGTGTAATCGTTATCCATATTCGATAGCGATACCGTCTGGCCTTTGGCGCTGTCAAACGCCAGATCGCCACTGCCAGTCACGCGAGCGCTCAGATCTGCGGCATTACCGGTTTTTCCGTTCGCATCCAGGACCAGTGCATTGTCTCCGGATGCGAGCAGTTCGACTTGTGTCAGACCATAGCTAATGTACAGTCCATCATCGTTATCCCCTCCGGTGAGGCGATAATCATAGGTTCCATTCGCAACAATCTCGCCATTTTGGCTGATGCCGGCTTCAACCCCATCGCTGATGATATTGCCATTGCTATCGGTCAGCGTCAGATTGCCCGCACCGCCGGTGACGGAAGAATCAGATGTTGCCAGTTGAATCAGGGACTGCGCATCGTCCTGCTCAAGAAGTGATAGCGTGGTATCAGCCAGCGGACGATCGTTCGTAATCGTGCCGGTATCAACCTGCACGGTTCCGCGTCCGGAGAGATCCATCGCGCCAGCATGAATTGTTCCTTCGGAACTGCTCTGCCCCGGCGTCACCCCGTCAAAGCTGACGGTGCCGCCGTTAAACGCCAGGCCTCCGATATTTTGCTCACCGGACCCCACGTGGGTGACGTTCCCCTCGCCTACATTTAATGTTGCCTGGCTCAGCGCCTGAGTATTTAATCCAGCCAGCTCAAAGGTGCTGTTCGTTAGCGCCAGCGTACCGTTGAATCCATCTGCCGCATTGTTGCTGGTAAAATCAAACGCATTACCGCTGGCATCAACGGCGACAGTTCCGGTTCCCGCCAGATGGCTATTAAAAACCAGCGCAGCGTCAGAATTCAGCGACAAGGTGCTGGTCGTATCAATGTTGTAACCCGTACCGGTCGCATCGTTTTGGTTATCACCCAACGCAAAATCAACATTATTAACGGTAAATACTGAACCAGCAGTGAGATCGATATGCTCCATGCCGGTAATAGCATCGGCGTGATTGAGGATGTACTGTGCGTTATTCAACTGAAGTGTATCCTCCCCATCACCGCCATTGAGGCTGGTAAACAGCGAGGTTTCTGTCTCTTTGACATCTTTCAGTAGGTACAGATCGTTACCACTGCCCGTCTTGATGTCGGTTGCGGTACTGCCAGACTCCAGCGTAACGGTGTTATCACCGCTCATCAGGTTAACCTGACCAACAATGCTGGCTCCCGCCGCGTTAGTAAACGCGATGCCTGCCCCCGAGAGCATTTCTACCGCTTTTTGCGACGCATCCAGCGCTTTAATAACGCCTTTATTGATAAACGTTTCCAGAGAACCGTTATCAACATTCACCACCGCGTGGCTGGTCGATTTCGATGTCAACTCACCAGCCTGTTCAACATTTTTGGTCGTGCCACCGACAATCAACGCTTCACCACCGTTAACGTCGAGTACGTTAACGCTGACGCCCGTTTTCAGGTCGGTTGACGCATTGGTGACGATCCCTTTACCCGCAGCCTGCTCAACATTGATAACCAGATCGCGCGAGTCAGACATATCCAGCGTTTGATTCGTTTCGCTGCCGTCGATATTTTCAAACAGGATCCCCGTACCGCTCCCCGTTACATTAATCGTTCCGGAGTTGGTCTGCGCCAGGGATGCTCCGGTATGAATACCGATTCCATTCCCCACACTGATAGTTGTATCTTTTAGCTGGATACCCGCAATGTTGGCGACGTTTTCAATCGCGCTTCCTTTACCCGTACTGTCCATCGTGATGATGGCTCCATCGACCAGCAGACCTTTCGCACCGGCGGCCAACAAGATACCGTGCGCATCTCCCGATGCTTTGGTTTCTCCCGAACCCGTCAAACTTAATGACGCATCATTGCCCACGAGATAGGCTGCGGTGCCATCCGTCGCGGTAACCGTCGCATTGTTGTTCACAACGGAATCAGCGCCTTCGATGCTGACCGCCACGCCATTAACCTTGATATCGCCGTCGTTATTCAACGTACCACCGGAAACCAGCACGCCTGTGCTGCCCGCCTGGTCAAAGTCGATGCTGCCTTTATGGTTGAGCGTACCGCCGTTGCGGGCGATGTAGCCGAAAGCACCATCCGCCGTATTACTGGTATTCAGCGTGGCGTAACTGGTCAGGGTTGAGTCACCTTTCTGATTTTCATCGACATTGCCGGACAAGTCATAATAATTACCGTCCACAATCCCGGCGGTGGTATCTTTACCGGAAAGTTTCACGATCACCGCGTCTTTGGTGATAACCCCATCCGCTCCGCCTTCAACCCGAATCCCGGTCGCGCCGTCACCCGTGATACTCAGCGATTGCGAGCCGGAATCAAAATGGCTCCCCGTCCCGGTCACCTGCAGAATAGTGCTGTCGGTGCCTGATGCCGTCATTGTCGTACCAGACGACCCGCTGCCATCAAAAGTCGCACCACCTTCTATGCGATATAATGTTGACCCTTCAGTCGAGACATCTTGCGTATTGGTAGAGGAGGCGTTTACTTTTGAACCTTCACCATAAATAAAATAGCCAATCTGGTTTTTGCCACTGGTAAATGAGACTTTGCCCGTATCGGTAATATCGATAACACCGCCGTCACGAACGTGCAGACCAATGGCGTTATCAGCAGCAAGATTCACACTCCCACTCATCGTGAGTTGAGACCCGGTCCCCTCGACCCAGGCACCAATATTTTTTAATGTATTATCCGTGGTACTACCATTGGTGATATTTATCGTGCCCGAATGAAGCGCCTGACTCCCTCCCTGCAGTTCAATACCGCTGGCGCTGTACCCATTGAGGTTAATCGTGCCGCTGTTTACCAGCCCTTTTGCACCGTTAATCCCCATTAAGCCAATATTTTGCGCTGAGCCGATGCCATTGATGTCAATGACGCCGTCTTGGGTAACGTTGATTGCACCAGGAGACGCACTGCCGTTTGCCTGAATGGCAACAGCATTCTCGACTTTTTCTCCGATCGTGATGTTCCCGGTGTTATTGATGGTTCCACTCTTCACAAACATACCAATGGCCGGAAGAGTGACCTGAACGTCACTGCTCGCCTCATCTTTTACCGCTTGTGCAGTGCGTCCGATGTAGAGCGTCCCGTTATTAGTAGCCACGGCATTACGTTGAACAAACACGCCGTAGGTATAGACACCATCGGAAGATTTCGCAGGCTCACCTCCGGTGGCAATATTCATTACTCCGTTATTAATAAAGGTCGCCGTGTCATTCATCAGCACGCCATAGGCGTTATAGATATCCTGATGCGAGGCAAGGTTGATGACGCCGTCGTTCTGTACCTTTGTCGTCCCGGTCGCGAGAATCCCGGTATGGGCGCCAACCCACGCATTTTTCACATCAAGACTGGTACCCGCATCAATAATTCCATTGTTATTTACGATGCTATCACGCGCTGAAACGACATAATCACCACCGGCTGCACCGGCGGCAACCCCCAGTGTGCCGTTGTTATTGAGGGTGGCTCCGTCGGTCAGCGTCACCACGGAGGTATCGCTAAAAACCGCCTGAATATTGGCATCAGCAGAAATATTGACGACAGAGCGCGCACCGGAAGCTTTAATAAAACTGTTCACATCACGATTCGCAGCCTGCAACACCGCATCGCCATCCGGGATATTGGTGTCGAAGTGAATGTTTTTCTGTTCCGTGGTATAGGCTTTATGAAGCTCAGCTTCGTAGTCCGTGGGCGAAAGTTGCCCAGCCTCTACGGCTTTCACCAGAGCATCATTGTAGTTTTTTAAATCATCAAGATTATTAACCGTATACTCGCCAAGCGCGCTGGAGAAGGTGCCGTTATAGGTTGCGGTATCAAAGTTATAATCTTTACCGGTATTTTTCGCGACATTACCAACGTTACCGCTTTGCACGATGGTTTTGGCGTTGTAATTCAGTACCGCGTCTTTAGTGTCACTGGCGCTGCTCTCAACGTTATAAACTCCAGAGACCTTGGTGACAGCATTGAAGATATTTGCCGAGTTCGATGCCCAGCCGCTTTCCGTTGAACCAACATTCACATCAAGCGTGCCGCCTGATGTCACTGTCGCCAGCTTCATATTCACATACTGCCCATCACCGACGCTGACCCCCAGATAAGTCGTCAGATCGCCAACGCTGGTAGAGGCAAAATTATCGCTGTCATACACCTGGACTGTACGCGAAGCCCCGGTGATGGGGTCAACGTATTGAATGCTGTGGGTACGACCACCTAAAGTCGTCTGCGTCAGATTTATATTTTCACTACCTGACGAAATATAACCATTATCCATTGCCTGCTGAATAGTCATCGTTTTAAAGCCCGATGCACCAGAGGCAATGCTGCCATATCCTTTAGTACCGGTGATAATATTCATGTTTTCACCGTCACCGACAACAAGTTGCCCTGCGCCATTAGCGTTAGTCGACGGTAAGTAATCAGGCAAGACGTAGTCAGCGGCAAAAGCATATATTGAATGCGTAGCCAGTACGGCACCTATTATACTTAGCGCAATTCTTGAAATATTAAATTTATGCGTTCCAGATTCAATGCGAGCAGAACTATTGGTTTCCACAGAAGCACCACAACGTTTTGCCAGTTCAGAAACAACAACCGCGCAAGAGTGCGAAACACTCCATACCACTTTAAAAATCTTGTTCATCATTACCATTCCGAATAATTCCACGAATACCCTTCCTGGGAAAAATTCGTGGTCACATAGCATTATGGGATGCTCATAATTACCCAGCGGTCAGATACCTCTTCTCTGGAGTTTTTTCCGCTGAAACATTGAGCGATCTGTACATGACGAATGGTATTACCGCATCAACAACCAATCTATTTATACTGATAAATTTGCAATTTATAGATGTTTTATCTAAAAAGACAAGTGATTATAGATTTAAGTATCGATATCATCACAGGAACACATAAGCAACTGTTAATGAATTGCATAAACAATGTAATATGACGACCTAATTTTCTACACAATAAACAAACATTTCAAATTAAATAAAACGCATATTAATTTATTTCATATCTCGTAAAAAAATTTATAATAACAGCTCTTAAACAACTAACAACTTATAAGATAAATCTTATTGCATGGGTTATATTGAAAAAACATAACCCATTTGAGTTACTTAAATTATAACTGCGAGAAACAGGGATTTCAGTCAGTCGAAAACACACCTCGCGATAAGCAAGTTCCGCGGCATCTGTACCGCCAGGGGTTGAATGTAATAAGTAAAAAATATCAAAGCCTTTCTAATTGTTGTTTAAGACGCTTGATACCATACTATTTTTAGATTATTTTACTTAAGTAACTTTTCGTTTACTCATTATAAAAATGCCACTTACTAAAGTTACTGACAATTTGTAAATCAACCAGAGACTCAGAACTACGCAGTCCTCAAACCGGCGAATGATTATAATGGTCTATCTGAAAATAGTAGCACTCTTATAATTTAATCAGAGTGAAGCAGGTATTTATACTTAAAATGAATAATTTCATAGTTTTTTATGCCAGAGGGGATATTTTACAATGCTCAAATGCCCCCCTCCTCCTGCCTCGGCCCTGTCACATCTCACGATACTGTAGTGAAGAAGAAATACCACTATGGTTTATAATTAAGTAATACTCTGTTAATGATGAAAAAATGAAATATCTAATTAACAATGAAGTTACATTTAGGACTGATGATGGCGTTTTGGCGAGTCTGAGTCCGTCGGACAACTCACTCACCCTGTCTATTACCGCAAACAGGATCTTCACCTATCTCCTCGAGCAGGAAGGGAAAGTAGTCTCGAGAGAAGAGATGTTTACGAATGTCTGGGACAAAAATGGTCTGCAAGCCTCAAACAACTCATTAAGCCAGTATATTTCTTTGATTCGTAAAGGATTACAGGAGCTCGGTTGTGAACACGAGATCATTCAAACCGTACCACGGGTCGGCTTTTTCATCGCTGAAGGATTGGTAACCACCATAGAGGAACCGCCTTTGGTTTCCGCGGCGTCCCTCACTCCCGCAAAAGCCACGCCTTCCCTGTCAAAACGCGTAAAAATGATGCTGCTTGCAGCTGGGGGCGTCTCATTATTCATGCTTCTTTACCCAGTCAACACATTGTTTAACAGCACTCAAAACCACCTTCCCGTCGTGCAGTTGTATAAACTTGGCAATATCGACCTCTGTCCGGTCTATACCGTTTTTGAAAGCTCACGAGAAGTGGCAACTGCGAAACTTGAAAAAGCCAAAAAAATGGCTGATTTACACCTGAAGTGTCTGGCTGGCGCATTGTTTATTTTCCAGCCTGACGATCTGTACGTCTACGGCGAAAAAGGTCGCATATTTTTATCCCGCTGTACTTTCAATAATGCAGAAAAAACAAAGTTTGCTGGATGCAAGGACCTTTATATCCATGAATACTAAATATAAAACCAAGATATTACTTGCAGGAGCGGCCGTTCTGGTCGCTGTCAGCGCCTTGTTAAGCGCGAATGGAATCACCCTCATTCCAGTCAATCAGGGAATAAGCGTGCATTGCGTCTCCACACTTTCACTACCCGAACTGCCCGGGGGTGGGAAATACGATGGTAGCCTGATGATCCAGTTGCAAACAGATAACACTGGCGTCATTGATTTCTCAGGGATTATTACCACAACCCCACTGGCAGACAACCGCCCAGGACGTCGCCTTATCCTGCAACGCTCCGTCAGTTTTAATTATCGGATAAAAGATAAAGGCGTCGTTTTTCTGCAAGACGTGAAAATGAGTAAACACAGTCTGGATAACGTGTCGGATGAGATGTTTATCCATAATATCTATGACCCGTTCACACCCAGTAAGCGTGCGCAAATATATAAAATTAATAATACCTACCTGTTAGGCAATACCTTTTCGCCAACGAACGTCTGCGTTAGTAAATCGTAGTAATAAGCCGTAATCCAGGATTGCCTACCCGCCTGGCTAAACCAGGGCACGGTAACGCATTGGACCTGACTCCACGTGTGGCGACAGTAAGTCGCTTTCCCTGTCGCCACACACTTTCGCCCTATCCAGCGACCAGATAAAATACAGCCTGTTATTACCATAAGCTACAATAATATTAATTTTAGATAATCAACGGCACGTTTGCTGACAATAATGAGCAAAGGGTTACTATAGGCCTGTCTTTTTTTTAGCAGGAAAGTAAAATGAAAAAAACAAAAGGGTTGATAATTGTTGCCCTTGCTTTCACCCTGGCGTCATGTGCTTCAATTCCTGAGAATATCAAAGGTAATAATCAACCAGATATACAAAAAAACTTTATCTCCGTGCATAACCAAACGGGATTATATACCGGTCAGCAGGCCCGCTTTGGGGGTAAAGTCATCAATGTGATTAACACCAAAACGGATACATTACTGGAAATCGCCGTTCTGCCACTGAACAACTATGCTAAACCGCAAATAGACGCGAGCTATCAGGGGCGTATTCTTGCCCAGCAGAAAGGTTTTCTCGATCCGGTAAACTACAGAAACCATTTCGTTACTATTTTGGGGACAATTCAAGGAGATGAACCAGGATTCATCAACAAAATCCCGTACAACTTTGTTAAAGTTGATTTACAAGGTATTCAGGTTTGGCATTTAACGGAGTCAGTCAACACCACCTATAATATGTGGGATTACGGCTATGGCGCGTTCTGGCCTGAACCCATGTGGGGAGCCCCCTATTACGCTAATACAGTAACTCAGGTAACTCCGGAGCTAGTGAAATAATCTCTGTAGTAAGATGGCGCGAATATATTCCGGAGTTGGGTACTGACAAACGCCCACCACATCACCCCGCGTTGACCTTATTGCGCCATCCTGCTTTATGAGATCCTTCGCTTAGCACGCATTCTTCCTGTTACATATAATTTTACCCGCTAACACTTGAGCGAAAAAATGGGCTTTAGCCATCTCATGCCTGAGCATCTTTTGTTATTTACCGATAACTCTCCCACCCTGCCTGTAATAAAAGAACATTGGTGTTTACGATTTATTCAGGGATTACTATGAACAGAAAATGCTTACTGTTGATACCATTATTTTTTAGTAGCGTCATCATCACCGCCTGCGATAATAAACCTGCAGTAAAAACCGCCGCGATGGAGCCCGAGGTCGGCGTTGTTACCTTAGCGCCCTCTTCAGTGAATATTAAAAGTGAACTTCCAGGTCGCGCGGTTTCATTCGAGATCGCCGAAATCCGCCCTCAGGTTGGTGGGATCATCATAAAACGCAACTTTATTGAAGGTGATAAAGTCAGCAAAGGAGAGTCACTGTATCAAATAGATCCTGCCCCGCTGCAGGCACGACTGGATTCAGCCAAAGGCGCGCTGGCAAAGGCACTGGCGACGGCCAATAATGTGCGTCTGACATTAAATCGGCAGTCAGCGTTAATAAAATCCAATTACGTCAGCCGCCAGGACTACGACACGACACGCTCACAGCTTAATGAAGCAGAAGCCAATGTCGCCGTCGCCAAAGCGGATCTTGAGCAGGCCACCATCAACCTTCGTTACGCTAATGTCACCTCACCGATTGATGGCATCAGCGGTAAATCCTCCGTAACCGTGGGTGCCCTGGTCACCGCAAATCAGGAAAACGCGCTGGTCACCGTTCAGCGGCTGGATCCGATTTATGTTGATTTAACACAGTCAGTACAAGATTTCTTACGCCTGAAAGAAGAGAAAGCCAACGGCAAAATTGCCCAGCAACAAGGCAAAATTCCTGTTGAGCTGATGCTGGAAAACGGCAAACCCTATCGCCATACCGGTACGCTTGAGTTTTCCGATCCCGCCGTCGATGAGACCACCGGATCGGTGACTTTGCGCGCCGTGTTCCCCAATCCTGAAGGTGAAATTTTACCCGGCATGTATGTCACGGCGTTGCTGAACGAAGGCAGCCAGCAGAATGTTTTGATGGTCCCCCAACAAGGGATTACGCATAACGAACAAGGAAAAGCCACCGCGCTGATCCTTGACCAGCAAAACGTGGTGCAACTGCGCGAAATAAACGCCGTGAAGGCCGTTGGCAATCAATGGCTGGTGACCGCAGGATTACGCCCCGGCGATCGGGTCATTGTGTCCGGATTACAAAGAATTCGTCCGGGAATCAAAGCCCGGGTCCTCCCTTCAAAACTGACCACTCCTGACGCGGGAACTGAACAGTAATATTTCAGGTATTAAGGACACTTTCTTCATGGCCAACTTTTTTATTGAGCGCCCGGTTTTCGCCTGGGTGCTCGCCATTATCATGATGTTTACGGGCGGTATCGCGATAATGAACCTGCCGATCGCCCAGTATCCACAAATTGCTCCCCCAACCATTACCATCAGCGCTGCCTACCCAGGGGCAGACGCAAAGACCGTTGAAGACTCCGTAACTCAGGTGATTGAACAGAATATGAATGGTCTTGATGGCCTGATGTATATGTCATCCACCAGCGATGCGGCAGGTAATGCGTCGATTATCCTGACTTTCAAAACGGGCACGTCACCCGATATTGCGCAGGTTCAGGTACAGAATAAACTGCAGCTGGCGATGCCTTCTTTACCGCAGGAAGTACAGCAGCAAGGGATCAGTGTTGATAAATCCAGCAGCAATATTTTGATGGTCGCCGGCTTTATCTCTGATAATAACAGCCTGAGCCAATATGATATTGCCGACTATGTGGCTTCAAACATCAAAGACCCAATAAGCCGCACTGCCGGGGTGGGGAGCGTACAGTTATTCGGTTCGCAATACGCCATGCGTATCTGGCTGGATCCGCAAAAGCTCGACAAGTATAACCTCACACCTCAGGACGTCATTACCCAGCTCAAAGTTCAGAACAACCAGATATCGGGCGGGCAGTTGGGAGGCATGCCTCAGTCAGCCGATCAGCAGCTAAATGCGTCGATAATCGTCCAGACGCGCCTGCAAACTACCGATGAATTTGGCAAGATCTTCCTTAAAGTTCAGCAAGATGGCTCCCAGGTTCTGCTGCGCGATGTCGCGCGAATTGAGCTGGGTGCGGAAAATTATGCAACGGTTGCACGCTACAACGGAAAACCCGCCGCCGGGATTGCAATTAAACTTGCCGCTGGCGCGAATGCCCTGGAAACATCCCAGGCAGTCAAACAGGAGCTGAACAGATTATCGGCCTGGTTTCCGGCCAGCATGAAAACCGTTTATCCCTATGACACCACTCCGTTTATCGAGATTTCGATTCAGGGGGTTTTTCATACTTTGATCGAGGCAATCATTCTGGTATTCCTCGTCATGTATCTGTTTTTGCAAAGTTTCCGCGCAACGCTTATTCCCACAATCGCCGTTCCGGTAGTGATCCTTGGCACCTTTGCGATACTCGACGTCGCGGGTTTTTCGATTAATACGCTCACGATGTTTGGCATGGTGCTGGCGATAGGGTTGCTAGTCGATGATGCCATTGTGGTGGTTGAGAACGTAGAACGCATTATTGCCGAAGAACACTTGTCACCAAAAGCGGCGACCCACAAAGCGATGGGCCAGTTGCAGAGAGCGCTGGTCGGTATTGCCGTTGTGTTATCCGCCGTATTTATGCCGATGGCATTTATGAGCGGAGCAACCGGTGAAATTTTCCGTCAGTTTTCTATCACTTTAATCTCCTCCATGCTGCTGTCGGTGTTTGTGGCGATGAGCCTGACGCCAGCCCTCTGCGCCATGCTGTTGAAATCCCACGAGGGAGAAAAAGCAAACACACATTTTCTGTTTACCCGTTTCAATCACTTCATGGAGAAATGTACTCAGCACTACACGGACAGCACCCGTAAACTGCTACGTTGCACAGGCCGTTATATGGTCGTGTACTTAGTGATTGGCGCGGGCATGATTGTGCTGTTTCTACGTACCCCTACCTCCTTTTTGCCTGAAGAAGACCAGGGGGTATTCATGACCACCGCGCAATTGCCTTCGGGCTCAACGATGGTGAACACCAGCAAAGTGCTCGGGGAAATAACGGATTACTACCTGACGAAAGAACAGAAAAATGTCGCTTCGGTTTTCACCGTAGGCGGATTTGGTTTTAGCGGCCAGGGGCAAAACAACGGTCTGGCGTTTATCAGCCTGAAACCGTGGTCAGAACGCGTTGGTGAAGAAAACTCAGTTACCGCCATTATTCGACGGGCGATGATGGCCTTAAGCACCATCAATAATGCCGTCGTTTATCCGTTTAATTTACCCGCAGTTGCAGAACTGGGAACGGCTTCAGGTTTTGACATGGAGCTGCTGGATAACGGTAACCTTGGGCATGAAAAAATGATGCAGGCCCGAAACGAGCTTCTGGCGCTGGCCAACCAGTCGTCCGGTGAGGTCGACGGGGTGCGCCCAAATGGTCTGGAAGATACACCGATGTTCCGCATTCATGTCAACGCAACGAAGGCAGAAGCCATGGGCGTTGCATTATCGGATATTAATCAGACCATCTCCACGTCGTTCGGTAGTCGCTATGTCAATGATTTCCTGAATCAGGGACGCGTTAAAAAAGTGTATGTCCAGGCCGATACGCCGTTCCGTATGTTGCCGGATAATATTAATCACTGGTACGTACGTAATGCCTCCGGCGCCATGACGCCGCTTTCGGCCTACTCATCCACCGAATGGACCTACGGTTCTCCCCGCCTTGAACGCTACAACGGTCAGCCTGCAATGGAAATTCTGGGCCAGCCGGTCGAAGGGAAAAGCAGCGGCGATGCGATGAAATTTATGGCATCGCTGATAAATAAACTGCCCGCGGGCGTCGGCTATGCCTGGACCGGTCTGTCTTATCAGGAGGCGCTGTCCACAAACCAGGCACCAATGCTGTACGGCATTTCGCTGATCGTCGTGTTTCTGGCACTGGCGGCACTGTATGAAAGCTGGTCGATACCGTTCTCGGTAATGCTGGTTGTGCCAATCGGGGTGGTCGGCGCTTTGCTGGCGACCGACTTGCGCGGCCTGAGCAATGATGTTTACTTCCAGGTAGGCCTGCTCACCACCATGGGGCTCTCGGCTAAAAACGCCATTCTGATCGTCGAGTTCGCCGTCGAGATCATGCAAAAGGAAGGAAAAACGCCGCTTGAAGCCGCAGTAGAGGCCGCGCAAATGCGCTTACGCCCTATTTTGATGACGTCACTGGCCTTTATCTTAGGGGTTATCCCTCTGGCAATAAGCAACGGCGCGGGCTCTGGCGCGCAAAATGCCGTCGGTACGGGTGTTATTGGTGGGATGCTGGCCGCGACAGTGCTGGCGATCTACTTTGTTCCGCTGTTCTTTGTTCTCGTAGAAAACATGCTGGCGCGATTCAAAACACGGCGCTGATTCCCTGCCCTCGTACGTGATTATCCCTGGGATAAGTTTATTAAATCCCAGGGATTCTCAATGCTCTCTCAGAGAAAGGGTTCCATTCACCTTAAGTTCTTCATTTCATTACAGCGACGATACAGTGACTACGTTAAGAGTGGCATTCTCCACCACACTTGAGTCTCTCTGCTCTGCGGGTAATCAATGCCCGGTGGCGCTTCGCTTATCAGGTCTACGGTTGTTAGCGGGCCCTGCTATCCAGCGAATTTCTCGTGGATAGCAGGGTAAACATTACGGGGATTTTTTCTTGTAGGGTAACAACTAAGGTAGGTACAGAGGTTGTCAATTCTGACTCATGCCAGGCTATCAAAACGGGTAATCAATAGTGCAGACCGGAACCCTTCAGATTTACGGCCAGCTCGCCCAATTTAGTATCAGGGTGTCGATGACACATTTTAATCATCTTCGGTACAGCGACAGTTTCCACCTCATGCAGGGGAACATAATCATCGCCTTTAAAGTCCGAATTTTTATTAACAATCACAAAGGCAATTGCTGTCATGTATTGCCGACTCATATCAACGAATTCTTTACAGGTCATATCTTGTGGCGCCGCTTCCGTTGCCTGTGTAGCAAAAGCACGGCTCATCGGCGCCATAACAGAGGCCATAAGAATAGCTGTAGAGACAATCAATTTAATATTCACAATGCGCTCCAGAAGTAGCATTAATTTTTATCGGCGAGTTTTTCAGTTTGTACCAACGACGCATTTCTGCGCAGACTGATAAAAGCCAAAGAACTAAAGATCATCTCAACGCCTATAAAGATGGAGGTAAACACATAAGAGCGGTCGGGATCCATATTCAGCCACACGGCTGCAATAAGCAGGTCAAAAATACCGATAAAAATATTCCATCCATAGCCCGGACTGCGGAACATTTTGACGCCGGAAGCAACACGAAAAATCCCGCCAAGAATAAACAGGCAGCAAAAAACCATTGCCAATGAATTCATACCTATCACAGGATTTTCGAGGAAACAGTATCCCAGCAGCAACCATGCGATAGCAAAAAAGGCATAGGTAAATTTGGCTTTCAACTGCTTTTTACCCGAGGAAAACAGGCTGTAAATAGAATAGAAGCCGCACACCAGGAACATAAAACCTGTTGCATAGCTTAAGTAAACACCTGCAGCGATTGGATAGATTAAGCAGCAGATGCCGCAAACCAACAACAGCACGGCCATGATTGTGGCGTGTCTTTTATAATGAAATAGTGTTTTTTCATTAAATGCTTTCAGGCTACGCTGATTAAAAACAAACATACATCCTCCGTTACATAGAAACGCAATGTAACCTACTAATAAAAGAGTAATATTCACTTAACACATATCACTTACAATGGAATGATAAGACTTTCCCTCCAAATTCGTATATAAGAATAAAGGAATGTCATTATCCGTATAATCCTACACATGTCAGACGTCTGACACCTGTAAGATTAAACGCTCATTATTCTATCCTGGCTCTGATTCCACTCTTCGAAGTTATTTAATATGCTTATTTCGTTTGGTGAGATATACCAAATTTATTCAGGAGAAAGTAATGAAAAAGATTATTCTTGCAGGTCTGCTTGCAACCATGATGGGCTCAGCCCCGGTACTGGCAGCTACCACTACCACGCCGGCACAAACTGCTACCGCCAATGTACAAAAAGAAGCTGCCGATATTATGCAGGTCGCAGTACAAGGTGCAAACGCGATGCGTGATATTCAGCTTGCCCGTCTGGCCCTGTTTCATGGACAGCCTGACAGTGCTAAAAAGTTAACCGATGACGCCGCTTCCCTGCTTGCAGGTGACAGTCACGACTGGGCGAAATTTGTAAAAGCTGCGCCTAAAGCCAAGATGATTGACGATCAGTACGTGATTATTAACGCTACGATTGCACTGTCAGAAGACTATATTGCCACCCCAGCTAAAGAATCCGCTATCAATACAGCGAATGGCAAAATGGCTAAAGGCGACTGGAAAGGTGCTGTGGATACCTTGCAACTGGCGGGTATCAGCGTGCTTCAGACCCAATACCTGATGCCCCTGAATCAGACGCGTAAAGCCGTTGCCAGCGCTCAAAAACTGCTGTCTTCAGGTAAATACTATGAAGCAAACCTTGTGTTAAAAGGTGCTGAAGAAGGCATTGTGATCGATAGCGAGATGCTGGGCGCAGGCCAGTAATACTCAGCACTACGGAGTGTTGAACCAGGACTTTCTCTCCTGATCGGGTTGCTACGGCAACCCGATCAGGGGGGTTAATGGCTAATCAGACTGTTAATCTCAATCTCAATTTCCCGCATGACGGCAACAATCTTCTGTAATGCTTCCTGGCGTACTGCCAGAGGAAGATCGTCATGTCGCATCGATTCAAAAGGTTCGCATAGCGTCTGAAGAGCAGAAATGCCCAGAATTTGCGCCGAACCATGCAACCGGTGAAGGGCTCGCAAAAACAGCTGGGGTTCGTCTTGCTCAACGGCTTTCTCGGCCGCCTGTAAATCGCTAAACGTTGCCTCGCGGAATGTTTCGAGTATCTCGTTCATTAATGCGCGATCGCCGCCGGTATTTTCCGTCAAGACATTGAATTTCAGATGCCGGATTGCACAAGGAGACGAATAACCGGTTTCGATTTTGCTTAATTCATGCGTCAGTGTCTGAATCGACACGGGCTTAAACAGACACAAATTCATGCCGTTTTGCAGACACCTGTCACGTGACTGTGGGAGCGCGCTGGCCGTCAGTCCCCATATTTGTAAATGAGGCTGCTGACGACGTAACGAAGCCGCAAGATCAAACCCGTCCTTCTTCGGCATATTCACATCGGTTATCAACAGGTCGTATGATTTTTTAGCCAGTTTGGCTTCGGCTTCCTCACCATCACACGCTTCATCCACGCTGTAACCAATGGCGTTCAACTGTCGCTTAAGCAGCAGGCGATTGGTCGGGTTGTCATCTGCTATCAAAATAGACAGACACGGCAGCGGCAACAGCGCCCCCGGCGTGTTGCTATCCGGTACAACTGACTGGCGGGCTGTCTCAACCGGCAGCGTTATGGTAAACGTGGTTCCTTGCGCCGGAACGCTCATCAGCTCCAGCGTACCGCCCATCAGCGTCACCAGCTCTTTGCAGATAAATAATCCCAGACCAGACCCCGTTTGTTGACGCCCACAGCGCCCCTGAGCGTAGCGACGAAACAGCCCGGCCTGCTCCTCTTCGCTAATCCCGCAACCGGTATCGCTAATGGCGATGGTCAGGATACCGTGATTCTCCCCGTCAGGTGTTAAACGGGCTGTCACATGAATGCTACCCTGCTCGGTAAACTTGAGCGCATTGCCCACCAGGTTGGTGAGAATTTGCCGCAAAGCTTGTTGATCGACAAACACCCGCTCGTTTGCCGGCAACTGGCTTACGCAAGCAAGCGTAACGCCTTTCTGTCTGGCTAAGGCATCAAAAGAGTGACACTGCAATTCAATGAGCTGCGAGAGATCCGTCCATTGAGGAACAACCTGATATTTACCAGACTCAATCTTATCAACGTCCAGAATCTTACCGATCAGCCCAAGCAATGACTGGGCTGTCGCTGCGGTAAGAGCAATCGCCTCTTTTCGTTGTGCCGGGCTGAGGTCTGAGCTCGACAGTAATTCCAGAAAGCCCACAATCGAGCTGACAGGGGTACGTAATTCATGGCTCATGCTCGCAAGAAATCGACTTTTGGCCTTGGTTGCTTCAATCGCTTTATTTTTTTCGGTTTCCAGTTCTTGAGATAATGCCTCTTTGAGATGAAGCTGCTCTTCCAGCTGCCGCTGCGATTGTTTTCTTTTATTTACCTCACGGGAGAGTGAGATCCCCCAGATCAGGCTAATTGCTATCAGCAACAGCGCAAACACCACCAGTTGATAGAACTGTTTGCTATACCGACTCCAGAGATCGACCTGCGTATTAGAAATTTTCGACCACTTCTCCGTCATCTGCAAAATCTCACGCGGCGGTATCGCCTGCAGCGCTTTATCCATTACTGACTTCAACATGGGCTCGTGGGGAGAAACCGCAAAGCTCACCGACGCGCCAGGCATATCCGGTAGCCTAAAAAAGTGCATGTTTTTCTGGTAGTCATGATCGACCATGAACCTTGCCGACAATTCGGTAGCAATTGCCGCGTCAACCTTGCCATCCCTGAGCATAGTCATCGCGACGCTGCCAGTATCAGCATCCACCCAGGTGGCCTGCGGGTAGCGTTGTTTCAGATCACTTTCCAAAACATGCCCGGCGGGCAACGCAATACGGATCGGTGTATTCAGTAACGAATCGGCCGTTTCATCGCGGGAAGTGATAATCACAAATGCCACATTCATCAGCGGATCGCTAAAGGTCGAATTGTGCTGATTTTGATTTGTCAGGGTGATAGTGGGATACATATCCCATCGTTCGCCGCTTATTTGTTTGGTCTGTTCACTTTTGGTGTTGGCCAAAACCGGCTCAAAATCAATCCCCGTTTGCAGATGAATAATATTCAGCAAATCGCCAAGAATTCCACGTAATTCACCGCTGCGATCGACAAGCGTGTAAGGCGGATAATCTGGATTGATAAGAATGCGAATAGTATGTTTCTTCTTCAGCCACGCTTTTTCCTGATCGGTAAAAGGAATAGGCGCATTCAGAAAAGCAAGGTTACCGCGGTTCAGCCAGTTCTGCATGACCTGCATATGAATTTCATTACTGATTGACGTAATGAAACCATCAAGAATATTTCTTAATACCGGCTGGTCGTCCTTCACCACAAAATAATTATATTGCTCTTGTTTATCAAAGTAGTGCGTAATAACCAGTGATTGCGAAAAATATCGGGATACACAATGACTGCTGGTGATGTTGTTCCCAATATAATATTGGTTATCACCGTTCACTACCGATGCCATGGCCTGATACTCGTCGTCGTAAAATGAGACTTTAGCTTCAGGAAAAGCATCCTGGATAACATCAAGAAAAGGACAATCTCGCACACACGCGACGCTAACCGGATGCTCCGAGGTCAGCGGCAGCATGGTGTTTTTTAGCGAGGTCACAAGCGTCGGCCACGTCGTCAGCAATGCCGAAGTGCGCAATAAATGGCCGCCAACATCTTGTCGCCGGGACAGCTGAGTTATCAATGTATCTACATCGTTACTGGCAAGTGCGGTCAGCGCTTCTTGCTCATTATCATACTGCTTTATAACAATTTTTATATTGAGATTCTTTTGCATTAGCGCAAGATAATCCGCGTTGACGCCCCGATAATATTCACCGCTATTTTGATAAACAATGGGGGAGACTTCCGGTAACCAGGTGCCAACAACCAAGGTTTTTTTATGCGCTAACCAGTTTGTTTCTTCACTGTTCAGGCCGATATGTTGTACTGAGGTATTATAGTTACTTTTTAGCTCAACTTGCCGGGCTGAGCTTACACCCGTAGAAAACCCGATGGTAAATATGACCATCAAAAAAATAAACAAGCGTTCCAGCATTACTCTATCCTATTTTATTTCTTTGCGCATAATCATAAATTTCCATTAATGACGAGCAATCTAATTTCTCCATCAAACGGCTTTTATAGGTGCTTACCGTTTTATTACTGATGTTCATTTTGCTGGCAATAGTACTGTAATCCATACCGTTAAGAATATAACGCAACACTCTCATTTCCTGGGTCGACAACGTATCAAGCTTATCCTGTTCGCTGACAGATGAGCCAGTAAAATGCTCAAGGGAAAAGGGAAAATAGCTATACCCATTTTTTGCAGCTTCGATTGCGGCAAGAATATTATTCATACCCTCTTTTTTACTCACAAATCCGTTGGCACCGTATTCGGCGCTACGTTTGCCGTAAAAAAATTCATTTTTGGCTGAAATGATAATGATTACACCAGCATAGTGCCGCTTTCGCAGTTGCTCCAGCACTTCGATGCCGCTGATGCCCGGAATATCCACATCAATAATCAGTAACTCCGGCTTAGTTTTCTCAACGGTTTGGACCACATGCTCTCCGCTGTCGAGCTCGGTGGTTACGGTAATACCATTAGTATCGAGTAAGTTGCGGATGGCTATGCGAGCTAATGGGTGATCATCAACGATTATCGCGTTCATTGCGTATAAGAATCCCGATAAATAAAGAGAGGCGATGGCTATCGAGCAGGTGAGCCTTAAGCATTATAATTTATAAAAATAAGGCGTTATCAGGTAAATCCTAACACATTCACACGTATATTTATTAGTTTTTTATAAAAACGAAGAATAAGGCATAAATGCAACACTGCATTTTACAAATTTTAAACCTTGAGCCTATCTAAATATCAAACCATTAACACAACCAAAAGGAATATTCCTACATGCGTAGGATAAATCCCTCATTTATTATGATTCATTCTTAATGGCCGGGGTCATATAACCAGGGGGAGTTTTCATCACAACGGCAAAGGTGTATATGCAGAATAGCTATCTAAGAATCATTTTTATACCAGGTCAAATCTGGAGAAAAAGATAATAAACCTGCTGATTTGATAGTAAAACGCCCTGTGGCTCAGGAAACAACAGAGCCACAGGAGTCAGTCATGAATCAGGCTTTACTGGGCAACGCCCCAATAGCATGGGAGCTTTTCACGGTCAGCGTAACGACGGCAGAACACAACAGCGCGGCAATCATAAAGATAAAGGCGCTGTTATAACTTCCACCACTGCTTTGGATCAGCCAGCCGATGATAGGTGCAGAAACAACTCCCGCCATCTGACCGCCAAAGTTAACGATCCCGGATGCCCGCCCCATGATGTTGCTGGGAATGGTGTCCATCAGAATGCCCCAAAATGTCGCCATGGCGAAGAACATGAACAGGGCTGAAATACACTGATAAACCACCGCCATATCTGCACTGCTCACGCTGAAGGTCAGGTACAGGAAACCCGCGGCAATAACGGAGGTCACGACATACAACGTTTTACGCTGGGGTTTAAATTTATCTGAGCAATAGCCGCCTAACAACGTTCCGCCTGCGCCAAACAGGAAGGGAATGGCCGCCATGACGCCGGTTTTTGCCAGAGAAAACTCACGAACGGTGATCAGGTAGCTTGGCAGCCAGGTTGAAAAGCCCCAGAAGGTGATATCAAACAAAAACCAGATACTTGCCATTTGCCAGAGCACCGGCATTTTGAGGACGTCTTTAAACGCGATGCCGCTGGTGTTTTGCAGGCTTCCCTGCTCGTCAGCAGCCAGTTCCGCCAGATCCTGCTGCGTAATTGCGGGGTGATCTTTCGGATTGTCACGGGTAAAAAAGTAGATCCCCGCCGCGATAAACAGACCCGGAATACCTAGCACGATAAAGACCATGTGCCAGCCAAAGGCCCCGATTATGCTTGCGGCTACCACTACCGCCAGCGCCGGGCCTAAGGTGTTTACCGTTGACTGAATCGCCGTGGCGCGGCCACGTTCTTTCGACGGGAAATAGGTTGATATCATCTTCCAGGAAGCCGACGGGAAACAACCTTCACCAACACCAAAGAAGAAGCGAACGGCCAGCATTAGCGGCAGCGTCAACACGGCACCGGTTAAGCTGGTGAAAACAGACCACCAGGCAATACCGATGGCCATGATTTTGCGCGAACCAAACTTATCCGCCAGTAAACCGCCGGGAATTTGAAACGCGGCATAACCAATAAAAAAAGCGCTAATAATTAACCCTTGTTGGGTCGTATCCAGATTTAAATCTTTGCCGATATAAGGGAGCGAAACGCTCATCACCATTCTGTCGAGAAAAGAGAGCAGCCACGCCAGCCAGATCAATGTCAGGACGGTATACCTTGCTTTCCAGGTCTTTGGTTTACCTGAAGGTAAAGACGTTTGTAGGTTCATTGTGATGTCCTTAGGGTGTAGTGATCTACCGCGGCCATAAATGGTCGCGATAAATCAATGCGTGTTTAGCGTTATTTATTAATATTGTTTTCTAATAACCGTACCGCTACAGGCATAACTTTCAGTGCCATTGATTAAGGCAATGCGCCCATTAACCATGACAATTTCAATCCCTTCCGGATATTGATTGGGTTCAACAAAAGTGCCCTTATCGGCAATGGTGTTCGGATCGAACATCACAATATCCGCCGCATAACCCACTTTCAGCAGCCCACGATCCTGCAGGCCTAATACCTCAGCGGGTTTGCCAGTCATCTTACGGATTGCCGCTTCCCAGCTCAGACATCCCTCTTCACGCACATATTTACCGAGCACACGAGGGAATGCGCCAAACACGCGCGGATGCGGTTTGCCAGCCCCCATTAAACCGTCGGTACAGACATTTTGCTCAGGACGGCAAAGGAACTTAATCACATGCTCTTCAGTACCGTAAAAGTCGACCATCCCTACGGCGTTTTCTTCTTCAAACAGCAGATCGAAGGTGGCGTTGTACGGATCTTTTCCGCGTAGCTCGCCCAACTGAACGAGGTTCAGACCGACGGCATCCTGGTTTTTTGTCGTTTTCACGCTGGTGACAAAAATCTGGTCCAGCCCGGCAAAATCGATAAAGTTATCCCAGCCAGGAATGCCCTGCTGAATATCGTCGATCATTTTGGCGCGCAGTTCAGGCGAGGCCAGCCGCTCAAGTAATTTGTCAGTGCCACCGGAGTGGACCCACGGCGGCAGGATCACGCCGAGCATCGTGCTGCCCGCCACATACGGATACTGGTCGAAAGAGATACGAATCCCCTCTTCCTGCGCCTGTTCCAACATGCCCAGCATCTGGTCAATCAGCCCCCAGTTTTTCTTACCGCAAACCTTCATATGTGAAATATGCAGCCAGACACCGGTGGCGGTGGCGATATCAATCAGTTCCTGCGTTGAGTTGATAATATCGTCCGCTTCACTGCGCTGATGCACCACAAAGATCCCGTCATATTTCGCCGTCACTTTGCACAGTTCAATCATTTCGGCGGTATCGCCAAAGGCGCAAGGCATGTAGATGAGCCCAGTGGAAAGACCAAACGCCCCCGCTTGTAACTCCCGCTCAAGGATTTCGCACATCTTCGCCACATCCTCACGAGTAGAGGGGCGCCCATCCAGGCCCATGGCTTCCATGCGTACGTTGCCATGCGGAACTAAATACGCGAGGTTTGTCGCCGGATGACGCGATGCCAGCAGATTGAGGTAGCCGTCTGTGTTTTTATATTTCCAGTCTATTTTGTCGGTATCGCCATCCAGTCCGGCGATATTTTTACGCCAGGCCGGAATATATTCTTCAGGTAACGGCGCCAGGGCGACACCATCCTGCCCTAACAGCTCGGTGGTAATACCCTGACGAATTTTTGCCGACAGTGCGGGGTTAATAATGGCCGACAGGTCAGAGTGCGTATGGGTATCAATAAAACCAGGACAAATAATTTTTCCCGTTGCGTCAATAACCTGCTCATTAACGCCAACGTCAATTTGTCCGATTGCGACAATGCGTCCTTCGTCAACCATCACATCGGCAATTCTGCCTTCACTGCCCGTCCCATCGATTACATTTCCGTTTTTGAAAATGGTTTTCATCGTTATTCTCCATAGCGGTGTCGCTTCACGACACCACTTGTAAGGTAAGAGGTTGTTATCTTTCTTTTTATTGGCGATAGAGTGTCTGAATGATGCTGTAATAGCCGCTGGCCGAGCCGGTTAACTGATCAATCTCGATATATTCATCGATGGTGTGGGCCAGGTTTTCACGTGAAGGTCCGAAGCCGATAGTTTTAATTCCCGCTTCGCCCGCATAGTGGCTGCCGTTGGTGCAAAATGAGTACTGTGTGATGGTTGGATTAAACCCGGCCTCGCGAACGCCAGCCAGAGCGGCCTGCACGAATTCGTCAGACTCGTCATACACCCAGCCCGGGAAGAAGCGCTCGCCCTCAATCGTGGCACCGGTATAGCAAGACTCCTGACCTACCGCGTAGGAGACACGGGCCTTAAACTGCGGATCCTGTGCGGTAAGTTCCGCAAGCGCATTTTCCAGTGGGGCAATAACACTTTCTTTGGTTTCACCCACCAGCAAACGACGATCGTAGGTTGCGCGACAATAATCCGGCACTACCGAAGCTCCCGGGTATGGCGAAGATTTAATGTCGGTAAGCTCCAGAATGCCAGGCCCCAGTACCGGGTGCGTGGGCGGAGTGATTGTGCGAATTTTGTCGATCAATTGCGCCATTTTGTACACCGCGTTAATGCCTGCCTGCGGGTTGGCGGAGTGCGCGGGTTTACCAAACGTTTCGACCACAATTTCAGCGCGGCCACGCTGACCAATTTTCAGGTTTAACTCGGAAGCTTCACCGATGATCACGTAGTCCGGCTTATAGCGCTCGCTGACCAGCCGGGCAGCAATACCTTCAAAGCACTCCTCATGCACGATGCAGGCAACGTAGATTTTGCCGGCAAAATTACGCTGATTGTCCTGGCCGAAAAAACCCACGGCGGAAATCATCGCCGCCACGGCACCTTTCATATCGGTTGTACCGCGACCATAAATTTTGCCATCGTCGATATCGCCGCCGTACGGGTTGCGGCTCCACTTCTCTTCGTTGACCGGCACGGTATCGATATG
>OIWQ01001211.1_pt1 | contig 31712 bp, 40 predicted proteins | sample 1587571 | NCBI WGS metagenome assembly OIWQ01 (sample SAMEA3888910, study PRJEB22519) | human gut metagenome | biome: human gut; feature: human-associated habitat; material: faeces | place: Denmark | collected 2010 | reverse complement strand
AATTGCATTACAAAAATAATCAATTCGGAATTTACACACTTTTTGAAACACTATCTGATTTTTGAACATTCTAGGCACGAAAAACGGCGTGTCCTTCCCGTTGTTCAAACTCTCAAGAAGGGTCCTATATGCCATTATAGCATATAGACGGGGGTACACGCCTATATCTCAATATTCACTTTTCTGATAGATATAAAAAATCCGCTCCACGGATTGAGGGCGGTCTATCTCCCACCTTCTTGAATAGTTTGAACGTTACAAAGATGGAAACAATTTTTGATAAAACAAAAAATGGAGTCAAAAACTCCATTTATAAATATTCTCGAACACTTTCTTTTATTCCTAACATAGTAAGCAAGTTATTCTCAGACAAATAATTAATCTTTCATTTCTCGACTCCTTCTATAACCTTATAATCAGGGTCTAGGTGCTTTTACGGTTTTTCAAGTGATTTATCTTTTTTCGCAGTCCCTTTGAACCGGAAGCAAAAAGCCGTATACGACCGCCCGAACCACAAATCGAACAAGTCGTCTTCTGTAGCAGACAAATAAGGTTGTGGTCTTATCATTGCCAAAACAGATTCAATCAAACAAACTTCAATAACAACACTTTTTATTATACATATTCGATAACTGAAATTCGACATCGAACCTTATTGTTTTTCCTTTAATGGAGTTGCGGGGTTAGTAATAGGATAAGATGTATGAGTTAGAGTTCCACTCTTATGAGTCGAATAGACATTGCAATGATTACTGAGGCAATAAACAATTCCTTTGCTGGGATGTTTACGAGAGCCTTTTGCGGAAATAATCGCACAGCATGGAGCCAATTTATCAATCAACAACGAGTTCAGATTATGTTTACTTCCATGATGTGGAACTTTTATCCTACAGCCTGACAAGTTCGCATTATTAGAAATTGCATCCGTGATAGCAGCTCGATTTGCATCGCCAAGTAATAAGAATTTACAATCTCTAATCGGTTCAAATAAAAGAATTATGCTACCAGCATTAGTTGGCGAACTATCATCAGGCTCGTCATCAATCGACGATTTGGCTTGAATGGATGAAAAATAATCTATATCTTCGTATATTGTATTATCCTCATCTTTTCTCCTTTTATTGTTCTTGAGTATTTCTATCGCAAGAGGATGATAGAAATTCAAACTTGGACCTACAACTGAGATCGGTATGTGTGAATGTATTTTGCCACAATATGCACCATATACTTTGCATTTGTTAGATACAGCTAAATTTATGAGGTTAAGTGAATCCGTATCTGTTGGATGAGCATAGCATTCGCGACAATGAGACAACCTATTTCGTTTAAGATATAATCTATTATATTCATCTTCACTAATTACATCCTCTGGCGTATTAAGCCAAAATTCCTTAATGCTTACATCTCTATCATTCAATAATCCAAAAAATCCTCCTTTATGATCAGAGTCTGGGTGAGTACATATTGCTAAATCTATAGTATAAGTTTTCCAGTGATTCCAAATATAGTTTTTGATATTGTCTGAATCGCTGACATTTCCGGCATCAATTAATACGACATATTGGTTCCCGCTATCTTCATATCGTATTATGATTGCATCAGCATCTGAAACACTAAGATAATGAACTTCGTAATTCGGCATATAATATATTATTGGTTGTTTAATCGAGATATACGTGATGTAATATAAGATACTTGCTTCCTATAGGCACAAAGGAATAACAGTACACCTAAACTTAATATAATCCAACAGATATTATCTGTTATAAAATTCTTAGCACTTGAGAAAAGGAAACTTAACTTGATAACAAGAACTATAGAAAATACAGATATATAGCTTCTGTATTCATTGTTCATTCGACTTAACTGAGTAAGTTTTCCAGATGTATCTTTCAATTCAGCATCCGTAAAATCTTTATGTGACGCACACTTCACAATTTTAAACATTCTAATTAGAGGCTCAAAGACTAAAGAACTTATCCGAGAGTTTATTATACCAAGAATATAGAGGATAACGGCAAGTATCCATATATTATTGGTAAGAGAGAATATATCGCAACCTTCCACGCAAAATTTTAGTAGGGCAGCTAGCACTGTGCCTGGAATTAAATTTGTCAACAAATTGTAGACAGGGATTGATGATATTATTTTTTCCATTTATTGCGTATATTTAATTTATAGTGTTTCATTGAATGTGTCTGAAAAGAGAATACTCAAGCCTCTATAATTCAAGCAACAATGCAAAATTACAAAATTCTTTTCATTATTTCATCATTCAACATAAATTTTGTAATTGACGAGAATTCGATATAAATGATTTCCATACAACACATAAACAAGATTTTCTGTTAAAGCGATTTTATCCGTCGCACACCATCGCCGAAAGGATTTTGAACGAACGTGTGCCGACTACCGCATAAGCGAAGAAAAGGGCTTTGCCTCACGCCTAAACAACAGTTTAGACTGATGATGCAAGACCCATTTCTTTTGTGCTTATGCCAAAGAGGTGCTTTTACAGTTTTTCAGATGATTTTTCTTTTTTGCTGTTCTTTTGAACCGGAAGCGGAAAGCCGTGTATGACCGCCCGATCCATAAATGGAACACACCGTCACACACGGCAGACAAACCGGGAAGAATGATTTTATCCGCCCGCCCGGACACGTCTGGATGAACAGATAAAACCATACTTCCTTGCTAGTGATTTGCCCGGTTTCACTCTGCCGTCTATGTCTTTTTTTCTTTCTGTTGTGGATTTCTTTTTACGGATTTTCCCTTTGAGATTTTTCAGTCTAATCTGCCTCTACTTCCGTTTACCTCCATTTTCGCACCTTTCAATGAACCGCATCAGGCAGTCATTTCCGTTCTGGACGCAAAGGTAATTCCGGGATTTGACGGGAAAGCAAGGTCAAGCCTCCTGTTTTCTGGAAAAATCTCCAGCCCTGTGGGTAGTATTTTTCCAATCTAACGAGGATTGGGCCGATAGAGCCCAAACTAACACTCCGACCAAAAGAGCGAACTCAAACATTAATACCAATAACATACTTTCTCCTTTTATAAACAAACGCCCTAACCTACAAACATTACTTAACATTTCCAAAACTAAACAATAAAAAAGCGGGAAAAATCCCGCTCTAATTCTCAAAACTAAACGCTATCGACCAACCGTTATACGCCCCGGCAATATTCCACTCCGGTTCAATCTCGATGGAAGCCCGGTCAAGATTTCGTAACAAATTATGCCCCGCATCCGAATCCTTGATTAATTTATCCCGGATTTTCCCGGCCAACCCTTGTAAACGTTCATAACTCTCGAACTCGTTATCCCGTGACACGGAAGTTTTCCCGGCATATTCCAACACGAACAAAAGAATCGTGTTATTATCTCCCATGTTATCCTCGTTTCCCGTGCTACCGATTGTCGGGTAGACCGCCACCATGATCACTCCCGTCTCGTCTCTTAACCTCTTTTTCAAATGCTCCTCCTGTACCACCATCACGAGTTCATCAGCCCCGATCAACTTCAATAGATCAGTACAATAATCTTTATATTCACTTAGATTTACCATTAGCGTACATCTTTTCTAAACGTTTATTATCCAAATACCATAAATACAAACGCAACAAAACCGAATACAAGTTTGTCCGTTTCACCTCTTCAACCGTTCCAAACACCCCGTTTTCAGCGATCCCAAGCAATATTCCCGTCAATCCCAATCCCTCGGAATTATCTTCCTCTCCCGAATCACTCGCCTGTTTAAACAAAGGTGCCAACGAAATCAAACGCCCGTCAATTTCAATCTCACCTGATTTAAAGTAATGATCACAGGCCGAGAACCACGATAAGATCACGAATCGCTCCTCAAAACTCAATTTTCGAAATTTCCCCGCTCGTTTCAAACAAACGTGGGGGTTAAACTCTTCCCGAATATCACCCGATTCAACCCCCGATCGAGCGGGACGATATAATACCGCGCATAAAGCATTCAAATCACTTTCATCTTTGCTTTCCATGTATTTACGATAATAATCATCCGCCACCTGGTATTCCCCGAAAGTAATATTAAACAATGCCGTGTCCGGACCATGAAAAACCTCCCGCCCGATTCGAACGGTAGGCAATAAATTAGTCACGCAATCAAAATTGAATACCAGCTCGCCATCCATCTCGGCAAACATGAACGACACGGTTTCGGCCGCTAACACGACATTCCCGTACTTCTGTTCATACTCTTCCCTCGTCAAGAATTTGTCTCGCCTGTTATGTTTCCTTCCTCGCTTGATCCCGGCAAGATGATAAAACACCAACACTTTAAACTCCAACACGCTCGTTTCTCCCGCAATCAAACGTAATCCCTGCCGGATAATAAACAATAATTGTTCCCGGTTCAACTCCTCCCAACAAGAAGGATAAGAAACTTTCTTCCCGATTTCCGAAATCTCGATCACGTTCATACCGTGAAAAATTTTTCTTGATTATAGTCCGTTTTCTTTCTCACGTACGCAGTTCCATTCCCCGGGGTGATCTCTTTTATATAATCTTGTAATTCCACGATCCCCCGTTGAGCATCCCCGGTATAAACATTTTCCATGATCCCGATTAAATCCCGTGAAGCTGGCAAACTCGCGTCTCTTGTCTGCCGTTCCGAATCAAAACGAGTAACCACGGAATCCGGTAACACTTTCACGGAAAAGCGACGCACGGCTTTCGCCATAACCAAATGAGGAACCACTTCCCGGCACAACTCGATCACCTGTTCCTGTTCCCCGGAAGGCGTACCCGTTCGCATCGAATCCTTTATTGCATCGTAACGTTCCTTCCCGATATATTTTACCATATCCCGATCCACGGAACGAACAAACGGTAACACCCGCAAAAAGAAATAACGACTCCTATCTATCGGGATCACGTTATCAAACTCGGTAGCGTTACTCACGAATAACGATCTCATATCCTTACGCTGATCCGATTCCTTCCACTCCACGATGGACTCGACATTTTTATCCAGGAAAGCGATCAAGCGATCAACCGCTTTCCCGGCCTTATCCCTGATACCCGCGTCATCTCGATCTAACATCCATTGCCACGGCAGACTCTCCGATTCCTTGTCAATTTTCACCTTACGCCCGTCCTCTTCATGAGAAACATCTTGATTCCGTGACCATGACAAATAAGCGTTCAATGCTATCGGGAGCTGGAAACGACGAATCAATTCCACGTCAAACTCTTGTTGTTCCCCGTCATTATACGCCTTCAACACTCGATCATAAATTTTCTCTCCCAACACCTCGATCAAATCCTCCGTTGCCAGTTCTATATCCAACATGAACGAATCTAATTTGGCCGTGGCATACAACCAAGGTACACACGCCCGAAATTCCTCTATATTTTCAAATAATATCTTCATCACACGTTCTGTTTTACTCTATCTTTTGGTGCAACATCTTCCTCCCGGAGTACGATCTTATGGTAGAAACCAACCCTCCACGGGGTACCGGGGAAGTTTAAACGAATCGTTTCATTCAATGCCTGCAAAATAATTTCCTCCGGGATCGTGGTGTCTGATGCCAGGTACAATTTCAAGGCGTACAGCATTTCTGAACCCGATGATAATTTACCATCCACCATGATATTTGATAATGCCGGGTGTAATCCAATCCCCGAAGTGGTAGCACTATCCGCCTTCTCGCTTACCCGTATCTGGGCCTCGATAAAATCTTTTATCTTCTGATCAATCGGGGTAATCTTCCATTCCCAAATTTTCCCTTCATCATCTTTCAGAGATATAGTGTGAAAGAACTTTCCCACATTTTTCTTTCCTGACAAGGCATTTGCTAACGAACGCAGCACTTCATCTTTATGCTCTTCCAACATCTCATCATTATACTCGATCCCGATCCGGGTACATCGTTGCTCGATCTTATCCTTTTGTATATCCCAATACTCGGCCGGGGATTCAATATGAAACGCCACGTTTATCGAATTTTCCGTGATATACTTCAACACCTGTGGAACGTCTGACGAACGCATGATCCAGTTACGAGAACCCCAAAACGAAGGAATGGAATACAAAGACCGGGCATAGGAATAACTATTGTGATATGAAATCGAAACAGTTCGAAACGGATCATTCTTATCATACACCGGGTACGTTGCAATCCCCGATATACAATTATTTTCAAAATCCCCCACGTATATTTCCCTCACGTCTTCTAGTTTCCTACTATCCACCCACCCCAAACGTGCATTTACACCAGGGATCACCTCCAAACGAGCAATTTTGGCCTCCTTACCGATTCTTTTCCCCCGTGTCGGGAAATGTTTCACGAAATAACCGTGCAAATACTTGTACTCGGTAATCGCCATCTCTATATAGCGGAGATAATCCCACGATTCCAACCATTCCCATATCTTAGCATCACGTCCCCACTCCCGGATCACCTCCCCGTTCTCGTAAACTTTCTTGTAAAGTTCCGGTCCTTGACCGTACAACAACCCCTTTTCTCGTTCCAGGATACCGGGAGCCAAATTATTTTCATCCAACATATCCCGGACAAAAGAAGGGAGATTATTATCCACCCCGTAAGGCACCACCTCTTTCCCCGAAACGATCTCCGGTTCAACCTCCCAAGTTTTCGAGAGATTCCCGGCAGAGAAGGTTCCGACCATTCCTGAATACATTCCCACTCCAACCCCCGGAATGTTCACGAACCGGGTATTGCCTACCCTGTTTATCTTCACGTTTTTCATCGTATCGTAATTTTTTCACCGTTAAACATCATCAAAAGAGGGAGATAAAATTGCCTGGCTTCCCCTTTATCCAAATCCATGTAAGGAATCAAGAAATCAGCATTTCGATAGTTTTTTGCATCCGCTTTCTTACGTAAACGGGCGTTATCGACCTCCACGACCCCCTCGGATTTCATCTCCGACATATTCAGGCTCATGAAGGCCATCGAGAAAGACTTCCCTTCCGCCGTCAACTGGCGCATCTTTTTTATGGCTTCATACAATTTCATGATATAAAAATACCCCGTGAATATCACGGGATAAAGGACAAAAAAATCCATTTCCAACGGCTCAAAGCGTGGGGGAAGCCTAGTTTTTGCTACTTTTTGTTATGGCTTCGGAATAATAAAAAGTAGCCTCATACAAAAAGCCCTTCCCCCCGTTTTAGGAAGAAGAGCCTCACGAAAAGAAGATTTTAACGGCTTAAATTTCCCCGTTTTCCGCGAAAGAATAATAAGAATCTCCCGCCAGTATTAAATGATCCATAAGTCCTATATTAAACAGCTTACCACAAGCCGAAAGTTTTTTTGTCAATTCTCGATCGGGATTACTCGGACGAAGTGTACCGCTCGGATGATTATGCGCCACGATAAACCCCGTCGCGTTCACGTTCAAAAGTAACTGAAACACCATCCTTTCATCTACAATCGTGGAAGACACACCACCTTTAAAAAGTTCCGCGTATCCCAGTATATCACACTGATTATTCATTGCCAACACGTAAAACGATTCCCTGTAATCAAGATCATCATTCCAAACCTCTCTCAATACCTCGTTAACTTGACTTGCACCGTTTACCCGTGTTCTAACTGGGCTTGAATGTCGTTTATAAGAAACTTTTATTTCACCAACAAAATTCTCATACTTGATCCCCGCCTCCTTAACTCCTATTTCTCTTTTTCTCTTGTAAACCTGTAAATCCGAAAACAAATAAGTGATCGGGTAATATTTTACCACGTCCCCACGATCCGTTTTTTTCTCTCTCGGCTTTCCCCACGCCACGAACGCTTTCGCCCCTTTACGCACACCAAACCCTTCCTTTTGCCACTCCTCGAATGTTTTGAACTCGTTAGCGTTTTCAGTTATATATATATAATTCAATAACACGTAATTAATCGTTCCGTCTATTTCTTCCGCGGCTCTCATAGCCTTTGCCATTTTAGAAACTTCGATTAATTCTTTTCTTCTCTCGATAATTGTTGTATTTTTGTTCATGACTTAAAGATTTGGGGTTAAACATTCATCTTTGAGTTACGAAGTGATCGACTGGCGGGTTGATCACTTCTTTTTCTCTTTCTGTACCATAAAGTTACAAACTTTTCCACTACAAAACAAGACCTTTCAAAACAGTAACACTATATTAAACAGCTACTTACACACAATCACACGAATACACGTTTAAAATAACACGTGTAACCGAGTAAAATTATTTTTTATCTTCAAACCTCAAAAAGCCAATATTTATTCTTTACAGGCCATCTTTCGAGGTCTTTTTTTAGAATCATTACAAATTACACGCTAATAATCAAAACATTAGGCTCAAATTTCCGTTTTTCACGGAAATTCTGAACCGATTGAACCCCGACCGCCCCCTTCTTGATTCACGATTGCAAATCCTTACCTACCCCATGATATATGACAACATATTTGAAAACACCGTTTTGCACCTCGCACCCCGCCGCGGGCAACCGCTTAAACTTTACAGCTAACTTTCAAAAAAATCTAACCATCTTTTACTTTGACACCTCAAGGAAAAGAGTGCAGGATCACCCCGCACTCAACGATACATTACTAGACTTCACCTTGGTATGCTTAACCCACTTCTTTCTCATCATTAAATATTTAAATGAATCCGAGAAGTTAGTTGATTCATAAGGCAAACGATGAGCGGGGAGTTTCTCCGAACGTTTATCCTTGCTGATCCTCTTCTTACCTTTAAATTCAACGATCTTGGTCGGAGTTATCTCCAACGAGCATTTCAACGGCTTGGCATGGTACATATCAATTAACACGTTAGGTAAATTCGGATTCTTGCCGGAGAATAATTCCATCATGAAATCATACTCATCCCAGGTATAAATCGTTCCCTGATTCCTTGATTCCAGCGTCACCGTCCATCCCGTCCTCTTCCCGTTTCTATCCTTCTCGATAGCCTGTTTCAACTTACCCGCCAAATCCTGTTTCACCTTCTCGTATTGATTCCCCGCACGATCATAGAACATCGAAACTTTCTTACAATCGTGATAAGTAAAATAACGCAAGAATTTATCCGCGGCCTCACGAATCCATTCCGGGGGTAACGTGTATAATGTTTTAAGAACCCTGTAATCCTTCCCCTGTTCCTGTCCTATCGAGATAGAAATCATGTTCCCGAAATCAACCCCGATCTCGATCGGTTCATCTTTCCGCAAGTACTTCAATATCCGACAATCTTCCTCGTCACGAATCCCAAACTCTGCCGCGTACTTGGAAGACGTTCCATCCCCGTAGAAGTTCATCGAAGTCACGGCTGCATAAAACTTGTTTCCCGCCGCCAACCTCGGTTTCGTGGATAATATAGCGGTCAACACGTCTTCCAAATTACCTTCAAATTCATCCTCGAAATACTCCGGCCGTAAAATATCAGCGTTAATATAAGAAGAGGCGATATAAAAGAACGTGGATTTCAAACGTACCGCGTCATAACGTTGTTTCCAACGATCATAAAGCCGTTGTTTATTCTTTATCTCCACCGGATCACCACCCTCCTTCGCCACGATCAATTCCTCCGTCACCTCGTTCATCACGAAAGCCACTTTCAAAATATTCATGATGCTCTCCTTTTTCATCCGGGAGGCTTGTTTCAAAATCCAATCGTATTCCCCGACATTATTAATGTTCGGCATATCCGTTGTAAACGTCTGCCCCCGGTAATAAACGCTATTCCCGTACTTCACGTAATATCCCCGGAGAGCCTTCGTCAGTTTCGCAATTTTTGCCTCCGGGAAAAATTTCACCTCGTCCCCGATGATATGCACGTAAGAATTACCCGCGGCGGCTGAAGGGCGATCCAGACTAACCAACGTGATATTAAACCCGGTAAAGAATATAATTTTGTGCTTGTACGAGAGAATCCGGTTATAAGGCTTCCACAAGTGTTCCCTAAATTCTTCAGGGCACGCTTTTAGCATTTCTTCCGTCACCTCTGGCGGTTCCTTCTCGATCACGTAATGAACCCCTTCCATCCATCCTTTACGTTCCAACCCGTCAAGGATCACGTGCAATATATTCTTTTGCAAGTTCATGTAGGTATCCGACACGAGAGCCACCGGGGCCCCCGGCATATCGTACACCATATCCATCAACCGTTCTGTCAGGAAATCATTTGTCTTTCCACCACCTCGACCGATCACGAGGAACAGGTTACGAGGCTTGATCAACGCCACGAGCTGGGCGAGCCAGTTCGAAAACATTAAAGCAACTTTATTGCTTTTCAGATTTAATTTCTTCTTCGTACTCATCTAACATCTCATCAAAAGGTATAACATCAACAATCCCGGCATCCCGTTTCGCTTTCTCTTTCTCGGCTTCCGTTGCCCCGACAATCGAATCTATCTGCCGGGCCAGCTCGTTACGATCCGGTTTATTTATACCGATCAACGCCGGATCAAGCGTGTAAACCTTGTAAGGACGATCAAATGTTCCTTTAGGCATTTCCGGGGGATCGGGTAAATTCAGTTGACGGATTTCCGCGGACAATTTCATCAACTTCCCGTACACCTCGAAATCTTCCGGTTTCGTTGCCATCTCCCGCACCATTTCAGCGGCCTCCTCCAATTGTTCCGCTTTCAAGTTTCGAAGGGCCTTTTTCTCAACTTTTGAATCCACGTAAAACAAATTTATCGCCTGCTCGAACATATCCCTCGATTGGGCGTAGGAAAACGAAAACGGAGGCTTACAGAAGAATTTTATTGTTTTCGCTCTACCGTATTTCCGACGCATGGCGTTCATCATCGTGAGCAACTCGATATAGATGGCTTCATCCGGTTTCAAGTTACCCAGTGACCCGGATTCAATATAATTTTCCAACCGTTGAAATACTTTTTCGTCAATATCAAGATTATACAGTATTTCCCGTTTCGCCACCTCGAACTGCCGCCTGTAACGTACCTTGTACAGCATTTGTATCGCCTGAACGTTTCCTTTTTCCGCATCAGAAAGCAATCCCATTTGTTCCAACGCCCCACTCATTAACACCCCACGCCGGATGTGATAATTTATCTTGCTTTCCGGATCGAGTGCCGCCCTTGAAAAATCATCCCCCGGCACATCAAAATACATCGCCATATCCGCCTCGGAATACCCCAAAGCGGACAATCGTTCCAACTCCTCGTATTTATCATCGGGAAGTGTCAAAACATCCTTTCCTAAATTTGTAGACATACTCATTATTCAAAAAAATATATTGTTCATTAGCGGCATTTTCCGAGAAATTACCCGAACCCTCCACCACGAAATAATTCCCATTACTTTTGATCAATTGCACCTTCGAGTGATTCCAAGCGTACACGATCGAGATTTCCCGATCTCTCGCCTTCGCTTCCAACAAATCCACCACGGCAGGCATCCGGAACCGTAAACTTTCCGACACGTAAAGCAATATTGATCTCACGTTTCCTTTATCGTACCATTTTGTCAAAGACTCCACGATCCGGGTATTAATCGAATAGGTACTTATACACAACTCTTCTATCATCCCGGAATACTTGATCACGTAAGGAATAAAAGTGAAAGCGTTAAAGCTATTACACGTCCACAGGAACACGATTTCACCGGGAGCGGGCAATTGTCCGCAGAGATTTTTAATGTTCTCTATCTTCGCGGAATGTATCTTTTCAAACTTCACAACCCGGCTTTTACCGACATCCCGCCCCTTACCATGTTCCACTTCACGATTACCCAATTCCGAGAGAGAAAACAAACTATTCATCCAACATCCGGGTTACGAGTTCCAACTCCTTTTCCCTTTCTTTCAAACGTTGCTCCCGATCATGCAATAAATACGGTTTATCCCCCTTCGCGATCTCTGATTTAACACGCCAAATGTTGTCCCGCAATTGTTTTTCCTTCCGGATTAACTCTTTCACGGACATTTTCCGCATTTTATCAACACGGCTTTGTGATTCGAATATCCGGTGTTTACCCAGAACCCCGTGATGATTCTTGTAATAGTCCAACTCCTGCTTAATGCGATAATCCTCTATGAACGTGTTTACCAACTCGAAAGACACGGCCAAACAATCTTCCACGGAACCACAGCGAAATATCTTCTCATGTAACTCAACGATCCGCCAGTACGTTGTAATCTTATCTGCCGCCAATATTTTGAGCTCGTTCGGGCAATCCCGGTCTGACAAAAAAGAATACATCTCCCGGAACCGATCTCGTTCCATCTCCCGGATCACCCCGGAATAATTCGTTTCCTCCAACCCGGCTAAACGGCAAAGCAACAACTTTAATTTTAAAAAGTTTTTTCCAGGATCGAGGCGCAACATCTTTTTAAAACGTGCATTATCCCCGTATTGCAAGTAGAGTGCAACCCCCTTTCCGAGATTGCACCCACTTTTCAACCACGCAACGATTTCCTCTTTCATACAAATTCAGAAATGATCTTTTCCAAATCCTCGCTCCACCCGGAAACCGAATTATTAACAAACACTTTCTTAGGTATATATTCCCGCAAAAGTCTCAAGTTTGCGTTCTTGCGTCCCACGATCACCTTGAGATGATCCCTTGACATATCAAGCATCATCGGGATTCTACCAGGGAACACGGTATTAAAATACAACGAACTAAGCAACATCGCTTCTTTCTTCAAATCATACTTCTCGATCACGTCTAAAAGTTTTTCCACCTCGAAAAACATGGGCAAGTGAGTACCGTAATCAAACACGGGCAATTTCTTTTCCTGCAACATTTTCAAAGTTTTGCCCCTGTTCAAAGCGTACAACTCCCCGCATTTTTTATTCGAAGTCAACAAGCCATCAGCCTTCAACATCTTCACCTCGGTAACATCAAAATCATTTACCGGGTAAATATCATCGTTCGTGAGGATGATATTTTCAACCTCCGGACATTCTTCCACGACAGACAATAATTTCGAAACAATATCGAGCGGTGGATTTTCCGTTTTGCACTCATGAGGGATCACCATGATCTCCAAACAATCGCCTTCCAAACCCGGCAATTCCAAATCTCCCACGTCACCCACAACCACGATTCTAAATTGTTCTTTAAAATGTTTCATCCACCCCCGCATGGCCAGCATTAATTCATTTCCTTGTGCCTCGCCTGCCTTGAACGGGATCACGACCAAGTAAGGCTCAGGAGTGAACTCCGGTTCCTCTGCAAGTAATTCCTCGTATTTATCCTTCCACTCTTTTATTGATTCCGTCAACTTTGCATTCACGGACTTCAAATTCTCCACTTGTTTTTTTAATTCTTCCATCTCCGGGGTAATACCAATAGATTTTTCCTCCACCGGATTCTCTTTCGTTGTTGTAGCTTTCTTTGCCATACATCCAATTTTAAGTAATTCATAATCTTAAAATTGATACATTTGCAATTGCACTTAAAGGACAAAGAAAGCGGCACCGTCACCAGTACCGCCCAATTCCAAAACAAAAAAACTATTTCAATTTTTCTTTAAGCTCAGTTATTTTACCACTGCTTTCATTCAAACTTCGAATACATGCATTATAAAACTTTTCTTGCTCTTGAGGTCTTTCTTCCATAATTTCTCGTTTCATATGATCTATAAAACCTGGTCCCAACTGAGAGTTCTTCGCATCTCTAATTTTTTGCCATTCTTCACGAGCTTGTCGCGCTAGAAGTATATTCTTTTGAATTTCAACCTCGATTTGTCTAAGTGTCGTTTCAATTTGAATTGTCGCCAATTGTTTAATACTTTCGATCTGGCGTGTCGCATCTTGCGAAGTCTTGCGAGAAGACCTAATAGCAATTATAATTGCCACCACGGATAATAATACATTTGCAATTGCTACGAAAATTTCAATCATATCCATAAATGAGAATTATTTATAACATTCTAATAAAGATTTATTCATAAAATCTATCTGATACACTTCTTATCTTAAACACAAATAATAATTCAAACCTACAAACACCATAAAAAAAATCCAAATATCATACAAAAAAAATCCCCGGATCACCTCCGAGGACTTCAAGCGTGTACAAAAAAGTTCTGAATTAAAAAGAATACCGCACTTGATTCAGTATCCATTTAATATTTTTCATCCAGTCAAGCGACATTCATCTACGACATCGCCCCCTGTAACCCATAGGCCCGGAAAAAATAATAGAATAACGCTTTATGAATCTTTGTCAATCCCCGTTGATTAAAAATACGGGCCAAGTTCGCGTTATCTATATTCACGCTTTTAGCCAAATCAGAATCTGTCAACCCGAATTTAGCTTGTTGCTCCTTCACCCATTCCACGGTTACATCTGGCATATTATCCTGGGTATAGGGAACCGCCCCAACGTGTAATTTCATCCCTTCCGGCAATATCCCATCGAAAACTCCCTTTACTCTATCACGTAATTCTTTTGCCGATAAATATTTTTGTGCATCATTCTCCTTCTGGGCAACTTTTACAGTTACCGTGTTATTATCAAATCCCACAATACTAATGAAGATACGAGCGTATCTCTTGTATTGCATATCAGACGTTTTCAACAATTCTTTTTGTTTTTCCGTCAAAAATGGTAATAATTCTATTCCTTTCATATCATTAATTTTTTAAATGGGGGGAATTTCACCCCCCTGTTCTAATTCACAGCCGGATTTCCTGCTGTTTGGTCAGCCAGAATATCGCTAACTGACCATTTTGTCTACCGAACTCGATCGCTTTTTCCAATTCATCATCGGGAAAAATTTTCACCGAATCGTAGTAAAAAACCCCGGATTCGTAATCCAACCATCCCCCGATTACCCGTCCATGGTTCCAAGCGTGTTCCAGGCATTTTCTCAAACCATCATCATCATGACAATTTTGAGTTTCAGCGTAGGCTACTGCTATCCCCTCGGTAACGGGAGATAAATTTTCCAACTCGACCGTGAACCCATCCTTGTGGGTTTCGGCAAACTTCAGAATTTTAAAGAACATAAACTTGATTTTTATACTGGGGGTCGCCCAGTGGTTAATGATACAAATATAATTATTTTTGTTCACTGAACAAAGAAAATAAAGAAAAAAATCCCGTGACCGGAGCCACGGGAAAACATAAACAAAAATTCAAATCTACACGGATTCAGAGCCACCCGATCCTGTCGGTTCGTCAACACCATCAATCACGGGCATTTCCCCCTCGTAGAAGTAAATTCGAGACCCACGAAGCACGGACTCCAAGGTGACCTTATTCACGTCCCCCTCGTTGTTATCCGTACTTTCAGTCGTTAGCTGTAAAGGATTACCGGGATACCCAGCTAATTTCTTTTTACCGGATAACTGGTATTCAATAATACAACACAAATCCTCGTTCACGTTGTTTTCCATGAACTCCTCGAATTCCACGTCATCCGATCCGGGACGGCTAAACTCGATCTTCTGTTTGAATCCCTTGTTGTCCGGATCGCCCTCGGAAGTCTGCCCCACGCTGATCGTGGAAGCTGTCGTTTCAAGGAAAAACGCCTTCGCCCCCGTTTTGAGGACTAAATTTTCTTTAATCAATACCCCTTTCTCATCCGGAGTCGGGAATGTTTTAACATCATTCAACCGGAAAAGGATCAATTTCGCCTTTTTCGGTTTGGTGCGCCCACCATTACTTTTTTTCGGTACACTAACCGGAGAATATCCTACCATAAAATTACTATTTTAGAAGTTAAACCGTTTGTCCCTCTTCTGAGCCAGAACCTGATCCCGTTTCTGAATCAGAACCGGATTCAACAGGAGGAACGTAACCAAACAACAACTCTGCAATGGCAAATCCAACAGCCTCCCACCATTCAGCAAAAATCTTGACATCGTAGTTTTCACCCTGCAACCAAATCTTCGTCGCTCCCTTGTTTTTAGACAACAAGTGAATGAAATTCTCTTTCGGGGTGATAAAGAAACAACCCGTTCCAACCATTCCATCCAGCGGGATAAACGTGAAATTCGTGTGTTGCAAACGTTTCTTTTTCTCGTCCTCGTTCTTTGAAGTCGGGAACTTATCGTCACGAGCAAGCTCGTAGAGATTCAATAAATCCGGATCAATGAAAATAGGAAGCGATTTCGTGCGGTACTTTTTCGGAATCTCCCGGTAAATCTCGTCAAACTTATCGTAAATATTCTCACGGGTCAACACCACATCTTTCAATAGACGAATCATGTTCAACGACTCATCCGCGTGGATTCTCTTCAACACGGTAATATACCCATCAATCGAACCGAACACGTCTCCCGCATCCCCGTCTTTCTTTCCGGAATTTTTGTTCTCATCGTACACGCCCACGGCTATTTGCTCGTCACGTTCCTCTTCAATTTTCGGTTTCAATAACACCTCGATAATATACTTCACGATAGGCATATCCTTCGGTTGCAAACCTTCATCATAAAGATAACCGATCACGTCCTCCATGATCTCCGCGGGCTTGATCGGCACGTTGATCTTGTGTTTGTGATTTGGAATCTCGATCGGGGTAAACTTGGATTGACCGGAAGGAGTCCAGTACGGGGTGAATTTCTGCATCAAATCGCTAATGTGCGACTGGATCGCCCGCCAAACCGTTTTTTCCGTCATTTTGGTTGTCATGTACTGCGTTGCCTGCAATTTACCGAACAACAACGTGATAATGTCGTACTTCACGTTAGCGACGTACTTCCCAAACTCCTCTCTCAACTCATCCGTCACGATCGTATCGGCAGCGTTCACCATCAAACCATCCCCGTTCACGAAGTTTTCCAACACTTTATTATGCAGAAAATCCATGTTCAATTTAAAATTACCCCGATCACTCGCTTGAGTTTTCTCCATCTTTTTATCCTGCTCCGGATACTCAGACAACGTGTCCACAAGTTCGGTCAAATTACGCTCTTTTTCCTCCGCATTTCGCTTGAACGCGTCATATTCAGCCTGCAACGACTCTAACTTATTCTTGTAATCCAGAGCATTCCCTAGGCCATGATCATCACTCATCCCGGATAAGTCCTTCTCAAACTTATTCACGAAATCCTCGTTATACATTTTAACCAAGGTCTTTCTCTGTTCCTCGGTCAAAGCGTATTTCCCGTCTTTCTTCTCGAAAGACGTAATCCCCAATCGGCTCATTACCGCCGCTAACAGTTTGTCAAACATATATCACGAATTAATGTATTTATTAATAAGATTCATCTCTTCCAATTCCTTCGCCACCTCGACGGCACGTCCCAGAGTCCCGATCTCGTCAATCAACCCCACGGCAACAGCTTCACGGGCATAAAACATTTTTCCCGAAAGAATCCCCGGAGTATCCAGTTTTAAACATTTCCGTTTCTCTTTCACTTCCTCCTGGAACCGGAGAGCCATCGGGTTCAAGCTCTCCTGACGAATTTTCGTGTAGTCTCCCTCCAACGCAAGGCGAAACGCTTCGTTTTTATTCTCGCTCTGGTCAGCGTAAATCTCGTGAAATTTCACACCCATCTTCTCGTAGAATGGTTTCAAGTCTGAAAAACTACACATCACGCCAATTGATCCGAACGCCGAACTCACGTCATTATCCGCCACGATCCGGTCACAATTACAAGCGATCCAGTAAGCCGCACTAGCCGCAACATCACAGGAGGCAACAACAGGTTTCCCCTTTGCCTTCGCGGTAACAATTGCCTTGCATAACGGGGAAACAGCGTTACACGCCCCTCCACCCGAATCTATATCCAAAACGATAGAAGAAATATTCTCGTGTAGAGCTGCCTCCTCGATCTGCATGGCAATCTCATCCGCACCGTATGAACAAAAGGTTCCGTATTTTATCATCGTACCCTTTACCGAAATAATCGCCGTACTCCCTTTCGGGGATTTATCATACGAGCTTTCACCTTCGTGGGATAATTGTTGTATCGGCGTTATCTCGGAAAGAGTTTTGGCAAATTTTTCATCACGATAAACTCCCGTCAATATATTATTGACAATCACGTGTCCGGCGATGGCATCTTCCGGACGCAGGAACCATACCCCCTTTAAAATCTGTGATATTAAATATGGATACATCTTTCTTTTTTACGAAAGATAGATGCATACACGAAATATTTAAAGGACTTTAAGCCTTCAAGAAACGAGTACGATAAATAGAATCACATTGAAAACTAACCTTGAACAATCCACTTTTAGCCACTTCCAACTCTGCCGACGTTTTCACCGGGTTCCCCGGGATACCGATCACTTTCCACTCTCCCGAATTATACATTACCCGGATCACGACATCAGCGTGTTCAAGAGTTGAAAATCCAGAAAGCATACTTGGATTATCCATTGTCACGTTACATTTCACCTCTGTCTTGTAAGAAACTCCCGCCTCGGAACGTGCCGCCTTCTCGGTCAATTGTCCCGTTCCCGGGGTAAAAGGGAACGGTTGCCAATCTTTCCCCGGTAAAAATTCAACTTCCACGAAAACATCTCCCGCCCTTCCCCGGTTAATCCATTGAAGTAGCGAGTATTCTATCTTTACAACTTGTTGTACAACCATACCATTCGTTATTATGAATGTAAATGCACCACTTTTAAACATTTACACTTAAATTTCTTATAAACACCTACATAACAGACTTTTGCAAGTCCTCAAATATAATTTTTCGATTTTTTCGGTTCATCCGGTAGTCAGATTTCTTCACCGCCTCGTAATTTAACGCTGTATTTTTGATATTATAAGCCTGTAAAATGGACTCGACAATCTCTTTCTGTGAAAACTTTTTCCGGTATCCCGCCTCGAACAATAATCTCATCCGAAGGTTGAACTCGGCCTCTATGTAATCTTGAATTTTTTCCTCTCCCCATCTTGATACATAGATAAAACGATACTTGATGATGTACTGGTTGGCCCCTGTGACCGGGATAATAAAACTAACCGGATCGGTACACGGTAGCCCCTTCACGGGCATATCCGAGGTCATCACCATTGAATAGATATGCTTACCAATATCACTTTTGCGGGAAAGAATAATATTCCCCTCCTTATCCTGCCGCATCTCATGCCGACAAAAATCAGCTAGGTGCGGTTTCAAACTAATTGTCAAAATAGAACCTTTACTCATAATCATCTGAATTTCAATCCTAATTTAAGCATTTCCTACCAAAATAAAAAGTAAAACGTGGAGAATATCATTTCTCCATCCTAAGAATATCGCCTCTACACGCATCTTTATAACTTCAAGTTTTACCGGAAAATTTTGTAACCACGTAACAGTGCCAACAAATCCGCAATAAACGACACTATATCAACATTTTACACATTACAAATTATCGAAATATTTTTGTAACCATGTAACGAGCCAAAAATGTAACCTTGTATTTAATGAATTGGTTACATTTTCATTTTGTAACCTTGTAACCAAGTTACAAATTAAATGTAACCATTAATCATTTGATTTATTGAACATTCAGCGTGATAATACAGAGTTACATTTTTTTCTGGTTCTTTTAGAAGGGGGAAAGGGGAAAATGGAATAACACCCCGCCGCCCAGGTGTAAAAGGAAGGGGCGCATTGTTACCAATACGCCCCTGGAATAGTTTCAAAACTACATGCAAATGGTCAATATTCATCAGGTCATTTCTTTTTCAACAAGTCCGGTAATCCCGTAATATCACTTTTCCGTATCTTCTTGTAATCACCCGAAAACTCTATCCCGTATGAATAACGTGACAACGTGGCAATCATAAATTCCTTCACGATCTCCACGAATTTCTCCCTTGTGCCAGCTTTACAGAGGTTATCAATTAAATACTCCTTCCCCACTGGCATCCGGTACAAGAAATCATACACTTTTTCCTTGTATGTATTATCTGGGTTATCCATTAAAACGGTTTTTCTTCCTCGGTTATACTCCCTTTATCCGCCAGCTCAACGGGATCAATCGGTTTTGTCTGAATATAGATCATGTCCTTGGCCACGTTATCCTTATCCTTCCGCACGATTCGCCCCTGCGAATTTTGTAAGGCTTTCGGGTTAAACACGTAATTGTTATAAACACAGAACGCCTTCAATGCTTTCGTGAACTTGTTGGTCGTCCATTTTTGTGTCTTGGTCGCTTTCGTGAAATCATCCAAAGCCTCTTCCCTCACGATTTGCGTGTTCACGTTATTACCTGTCACGTCAAAATAAACCTCCGCCCAATCTTTAAACGCCGCTCCCATTTCCGATAACATTTTCCGCATGGTTACATTTTTCATGGGAGGATTTATTTTCCGGGGGGAGGGGATCGACAAGTAAAACCGCAAGCACTGGGCAAAAAAATTCAAATCAGCGTTCCACTCGTCATCATTATAATCATCAAACAAATTCTTCCCGAAATCATCCGCGATCTTCCGTGTCTGCCTGTAATTATTTCGTTCCGTCTTCTCGTGATAATAGTCAGAGAATACCGTGTATAATACCCGTGCTTCCGTTGAATCATCCGAATTCCGTAAAGGGAAATTTGAAGTGAAACAGAATTTCGGGGATTTCGTGAATGGAATCTCGTAAGACTTGTTATTCTTAGGATTCACGGTCATAACCCCCGTTATCGTGTCATAGAAAAATTCAAAGGGTAAATACTGATCAGCATCATCCACCAAAACGATGTCGGTGTATTCCGTCACCCGGTCGTAAATGTGCGGGTTCTTCGTGATCTCGGGATTTCGTCCCGGTAACGTGACAGACTTTTTGAACAGGTTTAACGAGGAATAACAGAACGATTTCCCGGATCGCCCGTGACTCTCTCCATCAGCCGATATTTTATTATCAATAGCGTACACCGCCCACGGTCTCGCCTTATTCTTGTACTGGTGCAATAAATACCCGATCGAAAACATTTTATTGATCAAGTGTTCTTTTTGTTCTTGAATCTCCTCCTCGTTTAATAATTCCCCGTCGATTGAGAACCGATGATCCGCTATATATTTCCTCTTGAACTCTTCATCTTTACAATCCAACCGTCCTTCCAATTCAGTTTGCCAATGTACCCTACTCGCGTTGATCAAGTAACAAAAGAACTTTGAATCGTAATTAAATATTTCTATATCGTACAGCCCCGTATCCTCGTTTCGTGTGATCTTGAATTGATCCGGCAATATTTTGAAATTACGCTGGATCACTTTTTCCTCCCAGGCGAAACGGTTCGAGTCCCCCGGACGTAATTCCCGAATCTCGCTTCCTGTTACCAGGATCGTTTTATTCCGGAAAAACAAATACTGGGAGAACTGATCAAAATCAGTGAAATCTATATTTAATTTTGGCAACCCCTTCAAAGTCGCTTCCGATAACTGGTTCGGTTTACGCACCACGTTCCGGAGAGGGATAGGCAAGTAACGATCCTTCAAAAAATTCAACGTGAAATCCTTTATTTCTTCCGCCTGTACTTCTTTTACCATGTTGTCTCTCACCCGGACAAAAATAGTCTCCCCTTTCGTGTTCTTGTATTCTATTTTCCCGAACCCGTTAGCGTGAAGGAAAAATAGAGCGTGTTCGTCATTCAAATAATACTTTATCCCTTCCTCTCTCGTCACCATATCCCAAAACTGCAACGGCATGGCCACGTTCACGAGTTTTTTAAAATCCGAAATAGAAGGGTACAACTCCACGTAATCCCGTAAATCTTTTCGAGGCTTTCCCCGGTTATCCTTAAAGGTTGCCAGCGAATCCGGGAGCCAAATAAAACGAATATCCAAAAACTTCATTCCCAAACGCAATGACGCACGAATCCCCGTGGAATCAATATCCGGAAGGATATACAACGTCTTCACGCAAGCCATGATCTCTTTATATTGTCCCTCGGAAAGTGCCGCCGTTTCCGAATTAAGCCACAGCGGGTAATAACCGAACCCGGCCACGTTCAACGAATCCCTATCCCCGGAACAAATTATCGCCTCCTCGATTTTCTCGATGTCTTTCGGTTTGTCATCCTCTTCCTGCCTTTTCAATTGTGCAGTCCTAGAGTCCTCGTACGCCTTTCTCAATTGTGCCAACCCGTTAATAAAATCCTTCGGCTTATTCCCAATATACCGGAACCTGTATTGCTTTTCGGGATTCAACGGTTGATACAATTTTTTCCACTCGCCATGATCAAAAAGGAATATCGGGTACGTCGATGTCGTTTTCGTGATCGTGGCTTTCCGGTTCTTCACGTAGGTAAAACTATTAAGCGAATACACGTTGTATTTTTTACAAACCTCACTTGTAACCTTGGGACCAAGAACCGCCAATTCCTCTTTAGATATTTCCGTTTTCACGTCAAACTCGTAACTTCCTTCTGATTCATCCGGAAGTGCATCCCGAATTTCGAGTTCCGGTTTATTCACTTCTGACTTGATACCCCCAATTCCATACCGTCCCGCCAGGATCACGATAGCCTCCCGGAACGTTTTCCCCTCCTCCTTCATGCATACACGGATTGCATTCCTGGGAACCTGATCATCCCCGAAATCTGTTACCAGCCAATTACCATCCTCCACTTGTTTCAATGACGCTGATGGAGTTCGTTCATCCCGAATTTTAAACCTTTTTTCCCGTGTTTCCAACGCTTTCCGGGCTTGCGGGTAATAATACAAGATAATATCTAATCCCCCGTTTGTTGCATCTAATATCGCTTGTTCTTCAACATACATAGTTACATTGTTACAATTGTTTCTGTTATCCCCGATTGACTAAAAATGAACCGGAACTCCTAAATTCGAGAATAAAAATCACTCGCCAACGGACAAAATATTTTCATGTTTAACGATATATCATGATTTCTCGGGGCAGGTTAATCATCGAAATCCTCGTGATGTAAATTATACCCGGCTAGGATCGCTTTTTTCAATTTTTCCCGGGTATTTTGATTACTTGAATCTTCTTGTAATATTTTGTCGGCTAATTCATAGGCTTTTTCTTCCAGGGACGTTTCGCCTTCCCTGGTGTACTGGATCGCCATCCGGGATTTATATCTCGAGTTTTCATGATTCATCTCAACGGATAGAACCAATTCTGATGCGTTCATATCAATACCTTCTCTTGTCATTTTTATTAAAAGGAACTGAGCCAATTGAAAGCAATCCTCCCAACTTGTTATTCCTTTCAAGTACTCGTTAATACCGGACTTTTGACCAGCCTCGAACATGGATTTGGCGAATGTCTCGCCCGTGTTACAACCGTTGTTTTTAACGATTTCCTCGTATATTTCTTTAAATGTTTTCATACTTGTCTAATAATTAATCAACTTCATTTTATCCAATTCCATTTGAAATATTCTACCGAAATAGAACATGTACTCTCCCTGATTACTCGGATATGATCTAAATCTTATCATGACCTGGAATGACCCGAAATGACGATATATACCATCTTTACATAGCGCGTAAGTCATTTTTATACTTACAAATTCATAATCAGGATGATGACGTAACGTTCGGACAAAAGCAATGTATTGCTCTATCCCTATATATAAAACGGTTGTATATTTTCTTTTATACATATCGTGTTTTTGCAGTTACAACTATTAACCCTGGATTGCCTCTTGAATACCATCACAGGCTTGTTCCAAATATTCCATAGATTCCTCGATCGCTTGAATAATTTCATCCATGCGCTCGGCTTTCGAGCTTTCCTGTAAATTATCGGGTAGATTATCACGTGCCTCTTGTTCTTCATCCCGAATCTCCTCTAGTTCATTTTTGATTATATCAATCTGCTCTGATAAATCTTCCAATCTTTTTCTTCGATCTTTATTCATACCGTTTTCTCCTTTACCTGTTTTATTTTTTGTTTTAATCGGTCTTCTGCCGCTTGCACGTTAGCCATCTTGATCGCGAGTTTCTCTCTCGCTTTCAACAAGTCTTCATCGGTATCTTCATCAAAAAACAAATTATTCGCCTTGTTATAAACAATATACTCATCAATTTTCCGTTGTACTTTCGTGACTTGCGCTTTTGCAGAAGCCAAAGTTTTCAAGTCTGAAATAAACTTTGGATTATTCCCCAAACGCTTGTCATAAAAACTAAAATAGCAATTCACATGATCTTTCGGGTACTTGCAAACAAGCTTGGCCCGTCTCCAATTTACTACCCACTCCCAACGTTCATAAACCTCACGGGGCAAATCATAACTGAAAATTTGTTCCCTGTTACGGTTCTTATCCACACGTTCGATACTGATAGAAACCCACTTTTGAACACCTAGTTCTCTTTCCGCCTTGGCAAAATCTTTTGCCATTTGAATAAAATCATCTGCACTCTCTTGTCTCATATCATCCATCCATTTCTGCATCATACTCGTATCTCAACAAAGAATTCAGATTTGAAAGTATTTCCTCGTAGATTCCGAGAATCTTAACTGCATCATCAGATCGCGCATCAGGACCAGTTTCCAACTGTTTTTTAACTTCCGTTATCCTCGTGATCTCTTCACGGATAAAAGCGAGATTCTGGCGAAGAATATTTATATCCAAATTAATTCCGTTCATTTTATTCCTGACTTTTAATTTCAGCACATATTTTCCTGTACAACATCCGATAAGCTCGCCCCTTCACAGTCTCGCAGATAACACCCCGGATGTATAAACGAGAAATAGCATCGCTATCTCTTTGAAATTCTTTCACCTTTTCTTTGTCAATATCATACTTCCGTAATTGTCGTGACAAAGGAGGAGCCATACAACCAAATCTTATTTCCATAGGCTTTTGAATTTTGTGGGGAACCTCGATGGAGGCCCCTCACGATTATCTATCAGAAAAGTGGTACTACAATATCTCATAATTTTTCTTTTTAGGTTTTGGAACTTAGCCCGGAGGGAGGGAATCGAACCCCCATGAACCCGCTTCTGTTAGCAAAATTTCCGGCCTAGCCCGGGTTCTCACATTTTACCGATCCACTCGGCTCCTCCTGATAACCGGGGGAAATCTCACGACTTGCCCCGAAACGAATTAAACACAACCTATCAAATTCCTAATTCCGTTGCCATCACGGCCAGCGCAACAACATTCGTCACGGCGTGTCGTTCTTTCATCTTTTCAACCCGACTTTTCACCGTTGCAACAGACACACACAAACGATCCGCAACCTCATTCATTGTCCTCCCCGCCATCACTTCCCGCAACGTGTCTACCTCATACCCCTTTAATCCCGCTCCCACGCCACAAAACTTTCCCCGTCCGGGGCAATCCGTCCGCCCACACGCTGAATTATACACGTCCGGGGTTATCTTCCCATCCACCATATCCGGATCACCATCAAGGCTCCCGAACTTACAGAATAACCACTTTTTAAATCCACTTTCAAACCCCACAATCCCAAACGCATCCCGGATAAAACGTTGTCCTTCCTTATCCATTAAATACTCGTCAAGGAACTGTCTCTTTTCCTTACCAGGCAATTCTTCAAACCGCATCCGTTGTCCCTCATGAATTGCGTAGATCACGTTATCACAAGCAAAAACCTCTGTCCCCCGAAATATCCCCGCCGGAATATTGGAACCTTCTCTAAAATTGTCTACATTTGTTCTCATAATCTTTAGGATTAAATCCCGCTGAAAGTTGTCCAGACGATAAGCGGGATTATTTGTTTTTAAAGCGTTGATAATAATGATTTCCTTCTTTCAACCTCTGCTTTATTCTCAAGAGCTAACTTTAATAAAGCATTATAAATTGATTCATTTTTTGCCTTACCACTAACCACATTATAAATTACAACAAGACTTTTTCCTGTCATTTCCTGCACTCTCTTCCCGTAGCCTTTCGGGAGCCATTTTTTAATTTTTTCTAAATCTTTATTTTCCATATTCCATTGATCTTCTCACGTTAGAAAATACCTCACAAAGTTCCATACTGCATTCCCCCGGATACACGCATTTGGCCGGGGTAAACTCAAATACTTGTACAAAATCATACTTTGCCAATTTTTCATACTTCGGCATATCGTTCGTCAAAACAAAAATCGGCTTCACATTCTCAATCCCATAATTCAAGACACCATCTAATAATTTGAAAAAATCACGTTTACGCAAATCATCTAATATAAGGACCTCTCGATCTTTCATATACTCCAACATCTTCGGCTTGTACCCAGTATGACAACCACAATAAGCTATCTTTTTTAATCCTCCCCAGACGTCAATATATGAATGTATTAGGATTGATTTACCGGAACGAGCTGGTCCCACAAAAATTGTCACTTTATTTTTCATGACTCACCTCCATCTTCATCAACTCAACGTCAATACGGCTCAAGCGATAAATCGTATCATCAATATTTGTGTTAAACGACGTCAACCTACCATCAAATCTAAAAGAATCCCCACGCTCAGCAAAGTGATTTGTAACCTCATTACGTATACGTATCATCCGTCGAATAATATCCGACACAAACTCCCTGTCAGCATGAATCTCCGCCAACGAAGCATCACCCTCTAAAATTTCGTCTTTGTCTTTCATAATTTCATACTTTTTACTATTGTTTTTATTATCTGTTTCCATTAACTTGCTGTCGAATCAGTATTGCAAATATAATGAATTTATTAACCAACAAACAAGCATTTTGGATAAAAAAAACAACCAATATAAAAGAGAGAGTTATGTATATAGCTAAATATTACAATATTAGCTATGAAAAATTTTTCCCAACAATAGATACATCTTATGCTAATTTCAAAGGAAAAGCCAAAAATACAGCCTTAACATCCGACACAATAGCTAATATTTTATCTAAATATCCTGAAATAAATATAACATGGATATTAACAGGAGAAGGCGAAATGTTACTACCAAACAACCCGAAAATACACAACGAAGATAAATCAGACAACATTACTCTTAGCAGAGAAGTTTTTGACTTGATAAAAAATCAAGCAGAAGCAATTCTTTCACAACAAAAAACTATCGAGAATCTAGCTTCAAAAGTAAAGGAGCCTATTGTCCCCCAGGAAGGAAATGCAATGAATGCCGATGCCGCCGGATTTTCGGAAAAATGAAACCCAAGTATTAAACACCTATACCATGTATAAAGCTTCACAACAATTAATAGATATTCTTTTATCGAATGGATTTAAAGAACACACTTCATCTTCTTGCCCAGAACACTGGGACCTTCTGCAAGAAAAAGGTTTTTATGATCCGCAGTCGGTAAAAAGAGATTTAAGATTCAGACGTTTAACCATTTTCTTCAACTATATCAATATTTGTATCCGCTACAACAGCGCAGCATACTATAAAACCACATACAAATTACTAGAATCCGAAATAAAATCTCTTATTCTATTCACCAAACTTCCCACTTCACTCCGAACATTCTTGAAACACCATAACGTGTATCCAACAGGAATAATAGAGTATATTGAAAAATATAACGACGAAGACCTAGCCGCTTTACCCTCTCGAAGTAGAGAAACAATAAAACATTTAAAACAATTATTATAAAACAAGTTCAACTTTCATATAAAGACTTAATGCCTAAAATGAAAAAAAACAATACAAATATTACTAAACAAACAATTTATTCATTAACCCCTAAAAATATAACAAGCCCAAATATCCTATGGAAAATAGCGTGAATATGATATTAGAATTCATCTCAGACTTTGGCAATATCAGCAATTTATGTTCCATCGCAGGCTTCTCAATTACAATATTGACATTCATTTTCACAGCAAAGGTGAAAAAGGCTGTTAATTTAACCAATAAAGAAATCCTCTTCAAACATTTGTCTGAAAGAGAAATAGAGGAACTAAAGGCACGCAACAGCTTATTTCTCAATGAAATAAAAAACCTAAACAAACAAACATTAAGATTACACCTTAGTTCACTAAAGACTAAACTAGATTTTTTCAAATCTCATTCGCCACGGTCAATTCCTACAAAAAAAGCAATTAAACAACTCAAATTTCTATATAAATGCGATTTTTTAACGAAAGAAGAGGAAAAAAGGACACGCAACAAATACGTATGTATTCGTAAACTAATTCACAATGCCAACAATGACGATCTCTATGAGGCATACAGAAGAATAATTGTAGTTATTGATACAACAGAGCAACTTCGAAAATTAAAAAATATAATATAATGAACTTCATTGAACAAGAATCTAAAGTTATTACAAAACTTTTAAGAGATACAATAAATAGAAAAATACTGTGGCAAAGACATCCTAATTTAGTCTTGCAAGACGCAAGCATTGCCACAAATAATCTTATCTCCCCCCCAAAAGATGGAGTATATACGACAAATTTTAAAAATCGTATTTTTCAAATATATGTTAGTGATAGCAATGAAAAGGATATAATTTTAGAATTAAGTAGAGAAAATTCTAACCATATTGATACTCGATTCTACCCCACAAGTGCTTTAATCGATCTATACAATGTAATTCTAACTCAAGATTCTAGATTATTTAATTTTTTTAACGAATTCTTGATGAGTTAATTCATAATTATGGTCCAATTCATTATCTATAATTAGATGAAATCAGATAAAAATATCAAAGGCTACGAAGACGAAATCCCCGTTAGCCCAACACCAGAACCCGGAACAGGATCACCCCAGTATCCTACACCCCAAACATCGAGAGTACAATTATAACAATATAGCTAATAAAAAACATGAGCAATCCGAATACAAATAACCGTGTCCGCTTTTCCAATGAGGCTCTATTAAATTCAATATCTTGTCTCATTGCAGAGAGTTCCGCCGCAAGCAAATAATGATAGGAAGACATTCCCCCTCGTCGTAAACAACCTTCAAGATTTATTTGAGCGGGAATGCGTCCAGCATATTTTATTTTATACGGTTTTGCTGATAGAAATAAGGAAACTAAAGAAGTAACAAAAACAAGAGTAAAAATAACCTTTATCGTCAAACAAGCTGAATTTATCACGGATTCCATTGCAAATGAAAAAAATGCGAACACGAATGCCATTACAGTATACGCTCGATGGGAAAGAGTTGAAGACGATTTTATCGACTCATCAAGACTCCTGTTCCCTTGACTTATCAAATACTCGAAAGATTGTTGATCCAAATTTTTCAATTCAGCTAACGAAAAATCATACACCGATCTCATAAGTTCATTTTTTAGTTTATTACAAAAATACAAAAGATCAGATCAACAGAAAGGACAAGATAAAATATTAATTATAAAACAATTAATCCCAATTAGCAAAAGGAATAAAACTGAAACAAAGATTGCAAACAGAAAAAACTGAAACAAAATAATATACTAATAACCAAACCATTACCATAAAAACGAGTTTCCGTTATTCTCCACTAAAGCGGATACTTCACTGGAAAGTGGAGTATTTTTTTTACTTTCATACTTGTAAGTCGTTGATATTTTACGAAATAACCGGAATACTTCATTCTCCGAAAAAGTTCGATAATCATCATTTTTATCATCCCATTCAATACCCTGTGGAAAGACCAAATTTTGGAGCTTTTGGCAAACTCTTGCATTTCCTTTTTGCCACAAATCCCCTAATTTACAAGACATTTTAAGTACCTTTGTTGTATAGCGGTCAAGGTTCGATAATTTATTTTTGTATAGCTCTAAATTTTGTTCTATCTCATCTTTTTGTTCTTCCAAGACATTCATCGTATCGTCATAAATTTCCTTATCAATTTCACCCAAGCCATAACGCAAACGAACTGCCTTTGCCTTAACCTCACAATCGGTCAAACGGATATTCAAAGATTTAATTTCTTCCTTCTCCCGTTGATTGTTTTCCCAAAAAACTTTCGTAAAAACTCGTTGAAGTATCGGGAACAGACATTTAGGGATTCGATAATCAGACAATAAGTTTATATACTTCTGGTGCATCACATCGGCAGCCCGATTATGACAACAACCTTTCGTGTTACACTTGTAATAATCCCGATTTTTTTTCTTCACTGTATAAGCCGTAAACGGTCTATGACAATCTGGACAGAAAACGTGACCTTTTAATGGGAAGTTATTGCTTTCCTGTTTCTCGTACCCAGCTAAATGCCCCTCGTTCATCTTTCGATTGACCTTATCAAAGATTTCCGGTTCTATAAGAATTTCTTGATTTCCCCTTATCCAATCCTCGCCTAACGACCAATGTCGAATCATCCCACAGTAAAACTTATTCCGGAACATCTCACTTAATTGCGACTTCTTTATAAAAACACCCCTCCGATTTAATCGTCTCATAATCTCATCACTAGTTATATTTTCATTCGCTTTCCACAAAAATGCCTCTCGTAATATTTTACCCGTTTCATTAACCGTGATTATATGTCTTTTATCTACCTTTTTCCGAGAAAACCCCATCGGAACTCGACAACACCAATCCCCCCGTTCCATACATCCCTTAATTCCCGCTAAACATTTGTCTCGCCGTTGAGAATTATCAAACTTACTTAATATTAAATACAAGTCTTCTAAAAACTCTCCCTGAGTATTCTTTTCAACAGGTTGAGCAACTGCTATCAAATCTACTCCTCGTTTCCGCAACATTTCTTTAACCACAATTCCCTCTCCTCCCGTACGAGAGAAGCGGTCATAAGTACGAACTAAGATTGTATTGACTTTCTTATTTGATGTTACAACTTTCAACATTTCTTGAAATTGCCGTCCATTGGTTGTTTTGGCACTTTCACCTTTCCCCTCATATTCTCCAATTACTTGAATATTGTGCTGCGTTGCGTATTCTCTACATTCTTTCTTTTGTACATCTATACTACAATTATTTTTAAATTGCTCTTTCGTTGATACTCGACACCAAATAACCGCAACTCTGTCTTTGGAAGTATCTGTTTTCTTTACCCTCATCATAATTAAACTAATTCATTATCCAACATATCATACATCATACTCCCATAAACATATAAATAACCTAATATTTCACGCATCTCTTCATCAGTGAATGAGAGTCCTATTTTTCTAAATTCTTTTCTATAATCATCTAATTCCGTATCGCTAAACATTCACATACGAATTACCATGGTGTCGAAACACCTTATTCCCACATTTTGACTTAACCTCAAACTGCCACGCTTAGCGTATGTGTTCAGACAGTTCTCTCCTAATCCCCGTAGTTTATCAAGGGTTAAATCTTACTTATTGCTTACATATTCATAATGCTTTTGAAATTTTGTGCATATATACACGCAAAAAAATCAAAAACCCAACTTTGCGACATTAAACTATCGTTTTTGTAAAAAAAATTCAATATAAAAGAATCGGCACGGATCGTGCCGATTCTTCAAAACCTTCAAGTTTTATATTGACCGAATTCACGTAACAATATCCAAACACTCATTTATTCATCAGAATTTTCTACGGCATACACAAACGTGAATGTTCCCGTCATTACTTTCACATTTCCACCTTCCATATCATCAAAAGTCACATCAAATTCCATTGTAACCTGTCTTTTTTGAGCATCATATTCTAAAACCTTCAATGAACCTGCTTTACTATACAAAGGCTCCGTGTTATCATGCAGGTCATTTATAAAAGCATCAAAACTATTCGCCTCTTGCTCTTTTCCACTCATATCCATGTACCTGTTTACTTGATATACTTTATCTTTTGCAATAGAGTTCAAGTTAAAATCACTGGCGGCAAAATAAATATCGTTATTGACCACTTTTTTCTCGTGAAGATAAAAACCTATCACGAATTGCTCCAAATCTTGAAGGTAATAGGCATCGATTCCATAAACTTTATACGTTTTCTCCCCGACCTTTACCACATTTTCACTCTTACCACCATCATCTCCATCTTTC
>OIWQ01001188.1_pt1 | contig 32064 bp, 27 predicted proteins | sample 1587571 | NCBI WGS metagenome assembly OIWQ01 (sample SAMEA3888910, study PRJEB22519) | human gut metagenome | biome: human gut; feature: human-associated habitat; material: faeces | place: Denmark | collected 2010 | reverse complement strand
ATGGACGGCCGGTCCGGGTCCAGCCCCGTAATCCGGCATGGTTTTGAAATGGCACCAGTTCGCCGATGGTTAACTCTATTTGCAGTCTTGGGATAATGGCTTGAACAATTCCCATCCAGTGATATTTCTTGTGATGCATCTTGATTGTCAGGGAATACCGGGTGTTAAAAACATGGCTTGATCGTGCGTTGTGCGACATGCTTGTGCATGGTAGTATTTCAAATCGTGATTTAACCCGATGGGAAATGAATTTCCATTGTTGAAATTATTATCACAGTACATAAGGGCTCTTGGCGCAACGGTTAGCGCAGGGGACTCATAATCCCTGGGTTCTGGGTTCGAATCCCGGAGGGCCCACCAGAGTATTTCGAGGCCGGGCAACACGCCTGGCCTCTTTACATTGCGTTGACGCCTTATTTTGGCCTGCAATGGCGTAGGGCGTTAATTTCATTCATATTTGCAATTTAGGATGGATTTACTTCAACAGCCACTAAGTAAAGATAAACTGTAGGACGATTGATATGAAAAAAGGCCCCGACTTGCGTTGGAGCCTCATTCAATGCTCGGGTGGAGACGAGGGGGATCGAACCCCTGACCTCTTGACTGCCAGTCAAGCGCTCTCCCAGCTGAGCTACGCCCCCGTGCGAAGAAGTACTATACGGGAACTCCCCCGCCGATGCAAGGACAATCTCGGAAAATCTTTCGGCGGCGGGGCCGGGGATGCGGGACGGGCTCGGGAGCGAGGGGCCCTTGGGACATCTCGAGTCCCGCCGACCGCCGTTTTTTCGCTTCCGTGGCGCGGGCCGCCGTCCGCCCAACGGCCGTCCTGCCGGCACCAGGCCCATTATCGGGACCAATCGCGACCCCGCCCACCCGGCGATCTCAAAACCATGCCGGTTTACGGGGCCAGGCCGGGAACCCTCGGGCATGCCGTAATCGGTAAAATCAAAACCGCGGGTAGACGACTTGCGAATTTCGTGAGATGCAGGGTATGGACGGCCGGTCCGGGTCCAGCCCCGTAATCCGGCATGGTTTTGAAATGGCACTAATTCACTGGCAGGCAAACAAGGTTGTTCTAGTATCTCGTTGCCGGCTAATTCCCGATTTCCAACCAGTTGCACAAAACATTTGCTCGCAGTCGCGTCTCGGCGCGCTTCATCGCCTCGGATTTGGCTTTATATCGAATCCCCAAACGACTGCAGACGCTTTTGACAATGGTGTCTAGCTGCTTTTTGTCGTTAAGCATATCGTGGGTTACCAGGAACACGTCGAAACCCATGCTCTGGAGCGCAGTCATACGTTCCGCATCGTGGTCAAGTACCGTGCCTGATCCATGGATGACTTCACCTTGAATCTCGATAATTACTGCCTTCATTAGCATTGGGTTTACAATCACGATGTCACCGTAGCAGACCTTTTGACCTGCGATGCTTTGGGCTGCCTCGGATAGAGGGGTTAAATCGTTGAGGTACACGTATCTGAAACCTGAACCACCTAGACGTCGAGAACGACTTAGGAGCAGGACTCCCGCGACCTCGAGTGGAGATGCAGCAATGCCGATAACCTGTTGAGCGGCATCATAAAACTGCTTTCCCCACATTTGACTTTTGACCTTATCGGCGAATCGATGCAGGTCGCTCAGTTCGATAAGCGGCTTTCTCATCCAAAGAGAAGTACCTTTGAGTTTCGTAACCTCTCTTCCATCCTCACGCTTGTTCGTTTGGCCTTCATTATCTGGGACCTTAACGGTTGCGCGGGCATAAACCCTTTTCCAAGGAACCTCGTCTTCGCCTTCTCCAAGTTCGAACAGATCCTGCGTGCTGGAATTGCGATTCTCCTCTTCTGCCACTTTTAGCTGCATTTCGGCAGCGGGAGTTGGCTCGAAAACAGAAAACCAGCCGCAAAGTTCGTACATAGCCAGCACGAGATCTATTTGAGACACAAAGCGCGTCATAGTAAATAACGTGTTAAGCGGATTGGTGACACTAAAGCCTAAATGAGTGTCGATTGTTGTGCCGGCATCCGATGCCCCTTCCCAGCGAACAGTAGAGCGCAATCCAGAGTGGTGATTACAACAACCTGGCGAAGCTACAGCGATAATCGGGGTCTTGAGGACGTCGGTTACGAAAGGGGCTTGGGATAGAGCTCGCCAGCCGTCTTCGGAGTTGGGCAGGCGCGGGTAGAGATCGCACACCTGCGGTGGGCAGCGCCAATAGCGAAATGCGGTGTTTGCGCAGACGATTTCGTCCATTTGCGTCTCCCCTGGTTTCGGCCGCGGGCTGTGTGGATCACGGGCATGGCCGATTATCTACTGGGCCATCATGCGGGTAAGTACCGGAAGCAAACCAATAGCTTGACGAGTTCTGCCGAAGATCCCTCGTGTGATAGAAATCCGCTGGCAGGAGCCCTGGGCGTGTGGACCCTGTCTCCACATTTGCGCTCGAATCAGATGGGGAATTCAATGAAAATACGCATGCGTTTTATACAAAACATGCAATAGCATCAGCAAAAAGGGCGCGAAAAAAATGACGCCTTAGACGACTACGATTTATTTTTGGCGTCAGTTTTGGTGTCACCCTTGGTGTCAAAAAGAAAAAGGCCAGAGGCTTAATACCTCTGACCTGTGCTTTTGATGGTGGGCGATACAAGATTCGAACTTGTGACCCCATCCGTGTGAAGGATATGCTCTACCCCTGAGCCAATCGCCCGTCGCCTTTCGGCAAAAGAGATACTATCATAGCCGCGCGTGGTTTACCAAGAACTTTTTGCCCTCGATTTAAAATTCGAGGGTGCCAGCCAAGCCAAAGCAACCAAAGAAACCGGCAAACCCGCAGCTAAACAGCCATTTATCGCTTAATCCAGGAAGTCTCGGGGCGGCAAATGAGTCGCGCGTTGTTGTAAGCCATGTCGAGTGTGAGGCAGGTGCGCGCGGCGTAAAAGCCGTCCTCGCGCTGGATGGTCAGCGCCAGCTCGGGCTTGTCGCCGGTCAGGCACAGCGGCAGGAGCAGCTGGATTCGGCCACCATAGAACTGCGGCACCGCGAGCGTGTAGCTAGCTGCGGCGCGGTCTGGTCCGCGTCGCGCTCGGTTAAAAACACCGCGCGGCTAAAAGAAAACGTTAGGTAGTTTTGAGGCTGCGGTTGCTGGGCCCCAGTCCTCGGGATCGGCGAGGTCAACCAGGCGGTCGTAGCAGGGCTCGGGACAAAACGCAAAGTCGTAGGCATTGCTGCACAGGGTGCTAGGGAGTTCCATGCGGTGTCCAATCCATCCAATAACTGGCGTGCGGATGCTTAGGTTCTATACGTGCGACGGGTCGCCCGTGCCCGCAACGCAACCGCGGCGCAGCTCTTCCGCGAGATCGGCGCGAGAGCGGTTTCCGGATACGAGGTCTTGGATCCAGACGTAGTACTGGTTGTCTTTGGGCTTGGGACTGTCGGACAGCACGACCGGAGTGCTTGCAAATCTTAGAACGGACAACGCAAAGACAAGGCTGGTGCGTTTGTTGCCGTCCTCAAAGATGTGGTCCTTGACCATGTGCTCTGCCACGTAGGTGACCTGGTCAAAGATGTCTGCGAAGCGGTCGGCCGGCGATTGACCGAAAATCGTACAGAATGCACCCGCAAGCACGGACTCGACGCGTCCAAGCTCAAGCGCGGCCCGGCCGCCTGTGGCGTCGGTTGTATAGCAGCGCCCGACCGTCATCAGCGTGCTGTGTAGGCGCATCACAGCCGCGGCAATAGCTTCGAGCGAACCGGCATCATCAAGCACGAGCGGCGCGAACGGATGAGCGCCCCGCTGCGTAGCCGCCATCATGAGTCCTCCAAGAGCCTGAGCGCGTTGGGCATGCCCGCAATGGTCAACCGAACAGCTTCATCGATTGACGTGGCGCCGTCGAGCAAAATCGGTGATGCTGAATTTGCCACGTGCGCAGTTGAATGATCTTCTTGAGCAACGCAATCAGCGCCGTCATCTTGTTGAACATAGCTCCAAGGCATGTCTGACTCCTCTATAGCTTTACAAACGAAATAGCCCTCGAGTCGCACTCCAGAGCAATCGGCTGCCAGACGAGGTCTTCGAGTGTGCAGTCCAGGGTTTTTGCGAGCGCCAATGCCGAGGAAACCGAGGCACGGCGTAGGTCGAGCTGGTTCTGCTCGTAGAGTTGTATGGCGCGAAGCTTAACCCCCGATTGGGCGGCGAGCTGTTTTTGCGTTAGTCCGGCCGCCTTTCGTGCCGCCTTGAGGCCCTTTTTGTCTGCCTGGGCATCGTTCCATTTATCAATGACAATCTGGGCGAATTTGTCTTCGGAGGCCTCGTGAAGCGGATGGTACGAGCCGATAATCCAATCGAGCGGGGCGACTTCGAGTAGCTCATTAAAGCCCAAGCTGCACATCCATTGCGCATAGGCCAAAACCCAGCCCGCCCAATACTGAGGCGAACGGTCGAACGGATAGGTCTCCCTGCATTTGACGGGGGTCAGTCCCGCATGGGCGATAATATCGCGCGCGAGCTCGTCGCCCGCCATGCCGCAGACGACGCGAGGCATACCGCGCTCAAACTGTTTCATCTCAAGAGCGTTCGACAGGATCGCCGTCAACTCGGCTGGAGTCAGCCCTTGGTCACAGAGAGCAAAATCGACCGCCTCGCCCAGCGTTCTCATTGCATCCTCGAGATACATCTCACTGTAGGCGTTGGTCATCGCCCGTCATCCCCTCTCGAATGATATCGACGATACGGATTCCCTCAAATGGATTTTCGGCAAGGAGCTCCCGATATTCAATACTGGCTTCTAAGACTCTCCGAGTTCGGAAGTATGCGGCAAAATCCAGACTTATTGACCACGCTGGAGCACACCAACGCCTCTGCCTGCGGTTTCTTTGCGCGAAAAGGCCGGTGTGGTCGGGGTTTCCGGAATTTGCCGCATACTTCCGTTTTGAGAATTCGGAAGTGCGTGGAAAGACCGAGTTCCGCCAACCAGACCCCGGTTATACCCTTTCGTGACCTGCGGTTTTGACGCCAAAATTTGGTTTGTGCTCGGCTGGTTGCGATTTTCCCCGCACTTCCGGAAATGGGCGTTATGGCTGTGTTGTGCACGGCAAGAAAAGCGCCGAGAAAAGGGCAATCAAGCGGCAGCCGGTAGTCTTGGAAAGCGTTATGGGTATTGCGGCGGCTGCAAGCCTTTACAGGATGAGGTCCGCCAGACACAGCTCGCCCTTGGGGATCTTCGAAAGTCGCTTGTATTCCTTAGCGGCTGCCGTAAGCGAATCGGCATTCCAATAACTTTTGAGGAAGCCTTCCCTCTTCACCTCGTGCATGCCGAGCTCCTGTTTGCAGAAGTCGCTCGGTTTCATGCGTCCGTCGTGCCAGCGTCTCCACGAGCCCTCTCGAATAATGGCCAGCACCTCTATCTCGGGATGGGTCACGTAGCTAACCACCGGGAAGCGGCCGGCGTACAGGTTGCCGAGTTTGAAGCGTTCTTTCCTCGAGTCCAGCACCCTGACGATGCAGACTGGCCAGTCATAGTCTAAGTTGAGGTAGTTATCTTGGATATCGGAGGCTTTGCGCAGGCGGGTGACGTCCACGACGTCGGCCTCTGAAAAGACGAGCGCGTCCGCCTCGAGGAGAATGTCCACGGCCACCTGTTCCGCTGTTCCCTCGCAGGAGATGATCGGATGATATCCCGCAAAGCGAAAACCGTTATCACTGCTCACCGGACACCTCCCCTGCGACGAGCTCCTTAAGCTCGCGTACGTCGGCGTAGCGCGGAGCAGTTCCCTTCACAAAGTTCGAGGCAAATACCTCCGACTTCTTGTTCTCAATGCGCTTCACACGGTCGGAGTACTTCACCACGCGCGCACCGCAGTCGCGTCGGGCGAGAAAAAACACGTTGTCCTTGCGGTGCACGTGATCGAGGAGCTGCGGGTAGTGAGTCGTGAAAACCAGCGTCGCGCCGTTGGGGTTGGTCCCGCGGGCGGCAAACAGATCAAGCACGACGTTAACCAGTTGGCGGTTAAGGTGGTTCTCCACCTCGTCGACTAAAAGGTAGCCGCCGGAGCGCAGGACCCTCATTGCGCGCTGCACCAGCCCTAGGCCACGTACAGTGCCGGAGGAGAGCACCTCGGTGAGCCCCCGCTCGGAGATCGTGATGGGCTCGCGACCTGTAAACGTCAGTACGAAGGCGCGACCGGAGTCCCGGACCTCGAGGTGCTCGATGCCAGAGTCGAAAACACGAAGCACGTCGTCGAGACCGTTGAATTGCTCAGTGAGGCGGAAGCCACCGTCGCGCAATGCTATCGCTCGGATGCGATGGCCGAAGTCCTTGGCGAGCACAGCGGCTGCGACGGAAACGTCAGGCGGCGTAAGCGCCGCCCAAGAGTCCGGCATCTGAGCACGGTCGCACAGCGGGGACGCGAGTTTCTCGATTTCGGCCCAGGATGCCAGGGTCGAGCGCTTGAGGGCCTTGGCTGGCAGCGAAGAAATCACCTCATCGGAGAACGTCAGCTCGGGACCGTCGTCGCCTCCTTCGACAGTCTGCAGCACCGACTCGAGCAAGTAAAGACGATCTGCGTGCCATATGACGCACTTGAGCTTGGACGGGCCGTCGAACGCGGCGGGGAACGTTGATGGGAGCCCGCCGCCGCGCGCCGGAGAGCCGTCAACAATGCGGCAGGCGAGCTCCAGCAGGTTCAGTGCTGTCGTCTTGCCCGTAGCGTTAATGCCCGCCAGCGCAACGACGCTATTCACGTAGAGATGGTCCGCCAGTTCGAAAGCCGACTCATCGGAGGCCGTCACGCGGTCGGAGGCGAACAGGTCGATTTCGAATAACCCGTCTTCGAACATCGAGAGATGGTCGAAGCAAACCTTTAACAACTTCATCTCAAGCCTTTCGAATACTTGAAACAGAATTTATGGCTCAAGTATAACACATGAAGGATATCGCGAATTTAGCCTGCCGCTAGGCAGAAAAGGCTTATCCGTAGTGCCGACCTCGTCGATATGCAGGTTCAAATGCTTAGACATTTGACTCAAATCGTACAAAAATGGCGAGGTACGTACCTCGCCGATCTGGCACCTCCAAGACGACCGTCTCTTCGGTTGTTAAATTCTCTCACACTTCAGGAGCTTTTAGAGCTGCATCGATAAGGTCGACGCGGTTGTCGAAGCGGCCGCACTCCCCCGTCGCAAAGAATGCGTCGCCTTCGCGGATGGCCTCGAGGGCCTCCGGGTTGGGTTCTTTGGAAGGAATAGGTTGAGGGCTGGTATTCGCAAGCTCCTCGTCCTGCTTACAGCGCTTCATAGACACGCACCTCATCTTGCTCGATGCTTTTGCGGAAGGTCGGGCGCATGTGCTCTGGTGGGTTGGTGACGACATCCACCTTTCGCCCAAGTTCCATCTCGAGCTTATAGGAGAGTTCGTAAAGCGTGCCGAACGTCATGGTGTTGCCGCAAACTAGGCGCAAGTCAATATCGCTATCGGGCGTTTGCTCGCCTCGGGCAAACGAGCCAAATAAATATGCCTCGCTGACGTCGTATTGAGCTAGCACGCGGGTGGCAGCAGTGGATATGTCGGTAGTCGAAATCATGGGTTATTTGCCGTTCAACAGTAGAACGTCAGAGGGCCAGCGCCGAAACCGCCGGTCCGGCTTTTTGGCGTTCGGCGAGCTCGAAGATAAACGGGGCGTTTGATCTAACAAATTCTGTTAAGAAATTGAGGTCATCAGCAGTAAATCCTTCGACGTTGAACCATTTGACCACAGGCAAGAAGCATTCCGCATGGTCAAAGCCAAAGTCAATCGGGCGCTCGACGGCTACGCGAACCGTTCCGTCTTCTCTTGTCTCTGAGTAGGCAAACTGGGTGCCATCATCAAGCTGAACATAGCTCCAAAACATGACTACCTCCTTAGTGTTTATATCCGAGTATTAAGAGTAGACTAGATGGTTTGGATGTTCATTGTAGAAGGAGTTTGTCAAAAAGACATTTTTAGATTTCATGCAGATTCTCTGAAATAGAAAAAGCCTCCAACCCAAAGAGATTGAAGACATCTTCTCAGTGTGCTTTCTTTTGATTCCATTGGTCGCGCCCTACGACCAATTTCTGATTTAAGTATGCCCAAGCAATGAAGGAAATGAGTGAGATTTCGAAAATGAGTTTGGTAGAATTAGGCAGAGTCAAATAACGAATACCTCGGGTTATTTCTTACCCTTCATCCGGAAGTAGAAGCCTGGTATACATCTGAAAGACGGCAAGAAGAAATAGATCTTCCATGGTCTCGATTCTCTCGCCATCGAAGCCCCCGGGGCACCCGTAGTCCCTATCGTTGGCCTCGTCACCAGAGCCGTAGGTCGCCGCGTAGAATGCAACGGTCGTCGCGAACCGGCTGGCCTCAATCTCGGAGCTCGATTCGAATTGATATTCATTTTTTAGATAGGAAATGGGGGCGAAGGAAGCGCCCCTCGACTCGAAGGCCTCGGAAAGGACCTTACGGATTAGGTAATCGTACTCCAAGGTGCAGCTATCAGGGGACAGGAACGAAGAGTCCAAGCACTCAGGAAGAAGGTGAACCGGAGGTGCTGGAAGTCTCTCCCCCGCATACCTTTCGAGGCTGCGAAGCACGTATTTCCCATCATTATAAAGAAAAGTTTCATCTTCTGGGAAGCGCTCACGGAGGGCGGCTTCGAGTGCGGCGATACAACGGACGAACAGGTCATCCTCTTCCCTGACCCGCAGGTCAAGATTGCAGTATTTAAGAATCAGATTCTGAACTTCCGGCACGAGACAACAGAAGTTCCGGTATATCTCACGTGAATAATAAAAAGGTCATTGTGCATGGCGGCGACAGCGCAAAGCGGAATTAAGCCTCTGTCTGTGTAATACCTCGAGACAAACTCGACCGCCTGCGCCTTATTCCCTTCGGCGTGTCTGCGTTCGTCTCTTTCGTCCTGGCGGTGCTCGAATTCTTCCATGCGCTTACTCTGGCAATATTGCTTCATGCCAATGATGGCTGTTACAAGTAAAGAGATAAATGCGCATATTAATTCAGCCCATTCGTTACACTTCATAAGATGCTCCCACAATACTTAATGGTGTTGCAATTCTATATACCAAGTAATTCTACGCATGGGACGTAGGCCTCGACCGCAACAACCGGATATACGCTAAAGAGGGGTTAGACCATACTGCTTGCGCTATAAATGAACTCAGCGAATATAAATCCGCCTTGTGCTCGACCCTGTTTGTCGTATTGCGGTACTCCGTGTACTGCCGATATTGCGCTTGGGCACCGGAGCCGACATAGGTCCCGGTGCCCTATTTGCTGTTTGTGCTCTGCCCCACCTTATTGTTGAATTCTTTTCTCCTATATATCAACCTGGGTCTCATTGTCACGATTCAGGCCATGGTCGCGTCCGTATGGACCTTGCTTTCGATTATTGGGTGCCTATAGACAAACATGCCAATAGTTATACCTTGTGGATATCCCTTTCTTCCAAATGGCAGCTATCTCAACAGCGACGTGCGATGCCCAGAAGCACTGTTCCCAGCAGGAAAAGTGCCATGGACGCGACGATCCAGTAGCCATCGCCGGTCTTGGGAAGCGCCGGTGTTGTTGCCATAGTGGATGTGGGCTTGATCGTCTTGGTGACCGTTGTATTGGTGACCGTTGTCTTGGGCGACGACCGCTTGAAGCAATGTCAAACACACGTTTAATGAATCGATAGCCAAGCTTGCCATCAAGATCAAACTCATTCGCAATTGATTCAGGAGTGGAAGTAAGCGCATACACTGCAGGCGCATCAGAAGGTGAAAGGCTAGCGCTCATCGCCTGTTCTATTGTCTTAATTTCAGTCATAGACACCTAATCGTTAAACTGCGGATGATACGTAGGTACAACCTCAGCGAGCACAGACTTGACCGCATCGTTATCCTTGTCGAGGCAGTCGTGAAGCCTCTGAAGCTTGTCTTTAATCTCTTCCATCTTGTCGGCCTCGGCTGTGGAAATGCGGATCTCGGAATGCTCGGTAGGCAGGAGCTGCTCGTTGTCCATAAGGAGCTCCTCGTACATCTTTTCGCCAGGACGCAGGCCGACCTCTTTGATCTGGATATCTTTGCCAGGCTTAAGACCGCTCAGCGTAATAAGGTTGATGGCAAGGTCGTAGATCTTGACCGGTTCGCCCATGTCCAATACAAAAATCTCGCCGCCATGCGCCAAAGCGCCGGCAGTAATGACAAGCTTGCTGGCCTCCGGGATGGTCATGAAGTAACGCGTGATGTCCTTGTGCGTAATGGTGATAGGGCCACCCTCACGAAGCTGGCGCTTAAACAGCGGGATGACCGATCCGTGACTACCCAGAACATTGCCAAAGCGAACAGCCGTAAAGATGGTCTTACTGTTTGCCGCGTAATACTGAACGATCATCTCGTCCATACGTTTGGTGGCGCCCATTACGTTCGTGGGATTAACGGCCTTATCTGTAGAAATCTGCACATAATGGCTGCACTGGTACTTGTCGGCAAGGCGTACGACATTGAGCGTGCCAAACGTTATTCTCAATTGCCTCGCGGGCGTTGTGTTCCATAAGAGGAACGTGTTTGTGGGCTGCAGCGTGAAAAACAACATGAGGATGGTACTTCTCAAAGACCTTGGTAATCGCTGGGAGATGCGTTATGGAGCCGATATAGACTTGAATATCAGTGCCTTGATCATGTGCGGTCTTGATGATGTCGTGATACAGCTCGTAGGTAGTGTTCTCGTAAATGTCAAACAACACGATTTGAGCAGGCTTTGCCGGAAGCAGCTGACGTACAAGCTCTGAGCCAATAGATCCACCGCCGCCCGTGACCAAAATGCGCTTACCGGTAATGTAGCCCATCTGGTTAAGATCAAGCGATTTTTCCTCACGAGAAAGTAGGTCGCTGATTTCGACCTCACGAAGGGCAACCTTGCCTACACCATTCTGTGGAATATCACGGACATTGGGGAGCGTGAGGACCCTAAGACCTGTCTTCATGCACAGGTCATAGATACGCTGACGCTCTTCATGCGTGGCACTCGGAATTGCTACGACTATCTGTTCCGCTTCACAATCGTGCGCAATAGTAGGGATATCGGCGCAAGTACCGCAGACCTTAACGTCATGAATACGCTGTTTTTGCTTATTAGGATCATCGTCGACAACGGCAACCGGATCACCGATCATATCGGGGTCTCCGTTGAGCATACGTTTGATGGAAAGAGAGCCGGTCTCCCCTGCTCCTACGATGAGCGTACGCGGGAGATGCGCATCGGAATTGCTTTTAAAACGCCAGAGCTGACTGCCGTACATAGCGCGGATACCAAAACGGCCACCACCGCAGATGATGACCAAAATGGCCCAAGCCATGACATCCTCGCGAAGTGACATGCCTTTGCCAAAAATCACGTTGAAGATAACGTCGCCAATTACTGAGCCTACCGTTACAGCAGCAACAATACGTCCAGCCTCAGATATGCTCGCATAGCGCCACAGGCTGCTATACATGTGGAAAAACCAAAAAACGATGACGTTGATAACCGCGAGCACAGCAATTGCTGGACATGCACCGGCAGCTCCGCTAAAAGTTACCCAATGCTGCGTTCCCCACGATGCAATAAACACCGCGAAAAAGGTCGCAGCAAAGTCATAGACCATCAGCGCGTACGGTTCGAAGGCACTCAACTTTCCCTTTTGCTTTGCGCTCTTGTATTCAGTGTTCAAAATAAGTTCTTCTCTTCCCTATTTGTACTGTTGCCTACGTCCCCGCCCCCGGGGATCCTCCCTGTTCCTTTAAACAGTCGCCTGCACTTAGGCGATCGCCTTTTTAAGGTTTCGCATTGTGCGCTGCTCGGCTGAAAGCACCGCGAGGCCAACGCGGGTGGTTACGCGTCGGCCGCCACAGGTCAAGCTCAAAATAAGCAGTGCTCTTGCGTCTGTTAATGGTTTTGATAAGGCCTTCGTGGCCCAGCAGCGGGCCTGCCGTCACTACGACCCGGTCGCCATCTTTTAGGGCCTCGCTCATGGGCACTACACGGTCTCCCACATGCGTAAAGCTGCCAATAAGCTGGACCTCTTCTTTTGCCAGCGGCACAAACTGACCGTCCTGGGAAAGGACCCGGGCAAAGTCGTCCATGCGCAGCAGATACTGTTGCACGGTGCGGGGATCTGCAGTATCGCAGATAAGATAACCGGGAAAGAGCGGCTTGGTCGTGTTGACCCATTCGCCGTGAACCTTGATCTCCGTTTGAAATTGGGGATAAAAGAGCTCCTGTATGGCACCAGCCGGCACCATGCGCTCGATGCGCTCGCGCATTACGTCTTCGCGACCGTTAATGACCTGAATCACATACCACACGAGCACCACCCCCTTGCTGTCTTACGTGTGGCTCACGGGGTTTGGGTATGGCTACGCCAGGGCGCTTGTGCGCGAAGGCGCTCCATATTCAAACCCTGAGCCCAGTTAGACAAGCACGTGGCTCTGCCCCACCGTGAACGGTATGTATAAGTGCAGCGACTAGAGTCGCGGACGTGTATCGCAAAATGACCGCGACCCCAGCTGGCTGCGTGCGATCCAGTCAAGCGGGAACAAAACTGGACCGCACGCAGCCAGCTGCAGGACTGCTGCGCTTTGTCATGAAATAACAATTCGAAAGAACAGCCTGCACAAAGTCAAGAACAAAGTCATTCGATGCGATTCGCATGACGACACTATTGGAGCTCGTGGTTTTTCTGGCACCGCCGTTACGGCCGGATGCTGATCTGCCCTGTGCTTCACGACCGGTTAAGCCGTGAGCGCAGTTGAACCCATGTAACGATAGATATGTTAGCACAGGCCAGCTAGAAACCGATTTAGGCCGCCCGCGGCAACATATCATTCATTTGCAGTGCTTAAGGGGGTTATTTTGCAAACTTGTTCACATTGACGCAGGTTAATGCGGGCGTAACTCTTGGTGCGAGCTGCCCAAGCTACAACGATGACGGTGTGAAATGCAAAAAGGAATTATGTTGGGTTAACAAACTATCTACAGAAGTGGTAAATAAATTGCGCAACTTTTTGTGGTATGGGTGTTGGTGTGGCGTCACTTTGGTTTGCGCGGTGGCTACATATGAAAAAAGCCTCCGGATTCCCAGAGGCTCAGCATTCACGATGGTGGAGACGAGGGGGATCGAACCCCTGACCTCTTGACTGCCAGTCAAGCGCTCTCCCAGCTGAGCTACGCCCCCGTGACGAGGAGATACTATAGGGGAAGATCTTCGGGGATGCAAGGGGGAATTTTGGGGTTGTTGGTCTTATTTACGGGTTTTCCTGGGGCGCGGCAAAAATAATCACTCTACGAGCGATTATTTATAGCCACCGTCCCGATAAAACCCTGATGCGATAGACCTTACTTGTAGAGGTAAGCGATGGCGATGCCGGTGTGGACTTCGATCTTTGCGGTTGATCTTACTACGTTGCTAATGCCCGTGTCAGCCAACAAGCCCAGCGGGCTGTGATCTAGCTCCCACTCTAGGCCGTGTTCGCTTACCTCGGTGTTGGGGACTATGGCGATGATGGAAAACGTCTTGCCTTCGGCGCCTTCGATAGTCCACGATTCGTTTGCGTGAAGGATGCGGGCGACCACCTTGTCCTCGGCGATCCAGACAGGGGCATCCTCGTAGCCTGCGAGCAACCCCAGCACGGAAAGTGCCATATCCGGACGGCCGCCGGTGGCGCAGGTCGCAACCACTTCGGCACCCGGCCAGCGACGGCGGACGGAATCGAGCGCCAGTGCCAGATCGGTATAGTCCTTGTACGGGTCGTGGCGCTCAACTTCAAAGTCGGTGGCAGCATCGACCTGCGCGCGACCCGCGTCGCTCACCGTGTCGGCATCTCCAACATATACGTCGCAGCAAAGCCCCGCGCCCAGCAACGCATCGAGCCCGCGGTCCACGGCAACAACGTGGTCGCACTCCCCCGCCAGCTGACGCAGCAGATCCGCGCTCGCTACCACGGGTGAGCCGCAGACCACTAATACCTTGCAAGCCATAGCTCTCGCCTATCCCTCAAACGCAAGCACGCGGGGCAGATCCAGGTCCTTATAGCTATCGATAAAGATCTCGCAGTTGTCGCGAACCTCGTCGCGCACCATGCGACCGTGCGGGTCATAGATGCCCACGCGCTTAAAGCCGGCGGTGCCAGAGCTCTTAAGGCCAAAGACGGCGTCCTCAAACACCCACGCGCGCTCAAACTTGTGCCCGTGACGCTCCTCTAGGCGGCGCAGCGCCAGCTCGTATACGTCGGGGAACTGCTTGGAACGCCCGGCCTCGCCCGTGGTGGTAACAAACTCCATGTAGGCATCAAGCCCGGCGCCCGCAAGCGCAGACGTAACCAGCTCGGCCGGCGTGGACGTGGCAACGCACATGGCAATACCGGCCTCCTGCGCCTGCTTCAAAAATGCAAGCAGGCCCTCACGCGGCGGCACCTTGGAGTAGCCATCGATCAGGATGTCGCTCAGCTCGCGGTAGAGCTCTTCGCCATTTTCGCCAATACCCCAGATGTCGTGGTAGGCCTGGCACTCGTCCTCGAGCGACAAATGCTCAAACTGGGCAAAATCGTCGACCGTCACATCAATGCCATGACGGCGCAATAACTCGGTCTGCGCATGGCCCCAGACGGGGGAGCTATTAACCAGTGTTCCGTCGCAATCGAAAATAAAAGCAACACTTGGAGCAGCGATGTGGTTCATAAACGAGCCTTTCGATGTCAAATGGTAAACAACCTGCTAAAAACGTTTTACCAAACGTAAGCCTATCAGTTTTGAAACCCTAATTGGTAAAACTGTCAAGGGTTTTACCACGGCAATTCTGCCAGTGGTATAAACATGTCGCTTACCGATTAAACGCCCCCGCAAATCCGCTTTCGTCCATAAAACTAACGTACAGGTGTTATCGTAGTTTTTGCCGAAAGTTCCACCGAGCACGCGAGGTGGAACGAATCATAGAACTATCGCCGTCCCTTCGATTCGTGCAGCCTTGGACCTTTCGCATCTAGTCACCAAGGCAACACGCTGCCGCGTCATGATGGGATCAAACGTGAGCGATACAAAGCTAAAGCCAGCAACCAAAAAGCCCGTTACCCGTAAAGCCGCCCCGCATGCACCGGAGCTCACCAAGGACGATGTCTACCTATTTGGCATCGGCACGTGGGAGCGCAGCTGGGAAAAGATGGGCGCTCACCCCGACACGCAGAACCGTACGCGCGGCTGGCGCTTTTGCGTTTGGGCGCCCGACGTAAAGAGCGTCCACGTCATTGGCGAATTTAACGACTGGGACGAGAAAGCCAACCCGCTGGTGCCCATGCATACGAGCGCTATTTGGGAAGGCTTTATTCCTGGCGCCGAGCAGGGTCAGCTCTATAAGTACCTTATCGAGACCAACGAGGGCGAAAAACTCTACAAGGCCGATCCGTATGCCTTTAAGGCCGAGTGCCCTCCGGGTACCGCGAGCGTGCTGTGGACCCTCGATGGCTACAAGTGGAATGACGCCGCATGGCTCAAGCGCCGCGCCAGCCATAACCACATGTCGCAGCCCCTTAACATCTACGAGGTGCATATTGGCTCGTGGAAGCGCCACGGCGACGCGCCGCAGGGCAAGCCCGACGAGTACGGCAACTACCCCGGTCCCATGGACCCCTTCCCCGCGCAGCGCGGCGAGTTCTACACCTACGACGACCTATCGGTTGAGCTCGTGGACTACGTGCGCGACATGGGCTACACGCATATCGAGGTCATGCCGCTTATGGAGCATCCCTTCGATGGCTCCTGGGGCTACCAGACGACCGGCTACTACGCTGCCACGTCGCGCTACGGCAATCCGCAGCAGCTCATGCACTTTATCGATGCGTGCCACGAGGCGGGCATTGGCGTGATCATGGACTGGGTGCCCGGCGGTTTTTGTGCCGACTCCCACGGTCTTGCCACCTTTAACGGCCATATGCTGTTTGAGCACGAGATTCACCCCAACTGGGGCACGCACAAGTTTGACTTCGCCCGCGGCGAGGTCCGCTCCTTCCTGGTCTCCAACGTGCTGTACTGGCTCGAGAACTTCCACGTGGATGGCATTCGCATGGACGGCGTATCCAGCATGTTGTACCTCAACTTTGGCATCGACGATCCCGGCCAAAAGAAGTTCAACAAGTACGGTACCGAGGAGGACCTGGACGCCAGCGCGTTTATCCGTCAGGTCAACTGCGCTGTAGAGGCGCACTACCCCGACGTGATGATGATGGCCGAGGAGTCCACCGCGTGGCCGCTCGTGACCTACCCGCCGCAGGACGGCGGCCTGGGTTTCCACTACAAGTGGGACATGGGCTGGATGAACGACACCCTGCACTACATGCAGACCGATTATCCGTGGCGCCCCGGCAACCACGGCCTGCTCACGTTCTCCATCATGTATGCCTTTACCGAGAACTTTATCTGTCCGCTGAGCCACGACGAAGTCGTGCACGGCAAGTGCTCGCTCATCGGCCGTATGCCGGGCGACTGGTGGCGCCAGTTTGCCGGCCTGCGTACGCTTGCTTTCTACCAGATGACGCACCCCGGTGCCAAGCTCAACTTTATGGGCAACGAGATCGGCCAGTTTATTGAATGGCGCTACTACGAGTCCATTCAGTGGTTCTTGACCGAGGAGTACGAGACCCACCGTCATCATCAGGCGTTTATCAAGGCGCTTAACCACCTGTATACCGCCGAGCCCGCCCTGTACGAGCGCGGCTACACCGACGATGGCTTTACCTGGATCGACGCGGACAACTCCAAGCAGTCCATCGTGAGCTTTGTCCGTCAGGGCGAGGACGTCAATGACGACCTGGTGATCCTGATCAACTTTGACCCGGCGAGCTATGAGAGCTTCCGTGTGGGCGTGCCGCGCGAGGGCGATTGGGAGGTCATCTTTGACTCCGACCGTCCCGAGTTTGGCGGCAGCGGATACGCCGGCGAGGAACCCTACACCTGCTCGAGCGAGCCCTATCCCTGGAACGGGCAGATGGACTCCATCGAGATGAAGGTGCCCGGCCTGGCAGGCGTGGTGCTCAAACGCCGCGGTCCCAGCAGCTACAAGCCGCCCGTGGCTGAGGAGCCCAAGAAGGCGGCGCGTAAGCGCACGTCCACGGTGAAGCCCAAGACCGCGGCTGCCAAGAAGGCTCCGGTCAAGGCGAAGGCTACGACCACCAAGGCCAAGACCGTCGCAAAGCCTGCTGCTAAGGCTACCGCGACCAAGAAGCCGGCTGCCAAAAAGGCCGCTACCAAGGCCAAGGCAGCTGCTGTTAAGGCTCCTGCCAAGAAAGCGTAACAAAAGCGTTACAGCTGTAATTACCCGCCCCGCGGGGGCGTAGGATACAAGTCATAGCCGTTCCGGGAGAAACATCCCCGGGGGAAGGAACGTATGAATAAGATCTTCGACAATAAGCAGGAGTTTACCGAGCTCTATCGCGAAGCCGTCATGAGCATCAGCGGCAAGAGCGTCGAGGCCGCCAGCGACCTCGACCGCTTTAACGCCCTGGCCAAGCTCGTGGCCGAGAAGGCACGCACCGTTGCCACCAAGAGTGACGCCCGCGTCACCGCCGAGAGCAAGAAGCGCGTGTACTACTTCTCGATCGAGTTTTTGATCGGCCGCCTGCTCGACAACTATCTGCTCAACTTTGGCGTGCGCGACATGGTCGCCGAGGCACTCGACGACATGGGTTTCGACCTGTCCGTCATCGAGAACCAGGAGCCCGATCCGGCGCTGGGCAACGGTGGCCTGGGCCGTCTGGCCGCATGCTTTTTGGATTCGATGGCAGCCGAGGGCATTGCCGGCTACGGCAACGGTATGCGCTATCGCTACGGCCTGTTTAAGCAGGAGATCGTCAACGGCAGCCAGGTCGAGGCCACCGACGAGTGGCTTACCCACGGCTATCCCTGGGAGGTCCGCCGTCAGGACAAGGCCGTAACCATCAAGTTTGGTGGTCACGTTGAGGGCTTTGAGGAGAACGGTCGCACGTTCTACCGCACGGTGGACACGCAGGACATCCTGGCCGTCCCTTATGACATCCCCGTCGTGGGCTATGCCGGCGAGACTGTCAACAAGCTGCGCGTCTGGGCTGCCGAGCCGGTCGAGGAGCACTTTGACCTTGAGGCCTTCAACCGCGGCGACTATGCCCTGGCCGACGCCGAGCGCGCCGAGGCCGAGGCCATCAGCGCCATCCTCTACCCCAACGACGCCGGCGAGCACGGCCGTCTGCTGCGCCTGAAGCAGGAGTACCTGTTTGTCTCGGCCGGCATCTACAGCCTGCTCGACACCTTTGAGAAGGAGCACGGCGAGAACTGGGAGCTGCTGCCGCAGTTTGTGGCCATCCACACCAACGACACGCACCCCGCCATGTGCGGACCCGAGCTCATGCGCATCCTCATCGACGAGAAGAAGCTCGAGTGGGACGACGCCTGGAACATCGTGACGCAGGTCGTGAGCTACACCAACCACACCATCCTGCCCGAGGCCCTGGAGAAGTGGCCCATCGGCATGTTCTCCAAGCTCCTCCCCCGCGTGTACCAGATCATCGACGAGATCAGCCGTCGTTGGCACGAGTCGTTCGACACCACGCAGGAGGGCTGGCAGGAGCGTCTGCGCCAGACCGCCATCCTGTGGGACGGCGAGATTCGCATGGCCAACCTGTCCGTGATCTGCAGCCATAGCGTCAACGGCGTGGCCAAGATCCACTCCGACATCATCAAGAACATCGTGCTCAAGGACTTCTACGCCCTGACGCCCGAGAAGTTCAACAACAAGACCAACGGCATCTCGCACCGTCGCTTCTTTGCCGAGGCCAACCCCACCTATGCCAAGCTCGTGACCGAGGCCATTGGCGACGGCTGGCTGAAGGACGCCTTTGAGCTGGAAAAGCTCAAGGAGTTCCAGAACGATACCGAGTTCCTGAAGGCCGTGGGTGCCTCCAAGCGCGCCAACAAGGAGCGCCTTGCCGCCTACGTTAAGGCCGAGACTGGTCTGGTCATTGACCCCAACACCGTCTTTGATGTTCAGGTAAAGCGCTTCCATGCCTACAAGCGCCAGCTCATGAACATCATGAAGGTGATGGACATCTACAACCGTCGCATCGCCGATCCCAACTTCCACGTAACGCCGACGACCTTCATCTTTAGCGGCAAGGCTGCCTCGAGCTACACCTTTGCCAAGGAGACCATCCGCCTCATTAACTCCGTGGCCGACGTCATCAACAACGACCCGCGCGTCAATGAGGTCATGAAGGTCTGCTTTATCCCCAACTTCCGCGTGAGCAACGCCCAGCTTATCTACCCCGCCGCCGAGATCTCGGAGCAGATCTCCACGGCCGGCAAGGAGGCCTCGGGCACGTCCAACATGAAGCTCATGATGAACGGCGCCATTACGCTGGGCACTCTCGACGGCGCCAACATCGAGATCGCCGACCTGGCCGGCCGCGAGAACGAGGCCATCTTTGGCCTGACCGCCCCCGAGGTCGAGCAGCTCTGGGCATCGAACAGCTACTTTGCGTGGGATACGCTCAACAACGATCGCGAGCGTCTGGGCCGCGTGATGGACGAACTCAAGGACAACACGTTTGCCGGGCTTTCGGGCAACTTCGAGAGCATCTACAACGAGCTCATGAACAACAACGACCCCGACCTGGTCATGGCAGACTTCCGCAGCTACGTGGATGCGTGGGAGAAGCTCACCGGCAGCTATGGCGACCAGGAGACCTGGAACCGCAAGGCTCTGCTCAACACCGCCTCGAGCGGCTGGTTCTCGAGCGACCGCACCATTCGCGAGTACCGCGACGAGATCTGGCACGCATAAAGGCGCGCGAGCTCCCCTATGCCAGCACGGCATTACTCGACGGGCGTGACGCTGCGCCGCGCCCGTCGCTAATGGGTTTAGGAACATCGATGACAGAAGGAGAAATCGATGAGTAAGAAAGAATGCATCGCGATGCTCCTCGCAGGAGGACAGGGCAGCCGATTGGGGGCACTCACCCAAAAGATCGCCAAGCCGGCGGTTAGCTTTGGTGGCAAGTTCCGCATTATCGACTTTTCACTGTCCAACTGCTCCAACTCGGGCATCGACACGGTGGGCGTTCTGACGCAGTATCGCCCCTACCTGCTGCATGCCTACGTGGGCTCCGGCGAGGCTTGGGATCTGGACAGCCGCGACGGCGGCGTGTCGATCCTGCCGCCGTACGAGACGCAGACCGGTGGAGCCTGGTATGCGGGCACGGCCGACGCCATTACGCAGAACCTCGACTACATCAAGGCCAACGACCCCAAGTACGTCCTGATTCTTTCGGGCGATCACCTGTATCGCATGGACTACCGCAAGATGCTCAAGACGCACATTGAGAACAACGCCGACCTCACGGTGAGCGTTATGCCCGTGCCGTGGGAGGAGGCCAGCCGCTTTGGCATCCTGACCACCGACCCCGAGGACGGCCGCATCACCAAGTTCACCGAGAAGCCCGATAAGCCCGATTCGAACCTCGCGTCCATGGGCATCTACATCTTCTCGGCAGACGTGCTGATCGAGGCGCTCGAGGAAGACGCTCTGGACCAGCGCTCGAGCCACGACTTTGGCAAGGACATCATCCCCAAGCTGCTCGGCGAGGGCAAGCGCCTGTACAGCTACGAGTTCCACGGCTTTTGGAAGGACGTCGGCACCATCGCCAGCTTCCACGAGACCTCGATGGACCTGCTGGGCAACAACCCCGAGTTCGATTTGTTCGACAAGCACTTCCCCATCATGTCCAACATCACCACGCGTCCGCCGCACTACATTGGCCCGGACGGCCGACTGGACGACTGCCTGGTCTCCAACGGCTGCAAGATCTACGGCACCGCTCGTCACTCGATCCTTTCGACCGATGTCATCATCGAGGAGCGCGCCGTGGTCGAGGACTCCGTGCTGCTGCCGGGTGCGCACGTTAAGAGCGGTGCGCACATCTGCCGCGCTATTTTGGGCGAGAACTCCACGGTCGAAGAGGGCGTGAAGCTCGGCTCTGTCGATACCACCAAGGATACGGCCGTCGTTGGAAATGACGTCGTTATCGGGAAGGGGGAATGATCCGATGATCAATCGCAAGGCCATCGGTTATATCACCGCTAACTACTCTTCGACCTACGGCAGCGTGCTGCTCAAGGACCGCCCCATCGCGTCCGTTCCGTTCTTGGGCCGCTACCGCCTGATCGACTTCCCACTGTCCAACATGATGAATGCCGGCATCAAGACCGTCGGCGTCGTCATGCCGGGCAATTACCGCTCGCTGATCGACCATGTGGGCTCGGGCAAGGACTGGGGCCTGGACCGCAAGAAGGGCGGCCTGTTCATGGTGCCCGGCAACGCGTATGGCACCACCAAGGGCGGCATGCGCTTCCTGCTGCGCGACATCATCTCCAACAAGACGCTGTTCCAACGCTCGGATAAGCCCTATGTTGTGATGATGGGCACCAACATCATCTTTAACATGGACCTCAACACCATCATCGACGCGCACGAGAACTCCGGTGCCCAGATGACCGTGGTGTACTGCAAGGCCACGCGTAACGTCGATGACGAGACCAAGCTGCAAATCAACGAGAACGGCCGTCTGACGGGCGTGAGCGCCGGCGTCGTGTACGGCGACAACGCCTCTATGGACTGCTGCATCGTCAACCGCGAGACGCTGCTCGAGATTATCGACCACTACCAGGCCGCCGACTATCTGGACCTGCTCGAGGCACTCCAGGGCGACTTTGGCAACATCGACGTGTGCAGCTACGAGTACAAGGGCGAGGTCGTGGGCGTGTTTAGCGAGAAGTCGCTGTATCGCCGCAGCATGGACCTACTCGACCAGACCGTGGCCGACCAGCTCTTCGATCCCGAGCGCCCGATCCTGACCAAGGCCCACGACGTGCCGCCTTCGCGCTATGCGACCGGCAGCCACGCGTGCAACTCGATCATCTCGGCCGGCTGCATCATCAAGGGCACCGTGCGCAACTCGATCCTGTCGCGCGGTGTCGTGGTCGAGGAAGGCGCTTCGGTGACCAACTCGATCATCAACCAGAGCTGCATCATCAAGAGCGGCGCCCGCGTTGAGAACGCCATCCTGGATAAGAACAACGTGGTTCCCACCAACACCGAGCTTCGCGGCACGCCCGAGAACATCCTGGTGCTGGGCAAGGCTCCGTTAACTTCCGACACCACCATCGTGCGTTAACGTTGGCACCGCAACATCGCTCGTAACATGTAGAATAGCCGCCCGGTTAGCGCCAGGCGGCTTTTCTCGAATTGCAACATGGGAGACAATATGGCAGATTCCAGCAAAAAGATGCAGATCGTGTTTGCCTCGGCCGAGTGCGCACCGTTTGTTAAGACCGGTGGCCTGGGTGACGTGGCGGGCTCGCTGCCTGCGGCACTCGTGCGCGCCGGCGCCGAGGTCATCGTGATGGTGCCCAAGTACGCCACCATCAAGGACGAGTACAAGGCGCAAATGGAGCACTTTGCCGACTTTTACGTGAGCCTGGGCTGGCGCAATGAGTACTGCGGGCTGGAGAAGCTCGAGCGCGACGGCGTCACTTATATGTTCGTGGACAACGAGCGCTACTTTGCGCGCGACTATCCGTACGGCTTCTTTGATGACGGCGAGCGTTTTGCGTTCTTCTCCAAGGCCATCACCGAGAGCCTGCAGCACCTGCCCGAGGGCTTTGAGTGCGACATCCTGCACTGCAATGACTGGCAGACGGCACTGGCACCCGTGTTCCTGCGCGAGTTCTACCAGGGCCTGCCGCTGTACGACCGCGTCAAGACCGTGTTCTCGATCCACAACGTGGCGTTCCAGGGCCAGTTTAGCGACACCGTGATGGAGGACATCCTGGGCGTGGCGCATATTCCCGCGGCCGCCACCCAGTTGCGCTGCGACGCCTGCAGCATCAACTACATGCTGGGCGCGCTGCACTATGCCGATGCCATCACCACGGTAAGCCCCACCTATGCCAACGAGATTCAGACGCCCGAGTTTGGCGAGGGCCTGGACGGCGTGCTGCGCGAGCGCTCCTATGCGCTGCAGGGCATCCTCAACGGCATTGACGTTGCGGGCTTTGACCCGGCAACCGACAAGCGCATTGCCGCAAACTACACGGTCGACGACCGTTCCGGCAAGGCTGTGTGCAAGGCCAAGCTGCAGGAAGAGCTGGGGCTCGAGGTTCGCGACGACCGTCCGCTCATGGTTATGGTCACGCGCCTGACGCGCCAGAAGGGCTTGGACCTGGTCATGTACGCGCTCGACCGCATCCTGTCCGGCGGCGTGCAGGTGGCCGTGCTGGGCACCGGCGACCGCGACTACGAGGATGGCCTGCGCTACTTCCAGGACAAGTACCCCGGCACCATGGCCGCACGCATCGAGTTTGACCCAGCGCTGTCGCAGCGCATGTACGCCGCCGCCGACATGTTCCTGATGCCTTCGAAGTTTGAGCCCTGCGGCCTGTCGCAGATCATCGCCATGCGCTACGGTACCCTGCCCATCGTGCGCGAGACCGGTGGCCTGAAGGACACCGTGATCCCGTATAACGAGTTTACCGGCGAGGGCACGGGCTTCTCGTTTACCAACTTTAACGGCGACGAGATGGGCGACGCGGTGTTCCGCGCGGCACGCCTGTTCTGGGACAACCGCGATGCCTGGAACCAGCTGGTCACGCAGGCCATGAGCCAGGACTTTAGCTGGACGCGCTCGGCCGATAAGTATCTGGACCTGTACTTCTTTATGCATCCGGAGATTGAGCGCCCGGCGGGTGTGGAGGCTGCTGCGGATGTCGAGGAGCCGGTTGCTGCTGAGGCCGAGCCTGCGGCGCACGTTAAGGAGCCCGCTGTTGAGGAGCCCAAGGCCGAGGAGAAGACAGCTGTCGAGGCCGAGGTAAAACCCGCAGCGAAGCCTGCCGCCAAGAAGACGACGGCCCGCAAGGCAACGGCTAAAAAGGCCGCTGCGACCAAGGCAGCGGCAACCAAGACCACCGCTGCCAAGACAACTACCGCCAAGGCAACGACCACGCGCAAGCGCACGACCGCCGCTGCCAAGAAGGTCGCCGAGGCCGAGGTCGCTCCCGAGGTAAAGGCCGAGACCGCCACCGCCGAGGCTAAGCCTGCGGCAAAGGCTCCGGCCAAGACCGCTGCCAAGAAGACGGCCGTGACCACCAAGAAGGCAACGGCAGCCAAGAAGACCACGGCAACGAAGTCGACGACCACGAAGGCTACTACGACGAAGGCCGCCGCGAAGACGACCCCGAAGGCAGTCGCAAAGCCGGCCGGCAAAGTCGAGGAGACGCCCTCCGAGTCCAAGGCCGAGGCGGCTGTCGAGACAAAGCCGGCCGCCAAGACCACCACGCGTAAGCGCACCACGACGACGGCGAAGAAGACCACAACCAAGGCTGTGGCTCCCAAGGCAAAGGCTAAGGCCGAGGAAAAGCCCGCGGTAAAGGCCGAGCCGGCACCGAAGGCTGCTGAGGTCAAGACCGCTCCGAAGGCTACGGCAAAGACCGAGCCCGCCAAGGAGGCCCCGGTCTCCCCCGCCGCTAAGACTGAGGAAAAGGCTCCGACCAAGAAGACCTCCGTCCGCAAGGCAACGGCCACCCGCAAGCGCCGCTAATCCGGACGATTAAAACTTAATCCTCAACGTAAAAGAGGGCGCCCCAACCAGGCGCCCTCTTCTTGGTTGAACTTCTCAATTAAAAGAGGGCCGGTTTACTACGACAAAATGGCTCCGGCCGGCCATGGCGGGTAATCTACGAAATTGGCAACGCCTCTACCTGCGGTTTTAATATCACCAAAATGACCGTGGTTGAGATCATCCAATTCATCGTAGTAAACCGAAGTACTTTTGTTTGGCTACAAATAGTATCGATATAGACGTTTTTGAATATCACGATAATTTGAGTGGTAAAACGATTTTCTAGGACAACCGTTCGCCGATGGTAAACGGATGTTGTTTATACAGCCTGTGTACAACAGATATACTTACATCCAGTGCGTAAAGCCCATGGCCCGCAGGCCGTGATTCTATTGAACTGGACCGTATTATGAGATTGATTCACAACAGCCGTCTGCCGCAGTTTCGTACTCCGTTTGGCGCTGTGACCACTGGAACTTCCGTTTCGCTATCGGTGATTTTGGAGGATGCCGACCCCAACCAGGCAACGCTTACCCTGCGTACCTGGGTCGATGAAATCGGTGAGTCTCTGTACCCCATGACGCACGAGGGCGACGGCATATTTACCGTAGAGCTTGAGTGCGCCGAGCCCTGTCTTATCTGGTACAGCTTTATCTGCAACATCGAGGGCCAGCCTGAGGTCCGCTTGGGTGCACCGCAGGGCCGCACCGGTGGCGAGGGTGTGACCTACGACTATGCCGAGGTCCCGTCGTTCCAGATTACCGTCTACAAGCACCGCGAGAACCGTCCCACCTGGTACGAGCGCGGTATGGTCTACCAGATCTTCCCCGATCGCTACGCCCGCGACGAAAACTGGCGCGAGCGCACGCTGGCAGAGGTCGAAAAGCCACGCAACGGAATCCAGCGCCGCATGGTCGAGGACTGGAATGAACCGCCCGAGTACGAGCGCGCAGAAGACGGCTCCATCAAGACCTGGGATTTTTACGGCGGCTCGCTCAAGGGTATCCAAAATGACCTGCCCCGCATTGCCGAGCTAGGCTTTACGGCCATCTACCTCAACCCCATCTTTGAGGCCGCGAGCAACCACCGCTACGATACGGCCGATTACACCAAGATCGACCCGATTCTGGGCACCGAGCAGGACTTTACGGAGCTGTGCAAGGCGGCCGAGAAGCTCGGCATTTCTATCATCCTGGACGGCGTCTTCAACCACACGGGCGACGATTCGATCTACTTTAACCGCTACGGCAATTATCCCGGCGTCGGTGCTTGGCAGAGCGAGGACTCGCCGTGGCGCGATGCGTTTTACTTCCATGAAGACGGTTCGTATGACTGCTGGTGGGGCGTGGGCAACATGCCCGCCATCAACGAGAGCTCCGAACTGGTGCGCGAGCGGCTCCTGGGCAAGGACGGCGTGATCCGCAAATGGCTGCGCGCCGGTGCCCATGGTTGGCGCCTGGACGTGGCCGACGAGCTTTCCGACGACTTCCTGGCCGAAATCAAAAAGGCCGTGCTCGCCGAGAAGCCCGACGCGCTGCTGCTCGGCGAGGTCTGGGAAGACGCCTCCAACAAGATCAGCTATGGCCACCTGCGCCGCTACCTGCAGGGCTCTGAGCTCGACTCCGCTATGGACTACCCTTTCCGCGACATGGTCATCGGTTTTTTGATGGGCTACAAGAACGCCTATCAGGCTGCCGAGGATATCGAAACCCTGCGCGAGAACTACCCGCGCGAGGCACTGGCCTGCGCGCTCAATCTGCTTTCGAGCCACGACCGCCCGCGCATTATCTCGGTGCTCGGCGGTGGCCCCGACGAGTCGCAGCTGCCCGAGAGCGAGCGCAGCAAGTGGCGCCTAGACGACAACTCCATGGGTCTGGCCAAGAGCCGCTTTTGGTTGGCGACGCTCATGCAGATGACCTTCCCGGGTGTGCCCTCGATCTATTACGGCGACGAATACGGCTTGGAGGGCCTCACCGATCCGGGCAACCGCCGCACCCTGCCGACCAAGGACCAACTCCACGACTTCGATACGCTAGCCATCGTTAAGAACGCATCTGCCATTCGCCGCGCGTTACCGTTTATGGTCGATGGCGAGATCAAGGCCTTTGCGCTCAACGACGACGTCTTGGCCTACACCCGCACGGGCAAAGACGGCGAGGCCGCGACGGTTATCATCAACCGCAGCCTGCGCAATTCGCACTGCGTGACGATCCCGGCGCTCGGCGAATGTGCTAGCGACGTGATCAGCGGACACGAGTGCGAAATCCACAACGGCACAGTCACGCTCGACTTGTACCCGCTGGGCTCTTCGATCATCTATCACCATGCCGAGAAGCGCCTGCAGGAGCCGCTCGATCATGGCGCGGGCGTCGTGTGCCACATCACCTCGGTGCCGACCGATGACGGCAAGCCTGGCACGATCGGTGCGCCCACGCGTCGTTTTATCGACCACCTGGCTGCCATGGGCATGCGCTACTGGCAGGTCCTGCCCGTCAATCCCACGGACTTCTTCCGCTCCCCCTACGCCGGTCCTTCGGCCTTTGCAGGCAATATCGACCTGCTGCCCGAGAGCCACGAGGAGCTGGCTGCCGACTTCGTCACCTGGAAGACCCGCGGCGGCGAGGATGCCGACCCGCTGTACACGGCGTTTAAACATCGCAATGCCGATTGGCTCGAGAAGTACTGCGTCTACATGGCGGTAAAGAAGCACTTTGAGGGGCTGTCGCGCCACGATTGGCCGGCGGATGTCGCGCGCTACAACGAGCATCTGATCGATGACAAGCGCTTCCACGATGAGGCCGAGCTGCAGGCGTACATGCAGTATCGCTTTGACCTTGCCTGGTGCGAGCTTATGAACTATGCGCATAAGAAGGGCATCGAGGTCATCGGCGATATCCCCATGTATGTCTCGGATGATTCGGCCGACGCGTGGAGCGAGCCCGAAAACTTCTGGCTGTCCGACACCGGTAAGGCGATTGAGATTTCGGGCGCGCCGCCCGACAACTTTGCGCCCGCGGGTCAGGTTTGGGGAAACCCCACCTTCCGCTGGGATCACATGAAGGAAAACGGCTATAGCTGGTGGATGGATCGCCTACGTCGTGCGTTTTCGCTCTACGACCGCGTGCGCCTGGACCACTTCCTGGGCTTCCACAGCTACTTTAGCATCCCCGCCGGCAAGGCCTGTGCCGACGGCCGCTGGCTGGCTGGCCCGGGCAAAGACCTGTTCCAGACCGCCTACGACGAGCTGGGTCCGCTCAACTTTATTGCCGAGGATCTGGGCTATCTGACGCCTGGCGTTCGCGCCATGGCTTCTACCTGCGGCTTCCCCGGCATGGACGTGCTGGAGTTTAGCAACTACGACGTTCGCTGCGGAATTCATCCCACACCGGGCAAGATCCTGTACACCTCGACGCACGACACCTCAACGCTTGCCGGATGGTGCACGCATTCCTTTGCGGGCGGCGACGAGCCGAGCGGCATTGCATTGGCAAGCGAGCTCATGGGCGATGCCCTGGCAAGCGATGCTCCACTCGTGATGATGCCGCTGCAGGACGTGCTGGGGCTGGGCGACGATGCACGTATGAACGTGCCGGGCGTGGCAACGGGCAACTGGACCTGGCAGGCGCAAGAGGGCGGCGTTGCGGCGGCCGAAGAGAAAACTGCGAAGCTCCTGCGCAGCACCCATAGATTCTGGGGCGAAGCGTGATAAAACCCCCGATATAGGGTACAGTTACAGCTGTTTGAATTTTTGCGGGCAGAGCGATCTGCCCGCTTTGTGCTGAAAAGGAAGTATTATGGCGCGCTACGATTACAAGTGCACGAGCTGCGGCAACGTGTTTGAGGTTGAGCACCCCATGTCCGAGACGCCCGAGGTCGTATGCCCCAGCTGCGGCGCCCCGGCATCCAAGACGTTCTCGGCCAGCGGCATTAAGTTCGAAGGCAGCGGTTTCTACAACACCGACCAGCGAAGCGGCGGCTCCAGCACCAACGCCACCAGCGGCTGTTGCGCCAACTGCCCGCATAACCACTAGTGACAAGCGGCCCCGCGATCAAGCCCGATCGCGGGGCCGCTTCTTTGCGTTATAGGTAGCTAATTAATTTTTAATAATTAGCATATTTTAAAATCCGCCCATACCAGCAGAATAGGGATCGTCACAGGTACCATCGCTATACCAATGAGTAGACCCCACATAATTGCCATTTTCGTCATAAACATCCAGAGTTTTAATGACTACTTTACCGCCGCCGTTAGAGGAGCCTCCCGAATAGCCGCTTCCACCAGAATAATTATTACCGCTATAAGAATTGTTGGAATAATTGTTTTGCTGAGAAGCCTGCTGCTGAGTCTGCGCCACTTCCTCTTGAGTCTTCGCCTCAGCCTCTGCTTTTGCCTTATTTACATCATCAATACGAGTTTGATAACGACTAATCTGTTCATTGATTTGATCAATGAACTTCTTAGAATCCTTTTTGGCATCTTCAAAAATAAGCTTCTGATTATCTTTATTAGAAATATCATTAAGAAGACCATTGAGGCTATTAATATGCTGCTGGAGAGAGTCAGTATCTTCAGTAGAATTTACATCAAAATTAACATGGTCAGTTACAGAAGTATTCCACTCATCATTTTGAGCATTACGACAGTCTTTAATAATGGAATCGTATTTATTGAGCAACTTCGTCCAATCAGGGGAAGTGCCATCCGCATACTTAAAACTGTCATTAGAGATTTCTTTATTCAAAATCTCTTTATTATTTTGAGCATTTTTAATGGTATCAAGACGTTGCTCAAAAGTTAGTAACCCAGGATCAGCCTTAAAGGCAGCAACACTATCGCTAGCCTTTGAATACAAAACTTCAACCTGCTGATTATGTTCACTACATGCTTGTTTGTAATTGTAACCAGCATAACCACCGACACAACCAGCAATGAGCAAAGCAACAATACCGGCACCAATAATTACCCGCTTTTTAATCGAAGAATTCTCAACCTCTTCATTTTCCTGAGTATTATCTTCAGGATTGTCAATCTTGTCACTATTAAGATCGATCATTTTAACCCCTCAATATTAAATCTGCGAGCGGTTCATGCATCCAGAAACTTACCAAACCCAACCGCTTACTTTCATACCCGATTTATTAATCCCAGTTCCAGAAAAATCCTGAGTTGCGGTGAAATAAGGACTGTTTGGCGGGTAGAAGCCGCTATTCAATCCCTATTTCACCGCAACTTAGTAGTTACTTGTGGACTAGGCGGACGCAGAAGTGGCCGTCGTAGGAGTCGGCGTTTACGGGGACGCTTTGGAAAAGCCCGCGGTCGTTTTGACGGACGGAGATGAGCTGCTTGGCTTGTTCAAACTCGGGAAGCTGCAGAATCTGGGCTTCGGAGAGCGGCGCCACGGTAAAGTCGGCGCCCTCGGGAGAGGCCAGGAAGGCATCTACGACCTGCGTGTTCTCCTCATCAAAGACCGAGCACGTCGCATATATGAGCTCGCCGCCGGCAGCAACGCGCGCGGCTGCTTCCTTGAGCATCGTCAGTTGCAGCTTGGGCAGCTCGCACGTCACATCGCTTTCGGCAAGGCGCCAGGGAATCTCGGGATGACGACGCATGGTTCCGGTGCCAGAGCATGGGGCATCGATAAACACTGTATCGAATAGAACGGGTTTACCAAGCATGGCATCGAACGACGTGAGAACCGCATCGAGCTCGCATGCATCACCCGAGACGGTACGAACACCCGTAATACCCGCCTTATGCAGGCGCGCGAGATTCTGGTCACACTTGCGATCGTGCAAATCGAGTGCAGTGTGCTGACGGTCGTAGCCGGCACGCTTAGCCTGGCACATCATCACATACGTCTTGGTACCACGACCGGCGCCAATCTCTAGGCAGCGCCCGGGACGAGTAGCCGCAGTAGCGATGAGCTGAGCGTTAAGGTCCGAGGCCACGGCAGCCGCGCGCTCAAACACACCCGACGCAACCGTGGCCTGCGCATCGACCGGCGCATGGCAACCCGGGAACACGGGCGCCACAAGCTGCGAAATGTACGGATCAGGTTTGGTCGCAAAGGCATTTTCGTGCAGAGCGAGCGGCGCGGGCGCCAGATTGCCGGCAAAGCTGAGCGCGCCCTCGGGCGTATCGAACGACGCCATAATGCGAGCGCACAGCCAGCGCGGCATGCCCATCAGGCGAGACAGGCGAACCAAACGGCGCTCGGACTCATCCACGTCCGATGCCGTGGCAAAGTCCTCAACGTTGTCCGCAACCTTATGCAGCACGGCGTTCGCCAAACCGGCAGCCGATTTAGCGCCGCTACGAACCAGCTCAACGCCCTGACTCACGGCAACGCGACCCGGGGTATGCAGGTAGAGCATCTCGAAGGCCGAGATTCGAAGCGCCATGCGAACGCGCGGCGCGACCTTTTTGGGCTTATCGAGAAACTGATCGAGCAGCTCATCCAAAATGCCCTGCGTGGCGGCAACACCGAGCGCCAAACGCGCGGCAAAAGCGGAATCGCGCTGGTCAATGGCCTTGGCGGAAGCACGGGAAGACAGCACGTCGCGTGCGTACATACCGCGACGGTCGGCCTCCATCAGCACATCGAGCGCAAGCTTGCGCGCGGGAGAAAGCTTGCTCATGACAAAGCACCCCACGTCAGATCGGCGCCCTGCAGGCCGGCAGCCCAGGCAGAAGCAGCCATAGCACGCTTGCCATCGGGCTTAACCTCAAGCAGCTCGACCGCACCATCGGAAAGTCCCAGGTAGACACGCTTGCTCTTAACGGCAACAGCGCCCTCGCCAAGCGACACATCCGCCAGCGCAGCATCGAGCACGCGAACCGACTTACCGGCAATCACGCAGCGAGCGGGTGCAGTGTCGGACGAAGCCAACACGTGACGCACGCAATCGAGCGCCGCCATCTGCGGATCCAGACGCATCTCCTGCTTGGAAATCTTGGCAGCATGCGTGACGAGCGACTCATCCTGCTCGGTCCACACCGCTGTGTCATCGGCAAGCGAGGGCAGCGTATCGGCCAGCAGCTTACCGCCCAGCTCGCCAAGCTCCATCGTCAGTGCCTCGGCATGCTTGCCGGCGACAGATGTCGAGGCCTGCGCACAATAAGCGCCGGTATCCACGCCATGCCCAATGCGCATAATGGAAACGCCGGCAACCTCATCACCAGCAAGAATCGCACGCTGAATGGGAGCGGCGCCACGCCAACGTGGCAGCAGCGAAGCATGAACATTCACAATACCAAGCGGCGCCATATGCAGCACCTCATCGGGCAAAATGCAGCCATAGGCAGCCACGCAGAAAATGTCAGCCTGGGCAGCCTTAAGCGCCTCAACGACCTCAGGCGTCATACGATTGGCC
>OIWQ01001187.1_pt1 | contig 32098 bp, 22 predicted proteins | sample 1587571 | NCBI WGS metagenome assembly OIWQ01 (sample SAMEA3888910, study PRJEB22519) | human gut metagenome | biome: human gut; feature: human-associated habitat; material: faeces | place: Denmark | collected 2010 | reverse complement strand
ATTCATGTATCTGTCTTAACATGCAACTAATCGCTATTTTATCCCGAATTGGGGTCTTTTCATGTGTAATAAAATTGTAAGTGATGACCCTGGCACCACCAGATTTTCCTTTACCTTTAGACTTTATTGCCATTCGTATTTTGCGGATGCCTGGTGCTAATTCAGTACCTTGTTTTGGGTTTTCAAGAAGAGATTTACCGAAGTTGACCAAATCGTCCTTAAATGAAGGGTATTTCTTCGCAAGTTTCTTCGCTGCCACATCAAAGTAACTTGAAGTTGTTATACTATAATTCATTTATCAATTTATCAAGTGTATTCAGTTGCTTCTTACCTGCAATAACTTCTTTCAGCTCACGAAGTGCACCTCTCAAATCCTCTGCAATATTCTGAGTATTCTCAGAAACAGAGTCAGAAGGCGTAACCGGAACCAAACGAAAACTGCCTTCACGTGACTTTAAAATCACGTGTTCACCAGAATTTACCATAGAGAAATACTTTCCCTGATTGGCTCTAAAATCTCTTGCACTTACTATTGTCATATCTGTATACCTTTATGTTTACGCCACAAAGATAAGCATTATTTTCATATTAGCAACCATTTTGGTACCAAAATTAATACCAAACATAAAAAAAGAGAGGAATGACATAACTTTTCAAGTTAAAATAAGAAAACGACTCCCATAATCCTTGCGGACTATGGGAGTCGTCATATTATGTAAATCTCGCTAAGAGCGAAAAATTACTTCTTGTTCAGTGCGAGGTCGATAGCAACGGCGATAGCTACAGAAGCACCTACCATCGGGTTGTTACCCATGCCGAGGAAGCCCATCATCTCTACGTGAGCAGGAACTGAAGAAGAACCTGCAAACTGAGCGTCAGAGTGCATACGACCGAGAGTATCAGTCATACCGTAAGAAGCAGGACCTGCTGCCATGTTGTCCGGGTGGAGTGTACGGCCAGTACCGCCACCAGAAGCAACTGAGAAGTAAGGCTTACCTGCGAGGATACGCTCCTTCTTGTATGTACCAGCTACCGGGTGCTGGAAACGTGTCGGGTTTGTAGAGTTACCTGTGATAGATACGTCTACGTCCTCGCTCCAGTTGATAGCAACGCCCTCGCGAACGTCGTTAGCGCCGTAGCAGTTAACCTTAGCGCGCGGACCGTCTGAGTAAGCGATGCGGTCTACTACCTTCAGCTCGCCTGTGTAGTAGTCGAACTCTGTCTTAACGTATGTGAAGCCGTTGATGCGGCTAATGATCTGAGCAGCGTCCTTGCCAAGACCGTTGAGGATAACGCGGAGCGGGTTCTTGCGAACCTTGTTTGCCATCTCTGCAATCTTGATAGCGCCCTCAGCAGCTGCGAATGACTCGTGACCTGCCAAGAAAGCGAAGCACTGTGTCTCCTCGCGGAGAAGACGAGCAGCGAGGTTGCCGTGACCGAGACCTACCTTGCGGTCGTCAGCTACAGAACCAGGGATGCAGAATGCCTGCAGACCTACACCGATTGCCTCAGCAGCGTCGGCTGCTGTCTTAACGCCACGCTTGATAGCGATGGCTGCGCCTGCAACGTATGCCCACTTTGCGTTCTCGAAGCAGATGCGCTGTGTGTCCTCACACATCTGATAAGGATCAACACCTGCAGCTTCGCAAATCTCGTTAGCCTCTTCAAGGCTCTTGATTCCCTCAGCGTTGAGAGCGGCAAGAACCTGAGCCTCGCGGCGCTCCTGACTTTCGTAACTTACTTTTCTAATCATAGTTGTGTATCTCCTTATTATTCTTTACGTGGATCAATTGCTTTAACAACACCCTGCTCAGCAGTTGTACGACCGTAGCTACCTGTGAACTTCTTGACAGCCTCGTTAGCGTCCATACCGTTCTTGATAGCTTCCATCATCTTGCCGAGGTGAACATACTCATAACCGCAAACCTGGTTGTCCTTGTCGAGGAACTGACGTGTGATGTAGCCCTCTGTGAGCTCCAAGTAGCGTGTACCCTTAGCTACTGTACCGTAGAGAGTACCTGTCTGTGAGCGAAGACCCTTACCGAGGTCCTCAAGACCAGCACCGATTACAAGACCGCCCTCAGAGAATGCGCTCTGTGTACGTCCGTAAACAATCTGGAGGAAGAGCTCGCGCATAGCTGTGTTGATAGCATCGCAAACGAGGTCAGTGTTCAGAGCCTCGAGGATTGTCTTGCCCGGGAGAATCTCAGAAGCCATAGCTGCTGAGTGAGTCATACCAGTGCAACCGATAGTCTCAACGAGAGCCTCCTGGATAACGCCGTCCTTAACGTTCAGAGACAGCTTGCAGGCACCCTGCTGCGGAGCACACCAACCCACACCGTGAGTATAGCCAGAAATATCCTTAATCTCCTTGGCATAAATCCATTTTCCTTCCTCAGGAATTGGAGCCGGTCCGTGGTTAGGACCCTTTGCGACAACGCACATGTTGTCTACTTCTTTTGAATAAATCATAATCGGTATAATAAAATAAATTATTAATGAAAATTCATCATATATATAAGAGTGACGCCGTATCTTATATATTAATAAGGTATAGACACCACGCTCTTTAACGTTTACAAAATTACAAAAAAAGAATTATACTATACCTATTTCGCGGTATTTTTTTGTGTTCATTTTAGGATTTCTGCATTATTTATTTTAAATTTGCAATATTACACATCAGATAGGATGTGCTTGCAACGTACTTCGGTTACGACGGCGACTTTATGATGAGCGTTGCCCGCTATCAATTCACTATACCATTAGCACCACTCTGAGTTTTGACACACTCTCTTTAATAACCTGGATTCTGCTTGAGGTTGTTATTCAACTCACAAGCTTTCTGTGGAATAGGAAATACAATTGCATATCGTTTATTATCCAACTCAGACGGTGTATGGATGTCGTACAACTTGCAGTAGGTTTCGAAGCGTATCATATCCTGTCGGCGCCAACCCTCCCATACAAGTTCAAGCAGACGCTCGTTGAGGATATTGTCGAGTGAGGCAGTTACAGCCGGCATACCAACACGCGAGCGAACGGCATTAAGTTCGGCATAACCATCCTCTCCATTCCTTACCTTAGCCTCAGCCTTCATCAGCAGCACGTCGGCATATCGGTAGAGCACGATATCGTTGTCGGGCATTCGTCCGTCCGAATAAGCAGTGCGGTCTACCTCGTACTTCTTCATACGGGCACCGGCAGTCTCGATATATGGGCTTGCCGTGAGGTTCTGTTCTACAGCGAGAGGCTTATATTCGAGCGGCGTACCATTGTCGAGCAGGACGTCGTTGCCGTCGACCTCTACCCTACCTGCGTAAAAGTTCATGTCGAGACGAGTGTCCGGCGACGCCGTATTGTAGCCATAAACAGCCATTGTATGCAGTGTGGCACAGGTGCCATTCTCTGATGCACCGCCATAAGCACCGCCGTGAGCGTAATGGCGCGAACGGAAGAGATAGTGAAACTCGTTAGGATATAGCATCTTGTCTAATGGGATGGTAAAGATATTCTCCTTTGAGTTTTCGTTGTGCACGGCAAAGTTCTTGGTATAGTCTGCCTCCAGTTCGTAACCTGCATTGGCTATCAAGTCGCAATAGTGTATGCAAGTTTGCCAAGCATTCTTCTGCACACCATCCACATCAAACATAATGTTCTTGCCATCGGGACGCGACGAGTCGGTCCAATTATCATCTGTATACACCTCGGCATTAAGGGATAGTTTGGCAAGTAGGAACCAAGCCACAGGACGGGTAAGCCTGCCATAGTAGTTGCCTTGCAGATTGCTGTGCTCGTTTGGCAAGAGCGGAGCCACTGTTTGCAGTTCGTTTACGATATAGTTGAACACATCACTGCGATTGCTTTGACGTATGTCGGCAATCTTCTGTGTAGACGATTGAAGAACGGGTATGCGTCCGAACATATCCATTGCGTAATAATAGAACATGGCACGAACGGCGCGAACCTCCGCCGTATATTGCTCGCGCTGTTGTGCGGTGAGCAAAGACTTGTACTGGTCTATCGTCTCAAGCGACTTGGTAGACAGCACTATCACCTTGTACAGATATTTCCACACGTTATAAAGATCGGTATCCGATGATGTCCATGTGTGGTTGTACATATTCTTCCACAATCCGCCGTCGTACCAGTTGCCGCCACGTATAGGCATTATAGCCTCGTCTGTGGTAAGGGTGTTATAGTCGTATATGCCACGGCATGTGCCTTGCAAGCCTTCGCCCTCATCATGCGCTCCTATATAATTGTATAGCGAAGCGACGGCATTGACATACAGGCTGTTGGTAGAGTCGTAAATTTCCTTCTCTGGTATTTGGTCCTTTGGGGTCTCGTCAAGGCACGAGGATAGCGAGAAAGCCAAGACAATATAAAGAAACAGAAACCTTTTGTTCATAATTATTTCGTTTAAGACAAATCAAATAAATATATCAGAACTGCACACTAACACCCACAGAGTAGGTGCTATACATCGGATAGCAACGCTTGTCGTCGATACCCATAGACGAGTTGACAACATACGAGTTTATCATTGGCGTCAGTCCGCTGTATGAAGTAATGGTAGCGAGGTTGTTGACGCTGCACGACACACGCAGCGAGCGTACCACATTGCTCTTGAGCGGCACGTTATAACCGATGGTTAGACATTCGATGTTGAGATAGTCGCCACGCTCAAGCCAATAGTCGGAAACGTTTTGGTCTACTATATTACGCTCTGGCGCACCCTTCATAACATTGTATACAGGGAACGACGACATATTGTTGTAGGCAAGCGAGGTGCCGTTGAATATCTTGTGTCCGAAGGCGCCATTCATCTGCAACGACATATAGAAGTCCTTGTAGCGCAGCGAGATGTTGGAGCCGAGTGTAGCCTTAGGTGTAGCCTGACCACAGATACGGCGGTCGCCGCCATCGCCAAAGTCGATATTGCCGTCGTTGTCAAGGTCGGCTATCTTATACTTCATTGTGCCTTGCTCGTCCTTGTAGAGTCCGGTGCAATGAGGCAGATAGAACACACCCAATGGCTGCCCCACAATCTGATAGAGCACATGGTTGTTGTCGCCACCGTTCTGACCGGCTCCGTTGATAGAGCCTATGGCTGTGATGTTGGCAGCCGACATATTCATACCATTGTAATTGCCCGACAACGACAACAGCTTATTCTTCTGGAACGAGAGGTTCATGCTAACATTCAGGTCCCAATCCTTAGTCTGCACAGGCGCTATAGAGAACCCAATCTCAACACCCTGGTTAGACATTGAGCCGATATTGGCAAGCAACTTGTCGTAAGCAAAGGGCGGAACAGGTACGTCGTAGGAATACAGCATATCGGTAGTCTTCGAGTAGTAATACTCGGCAGTAAGCATCAGTCGGTTGTTCCACAATCCTATCTCGCCTCCGATATTGAATGTCGACTTCGTCTCCCACTTCAAGTCGGGGTTATTGTTGCGTATAGTGCCAAGTGTTACGGTTGGGGTATTGTTCACCGGCACGATGCCTGTTTGCTGCACGTTATTCATAGTGGTATAGGCAGAGATACCGCCAAGATTGCCAGAGCGGCCAAATCCGGTGCGGAGCTTAAGCGTGCTTATGCCATTGAAGTTCTGCAAGAAAGGTTCCTTCTTGACATTCCATTCTGCCGACACAGACGGGAATAATCCCCATGTATTATCATCGCCCACCATTGACGAGCCGTCGCCACGCATTGTCAAAGCCAATGTATACTTATCAAGCAATGTATAAGAGGCATTAGACATAACCGATGCCAACGACTGGTCTTCGTAAGTGCTGCCTGTCGCACCATAAGGACGCGACGCTGTAGCACCTATATTGTTGTAGCCGAATTCGTTGGTTGTTATGCCCTTGGCACGTGTCCAGAAGGCAGTCTTCTCCAGATAGTGATACTCAGTGGACAATCCTGCCGTAAGCGAGTGGGCTCCCCACTGGTGGTCGTAGTTGAGCGACACATTGCCAAGATACTCCAGCTTCTTGAATTCGCCACGATACACATTGGCCTGTGCCCATAACCAAGTGGGACAAAACTCCGAGTTCTCGTTGGATGTATACGAATAGCTGCCGAAAGCCGACAGCTTAAGCGAAGGCGCAAGGTCGTAAACCAGACGCATGTGCGTATTGAAGTACATCTCCTTCTGGTCGCTGCGTTCGGCAAGCACCACACCTGGAGGATTGATGTAATAAGCCGAACCATTCTTGGTCCAGTTGCCATTGGCATCGCGTGCGGCAGGATATGTAGGATTTTGGCAGGCAGCCGAGTAGAACAACATCTGCGAATCGAAGATGTCGTTGTTCTTATATGTAGAGCCAAACACACCGAAGTCGCCCGTAAGACGGTTGTCGAAGGCATGCTGTGTGACGTCTATCTTTGCCACAAAGTTGTTGTAGTCCTTTGTCTTTATTATGGTATTATGGTCGATATATCCAAACGAGGCACGATAGTTGGACTTATCCGAACCGCCACTGAAAGCCAAGTAATGGTTCTGCACAAATCCCGTCCGGGTTATCACATCAAAGAAGTTGGTGTTGTAGCCGCCGTTGTTGGCATACACACCGAGCTTCTTTGCTGTGGCAATGTACTCGTCGGCAGACAGCATATCGAGTTTCTTCGACATCGTCTCGAAGCCGACATTAGTCTCATAGGATATCTGGAAACCCTTGCCTGTACCCTTCTTGGTCTTCACCTCAATTACACCCGAAGCGCCACGCGAACCATATAGAGCCGTTTCGGACGCATTCTTAAGCACCGCAAAGCTCTCTATGTCGGCAGGATAAATAGTAGACAGTGTGGCAATGTCGCTCGTCACACCATCTATAATGACAAGCGGGTCGTTGCCGCCAACTATAGACGTGGTACCACGCACACGCACAGACGACAACTGAGCCATACGGTCCATGCCATTAGACGTAACGTTAAGACCTGCCGCATTGCCGTTCAACACGTCAAGAGCATTGTTCACAATACCTTTGTTCTGTATCTTCAAATAAGTGGGGATGGTGTCGCGTTGCACATGCAACTCCTGTACCTGCGCCCTGGCAGATACTGTGGCTTGCAGCGACAAGGCCGTCGCTGCAAACATGTACTGGTGTAGTTTAAGGTGTCGCATCGTTTATTCTTAGTGTATTAGTTTTATTCTGAATGTCGAAGCCGGCAGTCCGTCGCCGTTTACAAGATTGGCACGTGTAAAGGGTTGCCAACCGTAACGCACAAAGCGTGGTGTTGAAACCTTGTCGGATGTAAGGCGAATGTGGCTGCCCTCGATGCTTACTGTTGCCGGATAGAACATACCGTCGTACTCGGCTATCTCGAATGTCCTTACTGGTTGGTTGTCGGAAGTGGAGAGGCGGTCGGCATAGTCGAACTCTACAACCGCCGCACGTCCCTCTCTGCGAGCCGACTTAACCAATGGGCCCGATGGTACAACAGCCCTGCCATACGTCTTTGCCAAAGCCCAACGGCCAAGACGCTGTCCTATCTCGAGCTTATGTGTGGGATGTACGTTAAGCGAGTCGCCAAGATCGGACGACACAGCCATACCAGTATTGGGTATATTGCGCATCAGTTGCAGCTGACTGTTGCGGAACCACGTCCACGACGGTCGGTCGATGCTTGACAACTGAACATAATAGAACGGCATATCCGTACTCTTCCAATTCTCCCTCCACGAGTCGACAAGGAGCTTGAAGAGCTGTTCGTGGGCCTCAACGTTGTGCGCGTTCGACTCTCCTTGATACCACACCACACCCTTTATGCCATATTGTTGCAGCGGTTCAATGCCACTCTCGTAGAGATAGCACGGCTCGTAAGGATGACGTGTCAAGCGGTCTTTGCTTGCCGATATGTTCTTGGCGGCACGCTCTCTAACCCACGGCTGTACAAAGTCGTTGCTTAACCAGTTGCGCAAGATAGCCGGAAAGCGTGTCTCAAGAGTGTTTCGGCTAATCCACGACTCGGTAGGCGAACCTCCAACAGCATTGCACACCAAACCTACAGGAACCTGCAAGCTGTCGCGCAGCATACGGCCAAAGTAATAGCCTACAGCCGAAAAGCGGCGTGCCGTCTCGGGTGTCGACTGTCTCCAAGTGGTAGAGGCATAATATTGAAGATGATTGAGCGAGTCGAGTGCCGACTCGGGCCATGCCACATTGTACGTCTCCCAATTAGGTTTCATATCATACAGACGCAAGTCGGGGTCGTTGGATAAGGGGATGTCGGCATTGGCTGATGCCGACTGACCAAGACGGAAAGCCATATTCGATTGTCCCGAACATAGCCACACTTCTCCCACAGCCACATTTTTGAACACCCGGCGCTGCTTGCCAGCCTCTATAGTAAGTGTAAGATTGCGTGCCGCCGACATTGCCGGCAACACAACAGACCACTCTCCCCTATTGTTGGCTTTGCCTTCTGCCTTTATACCAGCAATGCTCACCCTCACTTTGCTGCCGGCATCAGCCTTGCCATGAATGTCGAGTGGCACATCACGCTGAAGCACCATATTGTCGGTATACAACTGCGACAGTTGCAGTCCGCCATAATTGCCCGTTATGCCACTGTACACTGTACGTGCCAACAGAGCCGCTCCTTCGGAATTAGGATGTATCGCGTCCGGCAACAGATTGGGATAAGGATATAATGGAGTATGAAAGTCGATAAGCTCCGAACCGCTTACCCTCGCCACCGTCTCTATGGCTTGCTGTATCTCGCCGTGCCAAAGCTTGGTGCCGGATATAAATCGTGGATGACGGTCGGCTATCGGTGTCATCTTGGCAATGATGATACGTACCTTTGGATTGGCAAGACGCAGCGAGTCGATAAGGGCAAGATAGTCGCCTACAAACTCGTCCCTGTAGTTTGGCCAATTGCGTGGGTCGGTGTCGTTGATGCCAAGATGCACAACGGCAATATCGCCCTTAAAGCGCATTGCTTCTCCAAACTCTTTCTGCTCAAAATATGGACGATGACCGTGCCTTAACAATGTGGCACCAGGCTTGCCGAAGTTGCCTACAATATACCCCTCGCCAAGCATCCGTTGCAACTGCACCGGATAAGAAAAGTGTTCGCGGTCGGCAATACCCGTACCATAGGTTATGCTATTGCCGACACACGCTACACGTATCTTGGCAGCAGGTTTCTTGCCTGCCGCCATCGATTGCGTCATAAAAGCAAATGACGGCACGACGCAAGCCAGTGTTAGTATAATATTCTTTACTATCATTTGCTTCAATATTTTATGGTGGCACGTGATTTGTTTAGTGGTTTGTTTTAATTATGCTTGTTGTCAATCGCAAAAGTACAACTTTTAAACGAGTTAACGAAGAAAATACAAACTAAATCTTCACATAAATCTTCTTGGCATACAACAACCACCCCACGCTGCCCACTATCGCTGCTACCGCAAGTGCCGCAACAAACGACGACCAGCTGTTGTCGCCCATCACTCCGGCAAAAGTCCAATAGAAATAGTGCTTCAAAGGAACATCATATATCTTTATTTGATCTTGAGCTATACATATTAGCTCGCCAAGGACATAGCACACAAGCGGATTGACGCCGAAAATAAGTAACACGGTCTTTGGCATCTTACGGTTGTCAATATCCAAAATCATTGCAAAGAGCACTAACGTCAACAGCGACAAGCCACACGTCACAAACACAAATGAAGCCGACCATACCTTCTTGTTGATAGGCAGGAAGCTGTCGGCAAGCAGTCCGGCAAACAACATTAGTATACCCCACTGCGCCATATTAAGCACCTTGTCCTTTAGTGGCATGTCCGACAGGGCTATGGCTCCAACAAGATAACCAATTATCACGTGGGCAATACTCGGTATTGTGCTCAGTATTCCTTCGGGATCTATGCCGCCATCGTTCATCATATTGCCACCGAGCACACTGCGGTCTACCACCGACAGGATGCTTGTCTCGTCGTAGGCATATCCATTGCACGTCAGCAATAACACCGAGTAAGCCACAAGCAAGACGGCAGCTATAACCGCCATCGTTTTGCGGCTTACCGTACACGCAAGCAACGACACAACAAGGTAACAAATACCAAAACGCTGCAACACACCGAGCACGCGCACTTCATCGGCTCCGGGGAATCCTGCCGCCATCCAATTCAACAGCAGTCCCAAGAGGAAGAGTATGCAACTGCGGCGTACCACCTTGAGCACCAATGTAGCCGAGAGGCTGAAGTTGAACTTGCGTAGCGATATATAAGTGGTTATGCCCATAATGAACATAAAGCACGGAAATACTATGTCTGTAAGCGTTAGGCCGTTCCAAGCCGAATGTCTCAACGGAGCTGCCACGTGATTCCACGTACCTGGCGTGTTGACGATAATCATAAGGATTATCGTCAGTCCACGCAATATATCTATCGAAAGAAGCCTTTGTTTCATATTACATATCTTTATATAACAAACTTTCTTTTCAAGCAGCTTCTATTCTTTAACCAATTTGTCGAGCACCGGAGTCTCCACGCCCACAAGTTCGGTCTTCTTCTCGTCGTTGAGCTGTTCAAACACCACCACCGTGTTCTGTCCCTTGTGCAGGAAGCAGCCCGGGAGATACAATGTCTGCTGTGGTCCAATCTTCCAGTAGCGGCCGAGGTTCACACCATTTACAAAGACAATGCCCTTGCCCCACTTTTCCATATCGAGGAAGGTGTCGCCCACTTTGTCAAGCTCAAAGGTTCCAAAGTAGAGTGTTGGCTGCCCCTTTACGTACGGCGAACGCATCTTAGGCATAACAGGCATTACGTCCATTGGCACTCCGTATGTCTGCCAGTCGCCCGTTATCTTATGACCGTTGATAGTTATTGGCTGAATAATGCCCTTGCGGTTGGCATTGATGCGTGTGCCGAAGTTGATGCGGCCCATATTCTCCACCAATATGTCGAGGGTTGCATTGAAAGGCACCTTTATCTGCATACTGTCCTTGCCCGTCATACGGTTAAGCTCGCCCACCTTCTCGCCGTTGACGTATACGGTGGCAAAGTCGGCTATACCAGGCACTCGCATCATACCGCTGATAGGCTGATTGAAGTGGCGGCGATAGAGCATATAGCCGTAACCCTGGTTCATATCCTCGAAGGTAAGCAGCGTGTCGCTTTCAACAGGCTCAGCCGACTCGAGCATATCAAACAATCCTACAGTGTTGGTAAGCTTTATACCCGGTACAGATATTACGGGCAGACGCTCCGGAACACTTGGCACGTCGTACTTAACATACTTCTTTATAAGCTCTCGCAGGGCCTGATACTTAGGTGTAGCCCAACCAGCCTCGCTTATCGGAGCGTCGTAGTCGTAGCTTGTGATGTCGGGCTGTATGTTGCGCTCGTTGTTGTAGTTGGCTCCTGCCGTAAAGCCGAAGTTGGTTCCACCATGCACCATATAGTAGTTGAAGCTTACACCGGCATCCAGATACTTCTTGGTCTGCTTTACCATACGCTCGGCAGTGCGCTTTACAAAAGGCTCGTTCCAATGGTCGAGCCATCCCGGATAAAACTCAGCAACCATATACGGACCCACACCGCCATGATACTGGTTTACGGTGTTGCGCAGATTCTCTACATCGTCCTCGCCATTAGCTGTAGGCAGAGCGCCATCAATAACGCCGCCCTCAAACAGCCACGAGCCGTCGGATGTAAACATCGGGATGTTGAAGCCAGCCTCTATAAGCATATCTTTTATAGCACCGCTATACTTGCGGTGCATTTCGAGCGATACGTCGGGGCGCTGCTCTACGTACGATCCAAACTCGTTCTCTGCCTGAACCATAACTATCGGACCGCCCTTGGTTATCTGATAATCTGCCACCTGTGCCGCAAGTTCATTGATATACACACGGCATGAGTCGAGGAAAGGCTGGTTGTAGGTACGTATCTCCATACCCTTAACCTTCTGTAGCCACCACGGATAGCCACCAAACTCCCACTCGCCGCAGGCATAAGGACCCGGACGCAGTATCACCATCATACCCTCATCGGACGCTGCCTTGAGGAAGGCTCGTATGTTGCGATTGCCTGTGGTCCAGTCCCACTTGCCCGGAGCTACCTCGTGGTTGTTCCAAAACACGTATGTGGCAACGGCATTAAGACCCATTGCCTTCATCATCTTAAGGCGATGGTGCCAGTAGGGAGCCGGCACACGCGAGTAGTGCATCTCGCCCGAGTGTATCTGTATAGCCTTGCCGTCATATACAAAATTGCCGTCCTTTATCTCGAATGTATGCTTAGCCTTTGCCGATGAAGGCACAGCAAGCAATATGGCAAGGAGCATTGTTAGTATTGCCTTTATTTTCATTGTTGATTTGTTTACTTCTTGAATACCTCCTCAAAAGCCTTTTGTGCAAACTCTACAGCGTCGCCCTGCGCCTCATACGGATAGGCATTGTGCTTAAGTGTCCATGCCTCGTCCATTGCATAGAAGTCGATGTTCTTCATTGGCTTGCCGTCGAACGTTGCAGCGAGAGCCTCGAAGTAAGCATTCCAACGCGGATAGTAGAAGTCGGCAAGCACACCGTTCCACTCTTTGTGGGCATACTCGCGCAGACCGCCCTTCTCGGCAGCGTTGCGGTTGCCCCATGTGGTTATCTGTACGCGTGCGTTCCACTCGTAATGGTCGCTCTCCTGAGCATTGGTACCAAGATTGCGTGCGCTGCGAATCCAACCGCCCACCATAAAGTCGGGCATAGACGAGAGCATACGGTCCTGCTGCAAGAGGATGTCGAGGAAGCGCTTTGTGGTATAATCGAACATCTTGCGGTCCTTTGCCTTGTATGCAGCCACAATCTCGGCATATACGTAGCGTGCCTGCTCGGCTATAGCCTGACGTGTGATATCTATAAGGTCGTAGCGGAAGTTGGCGTTTGCCTTTACCTCATGCGATGCCTCCACCATAAGCTGTGCGGCACGTATAACGTCGTCGGGATTGTAGAACTCTTCCATCTCCGACCACGACGACACCTGATATACATCCAATGCAGGACGTGCACACAATACCGACTCGTGACAACCTTGCTCCAATACCTTATCCGATGCACCATATACCGAGCGTGCAAGCAGCATCCAAGCATCGTGTACCTTAGTGTTGTTGATGTTGCCATAGCGTGCCTCAACATAGCTGTTGAGCCATTCTTGCCAACCAAACTTGTTCTCGCGCCAAGGCAATTCGCTCACCAACTCGTACATAATAGGGTTGTTCTCTATACCCTCCATTGTCAGTCCGACACCCTTCAGTGTAGAGGCAAACTTGCTCTGACGTGCCTTATAGTACTCGTCTACCACGTGCTGCAGCTTGCCATACAAGCCAACGTTGCCTCCGAAGTTGAGCAACATACAGAAAGCCCAGTCGTGTCCGTTGAATCCTTCCTTGCGCAACCATGTCGACTCAGGGTCGCCCCACTGCGGACGTGTTTCCGAGTAGAGATCGAGCACAAGCATATCGCCATTCTTGAGGTGCTTTATCATGGCGGGATAAGGGCATGCGCCCCAAGCCTGAGCCACCCACACAGCCTTTGGGTTGGCAGCCTTCATGGCAGCCATAATAGCCTCGCCAGCCTTGCCAAGGTCTACACCACGCGGGTTGCCGCCCTCGTGGAAGGGATCCATGCTATAATAGTCGGCCTTGCCATAGAGTTTCTGCATCTCCTTATAATATATAGCTGCAATCTCGGCAAAACGCTTGTCGGTAGGCAGAAGGAAGGCAGGACGCTTGTAGTCGTTCCACTTGCCGGGGTCTGCCACGTCCAGACCAAGGCGCTGCTTGGCATCGTGCGGCACCATACCCGAGTAGCCCGGCAGACATACGTTGATGCCAAGCTCCTTCATGCGCTTCATTATCTGCTTCTGCAGACGCTCGCGCTGTTTGTACCAGTTGTCCGAGTTTGGTCCACCCCAACCCTCAAGGTTGTTCATAAGCCACCATGCCTGGAAGCCAGGACCTGCAATAAACTGGTTTGCCTCATCCTTAGAGTAGCCAAGCTTAAGCAGCACATTGCGCCATACAACGTCTGTACCCACAATGTCGAGGCAGAGGTTGATGCCGTGCAGAGCCATCCAGTCGAGTTCTTGCTCCCAACGTTTCCAGTCCCAGAATGCCATCGAGTAAGACAGCGTGCAATAGTTGAGATAGTAGCGGTGCTTTATGTCCGTAGTATGGCGCTCCACTCCCTGCACCAATGGCAGCGTTGCAGGCAGTGTGGCGTGCATAGAGTTCCACGTAAGGTGCACGCCCACGCTATACTTAAGATACCAGTTTATGCCCGAGGCAATGCTTACGTAGTTGTTGCCTCGTACAAGGGGCTTGCCGTCACGACTCGTAATCTCGAAGAAGTCGGCATCGCCACTAACCGTCTCTGTCATAATCTTGCGAGACGCCCCCTTGTCGATACGCTCAAGCAAGCCCTCGATAGGGGTAGCGGCAAACAGTCCTAAAGACATCAAGAACAGAAAGACTGTCAATAAGGTTCGATTTTGTTTCATTGTTTTAAGATTGTTGTTAATGGGTTATATATTTTAGAACTTATACTCATTTCGTCCGAAAGCCCAGCCAAGATACCCCGCTTCAAGCTTCTTTGTTTCTCCGCGGAAGGTTATCTTCTGTGCGTGTCTCAAATTGCAATGGAGGTTGGTCATCTGTCGTTCGTTGGGCTCAACGCTCCATCTGTCGCCATGCTTCGTTACCTTGCAGTTGTAGCCGTACAGTTGTCCGTCCTCACGCTCTATCACAAAGGCATTTGTAAGCATCGCCTCGCCAATATATTTGAACAGCTCGTGCACGTCATTGTCCTGTGTGTTCACCGTCTGCCAGTCGCTAATCATCGGCACATACTGCTCACCAATAGTAAACTGGCGCGTCTTGTAGAGCTGGGGATGTGGATTGCCGAAGCTCAGCGAGTCGGCTGTTACATGTGTATCGGCACTGCAAGCCTGTGTCACACGCAGATATGGGTCTACCACGAAAGCCCACCGCAGGTCACCCGTCTTATAGTCGGCAAGACAACTGAATGCCGATGCGGCATTATAGCTCTCGCGCAACCAACGCTCATTGCCAGTAAGAAGATAGGCATAATAGGTGGCATAAGCACGCCAACCGCTCCATCCGTGAGGCGAGTTGAACATATTGGGCAACATCTGCACGTCATACTGTGCCTCCCAATAACGCATTGTTCCGCCACGTCTGCGTGCATCGGGAACACGAAGTTGTGTTAGGCAATCATGACTGTTAAGAATCTTCAACATTGCATTGCAGTACTTGCGGCGTACGTTGTCATCGTTCTGCATAAGTGCAAGCATACCTATCTGCAGTGCCGAACAAGATATCATACCATCCTCAAACGTAAGCTCGCCCTCCGTCTCAAAGTCGCCGTCGGCACCTACAAGCTGGTCAATGGCACGCTTAGCCGACTCGTAATGCTTGGCAGCCTTGTCTGCCCAGAACTTGTCGGTAGCACCGAGACGCTTCTCGACAAGTGCAAGCTCAAGTATGCTCTTTGCCACATATATCACACTTGTATATACAGTGTTGCGATTGACGTAGGCTCCGTCCTTGCGCTGGTTGTTGTCTACAAGCCAGTCGGCAAGCTGCGAGGCATGACGCAGGTCGGCAAGGTTGCCGTATGCCTCATACTTGTCTACAAGCATACCTATCGTTCCGGACGTATTCTGTATACGGCTCTTATGAAACTTTGGCTCAACCGACACCGTGTCATGCAGAAGTGTATAGAGATAGTCGAAGCGTTGGCTCAACTTTGCATCGAGCTTAGGCTCCTTGAAGTATTTGGCTGCAATGAATGAAGAGTGGAATCCGTACCAACTCTCAATATGGGATGTTGCCTTTTGATGATACTTCAAGGCTCCCTCTCGTGCTCGTTCCATAGCCCACTGCCACGACTTGGGTCTTACAAGCATACCGGTCAGTGTGCGTCCATCGACAGTTGCCTTTACATCATATTGTCCCGGCTCCGGCAATACGCAAGCGTAGATATTGCGTCCGCCACTTGTACGTTGCGTTAGCCGTATCGTTTTGCCGTCGGCACCAACAACACTAACCTCTGGCTTTGAGCCATAGACAGCAAACTCCACCTTGCCGTTGGCATCGCAAGCCGTATTTGGCATTTCGAGCATTGGCATTGCAGTAAGTTTGTTCATAGTACGCTCATAGTCGTTAAGCGATGCAATGTTTACAAAAGCCACTGTCCACGTGCGTGTCTCGCCGTCCTTCAGCATCCATTGGTTCTGCGGATTGTGTGCCGGCAATGGCAAGGCATTCATCAAGTCGAGATTGAGCGACTCTATGCGATGTCCCATAAACCAGAATGGTGGCGGGTCTTGATAGCCCAAGTTATAGTCCACACTCCATGAAGCCACGGCATCGGGCGACACTATACCTAATACGCTGCCGCCCGGTGTCTGCATATATCCATAGAAGTGGCTGCGCTCATTGCGCATAAGTGTAGGAAAGAACTTGTGGTTCCACTCGGGATACTTCTCCATATATGTATCTATACCGAGTTTCAATCCAGCCTTTACAGGTTGGAATGGTGTGTGGCTGCGGTTGCGCATAGTTATGCGTATGGCAGGAAGATTGCGCCACTTGGTATACTGCAACTCGCAGTTGATGCCGTCAATATCTGCCGCATAGGTATATCTGCCGTCGGGATGCCATTGGGCCACAACATCGTCAGAACCCGTATTGACGTAGAAGGAAGGTCCCGGCTTGCCACGTCCTATGAAGAATGGTATGGTGTCGTTGCCTGCCTTGCCTTCAAAGACGATGCGCTCTATATGTCCTTCGGTAGATATCTGGCAATCCCAGTTGTTGCCACGCAGATGTGTTGTCTGCGCAGTGGCTGTGGTTGCTAAACCTGCAAAAATTGCGAATAGTATAGATTGGATAGTTTTGTTGTTCATCGAGACAATAATAGATAGGTTTAAGTTGCTGTAAAGTTACAGCTTTATTTCCGTAGTTATAAAATTAATGGAGAGTTTTTTAGGCTCTCCATTAATCATCATCTATTTAACAAACCCCTATTAGTATTCAGGATTCTGGGCAATCTTACCCTTACTCTCGTCGATAACCGACTGCGGCAGAGGCATAACATTCATATAATTCTGAGCTGTTGTAGAGCCCTTATATGTTCTTGCATACTCGATGTACTTGCCATAACGAATAAGGTCGGTACGGCGAGCGCCCTCAAACCAAAGCTCATGACCACGTTCAAGGAGCACCTTGTCAAGGAAGTCGTTAGCATCGGTAAAGTCGGACATCTTGTATGCTGTCAAACCTGCACGTGTATGCACAGCGTTAAGACAATCCAAAGCCTCTTGTGTGATAGCGTTACCGGCGTTACCGGCTCTTACCAAAGCCTCGGCTCTAAGTGTAAGCACGTCGGCATAACGGTATACTATCCAATCAATCTGGCTATCCTCACTTGTACTGTTAGGATCCTCGCCATACTTAACTGGCATTGCACCCTTTACAAGAACCGGAGCTGGATCAGCCTCAGTATAGTGCTTACCATCAGTTCCAACAAAGTCGCCAACCAATACCTCAAGACGCTTGTCGGCTGGATCGAATGTATGGTAGAAGTTCCAGGTTACGCGATAGCCACCCCACTTCTGGATGTTAGGATTCTTTGTTGGATACTGGCTTGAAAGAACGTGTGCATGCCACATCTGCGGATTGTTGCTAAGATTGCAAATAACCGACCATACAGCCTCCTTGTTGCCTTCGTTCTCCAATGTGAAGATATCCTTATAGCTGTCCATAAGTCCAAGTCCATACTCTGCCTTAGCAAGCTCCTTGCCACAATCGGCAGCTTTTTGCCACTGCTTCTCGTGCATATAGAGCTTCATAAGCACTGTGTACGCCAAACCACGTGTGAAACGGCCATAGTTGCTGTCGCCCTTGTCGTATCGTGCAGGCAATACCAAAGCAGCCTTCAAGTCGTCCTCAATAAACTTAACCATATCCTCCTGCGAAAGGCGTGGTGCCGGATTGTCGTTAAGCGGATCTGCGAGCAACTCCTTAGAAGCTACCTGTATAGGTCCATAGAGGTCGTACAAGATGTATGCAAGCCATCCACGTCCACAGTGAAGTTCTGCCATAAGACGAGCCTTCTCTGTCTCATCCATATCTATTTTAGAGATACGATCCATTGTCAACGTCATCTTGCTGATGAAGTTGATGTTGTTCTTGTAGGTATTTATGGCACCATTAGAGTTGGATGTAAAGTTCACCTTTATCAAGTCATTCCATACTGGGTCGTCCCACTGACAGTCGCCAATGTCGGTTGTCATTTCAGTAAACACATGTATACCACCCTGAGCAGACGAGAACACACCACCCCATCCTGACAGGAAAGGACCGTATGCTGCGGCTGTAACAAGAGCATTAGCATCGTCGGCATTCTTCGGGAATATATTTGTATTAATAGTGTCGTACATCTCCGACTTTAGGTCTGTACAAGACACTGCCGTTCCCATCAGCAGCATTGCTGCTACCAATATCTTAACTATTTTCATAATATTTTTTCTGTTTAGGTTTAGAATGTGATATCAACACCAATGGTGAAGCTTCTTACGTTAGGATAAGCGAAAGCCGAGTTGTCGGTCTCGAGGTCAAGTCCCTTATAAGGCGAGATGACGAACGGGTTGTTGACGTCGGCATATACGCGTACATTAGAGAGAACACCACGCAGTACAGATGTCGGGATAGTATATCCAAGGGTGATGTTGCGGCAGCGTACAAACCAGCTCTTCTTCAAGAAGTAGTCGCCTACACCGTATGAGCTTTCCGACTGGAAGAAGCTTGGCTGTGTTCCGGTCTGGTTGTCCGAACTCCAAATATCCTTAACACTTGTAGGCATATTGTAGCCACGATACAAGTTCTTTACTGTACAACCCTCGCCTGACAACCAAAGGTCTTTATAGCTACCATTGTTGAGCACGCTGAACTGACCATAGAAGTAGATGTTGAAGTCGAAGTTGCCGTAACGTATGGTGTTGTTCAAACCTGCGAGATAGCCAGGGTCTGAGTTGCCATATATCACCTTATCGGCATCATCGAGCTTGCCGTCAGGCTTACCTGTCTTCAAAGGTATACCATGCTTGTCTACCTTGACGCTTCCGTCCTCGTTGTATACATAGCCGTTGAGGTCCTTAATCTTTACCTGTCCAGGGATGCTGCCCGGCATCCAGTCAACTGTCTCGCCAGCCTGGATTAATCCGTCAGATACATAGCCTGACATATAGCGTATCGGCGAGTTGTACTGCGAATAAGCATTTGGCTTCCAGTTCGGGTCGCGCTCCTTCCACTTGTCGCGGTAGAGCGAGAAGGTGAAGTCGGTTGTCCAGTTGAACTTAGATGTATTGAAGTTGACGGTGTTGATTGTCAACTCGAAGCCCTGGCTCTGTGTCTTGCCAATGTTGGCAGCGATAGAACCTACCTCCTGGAATTTGAGCAACGACTGCGTTGCGAGAAGGTCGCTCACTGTCTTGTGGTAGTACTCGGCTGTAACGTTGAGTCGGTTGTTGAAGAAACCGAGGTCAAGACCGAAGTTCCACTCAGTTGTTGTTTCCCACTTAAGGTCTGGGTTGCCAAGCTGCTTTAGGTAAACACCCGGAGACAACACATTGCCGAATGAGTACGAATAGCCTGTACCATAATAGCTCACAGCCTTGTTGCCAATGTTAGAGTTACCGGTCTGACCCCAACTTACACGCAACTTACCGTTAGACAATGCGGTAAAGTTCTTCATAAACGCCTCTTCCTGGAAGCGCCAGCCCAAAGCCACTGATGGGAAGTAGCCCCAACGATGGTTCTCGGCAAAGTTTGACGCACCGTCAGCACGCAGCGTAGCTGTCATGAGGTAGCGGTCCTTGAATGTATAGTTTACACGTCCGAAGAACGAAGCCATCTCGTCCTTTGTAGCCGAGCTGCCTACCCAAGGTTTCTCAAATGCACCTGCACCGAGGTTATTGTAAAGGAATCCGTCGGTAAGGAAATCTCTGTTGCCAGCCGAGAGATACTCGTCTGTAAAGCGCTGGAATGAGTAGCCAGCAAGTGCAGTGATGTTATGGTCGCCAAAACGCTTGGTATAGTTGGCTGTAAGCTCCAACAGATAGTCGCTCTTGTCATACTGTGCAATATCAGCCTGACCATTGCGCTTTGCTCCGTAGAGAGTGGTCTTAGGCATATATACACGATGCTTCTGATAGTTGCGGTCGATACCGAAGTTTGCCTTCAATGTCAAATCCTTGATAGGGTTATACTCCAAGAAGGCGGTAGCGAGGAAACGTTCCTTTGTAGTGGTGTTGGTAACCTCAAGCAACGACACCGGGTTAGGGAGGAATGCAGCATCCTGGTTTAGCACATAATTGCCCTTATCGTCCTTTACTGGGAGCAGCGGGTTAAACTGTGCCGCACCTACCAATACACTTGCCCATTCGGCCTGTCCGGCACCAAGAGCCACATCGTCGTTGTTGGTACGTGAGAAGGTGAGGTTTACACCAGTTCTTACTGTCTTGCTAAGCTTCTGGTCGAGGTTTACACGACCTGTATAGCGGTCCATACCACTCTTCTTTACAACACCGTTCTGCTTGAAGTAGTTGAACGACACGAGATACTTGGTATAGTCGTTGCCACCATTCATCGACACGTTGTGCTGTGTCTGGAAACCAGTGCGTGTAACGAGGTCGAACCAGTCGGTATCGTTTGCCGGGTTGCCTGTATACATTGGCGAATAAGGGGCTTCTGCCTCTGTTTCGGTCTTACCGCCATATATGCCAATATGGTTTGTCTTCAGCCAGTTTTCACGAGCATAGCGGTTCGACTGCTCCATAAAGTCGTGAGCATTGAGCACCTCGTACTTCTTAGCCATTGTCTGCAATGTGGCTGTGGCAGAATAGGTAATCTTAGGCGCACCCGACTTACCGCGCTTTGTGGTGATGATGATAACACCATTGCCGGCACGCGCACCATAGATAGCTGTAGAGCTGGCGTCCTTAAGTACCTCTATCGACTCGATGTCGTTAGGGTTGATAGAACCGAGGATGTTGTCGGCGCTACCAGTATCATAATCGCCTGCCGACACAGCACTGTTGGATACAGCACTAATAGGGAATCCGTCTACGATGATAAGCGGGTCGTTGCCTGCACTTACAGATGCGGCACCACGTACACGGAAGGTTGTACCCGAACCAGGCTGCGCACTAATGGTGCTTACCTGCAAACCGGCTGCCTTGCCTGCAAGGGCATGGCTAACTGAAGATACGGTGTTGACAGGCTCGTCGCTCATCTTGATAGATGCCACAGCACCGGTCATATCCTTCTTCTTCATTGTGCCGTAACCCACAACCACAAGTTCTTCGAGGTTCTGGGCGTTCTCCTTCATTGTAACCTTTGTGGCTACACCGTTGCGGGCCTTAACCTGCTGCGAAAGGAAGCCAATATAAGAGATGTCGAGTGTAGGGTTCTCCTTGCTTGTGTTAAGCACGAAGTTGCCGTCGATATCGGTAACGGTACCATTCTTTGTACCCTGCTCCAATACAGAGGCACCGATGATAGGCTCGCCATTGCCGTCGACCACGACACCAGTGAGCTTATACTTACCTGTACCCTGCTGGGCTGTCTGCACGCCCTTCTTGTCGGCCTTCACAATAATGATGTGACGGTCTACAATCTTGTAGGTAAGATTGCCGTTGTCCTTAAGAATTTGCGCCATAAGCTGTCCGAGCGACTCGCTCTTCGACTTAAGGCTTACTGTCTTGTTTAGGTTGATGGTGTTCTGCGAAAAGTCCACCGACATCTGCGTTTGCTTCTCAATAGCCTTGATAATGGTCGAAACCGAGGCCTTGGTTTGCGGCAGATGAATCACCTGGTTTTGTCCGAACGCTGCCACCGACATCGACAAGCATAGCGCGAGTGTGGCGGCAGTCTTTTTGTTCATTAAGGTTTTCATTGTTGTTTTGGTTTGTTATTAATATAGGTTTGTCTAATATTATTCTATGTACAGCTTGACGGTGTTGCCCTTCTTGGCATAGTGCATATTGCCAGAGGTCATCGACAGCACCTTAAGCACGCGGTCTATAGGTTCTCCCTTGCGGAAGTTCATGGTATAGCGACGATTCAGGTCGATGTCTCTTGACACATCAAACTTTACGTCGTAGTGGCGCTCTATTGTCTTTAGTATCTGGCCGAGCGTCTGTGCCGAGAAGTCGATATTGCCGTTGACCCACGAGTTGCATGCCATGGCGTCTACACGTTGTTTCTGCATGCGTCCGTCGCTGCGGTAGTATATCAGCTGCTCGTTGGGGCGGAGGTACATCGAGTGGCGTGCGTCGAAGGCCTTGACCAGTCCTTCCTCAAGCGTCACCACTATACGGTCGTTGTCATTGTACGAGTTTACGCTGAAGTGGGTGCCCAACACCTTGACTTTAAGGCTGCCCATATTTACAACGAATGGGTGCAGCGGGTCTTTGGCTACAGCAAGGTGGCAGTTGCCATTGACGTATACGTTGCGGTTTTTGCTGTACTTGTTGAAGCGTGCGGGGTAGATGACGGAGGTACCAGCATTAACAATAAGCTTGGTATTGTCCGACAGCACTACGCTGTCTATCTTGCCGTCGGGCACGTACATTTCTACAAGAGCATTATCGTCGGCGTAGTATTGTGCCGAATAGTTCCAGGCGGCAAGAGCCGTAAGCAATGGCGCCACGATTATGGCGGCATACTTAAGTAGGGAGCGCAACAACTTCTTGCGGCGGTTGGAGCGTATATGCGAGCGGCGATTGCGGCGGAACGTATCGAGAGCTTCTGCCATCTGGCGCTCGTCGATATCGGGCTGTGGTGCATCCCACAATGCGCGCAACTTGTCGTCTTTATTATCTATCTGCATAAATGAATTGGTTCGATTTCTATAATAAAGAGCAAGAAAGCAGGAGGCACACGTAATGCAAAATGGTTAAGTAATGTTAATAACTAAAAGTCTATTCCGTGTACATTCAATAATAAATACTAACTTTACACTTGAAACCTAAAAAGACATTAGTAGGTGGCAAGAAAACTATAGAGCCATAATGCCCAACAAACCAATAACGGGCAACAGCTTCTTGAGCTGTGCCAAGGCAAGGGATATGTGGGTTTCTACGGTGCGCTTGCTTATACCGAGACGGTTGGCAATGTCGGCATTAGACATTCCCTCCTCACGACTCATAAGGAAGATGCGGCGGCGCTGCTCTGGCATTGAGGCTATCTCGCTCATCACCATATTATACAGCTCGCCGTAACACACATCTGTGTCGGCTTGTTCCTCCCCAGATTTCGTTTCGACGAGGTCGGATATGTCGGCAAATGTAAGCGACTGCTTGATATAACGCAGTGCGGCATTGCGTGCCGATACAAAGAGATAACTATCAATATTGTCTATCATGGCAAAATGCTCTCTCTTTATCCAAAGGGTCATAAATAGGTCTTGCACGATGTTCTCGGCTTCTTGCTGGTCGGAGCAGAAGTTCATGACAAACCCAAGTACCTTGGCATAATACTTTACAAACAAGGCATCAAATGCCGAGTCGCTTCCCTCAGCGAGAGCCGACAACATAAAAGAATCGTTTGTAAAATTATGTTTATTCAATGTTACTAATATTAAGTATAATGCTGCAAAGATAACTATTATTTTTACAAACAACAAGAATCCAAAAGAAAAAATAACATTATTAAGATATGACGTTCGAACAATTCATCAGCGATTGGCAGTCGCCCTCCCCCACTATCCTTGTACATACAAGCGGCTCTACCGGCAAGCCCAAACCTTTGCTTGTAGAAAAAAGACGCATGGAGGCTTCTGCCCGCATAACGTGTAGTTTTCTTGGGTTGAAGCCTGGCGACTCTGCCCTGCTGTGTATGCCACTCGACTATATTGCAGGCAAGATGATGTGTGTGCGCAGCATTGTTGGAGGTCTGCGCCTGATACGTGTTGAGCCGTGCGGACATCCGCTGCAACATCTTGACGAGGTGCCTACATTTGCGGCTATGGTGCCGATGCAGGTGTACAACTCGCTGCAAGACGACCGCGAACAGAACATACTAAAACAAATCAAACATCTTATTATTGGAGGTGGAGCCATTAGCAACAATCTCGCCACGGCTCTACGCTCCTTCCCCAATGCCGTATGGAGTACATACGGTATGACAGAGACGCTGTCGCACATTGCACTGCGTCGACTTAGCGGAGAGGATGCAAGCGAGTGGTACACGCCGTTCGATGGTGTCGAGGTTAGCCTCAACCAGGATGGTTGCCTCGTTATCAATGCACCTGAGGTATGCGCCGAGCCTCTAACCACTAACGACATTGCCGAAATTGACGGCGACGGCAGACGCTTCCGCATCCGCGGACGGCGCGACAACGTGGTGTGCAGCGGTGGCATAAAGATGCAGATTGAGGAGATTGAAGCTAAGCTACAAGCCCACACCGACATACCGCTGATGATTACCAAACGTGCTGACGAGAAATTTGGCGAGACGGTTGTGCTCTTGGCTGAATGTAATGATATGGAGCCATTGAAGGCACTGTGCCATAAGTGGCTGTCTAAATATGAGCTGCCGCATGATTATATATATGTGGAAAGGCTGCCGTTGACGGAGACGGGGAAGCCGGCGAGAGCGGAGGCTCTGCGGATTGCGAACTTGGGGTTGTCGTATAATTGACGTTAATGCTTTAATCGTATAATTGACGTTAATGTTTTAATCGTGTAATTGACGTTAATGTTTTTTATGTTTATCGCCCTATTGTGGGCAAAGTGCAGCTTGCTGCAACAATAAAAGATATGACGTATGGATGTCGAGAGCTTGCTCTCGTAAGACCACACGCCATACCTTTTATTGAAACCCGAAGGGTTCTGCCCACAATAGGGGGTTTTGTCGGTTTTTGTTAAAGCCCTGATGAAATGTAGCTTTTACACTCCAGGCACAAAGAACGAGTGCTTCTCGCTCTTCTCGCGCTCATGGCGCAGGATGTTCTGCATATCGTATACCACCTGAGGATGCTGAGGAGCTACACTCTCTGCCTCCCACTTACTCTTCTTTATGTTGTAAAGCTGTGGCTGTGGGTCGCTGCCAGTCTCGGTCTTAGGAGCCCAGTCGAGGAGCTTCGGACCATCGCTTGGCTCGATATACTTCCACTCGTTGGTGCGTACAGACAGTACGTGGTTATAGGCAAGCTCTATGACGTAAGGACGATCGGTGGTGTTGGCACCGGTAAGAGTGCTTGCATAGTTCTGGCTGTCGGGTGCTCCACCCTGTGGCACACGCGCACCGATGATGCTGCCAAGCGATGCCATCCAGTCTATCTGAGATGTAAGGGCATTGGATGTCTGACCGCCCTTTATGCCCTTAGGCCAGCGCACAATGGCAGGAACCTGTGTACCACCCTCAAAGGCGCTGTACTTGTTGCCACGCCAAGGACCTGCCGGCTTATGACCGTTGAGCAATTCCTCCGCACGGTCCTTATAGCCGTCGTCCACCACCGGACCATTGTCGCTTGACAACAATATGATGGTGTTGTCGGCAATGCCGAGCTTGTCAAGAGTCTCCATAATCTGACCTACCGACCAGTCGAACTGTACGATAGCGTCGCCACGCAATCCCATATCGCTCTTGCCACGGAAACGCTGGTGCGGGAAACGAGGTACGTGTACGTCGTTAGTGGCAAAGTACATAAAGAAGGGGCGGTCCTTATTCTCCTTGATAAAGTCGACAGCGTGATTTGTTATTGAGTCGGCAATGTTCTCGTCCTTCCACAGAGCCTTGCCGCCACCGCGCATATATCCAATACGACCGATGCCGTTGACGATAGACTGGTTGTGGCCTACGCTCGACTGCAGATTGTAGCACAACTCGGGGTTGTCCTTGCCTGTAGGTTCGCCCGGGAAGTTCTCCTTATAGCTCACCTCAATAGGAGCCGACGGGTCGAAGTTGGCTACCACTCCGTCGTTGATGAACACGCACGGCACGCGGTCGGCTGTGGCAGCCATAATATAATGGTGGTCGAAGCCTATGTCGCCGAGGTTCATAGGTATCTGGGCGTTCCAGTCCTGTGTACCCTGAGTCTCGCCCAATCCGAGGTGCCACTTGCCAATGGCGCAAGTGCGGTAGCCACAGCTCTTAAACATATCAGCCATAGTATACTGTCCCGGCTTGATAATCATACCGGCGTTGCCTGCCGCGATGTCGGTATCAGGACGGCGCCAAGCATACTCGCCGGTAAGGATTGAATAGCGCGACGGTGTACTTGTGGCTGCAACGGCATGTGTATCGGTAAAGCGTATACCCTGCTGTGCAAGACGGTCTACGTTAGGTGTCTGCACATTCTTTGCGCCATAGCATCCCAAGTCGCCATAGCCGAGGTCGTCGGCAAGGATGATGATGACGTTAGGACGTGTTGGGTCGGTGTTTTTAGGTTTCTTGGCAGCCATTGCCGACTGTGCGGCGATAGGTGCGAGAAGCGAAACAGCGATTAAGTTCTTTACTTGTTGCTCCATAGTTTTGTTTGTTTTATAGTATATTAGTTTTAGTATATTACATCAGTTGACGCTTTTAAAATGACAAAGATAGTGCAAAATTGGGTAACTAAAGAATAAATTGAGAGAAATCTTTCCTTATAATAAAACCAAAAGGCGCACCTTTATCATAACTTTACACAAAATAGTTCATAAATTATAAGTAACTTTGCAGCACAAAACAATTATTGCATAATACAGATGAATCTTCCAATAGACTTTGAGCAATACACTCGCCAGCTTCTTGGCGACAATCTATACGATAGGCTAAAGACTGGGCTCGACAACCAGGCTGCACCTACGAGCATACGACTCAACCCGTTCAAGGCACAAGGAAAGGACGTTGCCAACGGTCTTAACGACACCGCCGTGCCGTGGTGCAAGGACACAGGACGCTATCTTAAGACTCGCCCCAACTTTACCTTCGACCCTCTACTGCATGCCGGCGCCTACTATGTGCAGGAGGCTGGCTCCATGTTTGTCGACCATGTGGTGCGTACCCTTATACAGCAACCCGTAACGATGCTCGACCTCTGCGCCGCACCGGGAGGCAAGTCGACTGCCTTGCGCGCCGCTCTGCCTGAGGGTTCGCTGCTCTTCAGCAACGAGCCTATGCGCACACGAGCACAGATACTGAGCGAGAACTTGCAGAAGTTTGGACACGAGGACGTGATAGTGACCAACAACTATCCACGCGATTACCGCAAGTCGCGCCTTATGTTCGACGCCATTCTTGCCGACGTGCCGTGCTCGGGAGAGGGCATGTTCAGGAAGGACGATGGCGCAAGAGAGGAGTGGAGCCTACAAAACGTCGACAACTGCTGGCAACTTCAACGCGATATTGTAAGCGACGTATGGCACTGTCTGCGTCCCGGCGGATTGCTGATATACTCTACCTGTACCTTCAACGCACACGAGGACGAGGAGAATGTGGAGTGGATTGCAAACGAATTGGGTGCCGACTTTGTAGAGATTCCGATTCAACCCGAATGGAATATTACCCCTGCCGTGGTGGGCAACGCTCCCGTCTACCGGTTTATGCCGGGCATCAGCCGTAGCGAGGGGCTCTTCCTTGCCGTGCTTCGCAAGCACGACGACGGTACCGACGGCTACAGCGAGGCTGTATCGGACAACAAGAAACAGAAGAAGGACAAGAAGAAGGCAGGCAAGTCCAACAGCAAACAGCAGTCCACAAACGTGGACATACCTCTGACCAATGCCGCCGACTTCTGCCTGCGTCGTACCACGGAGAGGATATACGCCATACCATCAAGGTGGGCAGACGTGTACGACAATGCCGCCAAAGCATTGAAGGTGATGCACGCCGGCGTGTGTCTCGGCACGGAGAAGGGCAAGGACGTTATACCCGACCAGTCGGTTGCGCTGTCCCGTCTCATCAACAAGGAGGCTTATCCCCATGTCGAACTGAGCTATGCCGACGCCATCAACTACCTGCGAAAGGAGGCGGCACCCCTACCCGACGGCACCCCACGTGGCTTTGTACTGATAACATATAAGGGCACACCCATAGGATTTGAGAAGAACATCGGCAACCGTGCCAACAACCTCTACCCACAGGAGTGGCGCATAAAGAGCAGCCATGTGCCCGAGGAAGAAAGCCCCGTAATAGAATAAAGCGAACAGCAGGTGGCACGGCTCGCCGTCGTACCACTCTAACAACAATATAACAACAATGCAACAATATCTCAATCTTCTAAACCGCATCCTTACTGAGGGTGCCACCAAGACCGACCGCACCGGTACAGGCACAAAGAGTGTGTTTGGCAACCAGATGCGCTTCGACCTTGCCAATGGTTTCCCGCTTCTCACCACAAAGAAGCTGCACCTCAAGTCGATTATATACGAGCTGTTATGGTTTCTGCGTGGCGACACCAACGTGAAGTACCTACAGGAACACGGCGTGCGCATCTGGAACGAATGGGCTGACGAGAACGGCGACCTCGGTCCGGTATACGGACACCAGTGGCGTTCGTGGCCCGACTACAACGGCGGAACCATAGACCAGATACAGAACGTGCTCGATATGATTAAGAATCATTCCGACTCGCGCCGTATGATTGTGTCGGCTTGGAACCCAGCCGAGGTAGAACAGATGGCGCTGCCTCCTTGCCACTGCCTGTTCCAGTTTTACGTTGCCGACGGTCGTCTGTCGCTTCAGCTATACCAGCGTTCGGCAGACACTTTCCTCGGTGTGCCGTTCAACATCGCATCGTACGCGCTGCTGTTGCAGATGATGGCTCAGGTTTGCAATCTGCAACCGGGCGAGTTTATCCATACTACCGGCGACACTCACCTATACCTCAACCACCTCGAACAGGCACAGCTGCAACTGACACGCACACCGCGACCGCTGCCTACAATGAAGATTAACCCTGACGTCAAGAACCTCTTCGACTTTAAATACGAGGACTTCCAGCTTGAGGGCTACGATCCATGGCCGCACATAGCTGCAACGGTTAGCGTTTAACCGCAGAGCGGTTAAACGAATTAGGAATTAGGAATTAGGAGTTAAGAATTGGTCGGCTATGCCGATTAGGAGTTAGGAATTAAGAATTAGGAATTCGTAATTGCCAAAGACAAAAACTCGTAATTCGTAACTCGTAATTCGTAATTGCCAAAGGCAACAACTCGTAATTCGTAACTCGTAACTCGTAATTCAAAATATGATAACAATAATTGCCGCCGTTGCCGCCAACCGCGCCATCGGCTTCGAAAACAAATTGCTGTATTGGTTGCCCAACGACCTTAAGAGATTCAAGGCTCTAACAACTGGCAACACAATCATTATGGGACGCCGTACCTTCGAGTCGCTTCCCAAGGGTGCCCTGCCCAACCGTCGCAACATCGTCATCAGCCGCACACAAAGCAGCTTTCCCGGCTGCGACACCTACGGCTCGCTTGAGGAGGCAATAAACCACTGCTCTGCCGACGAAGATATATATATAATAGGTGGAGCCAGTGTGTACGAGCAAGCCTTGCCGCTTGCCAACCGACTGTGCCTTACCGAGATTCACGAAACACCACAACATGCCGATGCCTTCTTCCCAGAATACAAGGGTTGGCACGAGGCTTGCCGTGAGGAACACACTACGGACGAAAAGCATCACCAGGCTTATGCGTTCGTGGATTACGTCAAGTAGCAGATAATAAATTGCAGTTTGTCGGTAAGAGGTTATTAAGAAACATATGGCAGGGCTTTAACAAAAACCGACATAACACCCTATTGTGGGCAAAACACTTCGGGTTTAGCCCGCAATAGAGCGATAAACATAAAAAACATTTGGCTGGCAACCACTAATAATATAGGAGACTCTAATAGTTTGCGAACATCCGGCTGTTTTTTATGTTTATCGCCGTATGTATTTTCCGTGTGGCACATTGTGCCACTGCTTTACATACAGATAAAGTTGTCGAGAGCTTGCTCTCGTAAGGCTTTATATGGATGTAAGGCAAGTCGAAGACTCGAAAAATATATACGGGGTTTTATTTATTTTTGTTAAAGCCCTGCCAGTTTCTCATATAAACTTCCCCGATAAAAATCAGTTTGTATCACTCCTAATATCAAACTACTTCATTACCTTAACGAACTTGCCGTTTCGCTTCACGATATACAATCCCTTGCCTGCCGCATTGGTCTTGACACCCTGAAGAGTGTACACAGCCGAAGCATCGTCGGCCGACTGCACCTTGACATTGTTGATGCCTGTAGAGACACTTACAAACTCGGTGGTGGTGACACGGGCAAACGGAACATACTCCTTTGTCTCGCTGTCGTACCCCTCGTACTGCATCGTAAGCATAGCGTTGTCGTGCTCAGGGTCGTAGGTATAGATATAGCGCGAGCCACCCACCTTCTCATAAACAGATTTTTCTTCATTGATGCCATACTCCTCCACTTCGTCAAGCGTAACGTTGCCATTGGCATCTTTCTTGACAGTGGCAACAGTACCTTCAACAAGGTCGTCGTTGTTGAGCACACCGTCTTCGTTAGCGTCCTCGTAATACTTATACTCGTATACATTGCTACCATTGTCGTCGGTGAAACTATTTGTAGTAACAGATTTGCTTAGAACATCGGTATAATCAATAGTCTCGGTGAAACCACCCTTGGCATCATAGTCCACCTTTATTTCGCCGAAGTCCTTGCTCGTGCCTGTGGCTGTGTCATAATCGCCAATAGTTCCTGAGACAATATAGTTGCCATAGCTCTGCCAGTTGTCAAATTCGCCTACCAGCTGTCCGTTTGTCTTCTTCCACACAATGCTGTGGATATACTGCGACTGCGCCCATGTGTCTTCCGATTTAAGCTCCTCAAGGTAGAACGACGTAGCCTGCTTGGTTTTTGGGTCGAAAGTGTTGGTGATGCGCTGTGTATCCGCAAACTTGCCATTGTAAGGCACGGCAAGCGTAAGCCCCGTAACGTTGTTGTCGGCATTGCGTGTTATGGTGCGACGGAAGGCGTCGTAGGTTTCAACCCATTTGTTGTTCTCGGCATCCCAGTCGTACTTGTCCTTAGTAACTGTAAAATCGGGCAGTATCGTGTCGTAGGTCTGCACACGCTTGGACGATGGTACAAATGTGGCGCCTTCGTCCTCTGACACACTCTCTATCTGAGTGGCTATCTGGCCAGCATCGGTCCATGTATTCTCGGTGCGTGTTATGCCGTCCTCGCTCTCGTTATCCACACGCACCTCGCGCCCCTTGTCGTCGTAGCTGAATTTGTATTCACCAATATTAACCCATTCGCCTTCCATATACATAGCCTCTGTCTGGGTCTTAGGCTTATATGTGGTTGTCGACTCTTGAGCTGCGGCACGGCGCATACGTATGGCGGTTGTACCAAGCACACCATTGGGCTGTGCTGCCTTGCTTGCCTTCACGGCAAATGGTGCTGCAGAGTGTATACGTGTGTGGCGAAACTGCTGGGCATCAGCGGTTGTGGTACATGCTGCAAGTGCAGCAATAGCGATAAGTGTAGAATTCTTCATAGGCTATTAATTATTAAATGATATATATGGTTTTGATAATAAAATGAAAGTCATACACCAACTTTACATTGCAAATATACACATTTTATATCAAACTCGTACACATAATGGCAATAATTTTATATTACAAAGGCTTTGTAACCCTGTCAGTAAGGCTTAATTGGTCGGTCAGGAAGCCTTAATTGGTCGGTCATTAAGCCTTAGTTGGCCTGTCAGTAAGCCTTAATTGGCCTGTCAGTAAGCCTTAATTGGCCTGTCAGTAAGCCTTAGTTGGAATGTCATTACTGCTCCATATAAATGTTTTATTTTTTCAACCCGTCATTCTATCACATTTCATGGGCTCAAATCATCGTAACACACTGTGTACAAGCGGTATAGCAGTAGTGATAGGTAGCGGTTTTCTTGGCTCACCTATCACACACCTAACACGAAAGCCTGTAAGCGTATCCGCGATGCTAGTAGATACACTATCAAAAAAATATCGCTCAAGTT
>OIWQ01001186.1_pt1 | contig 32101 bp, 21 predicted proteins | sample 1587571 | NCBI WGS metagenome assembly OIWQ01 (sample SAMEA3888910, study PRJEB22519) | human gut metagenome | biome: human gut; feature: human-associated habitat; material: faeces | place: Denmark | collected 2010 | reverse complement strand
GCCGCGATTCCTCCCGCGTCTGAAGACGCGGGTTTCCTCGCGGAATTTCTATGAATTTACGTTCATTAAAAAAGCCTGCCCGCTTCGAAACGAAACGGACAGGCCGGGCTGACAGCGGGCTGCGGGATTACCCGAGCTTGACGCGTTGCCAGATGTTGCGGATGGACAGCTCCTGCGGCCCCTTCTTACGGTCCGTGTAGTGCGTGTGCAGGAGGTCTTCGGCGGTGTGCGACAGGGGCTTGACCAAAAACTCCTTGTAAAGCCGGATCACATCGGGGTTGTTGTGGCTCTGGCGGATCTGGCGCGTCTTATCCACCGCATAAATCCCGGCGATGCGTTTTTCCGCGAGATTCATGTAGTTATTCTTGACGCGCATGTTGCCGCCCCCGCCGATGCAGCCGCCGGGGCACGCCATGACTTCAATGAAGTCAAAGGCGCATTTGCCCGCGGCGATGTCGGCGCACACTTTTTCGGCGTTCGCAAGCCCGTGGACCACGGCAATTTTGACTTTGCCGAGTTTCTCGAGGTCGACTTCCGCACTCTTAATCCAGGCCATGCCGCGCGCGGGTTCGTAGTCAACGGGGCCCAATTCCCGGCCGGTCGCCTTAAAGTAAACGGTTCTCAATGCCGCTTCCATCACGCCGCCGGTCGCGCCGAAAATGACGCCCGCGCCGGTGTTTTCACTCATAAAGGGCGAATCAAAGGTGCTTTCCTCGAGTTTGGCGAGGTTGATGCCCTGGCGCTGCAGAAGACGCGTGAATTCACGCACCGTCAAAACGAGGTCCGTGTCCTGCTCATAGCCCTTCATGAGCTGCGGACGCTTGATTTCATCCTTTTTGGCCGTACAGGGCATGATGGAGATGAAACGCAGCTTCTTGGGGTCAATGCCGTGCTCCTTGGCAAACCAAGTTTTCGCCAACGACCCGAAAATGCCCTGAGGCGAGCGTGTTGTCGAGAGATTGGGGATCATCTCCGGATGAATCTTTTCCACGAAGTTCACCCAGCCCGGGCAGCAGCTTGTCATCATGGGCAAAGTGCCTTTCTTGGTGAGGCGCTCCAGCAGTTCGCTCCCCTCTTCCATGATGGTGACGTCGGCCCCCCAGTTGATGTCGCAGACGTAGTCCGCGCCCATCATCTTTAAGGCCGTGATGATTTTGCCCTCAAGATTGACGCCGGACTCGACACCGAAGTTTTCCCCGAGCGTGACGCGCACCGCAGGGGCAAACGCCACGATCGTCTTGATTTCGGGATCGGCAAGCCAGTCAATCGCCTGCTCGGTTTCGTCTTTCTCGCCTAGGGCGCCCGTCGGGCACACGAGCGCACACTGTCCGCACTGCACGCACGTGGGGCTGTCGGCCCAGCGCTCGGCGCCGGTGATCCCTACGCCGCACATCGTGCCGATGTCGTTAATCGTTAAGGCCGAGACCTTGTCGCCCTGAATCGTACGGCAGACTTCCACGCAGCGCGCGCAGCGGATGCATTTGTCCGCGTCGCGGATGAGACCGTTGGCGCTCCAGTCGGCGGGGCGCTTGGCGGTAAAGCGCCCGTTGCAGCCGTTATGCTGCAGACCCACGTAAAGCGCGAGGTCCTGGAGCTCACAGTTACCGTGACGCGCGCAGCTTGCGCAGTCCTGGTTGTGGTCGGCAAAGACCCAGGCCATCTGCATGCGCTGCATTTCACGGACTTTCGGCGTGCGGGTTTCGATGCGCATGCCGTCCTTTAAGGGCGTTGTGCAGCTTGTGACGATCTGCTTTTTGCCGTCGACCTCGGTTTCCACAAGGCAGAGACGGCAGGTGCCCGGGGTATGTTCCAGGGGCAGATAGGCGCAGAGCGTCGGAATGAAAATCCCCAAGCGCTTGGCGGCCTTCAGAATCGTTTCGCCTTCGGTGAAGGTAAATTCACGCCCGTTGATGAATGCTTTCATTTTTTAAACCCCCGTGCGTGTGATGTCGGCGCCCCGGACCATGTCGTTACCCGGAATCGGGCGCGGTGTGACAACGGCAAAAAGCCGGTAGCAGCGCATGCAGCGCAGCGACTCGTTGCGCGCCTCGGCCGGGCTCATCGTGAGATCGACCTCGCGGAAATTCTTTTCGCGTTCGGCAATCGGAATGTGCGGACACGGGTTACGGGTGAGTTTGGGCTGCGGCAGGCGCGGTGCGCCGTCTTCAAGCAGGCGGCAGTCGCGGATGATGCGGCCCATGCGGGCGCGCGGCACAAAGCCCACGGAGCCGCGGGAGAGGTATTCATCGATACTGTCGGCGGCGCGCTGCCCGTGAGCCAGGCCGTCAATAAGCGTTGTGGGCCCCGTGGCACAGTCTCCGCCCGCAAAAACGCCGGGGCGGGAGGTTGCGAGGGCTTCGGTGACCGCGATGTTGCCGCGGCGGTCCAGGAGCACGCCGTCGGCGTCGGTCAAAACATCTTTTTCCATCTTTTGGCCGATCGCGGCAATAAGTGTTGAGCAGGGAATCACAAATTCACTGCCTTCGACGGGTCTCACGCCCCGTCTGCCGCGGGCGTCTTTTTCAGTGAGTTCCATGCGGGTCACCTTAACGCCGGTGACTTTGCCGTCTTCGCTCACGATCGCGACGGGGTTGGTGAGGAAGTGAAATTCGACCCCTTCGGCTTGAGCGGCCTCAATTTCTTCCATGTCGGCGCTTGCCTCTTTGATCGTGCGGCGGTATACGACGTGGACCTTGCCGGTTGCGGTTCGCCGGGCCGTGCGGCAGCAGTCCATCGCGACGTTCCCGCAGCCCACGATCACGACGTCCCCATCAAAGACCGGGGGCGCGTTTTTGGCAACACCCTTTTCGCACTGCAGCAGAAAATCAATGCCGTTGCGGTAGCCTTCAAGCGTCCTGTCTTCGTCCGCAAGCCCCAGGTAGGCGCCCTGCGCGCAGCCGATTCCGAGAAAGACCGCGGCGTAGCCCGCGTCAAAAAGGCCGTTAACGGTGATGTCCCGGCCGAGCCGTTCGCCGTAATGGAAAACGCCGCCGAGCTTTTTCACGGCGTCCGTTTCGCTCTGCAGCACCCCCTTGGGGAGGCGGTAGGGCGGAATCCCGCGAAGCGCCATGCCGCCCGCCTGCTCGTCTTTGTCAAAGACGTCAACGGGGTAGCCCTTCATCAGAAGATGGTAGGCGCAGTTAAGCCCCGCGGGCCCGGCACCCACGACCGCCACTTTCGCTTTGGTGGCGTCAAGTTGCGGCTTGGCGCCCTCAAACATTTCAGCGACCGACGCGCCGGCGTTATCCGACACAAAGCGCTTGATGTCGCGGATGGCAACCGCGGTATCGACGTAGTTGCGCCGGCAGGCCCCCTCACAGGGACGCACGCACACGCGCCCGCAGGTCGCTACAAGCGGATAGTGATGCAAAAGGACGCCCGCTGCAAGGTCGGTGTTGCCGTCACGGACATAGTCGATGTAGCGCGGAATGTTGACGTGCGCGGGGCAGGCTTCAATACATTTGGCGGTGACCGTCGTGTACATGTCGCCCATCAGTTCACAGGGGTTGTCAAGGAGCCGCCCCTTAAAGTGCCTTAAGGCTCCGATGATCGCCACGGGTGTTGTGAGGCCGATCCCGCAGAGGCTTGTCTGATACATCTGCTCGGCCGAATCCAAAATATGGGCCCAGTCCACTCGGTCGCCGCGGCCGTTGACGGTATCCTCGAGCGCAAGTTCAATGAGAATCGACCCCGTGCGGCAGGGCGTGCAGCGCCCGCAGGAATTCTGACGCGCCGTACGGTAGTACTTCAGAAGTATTCCGGCCAACGGCACCTTGTCGTCAAAAACAAGAAAGCCCGCGCTTCCGACTAAGGCGTCAATGGGATTGCCCGGATTAAAGTTCGTGAGCGCTGAGAGCGGCAGGTCGGCCGGAGCCGCGTCGCCGCCGTGGGTATTGTCATACCGGACGCCGTTCCAGACGCCGTAAAGTAATTTTCTGGGGATCATGTGGTTTCGGGCCTCAGGAAGCGCTTTCAGGGCGCCTGTGATGCCTCTCCTCTGATAAGGATTGTCCGCAGGACGTATTACAACGGTCTTTTATAGCTTTAAAACTATATGCCAGAGAGAAGTTATTGGATGCGCGTAATTATCTACGCCGCCCGGCCTAGTTCTGACGCATGTTTGAGCGGCATTGTAGACGAGGCGGGGCTTTGAGACGGAGTCAGAGCAGTCTGAAAGTTCCGATCATAGAAAAACCGAAGGCAGGCTTTAGTTTTTGGCTGGTCCGGCAATCCCGGAAAGGTCGTTGCGCATTGGCTTTTTTCCGCACGAAAGCCGGTCTGTCCGGCCGGCCCGTGTTGCGCCCGTGCGTGAGGCCTGCGTCTAAAATCCCGCTTATCCGATGCCCGCTTTTATTTTGAACCATGACTACATCCGCCCCTGCCTGTTACGTTCTCACGATGCCCCGGATTGCGGAGCTGCCGCCTGAAAACCTCACGCGCGGGTGGCTCACGGAGCCGGCTCTGGTGCGCGCCGCGTCCTTTGCAAGCGTCAAGCGCCGTGCTGACTACCTTTGGGTGCGGCTGATGATGAGAGTCCTTCTGATGCGCTTTTTCGGCCGCGAGGCGGTTCTTAAAGAGCGTCCGCCCTTTTCCCCCCTGATCGTTGCCCGGGATAGCGGCGTCAGAATGCCCCTTTACGCCACGATCTCGCACACAAAGACTTTGGTCGGCGTGGCGGTGGCCGACACCCCCGCGGCGATTGACCTTGAAGTGATTGATGCAGACAGACCCGTGGCAACGCTTTACAAACGGCTTTACGGCGAGCGGCGTTTTGAAAAGGTACGGGATAACCCGGTACGCGCTTTTTATGAAGCCTGGGGCATGAACGAGTGCGCGGTGAAGCTTCCCGGGGTTTTTGTCACCGACGAAGAGGAACTCGCCGTCAAAACGCATGACGGACAAAAGGCAGCGGTGTTTTCTGAGGAACTCACGGAAAAGACGCTTCTCACCGTTGTGACCGCCGAGAAAACCGATCTCCGGCTTCTCACCACGACGGCAGCGGAAGTGGCTGCGTCATTGACGGCCGAAACTGCCTTTCTCTGATGTCGGGGCTTGTCTTTCCCCCATATAAGAAACTGCGCGGAGAATTGCTCCCCCGCGCAGCCACCATGTCAGGCCGGTTGTTTGGTTTCAAGCCGGTCTTTGTTTTTATTGTATTTTCGTATTTCTGACGTACGAAAAGCCAGCGCTTGTGCCTTGAGACGAAGTCCTTACGCATAAACGCCTACACCTCATTATCCGACATTTATGGAAATTTTTCGATCTTTCGGGCTATGGTTCGCCCCAAGGATCCCCCCAAGTGTCGCCGTTGAGACAACGCTAAGCACAAAATCCGCTGTACGACCAACACTGACGCAAACAACCATCAGCTCAAACGCACCCTGAAGCCCCGGCATCTGACGATGCTCGCGCTCGGGGGCTCGATCGGTACCGGGCTTTTTGTGGCCTCCGGCGCCGCGATCAGTCAGGCGGGACCGGGCGGGGCGCTTGCGGCCTACCTCGTGATCGGCGTGATGGTGTACTTTCTGATGACGGCGTTGGGCGAACTTGCCGCCTTTTTTCCGGTAAGCGGCACCTTTGCCGCCTACGGCGAACGGTTTGTGGATCCGGGCTTTGGGTACGCCCTGGCCGTCAATTACGTCTACAACTGGGCCGTGACGATTGCCGTTGACCTCGTTGCCGCGCAGATTGTGATCAGCTACTGGTTTCCGGACATCCCGGGCTGGTACTGGAGCGCGCTTTTTCTCGCCCTTCTTTTTTTCATCAACTCCGCAAAAGCGACGCCGAGTTTCATCAGTTAGTTCCTGAAAAAAGTTATGCCAGCAACATCGCGGCATGATGTGGGTTTCTAGACAAATCTCTGCTAAAGATGTTGATCCAAAAGACTTTGGAGAAAAAGAAGTTGGCAGTTGGGGAAAATGGACTCTTGGGGGAGTTGCATTGGCGTTTTCTCCGTCTCCACCCCAAACGTTTGACGGGCAGCCGGCCCTCAGAGTCTCCGACCACAAGACAAAGGCGGAGCAAGAGAGAGATTACCTCACCCTCTTGCCCCGCCTCTCACCCCATCCCCCTCGTTTTCTTGCTGGAAGCTCAAGAGGATGAAGCGACGCGTTTAGAAGACGTACCGCAACCCCATCTTGCCGCCGACAGAGGACGCACCGTCCTTGCCGCCACCCAACATGAAATTGGCGTTGAGCATCAAATTGCCCTTTTGGGCACGAATGCCGAAGTCTCCCTGCACGGGACTCGTATCGATCACGGATTGGTTCAGACCAAGCACCGAGATTTCCTTGTCGCCGAAGGTCGGGACATAAGCAATCCTGAAGCTGGGAGAGACTAACCAACCGGCGGCGTTCTGTTCAAAGCCGTTAACGCGCAACGCAATCGGCACCTGAACCAACGTCTGCTCTTGCTTCTTGATGTTGACGGAACCAACCTGCATCGAGTCGGTGTTCAGCCGCGACACACGCACCCCGACGCTCGGTACGAACTGGAAGTTGCCTGCCGTGAAGCGATGTTGGCCGTGAATCCCCAACGAATAGATGTCCGCATCCAATTTCTGATTCAAAGCCGTTTGAGAAGACGTAATGTCGTTCTCGTTCTTGATGTAGGCTGCTTCCGCCACAATCTTCGAATCTCCGAACTTCATTGCGCCGTAGGCGGTAAAGCCATAGCTGTCAATGCTGTTCTTGATGGAGGAAACCGGACTACGCAGCGTTCCCTTGCCGTACTGAACCGCCGCGCCGACCATCATGTCTTCCGTCACCGTGAAATCGGCCCCAAACGCACCGTATCCCATATCCGTCTTGAAGGAAGCCTTGTTGTCGAGCTTGTCGGCTTCGTAGCGTTCGCCCGTCACATCAACCCAAAGGTTGGCACCGGCGGCATACTCCTGATCCAACGACGTCCGATCGGCAATCGTCTGCGCCAAAATCGAATCCGCGTGACGCGTCATTGCTTGAATGCCGGTGGAGGCAAGCGCCGCCAGACCGCCGGTTGCCGAGACTTCCGTGGTGATCACGCCGCCCGTTACCGTCGCTTCAATAAAGGGCGTGTCGGTGGTCACCGCCTCGGTCGTCAGGCCCGTCACCGTATCCGCCAGTCTCAATGTTCCTACCGACGCATTGACAATACCCAACTTGCCGTCATCGCTGAACGTGACCGAAGTATCGTTGGTCGCATTGGTAAAGACCTGACTCCCTACCGCTGCCTGATCCACAATGAGCGCCCCCTTGGCACCCACCTTCACCTGGCCGTCTCCGGCGGCGTCCGCTGCAGTCAGAGCATCGGCAACATGAAGGCTGCCGCTCGTAATGTCGAGGGATTGGGCCGTATAAAGAAGCGAAGTACGATCGGCAAAGCCGAGTTTACCCGCCGCGCTCGAAACATCCGCTTCCGAGGCACCAATCGCAATCAGTGCGCCGCTTCCGCCGATCACGTCGACTGCGAGCGCTCCGTCTTCAACTTTCCCGACCGTCAAGGTGGAATGCCCATACAGAGGATCCACGAAGATCGTCCCCTCCGTCATGGCCAAGGTACCCACGTTGAATTTGGCTCCGCTGCCGTTTTCTTCGCCGAGGTTGATGCTGCCGGTCCCCGTGAGCTTGTCAACCATCACCTGCGCGTTGTTGACGACGGAGAGCTTGCCTTCATTCGTCAAAAGACCGATGTTGGAAACACCGTTTTCCCCCTGCAGCGTCAGATCCCCTGACGCACCGATCGAAACCGCTTGATTGCTCGCAATGGAACTCACGGCGATCTTGGTATCGATGCTCGTTTGGTTATTGAGCTGCAAGGTGGCGTTGGCGAAATTCAGGCCCACTTGATCCTTATAGACATCGGTCAACTTCGTCAGCGTCTCGCCGGTGAAGATAAAGGAGTCGTTGACGACCAACGTGCCTTCACTATCGGCAAAATGCAGACGTCCCGCCAGATCGTTTTTCACGACAAGCGTCCTGCTGCCGTCGATGCTCGCCCCCGTGAAGGCCGTCGTCAACGAAGTCAGCAATTCACCATCCGCTTTAATCGTGATGTCGCCCGTGAGAACGGTGTTGTCGCCAAGCCACAACTGATTGCCCTTTCCGGAAACCATGAAGTCGGACGTAACGTTCGTATCGTTCCAGAATCCGACATTGAATTCATTGACGGCATTGTCCACCTTGATGATGCCGCCGTCTTTGAGTTCAAGATGGTTGACGAAGCTGTCGCCCAAGACGTTCCACGTACCACCGTTCCGGAGCGAAACGCTGAACCCGATTACGTTGCCGTTGTGGGTATTGCCGTTGTTGATCTTGCTCGTCTTGACGTCTTGAACCACTCCATCAACTTTCTTTTTGTAGCTCTGATAGGACTGACCGTTCCATACGGAATCCTCACCAGCAAAGACGATGTTCACATTGGAGTTGATCAGATTGCCGCTACTTGCCGAGCTACTCGGATTGTTGGGGCTTTCAAAAACGATGTCGCCAGTGATTTTTGTCGCGTATTTCCCTTCCTCATTGATTTTGATGACGGAGTTTCCGCGAGTATCAATGGCTTTTCCATCAGCGGTAAGGTTGAGGTTGCCATTTGCAACCAACGTGGAATTTGAGAATGCCGTAATGCCGGTGGCCTTGGAAGCAATCTCAATGTGGTCCGCATTCAGCGTCAACGTTGCCGTACCCTCTGGAGCCACTGTCTCCTGCGTATTGCCCTGAAGCCAAATCGCGGCACGATGCGCCGCTGAAGATTCTTCCGTCAGACTAATCGTATGGGCCTTAATGTCGGCAACGGACTTTCCATCCAGTCGAATTGCCGCAGAAGATACGTCGGGCTGGTTGGTCCCCTGAGTCACCAAAGCGACCTTGTCTACATTCAGATTCAGCGTTCCTCGATTCATGACGGTGACGACATCACCTGACATGGTGGTTGTGTAATCAACACCTTGTCCCGTGACTGTCGCGCTTCCGCTATTGATTGACATACGACCAGCAATGGTGCCTTCTGATGCCGTTACATCGATCGTCCCGTTTCCCGCAACCAAAGCCATATCACCCGAAATTTTGATTTTCTCTCCTTTTATGGAGACGTTCCCCTTGGAATTTTCGGATTGGATGGCTGTGGTATTCGCTTCAGTTCCAAGATCAATGCTGACGGTATTTCCTGAAATCTCAACCGTGCCCGACCTCGCGCGAATCCCCTTCACGGATTTAGCGCGATTTGTCATATCTTTGTGAGCTTGGGTCGTTTGGACACCGATGACGACATCTTCCCCTGAGAGAGAAACGGTGCTATTGGTATTTGAATATACGGCTACGGCTTCTTCATCGACTTCCAGATCCTTCACCATGACCGACAAGGTTTTATCCGACTTTGCCGTGACTGAAGAATCTTTACCGTAGATGCCATAAAGTGTTGCTTTCTCTCTAGATTTTGGGTCGATATTCTTAACGGAGATTGACAGATCACCCACTGTTGTGATACCCACGGATGACTGGGACTCTGCCTTAAGACCTACAATATTCTGTCCTGCGACACCTTCGGCAATCAAACTGATCTCGTTTCCGGTTGCCGTTAAGGTGCTGTCCTTCACATAAATCGCGGAACGATTAGAGGGGTTTGCATCCCCCCCCCCCATATTTTCCCGGCTAACAATCTCCAGTGAGTCTGCATTGGCCTTCAAATCAATCCGGTTTCCTTTGTTGCTACCCACTGCGAACTGATTCGTACCGATTATTTCCGTCTTGGAAATCGTCCCAACATTTACTTCGTAATAAACATCACTAGCGCTACTTGAAACCAGTGCGGTATCCTCTTCGATAACGGTACGCACCACGTCTTCAGCGAAAGCAGGCGCCGCCATAAAAGTTGCCATCACAGCTGCCGTCAGCCATGTCGTCCCGGGCTTCTTCTGCACCGACGACGTGCTTTCGTTTACCACCATCAGCATCCCACGCGCTTTATTGAATACCACCTTGAATGTCTTATTCATAACATCTCCAAATAAAAGGTAGATCACGCTTTATTTGCCCAAAAACACAAAACCTCTCCCGCATTTTCGGTCAGAAAAAATCGGTGCCACCCGATCCCTCTCTGCGAGAAATTCTAACCAAAAGTCAGCTGATGACTGTAAGCACCCTATGACCGTAGCCCCCTAAAAATCACCACGCAGAATTCGTGAATCCTCACCTACGGAGATGATCCATGAAACTCTGCATTGATTGGGAGGCCATCCATCAAGATTGGCAGGCTTCCGGCCTTTCTAAGAACCGCTACTTCCTCAGCGGTCGCATCGAGAAATTTATTCGCGAAGGCGTCGCTCCCTGTTACTCTACGTTCCTTCATCACCTGCGGGTACTTGAGAAGGGACAGGCGATCTCTCAGGAATCGTCGGCCTGTGAGTCGACGCCTGCCCGAAACAACCGTACCCCAGACGCGCATCCAAGGATCCCCCTTGTCCCAGGAATACGAGAAATACGAAATGCTGTAAGAGTTTGAGTAGACTTCGCGAATCCGCTTAGCCCCTGAGGAAGGCTTAGCGAGAGATTCGGTGTTGCGCAGTGTTCCGCCGGGTCGCGCGCCTGCCGTTGTGGGATGCGCTGAGAACCCAAAACTGCCAAAAATTAACGCCCGCGTGATTCGTGGTCAAGCGGGCGTTGGGAGGACTGCGATGAGCCCTGCAAAGCACCATCGCGTACCTGCCATTCTACTCGGTTTCAAGTGGAAAATCAGGATTATTCTTGGCCTTCCATGGATCGTCCGTATTGAGATCCGGCTGAGTACGAAGGGCGGCAACTCTTAATCGCCGATAGAAAGGCGCCCCGGGGATGCAAGATAGCCGGGGGAGTTGACGATCAGTTGTACTTTTGTTTCACTTGCCGCCGTCGGTCTTCGGATCGGCGGCATTTTTTTCATCCGAAACTTTTGCCTATACCAACCTGAGCATTTTGTTGTCATGATCCGACCGTTGGATGTGGTGATTGGTTTAGATGTTCCACCCCCCCCACACACACAAAAAAAAAAAAAAAGCGCTTTGGCAACCCTCAGTTTTCCTTTTTCTTCAGTCAGATACTGTCGTTGTCAGGGATCCTGCGGGGATTTTAACTGCGTATGCCTGCCAAGCCAATGTTTTCAAGGCATGTATGCGCATACACCATCATCATCTTTATCGTCGTGGGGTTACTCATGATCTGGGGGATCTTCGCGGGCGACGCTCCCGCGGGATGGGGGAACTGGACCGTCGGCGACGCCCCCTTTGCGGGCGGCTGGCACACGCTTTTTATGACCGCGATGGTGGTGGGGTTCTCGTTTCAGGGGACCGAACTCATGGGAATTGCCGCCGGTGAAAGCGAAAACCCGGGCAAGAACATTCCCAAGGCCGCGCACCAGATCTTCTGGCGCATTCTCCTTTTTTATATCCTCTCCATTCTGGTGATCAGCCTCATCATCCCATATACGGACCCGCGGCTGCTTAAAAACGAGCTTACCGACATCAGCGTGAGTCCCTTTACGCTTGTGTTTGAGCGCGCGGGCCTCTTGTCCGCTGCCGCCGTCATGAACGCCGTCGTGCTCACAACCGTTTTGTCCGCGGGCAATTCCGGGTTGTATGCCGCAACGCGCATGCTCTATGTTCTCGCAACGGAGGGTAAGGCCCCCCGCTTTTTCGCGCGTCTTTCGGCTTCGGGCGTTCCGCGGCGCGCCCTGATTGCCGTCACGGCGATTGCGGCGCTCTGCTTTTTAACAAGCATCTACGGCAAAGACACGGTCTATCTGTGGCTTATCAACACCTCCGGCATGGGCGGATTCTTGTGTTGGCTCGGGATTGCCGTCTGTCACTGGCGTTTCCGCCGGGGGCTCGCCTACCACGGGTTTGACACGTCGATTCTTCCCTACCGCGCAAAATTCTTTCCCCTGGGGACGGCCCTGGCGTTTGTAATCTGCCTGACCGTCACGCTCGGACAAAACTACGAGGCGTTTTTAAAGGACCCCGTTGACTCGCAGGGGATTTTTGCGACCTACATCGGAATCTTTATCTTTGCGGGTGTCTGGATCGGCTACCGGTTGGTGCTCGGCGGCCGCTTTGTGCCCTACGCTGAAATGCGCTTTCCTGAAGCCGAAAAGTTCGAAAAAGAAGCGGGCAAACGCTGAAGACTTGACGCATTACCTTGGAAGCGGTTCCCGAGCCGGTAATACCTTGATCCGGCCGTGGGCGCCATGCCCCCCTTCCCTGTCAGTATGTCAGCACCATAAAAATACATGACAGGGAGTTTTACTTCATGACGATACTCACTATTGCCCGCTTACCACGGCCTTTGCAGCGGCCGCTGCATTGACGTTCGGGACGACAGAGGCTACCGCGGCCGAGGCACCCGCCCGGATTGCGGCGCTGCCCGCGATTGACGCGGCGCTGTTGTATGCGGCCGAAGCTGACGGCCTCTATGCCAAAGAAGGACTCAACGTTGAGATCGTGCCCTTTAAGAGTGCTCTCGAACTCACCGCCGCCATGCGCGCCGGAAAAATTGCGGGGCACTACACGAACCTGATGACCACGATCACCCAGCGTGTGAACGGCATCGACGCCAAGGTAATCGCCACCACCTGGCACACCTGCGCAAACAACCGGGCCTTCGGCCTTGCGGTGTCTCCGAAGGCCGCGGACCGCATCACAAGTCTTGAGGTTCTGAAGGCCCAAAAAGGCGTGACGACCGCGAAAAGCTCCGGCACGATCACCGACCGGATGCTCGACGTCATGATCGCTGACGCCAAGGTGGGCCCGGAGGTCTTTAAGGACGTCGAAGTCGCGCAGATTCCGATCCGGCTTCAGATGCTTAACGTCGGACGCCTTGAGACGGCGCTTTTTTACGAGCCGCTTTTAACGCTCATCGAACAAAAAGGCGGCCGCGTGGTTTGGGATGACCGAAAACTTGTGAAACCCCTTTCGATGATTTCGGTGCGCGCACCCTATCAGACGCCTCATTTTGTCGGGGCTTTCCGCCGGGCGTTGTCTGAAGCCGCCAAGAGGCTTGACGCTGATCCCGAAAAGTACCGCTCGCTTCTCGTGAAAAAGGGGCTCATTCCGAAGGGGCTCGAAAAAACCTACCGGTTTCCGAAGTTCGGGGGCTTTGAGACGGCGGACGGTCTGCCGCCGCTGCCCTCAGACGCTGACGTAAAAGAAGCGGCCGACTGGCTTCTTAAAAAGGGGCTCATTAAATCGGCGCCCGATGTAAAGGCCGTCGTTTGCAGGTAAAGTGCGGGCTATGACACAGGAAAAACAGAGAACGGCCGCGGGCCTGGCGGTGAAAAACCTCACGGTTGCCTACGGCAGCCGCACGGTATTGGATAACGTCGCCTTTACGCTTCCGGCGGGAGCGTCTTTAGCTATTGTCGGAGAGTCGGGCTGCGGAAAAACGACGCTGCTCACAACAGTCGCCGGGCTTTTAAAGCCCGCGGCGGGGACGCTCAGCTGGACAGATGCGGCCGGGGCCCCGGTTTCCCAGGTGCGCTCAAGCTTTGTCTGGCAAAACCTCGGACTCTTTCCCTGGAAGACGGTGGAAGGAAACCTGCGTCTTCCCTTTGAGCTTAAAAACTCCCCGGTCTCAGCAACAGAAGGCGCTTTGCGGGCCTCGGCGATGATTGAGGAATTGGGGCTCACGGGCCTTGAAAAGCGCTGGCCCTCAGAACTCTCGGGCGGCCAGCGGCAGCGTCTGGCGCTCGGGCGCGCCCTCATTGCCGAACCTGATGTGCTTTTCATGGATGAGCCCTTCTCGGCGCTTGACGCTTTAAGGCGCGAACGGCTGCAGGACTTTTTGGCCGGCATGCGCGTTACGCGGCCCGTCACGATGATCTTTGTGACGCACGATATCGCCGAAGCCGTGTTTCTGGCTTCCCACGTTCTGCTTCTTGCGGCCAACCCTCCGCGGGTGCTTGAACTCTGTGAAAATCCCGCCTTTAACCGGCAAATACAGTGCGCCGACCGCGAAAGCGACACCTTTTTTGATGCGGTGCGGCATGTCCACGCTACGTTAAGAAACGCAGGAGGCAACTCAAAATGAAGTCACTCATTCTGCGTTATGTGACGGGCAGCGTCGTTTTGCTTTCTCTTTGGGAAGCCGGAAGCCGGGCGCTGGGCCCGGAAATTCTTCCCGATCCCCTGGCCTCGCTCGTGCTTTTTGCGGTGTCTCTGGGCGATCCCGGTTTTCTGGGGCACATCGGCGTGAGCCTTGTGCGGTTGATCGGCGCCCTCGCGGTTGCCGTCGTCACGGGCTTTAGTCTGGGGCTTTGGTTCGGGCACAGCAAAAAGGCTGACTGGCTGGGAGCCCCCTTAACCTTTATTACGCTGCCTCTGCCCAAAATCGTTCTGTTGCCCGTCTTTTTTACGGTGCTGGGGTTAGGAGACGCCTCGCGCGTTCTTTTGATTGCTCTGGCCACGGGCTATCAGATTCTCGTGATTGTGAGAGAAAGCGCTCTGGCGCTTGACCCCTCGTACGAAATGTCGTTAAGAAGCATGGGCGCGACGGCGGGCGAGCGTTTCCGGCACGCCTACCTCCCGGCGGCGCTCCCCGCCCTCATCACCTCGCTTAAAGTGAGTCTCGGAACAGCGCTTGCGGTGCTTTTTCTGGCGGAGAGCTTTGCGACCGACTCGGGCCTGGGCTGGCTCATCATGGACGCCTGGGGCTTAGCCGACATGGGGCGGATGTTTACCGGAATTCTCGGTATGTGCGTGCTGGGGCTCCTTTTCTACGGCGCAATCGGAATTGCGCAAAAGCTCCTTTGCCCCTGGATGCGGTAACAGCCGAGCGAAATAGAAAAACGCCTGAGCGTTCCGCAGCGGGATTCTCAGGCGTTTCTATATGACCGGTCAGAGGGAGGCCTTCAAAATGGCGATGACAGCGGCTTTATCAAGCGGCGTAAAGGCCGTCTCGAGCGGGAACCAGTGTTTAAGCACGTGGTCTGCCATCGCTTCAAAGTGCTCGTCAGTAACGCCCATTTCGGAGAGCCTTGAAGGAAGTCCGAGCGACGTAAAGAATTCGGCCGTGCGGTCAATGGCCTTGCGGGCCGTTTCCATGATATCGGCCTTTGCGTCAAGTCCCCAGACTCTGACGCCGTACTGCGCAAAGCGCGGCGCCGTCTTTTCGTTTAAGGTGTGCCGCATCCAGCGGGGAGTGATGACCGCAAGCCCCGCGCCGTGGGTGATGTCGGTATAGGCCGAAATCTCGTGTTCAATCCCGTGGCAGGGCCAGGCCGAGGCCGAGCGCCCGATTGAAAGAATCCCGCAGCAGCCAAAGGAACTCGCCATCATCAGCTGTGCCCGGGCTTCGTAGTCCTCGGGGTTTTTCAGTGCCGCGGGCGCGTACTTGATGACGGTTCTTAACATTGCTTCGCACATGCCGTCGGTAAGTTCGTTGCCTTCGGCGACAAAGTACTGCTCAAAGGTGTGCGACATGATGTCGGCAGCGCCGGCTGCGGTGTGCCGCGCAGGGACCGTAAAGGTGTACGTCGGATCCATGACGGAAGCCACCGGGAAAAGGTTCGGAGCCGCGAGAAAGAGCTTTTCGTCCGTGTCGGGATTGGAAATAACGCCCGAGTTATCGTATTCGCTGCCGGTGGCGGCAAGCGTCAGAACTGCGAAAAACGGAAGCGTCCGACCGATTTTCGAGGAGTCGTACATCAGATTCCAGGCGTCACCCTCGTAGAAAGTGCCGGCCGCGATGCACTTGGTGGCGTCAATGACGCTTCCGCCGCCCACGGCCACGATGAAGTCGATATTTTCCTTGCGGCAGAGCTCAATTGCCTTTTTTATCGTTCCGATCTTGGGATTGGGTTCAATGCCGCCGAACGTGAAGACCGTGCGGTCTGCAAGCTGAGCCTTGACGGCATCCAGCAGTCCGCTTTTAATGACGCTGCCGCCCCCATAAGTGATGAGCACGCGCTCACCGCGCCCTGTGGTAAGTTTTCCGAGCTCGGCAACGCGCCCCTTGCCGAAAACAATGTGGGTAGGCAGATAAAGGTCAAAGTCCTGCATGTCTTACTCCTGAAACCAAGTTCCCGAAACGGGATGTGCGGGCATTGTAGGATTTCAAAAGGCCGCGGCGCCCTCTGCTTCTTTCGAAAATCTGCCTGATTCTCTTCAGGTGTCATGCGGTACTGATTTCATCTTAAGGCATTCATCCGTTTACCTTAATTTTTAAAAAAAACGGACTAATCCGCACACGGTACTTTATGCGTTAACCCCTGATTTTTTGGACTTTCAGCTGCTCTTTCGGTCTCTAGAATCCGATTCGAATTTTTTCTGACTGTTGGTTGATCCCAGTACAAAATGAAAACAATGATGAAATCCGTCGCCGTTGCCGGACTGATTGCAATGGCCTCTTCCACCTACGCTGCCGGCTTTATGCTGACTGAGCAGTCGGCATCGTCCCTGGGCCGCGCCTACGCGGGCGCCGGCGTTGACGGCAGCGATATTTCCGGTGTTTTCTACAACCCCGCCACGATGACCCTGCATCCGGGCACGCAGATTCAGGCAGGCTTTGTCGCGATCGGCCTTGACCTGGACTACAAGGGTAACGACGGCACGACCGAAAACGGGCGCGCCAACACCCAGCCCATTCCCTTCGGCTACATCAGCCATCAGGCGACAGACAACGTCTGGGTGGGCCTTGCCATGACCGTTCCCTTCGGCATGGGCACGGAATACGACGACAACTGGTCTCTTGCCAGCCGCGGTATTTCCGCTCAGGTTCTCACCTTTGACTTCAACCCCAACGTTGCCTGGAAGCTTTCTGAGAAGGTGAGCCTCGGCGCCGGTATGTCCGTTCAGTACGCGGCTGCTGATCTGAAGATGAGGGATGATCTGCCCGGTCTGCCTATGACCGTAGACGGTGAAGTTGATGCCGACAGCTGGGCCTGGGGCTTTAACGTCGGCATGATGTGGACGCCGGTGGATAATCTGCGTTTTGGCTTGTCTTACCGCTCTAAGGTGAATCATCATGCCAAGGGCGATTTCACGGTCAACAACTTACGCCGGGGAAATACGGCAATTACCGGTGATTCTCTGAAAGGAGTATTGACCAAGAACCCCACAACACTGGGAGCGCTTTGGGGAAAACATGATGCCGCGGTCTCTCTTTCCACCCCGGCTTGGCTGATGGCCACCGCCGCTTGGGATGTGAACGACCTCCTGAGCCTCTATGCCACTTTCCGCTGGACGGATTGGTCGTCCTTCAAGGATCTTGACATTAACTACTCTGTCGGCCCGGTGACAAAGAATGTGCATAACGCCTGGAAGGACACCTACCTCGTCTCCTTGGGCGCCGACATGCGCTTCTACGACTGGTGGACGATGCGTGCCGGTATCGGTTACGAAACCTCGGCCGTGGATGAGGCACGGTTCCGCACGGCCATCATTCCGGATGCTGACCGTCTGTGGCTCGCCCTGGGTTCGTCCTTTAAGGTTGCCAAAGACTTCCAGTTGGATGTTTCTGCCGCGTGGCTGCACGGTATCGGCGAACGTGACCTTTATAATAATGGCGGCGTGAAGGCCGGCCGTTTTGATACGCTCGACGCCTATCTCCTCGGCGTGCAGATGGTCTACAAGTTCTGATCTGTCTGATGTGACGCACACGGGCCTCGTTCCCACCGGGACGGGCCCTATAAAAAACGCCTGAACGGTTTGTCCGCTCAGGCGTTTTTGCTTGGCGGCCCGCCTTAAAAAGCGGGCCTTATTTACAGAGACTCAGAACATCAGTCCTTCTTTGAGCGGTTCGCGAAGAAATTGACTTTCTGGATGTCTTCCGTGCGCACCGTAAAGAGCTGGTTCATCAGATCTTCGGTGAGGTTTTCAGCGTCCGTCATGGCCTTAATGCTGAATGCGTCCAGTGCCTTCTGAGCGGCCTTGGGATTCGTTTTCACGGTCTTCACGTAGTCCTTTTCGAACGCGGCCTGGCGCTTGGCAAGGTCGGCTTCAAAGGCGCCATAAGCCTTCTTGACGATCGGTGCGAGCTTCGGATAGTCCGTCATCACCAGCGTCTGGAGCTTACGGAACTTCCAGTAAAGGCTCTTGCTGTCGGCCTTGTCCGTGCCCATACCCCAGTGCTTCGGGTAAGCGGACATGCCCGAATACACCGGCACATAAACGGAAAGGTCCGCCATGCCCATCGCGAGGTAGGTGACCTGACCGATTGCCTTCGGCAACCACGGTCTTACCTGCATGACGTGCGATTCATACGTACGGAAAACGCTGATCGGACGGTAGGGTTCCTTGTCGCCCTTGAGCCCATTGGTGTACGGGTCGTGGCTTGCAAGGGGCCCTGAAGCGTAGTGGTTGCGCATGATCGCGGTGAGGTCCGAGACCGTGATCTTCTGATCGGGCTTAACCCACACCGGGAACGTGCGGCCGGCTTCGACGTTTTGCTTGAGGCTCGGCGTCAGAATGCGCTGCACTTCCCAGACGCGCGGGTCGTTGTAGTTGCGGTCGCGGTAGTCGTCGCGCGTATAGGCCTTGGAGAAATTAAATTCGCCGTCTTTCTTCGGATCGTAAAAGCCGTTTTTAGTGGCCCACTGCACCAAGGTCTTCGAGGCCATAAAGTCCGGGCTCTTCGGGTCGTACTGCTGCAGGCGCCCCTGGTTGCCGGAGGCAAAGTACTTGTCCTTCGGGGTGCGCTGCGCGAGCCACTGATATCCCGTGCCGGTTTCAAAGTACCAGGATTCGTTGTTATCGATTAAAACAACGCCGAAGCCTTCGCCGGCCCCGATCGTTTCAACGATTTTCCCGAGAATCTCAACGCCTTCACGGGCGCTCTTTGCGCGCGGCAGGATCACTTCCGGGATGTCGTCTTCGGTGATGCCGGTTTCTTCGTTATAGGGATCGAGCTTCAGGGCATCATCACGGGCAAAAATGGATTCGGTACCGGAAAAGCCGACGCCTGCTTCATTAAAGCCTGTGGCGCCGTGAATCTGCGTCTTCCAGTTGGGAACCGTCGTGTAGCGCAGGCCGTTTTCCGCGACCGGATACTCGAACTTGTTCGCGCCGTTGTGGTCTGCGGAGCGGTACATGCCTTTGGCGTTTGTAGTGGCCGGGTGAATCAGAAGGTGCTGGGCTTTCAGTGCCGAGCTGTCGGCGCTGCGGGCAATGAGAAGCGACCCGTCGGCGCTCGCCTGAGAGCCGACAACGACAGTGGTGCAGGCCAGGGCGCTGCCCCAGGCAAGAGCGGCTGCCAGGGCAACGGCTGCGAACTTCATGGGTTTCATTTTGACATTTCCTCGTGTGGCAAGTGTCGGAAAGCGGTCGGCAGCAGGGAGTACGCCTGCACTACCGTCTCGGGGAAGTGAGCCGGTGACCGCTAAATGCTCGCGGAATGAACGCGGTGGGGATGTGCGTTCACGCCGACTGCTACATTACTCCACCTAGGCAAAAACAACTAGTCTTTCAGCATGTTCAGGCAAAAATTTCGAATCAGACCTGTGCGTCCCGAACTTCGCAGGCTGCAACCGGCGAAACCCTGCGAAAACAATCCTTCAGGACGTAAAACACCCTCTGACAGAAATGTCAGTCATAGCCTTTTCTCCCGTCAGGGATATCCCGAATGGGACTGATTCATAAGAAAATTTATTGTGGCGTGATAGGTGCCTCACGATTGAAGAGAAGCCTCCGAACGTTTAAGATGGCCCCCTCAAATTCAGTCAAACAACAGCATGCTGTAGTCAATATGAAGAATAACCACAAGCTGTTGTTTTCCAGTTATTCGTTATCGCTAAGGGAAATCCATGTCGGTCACCATCGATTTAAGCCGTGATGAGCGCTTTGATGAGCTCGGTCTGATCCGCCTGCGTGAAAGCTACATGCGTCCGGAGGAAAACAGTCCTCAGGAGCGCCTGGCCTTCGTTGCGGAAACCTTTGCCAGCAATCCCGAGCACGCCCAGCGCATCTACGACTACGCAAGCCGCCAGTGGCTGAGTTTCTCGACGCCTATTCTGTCGTTCGGCCGCAGCAAGAAGGGCCTGCCCGTTTCCTGCTACTTAAGCTACATGGCCGACAGCGCCGAGGGGCTTGTGGACACGCTCTCCGAGGTCAACTGGCTTTCGATGCTCGGGGGCGGCGTCGGCATTCACGTCGACATCCGCAGCGCCGACGATAAGAGCGTGGGCGTGATGCCGCATCTGCGCGTCTACGATGCCGCGTGCCTTGCGTACCGCCAGGGTTCCACCCGCCGCGGCTCCTACGCCGCATTTCTCAACATTGATCACCCCGATGTGATTCAGTTTATTGAGATGCGTAAGCCCACGGGCGACCCCAACCTCAAGGCGCTCAACCTTCACCATGGTGTGAACATCACCGACGCCTTCATGGAAAAGATTGAAGCGAGCATGCGTGATCCGGATGCGGACGACTCCTGGGAACTGAAAGACCCCGCAAGCGGCAAGGTCATTCAGACCGTGAGCGCGCGTGAATTGTGGCAGCGTATTCTTGAAATGCGCATGCACACCGGTGAGCCCTACCTCGTCTTTATCGATACGGCGAACAAGGCGCTGCCCTCATGGCTTAAGGATAAGGGCCTCAGGATTCACGGCTCCAACCTCTGCACGGAAATTTTCCTGCCGACGAACCCCAAGCGCACGGCCGTGTGCTGCTTGTCGTCCGTCAACCTCGAGTACTACGACGAGTGGAAGAACGTCCCGGGTTTTTTCGACGATGTGATGGAGCTTCTCGATAACGTCCTGCAGTACTTCATCGACAATGCGCCCTCCACCATTGAGCGCGCCCGTTATTCGGCCCTGCGTGAACGAAGCGTGGGCCTGGGAGCCATGGGGTTTCATGCCTACCTGCAGAAAAACAACATTGCCTTTGAAAGCGTGATTGCGAAAGTCGTGAACCGTGAAATGTTTGCCCGCATCCAGGAAAACGTGATGGCTGCGGACAAAAAGCTCTGCGAAAAGCGCGGGCCCAATCCCGATGCCGCCGACTCCGGTGTTGCACGCCGCTTTTCTCTCACGATGGCCGTGGCCCCGAACGCCTCGAGTTCCCTCATCATGGGCGGTACGAGCCCCTCGATTGAACCGTACCGCGCCAACGTCTACCGTCAGGACACGATTTCGGGCGCCTACATTGTGAAGAACCGGTTCCTCAAGGCTGAACTCGCCCGCCGGGGCCTGGACACCGATGAAGTCTGGGCGGATCTCACGGCGCACGACGGCAGTATTCAGCACCGCACCGATATTCCGGACAACATCAAGGCCGTTTATAAGACCGCCCAGGAAATCGATCAGCGCTGGATTATTGAATTGGCCGCCGACCGCCAGAAGTTCATCGATCAGGGCCAGAGTGTGAACCTCTTCTTCCCCGCTGACGTCGCGATTCCGTACCTGCACGCCTGCCACTTCATGGCATGGAAAAAGGGCCTCAAGTCCCTCTACTACTGCCGCAGCGATAAGCTCAGAAAAGCCGACCGCGTGGGACAGGTGGCCGTGCGTAAGCGCATCGAAGACGAAATCGACATGAAGAGCGTAGCCGATGACACGACCTGCCTTGCCTGTGAAGGGTAACCGAAGAAAGGATTGAACGAAAATGCTCACCACATCCCGCAATTACTACAAGCCCTTCTCCTACCCCTGGGCCTACGACGCTTTTGTGCAGAGCGAACAGATGCACTGGCTCTGGACGGAAGTGCCGATGATTGAGGACGTCAAGGACTATACCCTCAAGCTCACCGACAGTGAGCGCGACTTTCTCACCAAGATCCTGCGCTTTTTCACGCAGGGCGACATTGACGTTTCAGGGGCCTACGTGAAAACGTATCTGCCGCAGTTTCCGCAGCCCGAAATCCGCATGATGCTCTCAAGCTTTGCGGGCCGCGAAGCCGTGCATATCGCCGCCTACTCGCACCTCATTGAAACGCTCGGGATGCCCGAGACCGTTTACAACGAATTCCTGCAGTACGAAGCGATGGCTGCCAAGCACCACTTCTTTGAAGAGTGCTTAAACGACGAAAACGAGCTTGCGGCGCAGATTGCCGCTTTCTCGGCCTTCACCGAAGGCATGCAGCTCTTTTCGAGCTTTGTGATGCTCTTAAACTTCACCCGCAACGGCGCGATGAAGGGCATGGGCCAGATCATCAGCTGGTCGATTGCCGATGAGACGCTGCACACCGACTCGATGACGAAACTTTTCCGTGAGTACATCAAGGAAAATCCGAAGCTCTGGAATGATCAGCTCAAAAAGCGGATCTATTCCATTGCGGAAACGATGGTGGATCTCGAAGACCAGTTCATTGCTCTGGCGTTCGGCGTAAGCGAAATGAAGCGCTTGACCAAGAAGGACGTCGAGGACTATATCCGCTACATTGCAGACCGCCGTCTCATGGGCCTCGGGATGAAGCCCATCTTTAAGAGTGAAAAGAATCCCCTGCCCTGGGTTGACGCAATGCTCGGGGTCACGCACACGAACTTCTTTGAAAACCGTGTCGTGGACTACGCGCAGGGTGCTTTAACCGGTACCTGGGGTGACGTCTGGGGCTCTGCCAAGTAAGTTAAGAGCCGGCTTTGCCGGTTCTCCCCGCGTCAAGCGGCCCGTCTTCTTTTGAGAAAGTGCGGGCCGTTCATTTTCTGTGCCCGGGCCGGCGGCCGATAAAAAGGCGGCAAGGTCCAGTAAAACCCTGCCGCCCGATCCGCTTACGCGTCAGTCAAGACTTTATACGGATCAGAGCCCTTTGGCCGCGTTGGCGCCCGCCGTACGGCCGAAGGTCATGACGTCGGCGATGGCGTTGCCGCCCAAGCGGTTGGAGCCGTGGATGCCGCCGGTGACTTCACCCGCGGCGTAAAGCCCCTTGATCACCTTGCCCTCGGTGTCAATCACCTGGGCCTCCGTGTTGATGTGGAGTCCCCCCATCGTGTGGTGCACGGTCGGAACCTTCTTACAGGCGTACCATGGGCCTTCGGTCATCGCACGGTCGGCCTTGTTGTTGGCGACAAAACCGTACTTATCCTTGGCGCCCTTGGTGACCACGGCGTTGTAGCCGGCGACAGCGGCCTTGAGGTTCTTGGCGTTCATGCCGGTCTTGGCGGCAAGTTCGTCAAGGGTATTTGCCTCCACCACGGCGCCCTGCGCGACCATGTTTTCAATCGTGGCGCCGTTGGCGTCGACAAACGTGCGGCTCGGATAACGCAGATGGTTCACAAGGACCCAGTAGGTGGAGTCCTTCTGCGCGAAAATGGCCTTGGCAAGCGTATCGCGCGCTGCACCTTCGTTCACGAAGCGGTTGCCGTCAAGGTTGACGAACAGGCGGTTTCTGCCCGAGGTGCGGATGTTTTCCATCAAACCGGTACCCGGCGTGCCGCAGGGGTGAATCTGAATGTCGGACATGCCGATGACGTCAGCGCCGACAGCCTTCCCCATGACAATGCCGTCCCCCTGCGCGGCCTTGGCGAGGTTTGTGCAGCCGATGGAGCTGTCAAGCTTCACTTCTTTCCAGACGCCCGTGTTGACTTCCTGCCTGAGCTTAATGTTGGCGCCGAACCCGCCGGTCGCAAGAATCACGGCGTTTTTAGCGTTCACGGTCACAGGCCGCCCCTTATTGTCGGCAATCACCGCCGTGACGCGGCCGTCTTTGTATACGAGCTTTTTGGCAGCCGTGTCGGTCAGAACCGTAATCGAGTCCTTGTGTTCGGCAAGGTACTTCTCAAACACACGGATGTAGGAGTTTCCGGACGGCGTTGTCGGATAGTGGCTTCTCTGCCAGAGAGCACCCGTGGCAGTGCCGACTTCTTTTTTGAACTGAACGCCGAGCTTTTCCATCCAGTGAACCGACTCAAGGGCATTATCCGTCAGATAGTGCACAAGCTTGGGATCGCCCACGTTGTGGCCGCCCTTCATTGTCTGGTCATAGAACTTCTGCACGGAGTCATCAATCCCCTGAGGCCCCTGGCGCTGGGGATCCGGCGCATTTAAGGCGCCTTCAGAAACGTTGGTGGAGCCGCCCAAAAAGCCCGTCTTTTCCAAAATCACGACCTTGGCGCCGTTTTGGTTCGCGGAAATCGCTGCGGCAAGCCCTGCGCCGCCACCGCCGATCACCACCACGTCACCCTGAAGCGTCACAGGGGCCGTAGCGTGTTTTTCGACGTTTTTCTGCCAGGCCTTGAGGTCGCCGCCCGCTTTTTCAATGCAGGCGCCTACGGCGGCTTTAAGCGACATCGAGGAAAGCGAAGCGCCGGTAATTGCATCAACGCCCAGGGACTGATTCTTCAGAATCTTGTCTGTCATGAGCTTTAAGGCGACTTTGCCCACGCCGATCGTTTCGAGGTTTTTACTGGTGTCAATCGCGGTGATGCGGTTGTCTTTAATCGTGACCTTGACGGTCATCGGGGCGTTGTGGCCCGGGACGACTTCGGTGTAGGTGCCGTCCTTCATGCCGCTCTGATTGGTGGAAGCACAGGCGCACAGCAACATGGCTGCCGCAAGCGCTGTGAGCTGACCCTTACGAATCATCATTCGTCTCTCTCCTTCCGCAAGTTGTTTGGAAGCGGCAGAGGATACTGATACAACGGGAAAAATCCTCTGTCCTCAAGACTGAATGTAGGGGGTTAAAAGCGAATGTTGTTAGGGTGTTTTACTTAGTTTTGACGTGTTGTGTCAAGTTAGAAGGAATTTTGTCTCAACACAGCAAAAAGCAAACTTGAAGAAAACGCGGGACGCGAAAAAAAGCGGCATAAACCCAAGGGGGTAAGCCGCTGTTGGTCTCCGGCAGACAAACGGCTGTTACTTCTTTTTCTTCCCTTCGGGGACTTTGCCTGTGATCGCGGCTTCGCCGAGCTCAAGCCAGGTCTTACGGGCATAACGGAGCACCAGGTAGAGAACAACCGCCGTCACGACGCCGTAGAAAAGCGCAATCCAGATGTCGCCCTTCCAGAGGCCGATTGCCATGCCGACACCGGCAAGAAGCGAAATTCCCTCACTCCAGCCGAAGGATGTGGCTTTTTTTACCTGTGCTACGTCAACGCCTGCGAGCTCCTCGGCGCTGATGATGCGCTGCGGAAGGTCGGGTTCGGGCGTGATTTCGCCGTGCTCGGCGGGAACGGCAATGCCTCTGTCGCGGCAGACGCGCTGCAGGGCCTCAAATTCACTGGTGGTCATTGACGACTTAAAGCGCTCAAGAATCTCGCCTTCGGGGGCCTGGGCGAGTTCTGTGGCCATGGCACGGACTTTTTTGCGGTTGACTTCAGGCATAACAAAACCTTTGGTTAATAATCTAGATGCGGGCCAAAAGGACGGTGACGAAAGCACTCATCCCCTCTTCCCGGCCTTCAAACCCGAGTTTTTCGTTGGTCTTGGGTTTGACGGAAATGCGGCTGACATCCACAGACATAATGCGGGCAATGCTTTCGCGGATGGCTGTGAGATGTGGGTTGATCTTGGGCTTTTGGGCAATGAGAACCGCGTCGAGGTTCACGAGTTCCCAGCCTGCGGCGCGCACACGCGCGAAAGCGTCTTTAAGTAAAACGCCGCTGTCAGCACCCTTGTAGGCGGGATCGGTGTCAGGGAACAAAATCCCGATGTTGCCCAGGTTGGCGGCGCCCAACACGGCGTCCGTGACGGCATGCAGCAGCACATCCGCGTCACTGTGACCGTCAAGGCCCTTCGTGTGGGGAATCGTGACGCCGCCAAGAATCAAAGGACGCCCTTCGACCAGACGGTGGGAGTCATAACCGATGCCGGTACGGATTTCGGGGAGCATCGGCTTCTGAGAGTTTTCAAACATCATGCGGGCCAAAGTTAAATCAGCGGGTCTTGTTATTTTAAAGACCGAGGGCTGCGCTGCAACAACGCTTACGCGGCCGCCTGCGGCCCGAACGGCGCTTGACTCATCCGTGACGTCGGGGTGTTTTTCGAGCGCGTTTAAAAGCGCGAGCCCGGCAAAGGCCTGCGGTGTTGCAATGCGCCAGAGATGCTCGCGGGAAATGTCCTCAGTGATGACGTCGGCAGCATCGGTGCGCTTGACGGTATCAGACACAGGGACCGCCAGCACAGCGCCGGCTAAAGGTCCGTGTTTAAGGATATCGGTTTTGGCTTTATCAATGAGCTCTGTGACGTCGTCGGGATCCACGAGGGGCCTTGCGGCATCGTGCACCAGGACGAGCGCATCTTTGAGTGTCTCCGTTCCGATTGCTTTGAGCGTATTTAAAACCGTTTCACTGCGCGTGGCGCCGCCCGTGCGGAAGAGTTCGGCTTTGCCCAGGTCAAGATCCGCGGCATAGCCGTCGGCGGGACTCACGCCCACCACGATGCGGTTAATCTGACTGACGGCAGAAAGCGAAGCAATGCACGCCTGAAGCACCGTTGGCGTTGAGTCACCGGCGATCGACAGGTACTGCTTGGGATGATCAGCTTTCATCCGGCTGCCCACGCCCGCGGCAGGAATGACGGCAATGACGGATTTAAATTCCATGGATGAAAGCCTCACGTTTATGGGATACAGAAAACCCCTCCTCGGCCGAAACCAAGAAGGGGTTTAAGGCTAAAGACTACGCAAGTCTAATCAAAGGATTAGAACTTGTGGAGAAGACCGAACATAACCTGGGTGGTCTTGGTCTTGCTGTCTTTGCTGGCTTCTTCTTCCATTGTGGTCTGATGATAGCCGGCCCCAGCGTAAAGGTTCGTGCGCTTAGAGAACGGATAGGTATAACCAACCTGGAAAATGTAGGAGTCAGCAGAGAGGTTCGTGTCCTTGGTATCAAAGTGGTAGTCACCCTTACCATAACCGGCACTGACCAAGAACTCACCGGCTCCGATCGGGGCGCTGGCACCCACGTTCACACCAAAGCCATCAAAAGACTTTTCCCAGTTGCCGCCCTGGCCAGCAAAGTTCGGGGCTGCATTGAAGTACTGTCCAGCTAAGAAGACCTTGGCAACACCGAAGTCGTAGGAACCACCGAGGTTGATGGTGTAGGAATCATCATACTTGCTGTCATCGTACACGGTCGTGCCGGCAACACTCTTCTTGTTCAGGTATTCAACCAAACCGAGTACCTGGAGGGCACCGAAGTCAGCCTGAGCGCCGAGAGAGAAGAGACGATCATCGCCAGATTCGTTTTCAGTAGCATTACCCATGGTGTACTGAGCGTAAACCGTGACCGGACCAACCTTCGGGGAAACATAGGCTAAGGCGTTGTTGTAGCGGCTATCGTAGTTGGCCGTAACGGCAAAGTGACCGGGCATCTCGCCCCAGCCCGAACCAAAGGGGCTCACGCTGCCCGCGTAGAAACCGACAGAGCCGGCATCAGAACCGATACGACCCATACGACCGGCGTAGATGCTACCGAAGGGGCCGGACACACGAAGCGTCGCTTCACGTGCAAAGATACCACCGGCGCCCAGAGCACCGGTGTCGGCGTCGAAGCCGCCTTCCAGTACGAACCCAACCTGGTAGCCGTTACCAAGGTCCTCAGAACCTTTCAGGCCCCAGCGGTTGCCGCTGGACAGACCGGAGTCCATAGAAAGCGTATCAGTACCAGCCTGGTCACCAATCTTTTGATGAACATAAGAAAGGCCCATATCAATACGGCCGTACACATCCACGTTCGCTGCCAAAGCGGAACCTGCAACACAGGCGCCGAGCACAGCAACAGCAATCAACTTCTTCTGCATTTGGAATTCTCTCCTTTAATTAGCGGATTCAGCCGCCCAAGCCTTTTGATGCCTGAGTCGGCTCACCGTTAGTGCGACTGTATCGGATTTTTTCCGGCAAGCGCAAATAATCTGTTTGTCTTATTTGAGGTATTAACCGTGTTTTTACTGTTAAATCAGACGGTAAAACACTTTTCCAGCCGATAAAATCTTTTGGGTATTGATATTACTCTATTGATTTAATTAAAGAATTAGTCAATACCCTTCTCTGACGGAATGTGGTTGACGGCTCATTTCCAAAAATAAAGAACTGGTTTTCATTTGTTGTTTTTAAGCAACAAAAAGCCCGGATCTCTCAGGATTTCCGGGCCGCATAAATACTGGGTTTCAGCTTAATTCAAAGGCGGGCCTTTCTCCTTTTTTGGCCTTGCGCTTTTCCTTGGCTGAAGCAACGCCCAAGATCGACGCAATCGGCTCAAAGGTTTTGCGGTGCTCAGGGCACACGCCCAGGCGCTTAATCGCGTCGATGTGTTCTTTAACGCCGTAGCCCTTATGTTTGGCAAAGCCGTAACCGGGATAGCGGAGATCGAGCTCATCCATGCGGTGGTCACGCGTTGTCTTGGCAAGAATGCTTGCGGCGGAAATCGCAGCCACCTTGTCGTCGCCCTTTACGATGGCGTTTGCCGGGTACGGAACTTCCGGGAGGCGGTTGCCGTCCACAAGCACCAGTTTGGGTTCAATTCTTAAGCCCAGCACCGCACGGCGCATCGCGAGCATGGTGGCTTTAAGGATATTCATTTCCTCGATTTCTTCGACCGAGGCATCAGCCACACACCAGCAGAGGGCCTTGGCTTTGATTTCTTCAGCGAGTTCATCGCGGCGCTTGGCTGTGAGCTTTTTGCTGTCTCTGAGGCCTTCGATCGGTTCATCGGGATTCAAAATCACGGCTGCGGCGTAGACGGCCCCGGCTAAGGGGCCTCTGCCCGCCTCATCCACCCCCGCGATGAGGTCGCCCGAGTCAACGAGCATCATGTCGTTAAAGAGGTCGTCCATGCGGGACGCCACAGCCTTTTTTGCCATCCTCAGACTCCCAGAAGCGGTTTATCCGGCACCCATTCAAGCTTGATGCGCTCCCGGATGAGTTCCGGATCGGCGATGTACCGTACGTCCCCTCCGAGCCCCGCGGCAAAAATGAGGCGGCCTCCGAGCCAAAGAAGGGGTAAGGACCCCCTTTCAAAACTCGGGATCTTTAAAGCCTGATAAAGGTGCTTGAGATTGCGGCTCGGCCGCAAAGCCCAGAGTTTGAGTTTTTCGCCGCCACGTCTGGACCGCACAAACAAAGGCCCCTCTTTTAATTCTTGAGCATCAAAGCCGGCTTCGCCTTCTTCGCACGGTATAAACCGCAGTACCCCGCCCCAGAGTCCCAGGCTTATCTCGGATTCGCCCTTCCAGACAAGATCCATGTCGCGGGAGACATCGCGGTTTACAGGATCGCAGTCACGCAAAACGAGGTCCGCGCCCCAGCGGCGGATTTCGCGGCCGTCACAGCGGATCGTAAGACGGCTGTCGTTGTGCGTTTCCCTCACCTGCCGCAGTGCCTCAAAAAGCCGGACTTTGGACGGGGGGCGCACGCCTTCAGCGGCAAGCCAGCTTCTCAGACACAGAGCCTGCCGCGCAACCGGCAGCATCAGAAGCTTTGCAATGACGAGCGAATGGCCGTCAGCGGCACGGCACAGCGCCACATCATCGCTTCCGACGCTTTTCATGACATCCGCGGCCTGCGCCACAAGCGTGACGCTTCGCGCGGCAGCCGCGCGCCAGCCGGGTCTTACGGCATCCAGTTCCGGAAAGACTTTGTTGCGGATGAGGTTACGTAAAAAACGGTTGTCGGCGTTACTGTCGTCCTCGACAAACGTGAGCCGCGCCTTTTTGACGTAGCTTTCGATTTCTGAGCGCGCCACATCAAGCCAGGGCCGCGACAGCACGAGGCGCTCGGTTAAAGCCGCGCTTTCCATCGTGCGCACGGGACTCATGGCGGAAAGCCCTTCGGGACCGGCGCCTCTCATCCACTGAATGAAGAAGGTTTCGATGCGGTCGTCGAGGTGATGCCCCGTCATGATCACATCGGAATTCGTTTCGTGCGCAATGCGCTTCAAGGTCTGATAACGGGCCTCACGCGCGGCGGCTTCGATGCCGGCGGGCGACTGGCGGTTCACATAAACCTTCTCGATCCTCAGAGGCAGACGCCACTTTTCGCACATGGCTTTGGCGTGCTCGGCCCAGGCGTCGGCGTTCACGGAGAGCCCGTGGTGCACGTGCACCACCGTGATTTCAGCGATCTGCGTCTGATGCGGCTTATGGTAGAGCTTCGCCAAAATATCCACGAGGGCCGTTGAGTCACGGCCGCCCGAAAACGCCGCCACAATCCGTACCGGATTCACGGGTCTCAGACAAAACACTTCCGCGGGGCTTGCCGCACGGCGCTCGGCCACGGCGTCAACCGCGGCCTTCACGAGCTCCGTTAAGTGTTGTGCCGGGGTCGGTCCGCGCTTTGCTGCCGCCTTCTTATTCTCAGCCTTGGGCATCGGTCTTTACGACTTTGTTAGCGGTACGGGGTTTGGCGGGCGACTTCTTTGCCGCTGCCTTTTTAACGGGCTCGGCTGCGGCCCCGGCGTCGCCCTCATCCGCCTTTTTGGCGCGGGGCTTGCGGGCTGCGGGCTTTTTGGCGGCCGGCTCGGCTTCGGTTTTATCTTCGGCCTTGGCTTCCACGGCGTCCACGGCTGTGAGCGCCGCGGCTTTCAGGGTTTCCGCCGTTTTCTTTTCTTCGGTTTCAGGGGGTTGAACCGTTTCAAAGCGCCCGTAACTCATGATGCGCGCAAGACGCCGCTCACGCAGTTCATCCGATGAAAGGCTCATGACTTTGCGCAGTTCATCAATCAGGGTCTTTTTAAGTGCCGCTGCCATGAGCTTCGGATCACGGTGCGCGCCGCCCAGGGGTTCAGGGATCACTTTATCCACAAGCCCGAGCGTTAAGAGTTTGTCTGAGGTAAGCGCCAGGGCTTCCGCGGCCTGCGGCGCCTTGTCCGCAGACTTCCAGAGAATGGAGGCGCAGCCTTCGGGGCTGATCACGGAATAAGTCGCATACTGCAGCATCAAAACGACGTCGGCGACGGCAATTGCAAGCGCTCCGCCCGAGCCCCCTTCCCCGATAATCGTGGCAATCACGGGAACGGTGAGCTTACTCATCTCAAGAATGTTGCGGCCGATGGCTTCGGATTGGTTGCGTTCTTCGGCGCCGATTCCCGGATAGGCCCCGGGAGGGTCCACAAACGTAAAGACGGGAAGTCCGAACTTTTCAGCTAGTTTCATGAGCCTCAGGGCCTTGCGGTAGCCTTCCGGGCGGCTCATGCCGAAGTTGCGCTTCGTGCGCTCACGGGTGTCGCGCCCCTTCTGATGCCCGATCACCATCACGGGGTGTTCTCCCAAACGGGCCAGGCCCCCGATGATCGACTGATCATCGGCAAAGGTACGGTCACCGTGGAGTTCATGGAAGTCTTCAAAAACGGCATCCACGTAGTCAAGCGTGTAAGGGCGGTTGGGATGGCGGGCGACCAAAGCCGTCTGCCAGGGCGTGAGCTCCCGGTAGATTTCCGCGGTCTTTTGCGTCATTTCGCGCTCAAGCCGCGCAATTTCGCTTTGGTGCTCCGTGCCGTTTTCCAGAGCGTCGTTTTCGAGTTTTTCGATCTGTGCGTCGATTTCACCCAACGCTTTTTCAAATTCAAGGAAAACTTTCTTCGACATAAGGTTTATCCGTTCGTTTTTGGCGGAAAGCGGGGCTTTCCGGGTCAATCAGTACTGTACGGGCGTTTGAGTGCGGCTCCGCCACAAAAGCCACGTGGCGGCCGTCCTGTAGGGTTTCCAGGCTTCTGAGAGCTCCCGGGCCTTTTCAACCGACCCGTAAAGGGCTTCGGCCGCTTTTTTAACGCCGAAATCGTCCACGGGGAAAACGTCCGGGCGGTTAAGCCCGAAAATCATCACCATGTGCGCGGTCCACGGGCCCACGCCCGGAAGGTCATCGAGCCTTGCAAGAATCTCGGCGTCGGTTAAGGGGTTAAGCGCTTCGCGCGTCAGTTGACCGGTCATGAAGCCCCCTGCCAGAGCCCTTAAAGCCTTCACTTTGGTTTTGGTGAGCCCCAACGCCGCGAGCGCCGTTTCGTCCGCGGCAACAAGAGCGCGCGCAAGTTCTGCGCCTGCCGTATTGCCCGCAAACGCAAGCACCCGGCTCTGCGCGGCTTTAGCGGCGCTGTTATGCACCTGCTGACCGCAGACGGCACGCACCATCGAGCGCATCAGGTCATCGGTTTCCTGCAACGCCTCTTCGCGGCAGGATTCAATCACGCTCTGCAGCACGGGGTCGCGCGCGACGACTCTTAACGCATCAGCCCACCAGGCAACGATCATAGAAATTCCGCGAGGAAACCCGCGTCTTCAGACGCGGGAGGAATCGCGGCC
>OIWQ01001185.1_pt1 | contig 32103 bp, 23 predicted proteins | sample 1587571 | NCBI WGS metagenome assembly OIWQ01 (sample SAMEA3888910, study PRJEB22519) | human gut metagenome | biome: human gut; feature: human-associated habitat; material: faeces | place: Denmark | collected 2010 | reverse complement strand
AAAGACAACGGACAGGCGCACACCGCGCAAGCCGAGCATCGGGTTGGACTCAACCATGCCGTCGATTCGACGCAGGCGGGCACGCAGGACGGCAAGCTCTTCCTCGCTGGCGCCGGCGGCTTCCTTCTTGGTGATGGCGACCTCGAGCTCGCGAGGATTATCCAGGAACTCATGAAGCGGCGGATCGAGCAGGCGAACGACCACATCGCGACCGGACATGGTCTTAAACATCGCCAGAAAGTCCTCGGTCTGAACCTTGAGCAGGTCGGCCAGGGCCTGCTGCTTCACGGCCTCGTCGTCGGACAGGATAAAGCTCTGGATAATGTTCTTGCGGTCGCCCAGGAACATGTGCTCGGTGCGGCACAGGCCGATGGCCTCGGCGCCAAACTCGAGTGCGAGCGCGGCATCCTCGGGGTTGTCGGCGTTGACGCGCACGTGGTTGGCGTGACCGTCGGTCTCGTCCAGGCGAATCTCGTCTGCCCAGGACAGAATGGTGTCCAGATCGCCGGTGAGCTCGGCGGAGACCAGATCGACGGCGCCGTCGACGACAATGCCCTGGGTGCCGTCGATGGAGATGATGTCGCCCTCGTGCAGCACGCGGTCGCCACCCTCGATGCGCACGACCTTCTCGGCGGCGTCAATATGGAAGCGCTCAACGCCGCAGACGCAGGGCGTACCCATACCGCGGGCGATAACGGCGGCGTGGCTCGTCTTGCCGCCGTGGCTGGTAAGGATGCCCTCGGCAGCGACCATGCCCTTCAAGTCGTCGGGGTTGGTCTCCCAGCGGACCAGAATGACCTTATGGCCCTCGTTGGCGCGCGCGACGGCATCGTCGCTCGAGAACACGACCTCGCCCACGGCGGCACCAGGGCTGGCGTTAAGGCCGCAGGCCAGGGCCTCGTACTTCTTGGAGGAGTCGAACTGCGGATGCAGAAGCTGGTCGAGCTGCGCGGGATCGATGCGACTCACGGCCTCCTCGCGGGTGATGAGGCCCTCCTCGACCATCTCGATGGCGATGCGCAGCGCGGCGGTTGCGGTACGCTTGCCCACGCGGGTCTGGAGCATCCAGAGCTTACCCTGCTCGATGGTGAACTCGATATCGCACATATCGCGGTAGTGATCCTCAAGCGTCAGGAAGACACGCTCAAGCTCCTCACCTGCGGACTCGAGGCCCGGGGTGGTCTTGAGGTCGGCGATGGGCTCGGTGTTGCGGATGCCGGCGACGACGTCCTCGCCCTGGGCGTTGACCAGAAAGTCGCCGTAGAACTCCTTGGTGCCGTCGGCCGGGTTGCGCGTAAAGGCGACACCGGTCGCCGAGGTCTCGCCCTTATTGCCAAAGGCCATAGCCTGGACGTTGACGGCGGTGCCAAGGTCGTCGGAAATGCCGTGCTGCTTGCGGTAGATGCAGGCGCGCTCGTTCATCCAACTACCAAAGACGGCCTGGATGGCAAGGCGCAGCTGAAGCTCCGGATCGTGCGGGAAGACGGGCTTGCCGTCCGCGACCTCGAGCTCGGGGTACACGGCGGCCTCGACGTTGTCGGAGAAAATGCCCTTGAAAGTCTCGACGAGCTCCTGCAGGTCCTCAGCCGAAAGCTCGGAGTCGACGCGAACGCCGGCGACCAGGCGGGCCTGGGTCAGGGCATTCTCGAACAAGTCGGCATCGACGCCCATGACGACGTTGGAGAACATCTGGATAAAGCGACGATAGCTGTCCCAGGCAAAGCGCGGGTTCTGCGTCTGGGCGATAAGGCCCTGGACGGAATCGTCGTTGAGGCCCAGGTTGAGGACCGTGTCCATCATGCCGGGCATGGAGAACGGAGCGCCCGAGCGAACCGACACGAGCAGCGGGTCGGAGGCGTCGCCGAGCTTCTTGCCGCAGCGGGCCTCGAGGTCGGCCTCGGCGGCAACGATCTCGTCGAGCGCGCCCACGGGCCACACGTTGCCGGCGCCAGAGTACTCGACGCAGGTCTGGCAGGTAATGGTAAAGCCACCGGGAACCGGCAGGCCGATACGGCTCATCTCGGCAAGGTTTGCGCCTTTGCCGCCAAGCACGAAGTTCATGGACTTGTCGCCCTCGGTGACACAAGTGCCCTGGGCATCGGTTCCAAAACGGTAAACCCTCTTGCAATCGCTCACGATACTTCCCCTTCCATGCGCTCTCGCGCGCGACCGTGGTGACGAATCGACCCGCCGGATGCGGGCCGTGAGGGAACTATACGGCGGGATTTGAACGGGCTTGAGCAGAGGATACGAGGTTTGGTAAACGTGCTAAAACTAGCGGTAAACGGTAGGTAAAGGTGGTTACCTTATGGAGATACCACTACAAGAAACTCGCAGGTCAAATGCAAGTTCTTTGCTAAATCGCTTTATCATTATCGTGCATTATTTATAGGTAGTCATTTTAAGACGGTGCATTTTTAGCTACCCCAAAGAGTTAGCTTTGCTGGGCTCGGCGGGCGGCGCGACGGACACGGGCTTCTTGGATTTCCTCCAAGTGACCGATGATCTCGGAGGCGCTCTCCTCGATCGCCTTGCCGTCAGTACGCACCACAAAGCAGCCCAGGCGCTTCATGAGGGCACGGGCTTCCTCAAGCTCGCTGCGCACACTCTCGGGCTCGGCATAGGAGCCGGCGACGGCGCGGGCGCAGTCATCGCCCAAGCGGCTGTCGCGAATCTCAGAAATTACGTCAACGGTCGAAATCAGGCCGAACAGGCGCATCGGGTCGACCTCGTAAATCGACTTCGGCGGCTCCATGCCATGGGCCAACGGAACATTGGCAACCTTGTAACCCTGATAGGCCAAATACATCGACAGTGGCGTCTTGGACGTGCGCGATACGCCCAGCAGCACGATATCTGCCCCCGAAAGGTCGTCGCAGCCACGTCCATCATCGTGCTCAACAAAATACTCCATGGCCTCGATACGATGGAAATAGCGGTCATCCGTCTTGTGAATCACGCCCGCGACGCCCTTGGGCGACACACCGATAAGCGACGAAAGCACGGCAAGTGTCGGGCCGATCAGGTCGACCGAACGGATATGAAGCATACCCAGGTAATCGAGCACGCGGGCGCGAAGCGCCGGATCGACAATGGTGTGGAACACGGCAATATCGCGATGGTCCGCATCAACGCGCGGGCCCACAAACGACTTGACCTGCTCCACCGAGTTCACCTTGGGCAGGCGCAACAAACGAAAAGCCCCTTCATCAAATTGCCCGGACGCCGCAAGCACCACCTCACAAGCGGTATCACCGAGCGAGTCGGAGATAACGATAACGGTGGGACGAGCGGTGACCGGGCAATCCATGCGGGGCTCCTTTTGCGCTTACGCGCAGGCTGGCTTACTTTTTGCGGGCAAGCTCACCGATGTTTGCGATACCGGAGAAAACGGCCTCGAAGCGGTTGAGCAGCTTAAGGCGATTATCGCGGAGCTGCTCGTCCTTGTCCATGACCATGACCTCATCGAAGAAACGGTCGATGGGGGCACGCAGGGCGGCAAGGGCGGCAAATGCGGCCGGGTAATCCTCAGCAGCAAGGGCAGCATCGACAGCGGTCTGAGCAGCCTCGGAGGCGTCGGCGAGCGCAAGCTCGACCTCGCCCATCAGGCTGCGGTCGTACTCCGCACCCAGCTCGGGCTTGGAGATGTGCGCGGCGCGGGCATAGGCGGTAGCCAGGTTGTCGAAGGTCTCGGCGTCGTTCTTGCGGGCCTCGTCGAGCGCGGCGCAGCGGGCGAAGAAGACGGACGGGGCGATGATGTGCACCGCGGAGACGGCGGAGACGGTATCGGCCGGAATCTTCTCGTCGCGGGCCATGCTCACCAGGCGGCCGTGGAAGAAGTCACGAACCTGCTGGGCGACCTCGGCGGCATCGAACTCGATACCCTGCTCGCTATAGAGCTCAAGGGCGAAGTCGATGAGCGACGTGGGGTCAATCGGCAGGCGATCGCGCAGGATGTTGATGATGCCGATGGCGGCGCGACGCAGCGCGTACGGGTCGGAGGAGCCGGTCGGGGGCTCGCCGATGGCAAAGATACCGGCAATGGTATCGAGCTTGTCGGCGCAGGCCACGATGCAGCCAGCGGTGCCCTCGGGCAGCTCGTCACCGGCAAAGCGAGGACGATAATGATCGCGAATGGCGTGGGCGACCTCGTCGTTCTCCCCCATCGCGGTCGCGTAATAACCGCCCATCACGCCCTGCTGGCTCGTGAACTCGACGACGGCGTTGGACACCAGGTCTGCCTTGCACAGGTGCGCGGCGCGAGCAGCGTCGGCGGCAAGATGAGCGCCCAGGTGAGCCTCGCGGGCGATAGCAAGCGCGAGCTGCTCGATGCGCTCGGACTTGGCGAGCACGCTACCGAGCTTCTCCTGGAAGGCAACCTTGGCCAAACGCTCGCGGAACTCGTCGAGGGAAATCTTCAGGTCCTCCTCGTAGAAGAACTTGGCATCGTCCAGACGGGCGCGCACGACGCGCTCGTTACCGTCGATCACGTGCTCGGCATTCTCGGGCTTGCTGTTGGAAACGACCACGAACTCACGCGTCAGCCTGCCCTCGCCGTCATAGATCGGGAAGTAGCGCTGGTTGGTGAGCATGGACTCGCAGATGATCTCGTGCGGGACCTTGAGGAACTCCTCGTCAAAGGTACCGACGAGCACCGTCGGCCACTCGCAGAGGTTGATGACCTCCTCGAAGACCTTCTTGGGCGTGTCGACATGGCAGCCGGGGCGCGCAGCCTCGACTTCGGCGATACCGGCAAGGATAGCCTCACGGCGACGCTCGGCAGAGAGCACGCCGGCGTCCTCGAGCACCTGCTCGTAGACGGCGGGGCTGGCGACCACATGGTCACCGGGGCCCAGAACGCGATGACCACGAGTGGTGTTGCCGCTCGTCACGTCGGCAAACGACACGGGCACGACGTCCTCGCCCAAAAGGCAGCAGATCCAACGGACCGGACGAACAAACGTAGCGTGCTCGTGGCCCCAGCGCTGGCTGCGGTAGTTGGGCCACTGCAGGCCGGCGATCGTCTTCTCGCACAGAACCGTCAGGATCGGGGTAGCCGGTGCGGAGGGAATGTTCTTCTCGGCGAACACGTACTCGCGGCCGTCGGTGTCCTCGCGACGGACCAGGTCCTCGGCAGCCACACCGCACTTGCGGGCGAAGCCCTGGGCGGCCTTGGTGGGGTTGCTGTCGGCATCAAAGGCAATGTTTGCCGCGGGACCGCGCTTGACCTCATGGACCTCATCGGTCGCGGTGGCGACGTTGGCCACGAGCGCAGCCAGACGACGCGGGCTCGAGATCACGCGGACCTCGTCATGGGCCAGACCGGCCTCGTCGAGGCCCTTGGCAATCATGGTGCCGAGCTGCTTGACGGCATTGTTCAGCGGTGCGGAGGGCATTTCCTCCGTACCAATCTCAAACAGGAAATCCTTAGCGTCTGCCATGGCTTACGCCACCTCGCCTTCCTGGTCGGCATTCTCGTGGACTCCGGCGACCTCGGCCATATAGGCCTCGCAGCACGCCTTGGCGACGGCGCGGACGCGCAGGATGTAGTTAGCACGCTCGACCGCGGACAGCGCACCGCGGGCATCGAGCAGGTTGAAGGCATGGCTGCACTTCATGACGCAGTCGTATGCGGGCAGCGGCAGCTTGCGCTCCAGACAGGAGTGGCACTCGGCCTCGTAGTCGTCAAACTTCTGACGCATCATCTCGACGTTGGCGACCTCAAAGTTGTAGGCACTAAACTCGCGCTCGTTCTCCAGGAACACGTCGCCGTAGGTCATGGGCGTGCCATCGGGCAGGTAGCTCCAAACCAGGTCGTAGACGGAGTTGACACCCTGGGCGTACATGGCGATGCGCTCCAGACCATAGGTGATCTCGACGGGCACGGGATCGACCTCGATGCCGCCTACCTGCTGGAAGTACGTAAACTGCGTGACCTCCATGCCGTTGAGCCAGACCTCCCAGCCAAGGCCCCAGGCGCCCAGGGTCGGGCTCTCCCAGTCATCCTCGACAAAACGGACGTCATGGTCGTTGGGGTCCAGACCGATAGCGGCAAGAGACCCCAGGTAAAGCTCCTGGGCGTTGACCGGCGACGGCTTGATGAGCACCTGGAACTGATAGTAGTGCTGCATGCGGTTGGGATTCTCGCCGTAGCGACCGTCGGCAGGACGGCGGCAGGGCTGAGCGTAGCAGGTACGCCACTCGGCAGGACCGAGCGAGCGCAGCGTGGTCGCGGTGTGGAAGGTACCGGCACCGACCTCGGAGTCATAGGGCTGCATAATGACGCAGCCCTGCTCGCCCCAGTACTGCTGGAGGCGCAGGATGATGTCTTGGAAGGAAAGCGATGAAGCGTTCATGCCTCTAATATCCCCTCGTCGAAACGATTACACGGTTAGGTACTGTACTATAGCGGTTTTTAATCGATAGTGCCGATGCGGTTGAGCGGCCAGTAGCGCACAAGCGCCACGGCGATCAAATCAGAGCGATCGACGGGACCAAAGTAGCGTGAGTCGGCAGAGTTTTCGCGGTTGTCGCCCATCACCCACACGCACCCGTCGGGAACGGTGTAGGGATAGCTTACCTGAGCGCCGGGAGCCTGGACCGAAAGCGGCCAGCTCATGCCGGTCGTGTAGTCCTCGTCGAGCGCCTGGCCGTCAACGACCACCTTGCCATCCTGGAGGTCGACCGTCTGGCCGGCCGTGGCAATAACACGCTTGACGAGAACATCGTGCTCGGAGGTGCCATCGGGGTTGTGGAACACCACGATATCGCCTTGGCTGACGGGCTGGCCGAGCTCGAGGCTCACCTTTTGCGCCAAGATCTGGTCGCCGATCTCGATCGTGGACTCCATGGAACCGGTGGGCACCACAAAGGGCTCGACCACAAACGAGCGAATCAGGAAGGTGGCGACCAGTGCGATCGCGACGACCACGATCCACTCAAACGCACCCTTTAGCACGGAATGCTGCGCTGGAACCATTCTCACTCCTCGCTCTGCGAATACGATGCGTCCAGGATGTCCTGCGCGTATGCGCGCTCCTCGGGCGTAAGCCGCGCCGTCTCGATCAGGTCGGGACGCCAGCGGCAGGTGCGCTCGATGGCATTCTTACGGCGCCAGGCGTCAACCTTCGCATGGTCGCCGCTCACGAGCACCGGCGGTACACCCTCGCCGTTGAACTCGGCGGGGCGGGGGTACTGCGCGTACTCGAGCAGGCCACCGTCCTCGGCAGTCGAGAACGACTCATCGACGTTGCTCATCTCGTCACCAAGGGCGCCGGGAATCAGACGCACGACGGCATCGGCAACGACCATAGCAGGAAGCTCGCCGCCCGTGAGCACGTAGTCGCCGATCGACAGGCGCTCGTCGGCATACGCATACGCGCGCTCGTCGACGCCCTCGTAGCGGCTGCATACAAACAGCAGACGCTCGCTTTTGAGCAGGCGCTCGGCCACATGCTGCGTAAAGGGCTCGCCGCAGGGCGTAAAGAACACCACGGTGGGCTTGGGACCCTCGGAGCTAATAGCCTCGATGGCCTCGGCGATGGGCTCGACCTTCATGAGCATGCCCTGCCCGCCGCCGTACGGCTCGTCATCGACGGTACGATGGCGGTCGTGCGTCCAGTCACGCAGGTTATAGGCCTTAAAATCAAAAAGGCCGGCCTTGCGGGCGCGGCCCAAGATCGATGTGGACATGACGGGCTCAAACATCTCGGGAAAGACCGAAAGGGTCTCGATTAGCATGTTGACCTCCCTACTTGTCCATATCGATCAAACCGTCCATAACGTGGACGGAAATTGTCCCCCGATCGGGAAGATCGAGCACAACCTGCTCGATCACGGGAATCAGCACCTCGCCGTACCGATCGCCCTCGACAACCCAAACATCGTTGGCGGGCGTCGACATGATCTCGACGATCGTGCCGAGCGAGCCAAAGCGCTCGTCGACCACCTCGCGACCCATCAGATCGGTATAGGCGGCGTCGAGCGAATCGAGCTCAAAATCGTCACGGTCTGCCAGCACATAGCATCCGGTGATGCCCTCGGCGGCCGTCAAGTCGTCAATGCCCTCAAACGAGACCAGATCGCCATCGCCCGTATCGGTGACGGATGTGACCGTGCAAAAACGGTCGCGCTTAAGCGCCGGCGGCGTCAAGGCGACGCGCATACCCGGCGTCAATACAGAAGGAAGCCCCCGCAGCGGCTGCGCGAGGACCTCCCCCTTCCTTCCGTGCGGCTTGACCACACGGGCGATGTTTTTGTACTGGGACCTCAAGGTCCTAGCCCAGAACCTCTACCTCGACTGCAGTGTCGAGGCGAGCGGCCAGTGCACGGGCGAGCGTGCGAATGGCCTTGATGGTACGGCCACGACGGCCGATGACCTTAGCGACGTCATCCTCGGCGACCGAAACCTCAATCGTAGAGGCGTCGTCACCATCGATGACCTCAAGGCTCACGGAATCCGGGTCGTCGACGATCTGAACAACGAGATATTCGACGAGATCGGCGATGCGATCTGAGAGCATTGCCTCACCCTCGAGCTGTGCAGCGTCAACCTCAGGCACGATTTACTCCTCGGCGCCCTCAGCGGCCTCAGCGGCAGCCTTAGCGGCCTCGGCCTCTTTGGCGAGCTGCTTCTTGGACTTCTTGACGACGGTCTCGGTCTTCTCGCCCTCGTTGGCGGCCTTGACCAGAGCAGCGACAGCGTCGGTGAGCTGAGCGCCCTTGGACTGCCAGTCAGCGATCTTCTCAAGATCGAGGTTGATGGTCTTGGGGGCGGTCATCGGGTTGTAGCGGCCAACCTCCTCGATGATACGACCGTCACGCGGGGCGCGGGAATCGGCGACGACGACACGGTAGTACGGACGCTTCTTAGCGCCGTGACGAGCAAGGCGAATCTTGACTGCCAAAGGAAACTCCTCCAACCAAGCAGCTTTAGGCTGCAACTACAAACAAACAGTTGAACATAATACGCCATCGACGCGGGCAGGTGAAGTCCGTGAGACCAACTTCTTCGGTGTAGTCGAAGGCAAATCCATATCTTAGACAAGAATTCGCGATTTGCAAGCACATCCACGCACCCCACATGGGCTGCGCGGTATACTCATGCCATGAAAAGACGCGAACATACATACGGTTATGAGGACGCTGCGGGCGTCACGCCGCCGCCCTGGACGGGACCGGCGGTGGGCCTCATGGATCTCGATGCGTTTTTTGCGAGCGTGGAGATGCTCGATCATCCCGAGTGGCGCGGCAAGCCGCTCATCGTGGGTGGCGATGCCGATTCCCGCGGCGTCGTGTCCACGTGTTCGTATGAGGCACGTCGCTTTGGCGTGCACTCTGCCATGGCCTCGGCCGAGGCGCGGCGCCTCTGTCCGCAGGCCATTTGGACGCATGGGCATTTCGATCGCTACCACGAGGTCAGCGCACAGGTCATGGCGATTCTCGCTGACGAGACCCCGCGCGTTGAGCGCGTATCCATCGACGAAGCCTTTATCGATATCACACCGGGTCGCTTTGCGCCCGAAGACCCGTTGCAGGTTGCACGGCGCATAAGCAACCGCGTGGCAGCGCTGGGAGTGACTTGCTCAATTGGCGTGGGCTGCAACAAGACGGTCGCAAAGATCGCAAGCGAGCGGGACAAGCCGTTTGGGCTGACCATCGTGCGTCCCGGAACCGAGCAGCGCTTTTTGGCCGCGCTGCCGGTATCTGCCATGAGCGGCATCGGGCGCTCGGCCGAGGAGCGGCTGCGCCGCATGCGCATCTACACGCTCGGCGAGCTGTCACGCGCACCGGAATCCACCCTGGCCTCTATTTTTGGCGTCAACGGCGAACGCATGCGCCAGCGTGCGCTGGGACTCGAAATCTCCGAAGTCACGAGTCTCGATGAAGAGCGCGAGGTCAAGTCGGTCAGCAATGAACGCACCTTTGCGAAAGATTTGACTGAGCGTGGGGACATCGAAGCGGCGATTGCGCTATTGGGAGAGTCAGCGGGACGCCGCCTGCGCCGTCAAGGACTAACGGGCGCCACAGTGACACTCAAACTCAAGTATTCGTATGGAAGTGGGCGCTCGGCACAGCGCCGGCTGCCGCACCCGACCGACGATGAGAACATCTTTGTGGCGGTGGCGCTCGAGCTGCTCGACAACATCTGGCAGGAAGGCATGCATGTGCGCCTGGTGGGCATCGGCATGAGCGACTTCGACCATCAGGGCGGCATCCAGACCGACCTGTTCTGCGAAATCGACGACCGCGGAGCCCAATCCAGCGACCGTCGCGACCTCTCGGTCGCCATCGACGCCGTCCGAGACAAGTTCGGCGACACCGCCCTATCCTTCGGCCGCCAATCCCGCTTCAACGATTAGTCCCTTAGACAAAAAGAAAGCCGGGCAGCTGCGAATGATGCAGCTGCCCGGCGAACGGTAAAGGTTAGCTAAAAAGCCCGTCCCAAATGAACTACTAAAGGAGGTCAAGGGAAAGCTGGGGGGCGTCACCCCAGAGCTTTTCGAGACGGTAGAACTCACGGGCCTCGGGAGTGAAGACATGGACGACGACCGAACCGTAGTCCATGAGCATCCAGGTCTTCTGCTCGCGACCCTCGATGGAAAACGGGTGCTCGCCGCAAGCCTCGGCGACCTTCTCCTCAATCTCGTCGACGATGGAATCAACCTGGCGGTTGTTGGTGCCGGTAGCGAGGACAAAGTAGTCGCACACATCGGAAAGCTCGGTCAGGTCGAGCACCTGAACGTCCTCGCCTTTCTTGTCGTAGGCGGCCTGCGCGGCGGCGCGGGCGACATCCTCGGCGGCGACACCGCTCGCGGACAGCGAGGCGGCAGTACGGTTGGACGTGGCAACGAAACTCTTGTGCTCCACACCTTCAAGAATCTGCTCGTCGGTCATGGTCTCGTCGGCCATGGAATACCTCTTTCTAGACAGCCCGAGCTAGCGCAGCTGGGCGTAATGGTTGTAAATCGAAATAGCCGTGGGATAAAGATAACGCCCGGTCTGGATCACATAGACCAGACCCTGCGCAAAACAGGAGAAGAACAACTCGTCGAGCGAGGACTTCCCCACCATCTTGCGCAGCGCATGGGCATAATCACCGTGGCGGTTGGGTTCGATGGCATCGGCCACAAAGACCACCATATCGAGCGGCGTCATGTCGCAAGCGCCCACGGTGTGACGGTCGACAGCCTGAAAGACCGCCGGCGACAGCTCGGGAAAAAGCTGCGGAAGCTCATAGGCGGCAACCGGGCCATGCAAAAGCGGCGTCGCGGCAGACGGAGAGCCGGCAATCTTAATGCCGTAATGCAGAGCGCGCGTGACCAGCTCGTCGTCGGAGAGCACCTTGTCCCAGTCATGGATCAGGCCAGCGGCAGCGGCATCAAAGCGGTTGACACCGTACACCTCGGCTAGGTGCAACGCAGTCTCGGCAACCCCGAGCGAATGCACGTAGCGCTTACGCTTATCCTTCATGCGCACATCGAGCAACTCGTGGATGCGCGTCAAGAGCGCGCGCTCGTCGCCCTCAAACTGATCTTCTACCGACAACGTTCTCCCCCATCAATCAAAATCGTCTTGCCCAAGATCGGCATACAGGCCGCGTTTCCGGATATAGCCGAGCACGGACTCGCTCGTAAGATAGCGCACGCTCATACCGCGGGCAACCCGCTTGCGAATGTTGGTCGAGCTAATCGCCAGCGCCGGAATCTGAATATAGCGCACGTCGAATGGCAGCCCCGATTCCTTAATCCGCGCCCGGGCCGTATCGATGTCAAAGCCGGGACGCGTCGCAGCAATAAAGGTTGCCAGTTCGGCAATCTCATCTGCATTGTGCCAGGTCACAATATCGATAATCGCATCGGCACCCGTAATAAAGTAAAGCTTCACCCGTGGCGGGTAAAACTCGCGAAGGGCGCGCAGCGTATCGGCTGTGTAGGTGACACCGGCACGATCGATCTCGAAGCGGCTTGCCAAAAAGGCCGGGTTCGCGGCGGTCGCGAGGACCGTCATGGCATAACGGTCCTCAGCAGGCGTCACCGGTTTGTCGAGCTTAAAGGCGGGAGAGCCGGCCGGCATAAAGAGCACGGCGTCCAAGTCGAGCGACTCGCGCGCCTGCTCGGCGGTAACCAAGTGCCCATAATGAATCGGGTCAAAGGTACCACCCATAATGCCGAGCCTAAACTCCTGCCCGTCTTCTAGAGGAAGCTCGGGCAGACCGATTCCACCGCGCAGTGACATGGCTTACTCGCCCTCCGGGGTCTCGACGTCTTCCGCAGCAACAGCGTCATCGGTACCGTCAATGGCATCCACCGCGTCGACAGCCTCCAAGCTATCGTCCGCGACATCCTCGACATCAACGACCTCGACGGCGACGTCCTCGCTACCGTCCTCAAGCTCGTCCTCGAACTCCGAGAAGTCCTCGGCGCCCTCAAAGTCAAAGGCGCGCTGGCAAATGCGAACCTCGTCGCCGGCACGGCAACCGGCCTTTTCGAGCGCATCGTCAACACCCATGCGGGAAAACTTATGCTGCAGATAGATGACGGCCTCCTCATTTTCCCAGTCGGTCTGGATAACCAAGCGCTCGATGGCGCGACCGACCACGCGGAAGGCACCGGGCTCCTCTTGGACAATACGGAACCGCTTCTCGCGCTGCAGGCGGCGACGCTCCCACTCCTCATCGCGCAGATCGACCGGCTCATCAGAGACCGCCAGCTCAGCGCGGAGCTTAGCCACCTGCTCGCCCACGGCAAGCATCAACGTGTTGAGACCGGCACCCGTCACAGCGGACACGGCAAAGAACATATGGCCATCGTCGAGCGCCGCACGCTTAAGGTCGGCAATCTTGTCGGCCGTGCCCGGCGCATCGCACTTGTTGGCGACAACGATCTGCGGACGCTCCGAAAGCTCGGCACCATACTGCTCGAGCTCACGGTTGATGATGCGATAGTCCTCAACCGGATCACGATCCTCAAACCCGCCCGTCATGTCAACGACATGCATGATCAGGGCCGTGCGCTCAATGTGGCGCAGGAACTGATGGCCCAGGCCACGACCCTCGCTCGCGCCCTCGATGAGACCGGGGACGTCGGCAACGACGTAAGAATATTCGCCGGCACGCACCATGCCCAGATTGGGCACGAGCGTGGTAAACGGGTAGTCGGCGATCTTGGGGCGGGCGGCACTCATGCGTGCAATGAGCGAAGACTTACCCACCGAGGGAAAGCCCACGAGCGCGGCATCGGCCATAAGCTTCATCTCGAGCTCGATCCAGTGTTCCTCAGCCGGCTCGCCGAGCTGGGCAAACGCGGGCGCGCGGCGCACCGACGTCACAAAATGAGTGTTACCCAGACCGCCAGCACCACCGGGCGCCACGACAACGCGCTCGCCGTCGTGCACCAGGTCGGCAATCTCGAACATCGGGGTCTGCGTCTCGGGATCGAGCTCGCGGACTACGGTGCCCATGGGGACTTTCAAAATCAGGTCCTCACCGCTTTTGCCGTTGCGGCGGGCACCCTGGCCATGCGTTCCGCGCTCAGCACGAAAGTGATGCTTAAAGCGGTAATCGATCAGCGAGGACAGCTGAGCGTCGGCCTGAATGACGACGTTGCCGCCACGACCGCCGTCGCCGCCATCGGGGCCGCCCTTGGGAACAAATGCCTCGCGCCTAAACGACATGCATCCGGCTCCGCCGTCGCCGCCGCAAACGTTAATTCGGCTGATATCGGTGAACTGTGACAACAGAATCGCCTCCTACAAAAAAGAGGGAGACCCTTGAATCCTAAAACTCAAGTGCCTCCCACATATGTGCTCTATGAAGGGTGAATTACGCGTTCGCGAGCGGGCGTACGCTGACCCTGTGCTTGATACCCTTGTGGAACTCAACGGTACCGTCGACCAGCGCGAACAGCGTGTCGTCCTTGCCACGGCCAACGTTCTCACCCGGGTGGATGTGCGTGCCGTGCTGACGGACGAGAATCGTGCCCGTGGTTACCGTCTGGCCGGCATAGCGCTTCGTGCCAAGGCGCTGACCGCGGGAGTCACGGCCATTACGGGAGGAACCGAGTCCTTTTTTGTGTGCCATTGTGTATACCTACTCTTTCGTTACGAGTGTAATCTACTCGGCGACGGGAGCCTCGGCAACAGCCTCAGCCTCTGCCTTGACAGCCTTCTTGGCGCGGGAGGTAGCCTGAACCTTCACGATCTTCAGCTTGGTGAGCTGCTGACGGTGACCCTTCAGACGACGATAGCGCTTACGCTTGTGGAACTTGAAGACCAGCTGCTTCTCGCCCTTGAACTGCTCAACGATCTGAGCGGTAACCTTGGCCTTGGCCAGCTTGTCGGGATCGGTGACGATCTTCTTACCATCGTTGAGGAAGATAACCGGCAGGGTGATCTTATCGCCCTCATTGCCCTCGATCTTCTCGACGGTGATGACATCGTCGGTGGCGACCTTGTACTGCTTGCCGCCCGTGTTAACGATTGCGTACATGTTTACTTGCCCTTCATGCATCAGTTAGTGCAACAGCCGAATATAGTAGCAGGCGATAATACCCCCGTCAACGAGTATGTGGAGCAAATCCACAAGTTCGCACAGGTATGGGGCTGACGAGTCGGCCCTCGTCGTCCTCGCATGCTTGATTCTGACGCTCGACATCGTAGGAGCAGATGGTCACGAGGTCTTGCATACCGGTGGAAACAATAGGTGCATCGACGCCCGGGGTCAAGCCCTGCAACAAAACATCAGCTGCGGAAAGCAAAATTTCCGGACGCATGGAGCCCTCGTTATCGGCATGGGTGTCGAGCATGAGCACCAGATGGTCCGGGCGCTCCCCTGCCGTAAGCTCGTAGCCCACCAGAGTGTGGTCAAGATCTAGGCGCTTGCTCTTCTTACCGCGTGCGTAGTCGATGCCGTGGCCCGCGCGCAGCGTATCGATAGCACGATGCACCTCGTCGGCGGAGGCCGGTGCCTCAGGGTCAAGATGCAGGTCGATACGATAGGACAGACGCGTGAGCTGCGCCGTCAGCGCCGGAGTGCGCACGTCGATGTATGCCGCCTCGATGGGGGCCAGATCGGCCGGAGATGCCGCCGCCAGGCGCTCAAACGCCTCGTCGAGTGCGACGAACTCGGTCATAAACAGGTCATACCACTCGCAGGTCGACGACGTTCCCACCGGCAACGCCGACGAAAAGCCCACGCGCATGTGCGGGGAGAAACCCTGCGTCACGGCGTAGGGCAGCCCCGCGCGACGCACGATGCGCTCAATGGTATGAATCACTTCGAGATGGCCCAGGTACTTAAGACGGTCGCGCTTGCCATAGCGAACGCGAAGCCTAAAGAGCGTGGAGTTGTCGGTCAAGCGCTCACTCATGCACGATCACCCACCAATACGTTCTTGGCATGGAGCGTGGGGCAGATTCCACAGCCGGTGCACGACGTGCGGGTGCAGTCGGGCGTCGTGACACCCTCCAGCGAGCGGCGGTACTCGCGCTCGAGAAAGCCGCGCGAGCAGCCGGGGCTCACGTGCTCCCAGGGCAGGCGCCAGTCCAGTTCGTAGGGCAGGTGCACGAGCTCGTTGAGGTCGATGCCGTTTTTGGCCGCCGCCTCTTTCCAGTTATCGAGCGAAAAATGCTCCACCCAGGCGTCAAAACGCGAGCCCGCACGCCAGGCGTCGATGATGACCGGCGTCATGTCACGGCCGGCGCGAGACAGCGCGGCCTCAACGAGCGAGGTCTCGGCATCGTGGTAGTGCACGCGTACGGCGCGGTTGCGCACGCTCGTGATGAGCAGCTTTTGGCGACGCTTGACGTCATCGTAATCGAGCTGCGGGCACCATTGGAACGGCGTGGCGGCCTTGGGGATAAACACCGACACCGAGATGGACACCGAGATGGAGCCGCGACGCGCCTTGGGAACCACGGAGCGGCCGAGCTCGAGCACATGGTCGGCCAGGTTGGCGATGGCCACGATATCCTCGTCGCGCTCGCCGGGAAGGCCCATCATAAAGTAGAGCTTCATGCGGTTCCAACCAGCCTCAAAGGCCGCCTTGGCCGCACGGTCCAAGTCCTCCTCGGTCACGTTCTTGTTGATGATGTCGCGCATGCGCTGACTGCCGGCTTCGGGGGCAAACGTCAGGCCGCCCTTCTTTTCGCCGGCGACCGACTCGGCCATATCCACGCCAAACGAATCCAGGCGCTGCGAGGGAATGGACACGCGAATGCCCGTATCTTCCAGACGGCGGTTAAGGCGACCGAGCACATCGCGGATGCAGGAGTGATCGGTGGTCGAAAGCGAGGTAAGCGACACCTCGTCATAGCCGGTCTTTTCCAGGCCCTGGATCACCGAGGACACAATCTGGTCGGCCGAGCGCTCGCGCACCGGGCGATAGGTCATGCCGGCCTGGCAAAAACGGCAGCCGCGGGCACAACCGCGCAGAATCTCGATCGACAGGCGATCGTGAACGAGCTGCGCGTAGGGCACGCACGACTGCGACAACGGATTGGTAGCGCCAAAGTCCTCAACGACGCGCTTGTAGACCACCGGTGGGACGTCCTTGCCTTCGCGCGGCACGGTGTAGCCATGCGGCGAGCAGGGCTCGTCATGGCGCACCTCGTAGAGCGACGGCACATAGGTGCCACCGACCGTCGCGAGCTGCTCGACAATCTGAGCGCGCGAGACGCCCTCGTCGCGCAAGCGGCGATGCAGCTGGCAAACCTCGAGCAGCGACTCCTCGCCCTCGCCAATGAGGATGGCATCGAAGAAGGCTGCATACGGCTCGGGGTTATAGACCGAGGGACCACCGGCAATGATGATGGGGTCGTCCTCGGTGCGGTCGGCCGCCAGCAGCGGAATGCCGGCTAGATCGAGGGCCTCGAGAAAGTTTGTCACGGCCATCTCATGCGGCACGTGCATGCCGACGATATCGAACGAGGCCACGGGTGCTGCGCCCTCGAGCGACAGCAGCGGGATACCAGCCTCGCGCATGGCATCGCCCATATCGGGCCACGGCACATAGCCGCGCTCGCAGGAAATGCCCTCGGCCTGATTGAGGATGTTGTACAGGATGGCAATACCCTGGTTGGGCAGGCCAACCTCGTACACATCCGGGTAAATCATGCAGCAACGATAGTCGGCATCGGCCTTGGAGAGCGTGCCCCACTCATGGTCGATATAGCGACTCGGCTTCTCGACCTTTGCGAGCAGGGGCTCAATCAAATGAAAACAGTCTTGGTACACAGCGCGCAAAAGAAACCCCTAAGCAGCGAGATCGGATGCGTCCTCAAAGGGACCCATGGGACGAGTAGCGCCGGCAACCGTGGTCACCAGGTCGCGAACGCGCGAGAACGTGGCGGCAGCCACCTCGTTGGCACGGCTGTAATCGATGTCGCGCTCATACAGCGAAACGAGCGCACGGCCCATACCATAGGTGCCCGCGGCGGCGGTCAGCGCCTTGACGACAAACCCGATATGCGGCGTCTGCTTTACCAGGGCGCGGGTGACGGCGCGGAGCACCAAGCCGCCGGCAAGCACGCCCGCGACCTCGTAGCCGCGCTCGGGCTTAATACCGCGTCCAAAGATGGCCGCGAGCTCAAAGAGCATGCCCACCTGCGCCAGCGCCATAACGGGATAATCGGCCCCCGGCAAAAACACCAGCGCACCCGTCGCCATATTGGTAAGCGCGCACGAGGTGATGATGCGGTTGGCGGCGGCGATACGCATAAAGGCAAAGTTCGCCGCAAAGGCTGTCTCCTTGTCCGTGCGGTCGAGAATCCAGCGAGCGAGCGTCTCGAGCAGATACGTCTTATCGGTAGCCGCCACCGCGCCGAGCATGGGAGTGGACTCCTGGATAAAAGGCACCTCGACAGCGGACTCGGCCAGCACGCACACGGGGGCGCCGGCAATCACGAGTTCCTGCACGGCGCTCTCAAGGCGGTCAGACCCGCACGAAAGCACCAGCACCACATCGGTATCGGTCTTGGGGACGATACGGTCCTCACCCAGGCGCTCAACGCGCACAATGCCCGACGTCGTCTGCGGCACGAAGGCATCGCGCACCGTCTCGACCAAAAAACGCGAGGCAGACGAATCGAGGTAGACGGACACGCGAACCGGCGTGTCGGAATCCTTCTTGGTGGTCGCGCCCATCTTAAAGACGCGGGTCAGCTTGTCCACGGGAATCTTCATAGCAAACCCCTCCAGCGGTTACGCGGCGCCCGAACGATGCCGCCATATGGATTGTACGATACCCACCGTCAGCAACTGAATCATCATCGAGGACGAACCAAAACTAATAAATGGCAGCGGAATACCGGTAATCGGCATCATGCCAATGCACATGCCGATGTTCTCGAAGGTCTGGAACGCCCACATGCCGACGATGCCCACGCACGATAGGCGCAAGAACAGCGACTCGCACTTAAAGGCAACGCGGATCGTCGAGAAAATCAGCAGCACGTAGAGGCACAGGAGCAAAAAGGAGCCGCAGAAGCCGAACGTCTCGGACAGGAAGGCGAAGACGAAGTCGGTGTGGAACTCGGGCAGAAAGCCACCGGCAGACTGCGTCGCATGGCCCAGCCCTTTACCGAAAAAGCCACCCGAGCCGACGGCAATGAGCGACTGCTGCAGGTTGTAGGCATCATCCGAATCGGCATTATCGGGGTCGATAAAGACGGTCAGTCGGTTCATCTGGTACTGCTTGATCAAAACGTCATGGCCCAAAAGAGAATCGAGCACCGAATCGAGCGCCAGGATGAGCGCCACCAGGCCCACAAGCAGCGCCAAGGTCGACAGCACCCATTCGCGACGCGCACCGCTCATGCAGATCACAACGGCACCCGACACCAACACGACCAGGCCCGAACCCAGGTCGCCCATGGCGACGACGGCCAAAAACGGAACGGAGAGCATGCCACAGAGCTTAATGTAGTCGCGGGCGGTATCGATGCGGCCGTTGTACTGCGAACCAAGCGTGGCGATAAAGAAGATCGTGATGAGCTTGGCAAGCTCGACCGGTTGGAAGGTAAGGCCGATACCGGGAATCTTGATCCAGCCCGTCATGCCCAGACCGCCCGTATAGGACAGACCCGGAATCTTAGGCGAGAAAATCACAATGAGATCGATGACGAGCAGCGCCGTCGAGAAGTTAGAGATGCCGCGCAGATCGGTACGCCAGACGAGCACCGCAAGCACCGTACCGATGCCGATGCCCAACAGGTGGCGCGAGAATGAGGCGTCGGCCTTAAACTGCGAGGCCGACCAAATGATGATGGCACCATAGGCTACGAGCGCCAAGGCTGCCAGCAGCACGCCGATGTGCACCTTCTGGCGAAACGTACCGCGCGAGGCCGAAAGCTGCTTGTTGACACGGTCCAGGCTGCTGCGAGAACCGGTTTTAGTTGAGCGGAACAGGTCCGCCGGCGAAAAATCCATCGCAACCTCCTATCGAACCGAGGAATCGCCCGTGGCAGAAGATGTGTCGGGCTCATCATAGATGGCACCGAGGACATCGCGCACGACATGCAGCGCGGTATCGGAGCCACCACCGCCCTGTTCCAAGACAGTGACAATCACGTACTTGGGCTCATCGGCCGGCGCGTAGGCGCAAAACCACGCGTAATCGTCCTCGCCGCTCTTCTCGCCCGTGCCGGACTTGCCGTAGACCGTGGGGGTCAAGGAGTTAAAGTGCGCGGCAGTCGAAGTCGACGCCGAGTAAATCACATCGTGCATGCCGTTACGGACCAGCGCCAGGTCGGCATCGCTATTGATATGGGCCTCCAGGCGCTTCTTTTTGCCCTTGCCGTTGTACTTGTAGGCATCGCCGTCGCCATCACGCGAGACAGCAGACAAGAACACATGCGGCACATACTGTTTGCCGCCGTTGGCAAGGCCCATGTAGGCACACGCCATCTGCAGCGGCGTCACCAAAATGTCGCCCTGGCCGATAGCGATGTTAGTCATATCGCCGGCATTCCACTTGCGGTCCTCGGCCGAGGCGTCGGTAAAGTAGGACTCTTTCCACTTGGCGTCAGGAATGCGACCGGTGCCCTCACTTGGCAGATCGATGCCGCAGGTCTTGCCCAGGCCCCAACGGCGAAAGACCTCTTGCAGACCCTCGGGATGCTGGTCGTTGTAGAAAAACGCCTTACCCATATCGTAAAACACGGGGTCGCACGAGTTGGCGATACCGGACTGCAGCGTCATAGTGCCGTGACCGGAATGCAGCCAGCAGTACTTACCCCATGACTTGCCCAGGCCCGTCCAATAGCCCGTGCAGTTCGTGGTCTGGCCTGAGGTATAGGTTCCAAACTCAAGACCGGCCAGAGCCGAGAGCGGCTTGATGGTCGAAGCCGACATATACTGGCCGCTAATGGCGCGGTTGAGCAGCGGATGCGAACCCTTGTCGTCGTTGAGCTCGGTCCACACGTCGTTGGAAACGCCGCCGATGAACACTGACGGATCAAACTTGGGCTCGCTCGCCATACCCAGAATCTCACCATTGTTGGGATCGAGGCACACCACGGCGCCGTTGCCGGCATCGCTATGACCCGTGGTCTTGGCAAGCTCAATGGCATTCGCCAGAGCCGTCTCGCAGGCCTGTTGAATCTTAAGATCCAGCGTAAGCTTAATGTCAGAACCGGCCTTGGCGGGAACGGCGCCGGCTTGACCGGTCACATTACCCGAGGCGTCAACTTTCACGGTCTGCTCACCACGAATGCCCTGCAGCAGATTTTCGTAGTAAATCTCTACGCCCGCCTGGCCCACAATATCGCCCGATTGATACGAGATCTGGCCAGCCGCGCTATCGCTGCCGTCCGACGACTTCTTGTTCTGCGCCTCGAGCTGCTCGGAGGTAATGGTGCCGGTATAGCCCAAGATATGGCAGGCAGTCTCGCCATACGGGTATTGGCGCTCGGTGCGCTCGGCGATCTTCACGCCGGGAAACTCACCGGCGTGCTCCTGAATGTAGGCGACAGTAGAGCGGCGCACGTCAGTCGCGATCGTATGCAGGCTCTGCGCGCCTTCGGAATTGTCCTGGATGTTGCGCAGCACCGCGATATACGGCATGCCGAGCACGTTGGCAAGATGACGCACCAGTACCTTGTCGTCGGCAAGGTCGCGATAGGCGACGACGGCGAGCGAGGGGCGGTTTTGCACCAGCGCGACGCCGTTGCGGTCCAAGATGCGGCCACGAACGGCAGGCGTGGTAACGGTACGGGTCTGATTGCTCTTGGCCTGCTTGTCGTAGTAGTCCGACGAGACCATCTGCATGCCCCACAGCTTAACGGCAAGCGCGGCAAACATCGCACCCACGCCCGCGGTGAGGATGGAAAAGCGGCCCTTGAAGGCCGTAGCGGCCGTATTGCCCTCGCCCTCGGTGGCGCGCGGGGCCGTTCCGTGCTGCGTGTCGTAGGTAAAGCGGGAGTCGCCGCGGCGCATGATGACCAGCGCGACCACAATGGCCACGACCAGCACGATACCGGCGACAACAACCGTCAACTGGGAAGACATCTACAGGCCTCCCCTATTTGAGCTTATGGGTCTTGGGCTTAAAGCGCATACCCGTCTGACGCCCACCGCGCGCGGAGAACCCATAGCCAGACTGCGGCGCGACGCCGGACATCAAAAACGGAACGGCGACCAGGCCGGTCAGAATCGAAGACGGCAGGGCATGTCCAAAGATCGCCACGACAAAACTCGATTCCAGTCCCATAAACAGCAAGATAATGCTGTAGATCACGTTAATGGCAAGCGCAAAGGCGCCCACCGTGATGCCGCGAGCGCTCGGGGTGCCGCCCGTCTGACCGGCGGCACTGTGTGTCAGGGCAAAGCTGCCCACTGTCAGCAACAGCGACATCACGCCCACCGGCACGGCTGCCGACAGGTCGTAGAACAGGCCGCTGCAAAAACCGCAGATGACGGCCCGCGTGGGATCGCCCGAAAACACGCTCAGGCACACCAGGATAATCATAAAGTTGACGCGACCGCCCGCGATGGAGATCTGCGGCGCCAAGCCCGCCTGCAGCAGGACGCAGACAATGGCGGCAATCGCAAAAGTGCGGGAGCCAGTCCCCTGTTCGTGTAGATCCATGGACATGCCTCCCTATTCGCTCGAGCCCGAGTCAGTCGTGTCGGACGCATCGGAGCTTTCATCCGAGCTTTCGTCTTTGGACTTGGTGGCCGCATCGCGCGAGGTGCCCTGCGGCGTACTGTTGGCGCTGCTCACATCCTCGTCCGAAGCCGACTGCTCATCGGTCAGCGACGTAATGACCAGCACTTCCTCGTTGTTTTCGGCCGTTGTCTGGGCGCGCACGACGATGGTGTAGTACACATCGTTGGCAGACTTCTCCACCGACGAGACCGTACCGAGCGGCAGGCCCTTGGGGAATACGCCGCCGATGCCCGAGGTCACGATGATGTCGCCCACCTTCACGTCGGAATCGACACTCACGTGCTCCAGGCGCAGGGTACCGTCGGGCTGCCCCTGCAGCATACCCTGAGCGCGCGTATCCTGCACCATGGCGGACACGCCCGAGTTCTCATCACTAATCAGACGGACGGTGGAGGTCTTGGCCGAAACCTCGATAATCTGACCGATGACACCGGCAGAACTCGTCACGGGCATGTTGATGGTAAGACCGTCGGCAGAGCCCTTGTCGATGGTGACCGTCGAGGTCCAGGCATCACCCGAAGCGCCGACAATGCGAGCCGCGGTGGACTTGAGGTTGTAGGTCGACTGAAGACCGACCAGGCTCTCGAGTCGCTCGGCGGTCTTTTGAGCCTCGGAGAGCTCAGCAACCTTTGACGTCAGGACCTCGTTTTGCTTCTTAAGCTCGTCGAGGGTGTCTTGCGAAGCCGTAAGGTTTGAGAACACGTTTCCGATTGCGTTAAAGGGCGCAGCCACAGCCGAGCCCACAAAACGCACCGGCGAGGTAATCGTCGTCACGCCAGAGCGCACGGCATGAATCGGTCCCGCCTCGCCCTCGCGAATGTAAAACGTGAGCAGCAGCACCGAAATTACGCTGAAAACAATCAACGGGCGCATACCCGTTGATTGTCGCTTGGTATTCAGATTTGAAGAGAAACCCGAAGATCGTGCCAAATGGAATCCACCTTTTGGAAATTAAGCATTGGTCTGGACGAAGCCACCGTCAAACGCGTTGGCCTCGAGCACGCGGGCGCAGCCGTTGACGACGTTGTCGAGCGCCGTAGGGCTAACGTTGACCGAAACGCCGGTCTCGTCGCGCAAACGCACGTCGAGACCGCGCAGCAGCGCACCGCCACCAGTCAACAGGATGCCGTAGTACATAAGATCCGAGGCAAGATCGGGCGGCGTGGCGTCGAGGGCGTCCTTGACGGCCTTGGCCATCTCGTCGAGCGGCTTGTTGAGCGCGCGACGAATCTCCTCACTCTCGATGCGCACGGTCTTGGGCAGGCCCGTGATCACGTCGCGGCCGTTGACCTCGACGTCGAGCTCGTCCTTGAGCGGCACGGCAGAACCGACCTTGATCTTGATGTCCTCGGCCGTGCGCTCGCCGATAGCCAGGTTATAGGCATCGCGAACGTGGGTAAGGATAGCCTGGTCAAACTCGTCACCGGCAATGCGGATGGACTGCGACACGACGATACCGCCCATGGCGATAACGGCGACCTCGGTGGTACCGCCACCGATATCGATGACCATGGAGCCAGTGGGCTCCTCGACAGGCAAGTCGGCGCCGATGGCAGCGGCCATGGGCTCCTCAATCAGGTATGCCTGGCGGGCACCGGCCTGGATCGTAGCCTCAAAAACAGCGCGCTTCTCGACCGACGTGACACCGGAGGGGACGCAGACGACAACGCGCGGACGCGGGGTCCACGGATAGCGCTTCTCGGACGCCTTGTCGATAAAATAGCGAAGCATGGCCTCGGTAACGTCGAAGTCGGCGATAACGCCGTCCTTAAGGGGACGCACAGCCACAATGTTACCGGGCGTACGGCCGAGCATGCGCTTTGCCTCGATACCGACAGCAAGGATCCGCTCATCGTTCTTGTCGATGGCGACAACGGAGGGCTCGCGAATGACGATGCCCTTGCCGCGCACGGAGACAAGCGTGTTGGCGGTGCCGAGGTCGATGGCAAGATCGCCCGCATAGCTACCGAAAAACATATCCATCAAAGAAAACAACGCAACTCCTGATGTGTTGGATGATTGCTGGAAAACTACTAGCCCATCATACTAGCGCAAGCCCGGCACCTCACTTGCGGTGAAGCACCGGGCAGCGCCAAATCTCATAAGGTCACTACTGGTTGTCAGCAGCCGAGAGATCGATGTCGAGCGAGGAGACGGCCCAACCGATATGGTTGTCAGAGCGCACGAACTTGACGGTGTACTCCTGCTCGCCGCCCTTGGACAGCGACGCCTTGACCTTGGCGGTGGTCTCGGTCATAGACTGATCCATGCCCTCAATGGAGACGGTGGCGCCCTGCGGAATCGAGGAAATGATCATCGACTTGGCGTCCTCGGGCAGGCTGGAGGCCAGGCAGGACTCGGCCTTGGCGGTATCGCCGTCACCGGCAGCCTGGAACAGGTCGGTGACAACAGACTCCTGCGAGGGAAAGCCCAGGCCGCGCGTGTAGGCAAAGCCAAGACCGCCTGCGGCAATGACGATCAGCAGAAGCAGCACCAAGAAAACCTTGAGGCCCGTGTGGCGATGGCGACGACGGACCTTGGCCTCCTTGCGGTCCTGCTGAACCATCTCGGACTCGGACAGGGTGAAGAAGCCGGTGTCCGAGGGGTCGGGCATAAATTGACCGGTAGCACCCGTGGGGTCGAGCGGGTCGACGGCGGGAGCATCCATCGCGGGAGCCGGCGCCGTGGCCATGGCCGTCTGGGCCGAAAGAGCAGCGAGGGAATCGTGCACGCGGGCAAGCTCGTCGGCCTGCTCGGGCGTGAGCTGGTAGATGCCATCGGCGGTGGCGGCGTTAAAGGCATCGAGCGCGTCAGAGGGGCGACCGGCGGCAGAGAGCGCCTCGCCCATACCGGCGTTAAGCGCACGCGTGTCATCGCGCGGACCGGCAAAGTCAATGGCCGTGCGGTAGGTCTCTACGGCGTCTGCCGGACGGCCGAGCTTAATGAAGCAGCGGCCAAGATCGCCGAGGGCGGCGGCGGGAGCCGGGTTGGCGCCATCGATGGCAGCCTGACGGAAGGCGGTGCCGGCATTGGCATAATCGCCCGACTGGAACAGGGCGTTGCCCAGACCCAGATAGGCCTTAAACGGCGTGGCATAGGATGCATCCTGCGTTGCAGCGGAGAAAGCCTGGGCTGCGGTCACATAGTCACCCACGGCAGCAAGCGCCTTGCCGCGGTTGGTAAGCAGCGCGCCGCGCTTGCCATAGGTACCGTCGTTGAGGGCGGCGGCGTAGACCTCGGCGGCCTCGGCATACATGCCCAGGTGCATCAAGGCGTTGCCGCGCAGATGGTCGGCCTCGCCCATAATCTCACCGGGGGTCTTTGCCGCACCGAGCATCTGGGCGGCAGCGGAATAATCACCCGCGCGATAAGCGGCGCGGCCCTGTTGGATCAGCTGGCTATTCAAGGAAGTCCCCTTTACTCGTGAACGATCTCGACATGGACGATCTCGTCACCGGCACGCAGCTGCGAGATGACGTCGAGGCCCTCGACCGTGGTGCCAAAGACGGTATAGCCGGAGTCGAGGTTGTGCTGGGCACCCAGGCAGAAGTAGAACTGCGAACCTGCGGAATCGGGATCCATGGAACGTGCCATGGCAAGCGCGCCGTCGACGTGGCTGTTACGCGGGTTGGTAGCGAACTCGCCCTTGATGCAGTAGCCGGGGCCACCGGTACCGGGCATGCCGTCGGGACCCTCAAGGCCGGCAGCGACATCGGCGCCGGACATATCGCGGGTATTGGGGTCACCGCCCTGGATCACAAAACCGGGCACATAGCGATGGAACTTAAGGCCGTCGTAAAAACCCATCGTGGAAAGCTCGCAGAAGTTCGCCACGTGGATGGGGGCGCCCTCGCCGTCAAACTTGACCTTGATGGTGCCCTTCGACGTCTCGATCACCGCGCACTCATCGCCGGCAAGCTGATACTCGGGCGTGTAGAGCTCTTTCTTAAAACCAAGCATGTGGTTCCTTCCTCGTGCGTTTAAAGCATATTTGGTCAAATTGTAGCAATAAGCACGGGCTTCCATCAATTGCGCACGCAGGTTATGCCGCCGGAGGGCAACAAATTACGAACGTTGCTGCGGTCTCCATGCGCTCACGTTGGCGTCGTACTGGTTAAGCGCGCTGTTGCCGCCTTGTGCGATGGGCGCCAGGATCTCGCTCTGACGGGCGCTCAGCGACTCGCCGTCGGGAATGGACAGCGAGATATCCCAGCTCTGGCAGATCACGTCGACACGCTCGTACATCCACTGGGCAAGCTGCTTTAGATGATCGATGTCCTCCGCATAGACGGTGTCGTCCTGAACCTTGAGGTTATTGAGCTCATCCTGGGTCTTTTTAATCTGATCGCGCAGGGCATAAGCGCTCTGCGACAGCTCCTGGCGGGTGGAGAGCGGCGTACGCAGATAGCCGTTATTAAACGAATCGATGACCTCGCCGATCTGATCATCGTCGCTGTACGACACGATGGTCTGGTACAGGCCATCGAGCCTGGCGTAGAGTTGGTCGTCGGTTAAGACGGTCTCCTCCTGAACGACCTCGGACGCATCCTCTTGCTTGGACTCTTTCTCGGTGGCCTCGCCCTTTTGGCGCGACGGGAAGGTGGTCTTGGCGGCCTGGCCAAACTGGTCGTAGAAGCCGGGCATGACGCCCATAGGATCGGCAGTCACAAACCAATACGCACCACCGCACACGGCGGCGAGCACCGCGATGACGACAAGCGGTTTGGGGATATGGCGCTTGTGCTTGTGATAGGCATCCTCGTCGGGATGGACCTTGCGCTTGGCCTTTTGCTTTTTGGGCTGGACATCATCGCGCAGGGACACCGGTGTGGGGATATCGACCTTGGGGATGCCAAAGTCCTTATCGAAGGCAGGCAGCACGCAGGTCTCGTTGGGATCGGCGGCATCCGAGAGCACCGCGGCGGCAGAGGCCGGCGCATGGGGCACCTCGGTATCGATCTGCTCCTGCGTCAAGCGCGGAAAGCCGGCCGTGCGGCCTGCTGCCAGATCGGATGCAGCCGCGTCTTTGGAAAGGATGCCCGGGGCGGGGCGCCCGCACTTGGGACAGGTGCGATCATGCGGGGACAGGCGTGCGCCACAACCATCGCAGAATACGAACTCGGTATGCTCGGGACCGTCGCCCGGACCAACGTATGCGTTGCAATAGGGGCAGAACGAGGCGCCGTCCTCTATGGTCTTAAGGCAATGCGGGCAGATCACGGCTTCCTCTTTTCGGAGCAATTCATACAGTCGAGGTTAGAGCATAACATCGCCACGCCCCCACAGGAGCAAGGCACCAATTCAACATCGCCAGGGTAGTCTTTGTGGAGGGATGATTTTTTAATCCCCGTCCCAGAAAAATCATCCCCCGGGCGGCTGAAGCTAGGCTTTATTTGCGGGCTTTTTCTTCTTGCTCGGCATCGAGACCTTAATGCCCTGGGCGGACTTGGTCACACGCGAGCGAGTGACGCCCGTGCCCTTCTTTTTCTTGGGCTGGGCCTTTTCCACACCCTCGAGCGCGCGAACCTCGGCCTCGCGAGCGGTGCGCTCCTCACGGCGCTGCGCCATATCGGCGGCGACGCGCTTGGCAAAACGCTGGGCAGTTGAGCCCGTCGAGCTCACCTTGCCGCCACCGCGACCCAGACGGACGCGAACGCCACGGCCAAAGCCGGTGGCAGCATGGCGACGACGCGGCTTAAGCGAATCCATCATCGTGGCGAGCTTAAAGAACACCGTGCAGGTAAAGACGACGATCGCCAGCAAGATAACGGCCTCGCCCATCGACAGGTTGGCGATGGACAGCAGCTGCGGGAGTCCGATAACACCCGCCAGGATGCCGACGACGACAAACACAAAAAGCACCACACGCAAGGGCGTAAGCGGCTGCGAGATACGCCAGATCAGACTCACGCTCGCCGCACACGACGTAAGCAGGCACATGGTCGAAAGCGTGAGCTGGTTAAAGCCAAACACGCGCGCTACAAAGATATCGAGCGCCGCAGCCATAATAACCGCCAGTGACGCCGGCAACGCACGCTTGAGCACGTTGGTCAAGAATGACCCCTTCACGCGAGCATTGTTGGGCTCCAGGCCCAACACAAAGCCCGGCGCGCCGATGCAGAAGAAGTTGATGAGCGTCATCTGAATCGGCTCGAAAGGGTACGGCGGCAGCGCGATGCACAGCGCCGCCAGGCCCATCGAGAACAGCGTCTTAGTCAGGAACAGCGAAGCCGAACGCTGCAGGTTGTTGATGGAGCGACGGCCCTCGGCCACCACGGCGGGCATCGAGGCAAAGTCGTTGTCGACGAGCACGATCTCGGCCACGTTACGCGCGGCATCGGAGCCGGCCGCCATGGCCACGGAGCAGTCGGCCTCCTTGAGCGCCAGCACGTCGTTGACGCCGTCGCCTGTCATGGCCACGGTGTGCTCGCGGCGCTTGAGCGCCTGCACGAGCTCGCGCTTCTGCTGCGGGGTCACACGACCAAAGACATGGTAGCGGTCCACTGCGGCATCGAGCTTGGCCGGCGTATCGAGCGTCGTGGCGTCCACATAAGCGTCCGCCCCCGGCACGCCCACCACGCGCGCGATCGACGACACCGTACGCGGGTCGTCGCCACTGATCACGTTGAGAGTCACGCCCTGCTCGTTAAAGTAGCCGATGGTCTCGGCCGCCGAGGTACGGATCTCGTCGCGTATGGTCACAAAGCCCACGGGCTCGGCCTCGCCCACCATATCGCCATCGGGCGTAAAGCCGTCAACGCGCGCCACCACGAGCACGCGGCAGGTATCGGCAAGCTCGGCGACACGGTTCTCGACCTGGGCAAACGCACGATCAGAGAGCACAAACTGCGCCGCACCCATCACATATGAGCCCTGTGCAAACGACGCGCCGCTCCACTTTTTGGAAGACGAGAACGGAATGACCGACAGCGGCTCGGACACCTCGACCGGACGGTCGGCGTAATAGTTGAGCAGCGCCTGACAGGTCTCGTTGGCATCGGCCGAGGTCGCACGTGCGACGTTAGCCAGCGCAAAATCGAGCACCGTGGTATCGACGGGAACGGCGGCGTCGCCCTCCCCCGCACCCATACCCTCGACCGGCAGCGGATAGGTACCCTCGACCTCCATGCGGCCCGACGTGATGGTGCCCGTCTTGTCCAGGCACAGCACGTCGACGCGCGCGAGCGTCTCGATGCAGTAGAGCTGCTGCGCGAGTACCTTGCGGCGGGCCAGGCGCACCGTGGCGATGGCGAGCACCGACGAGGTCAGCAGCACCAGGCCTTGCGGGATCATGCCCAGCAGGGCGCCCACCGTGGACAGCAGCGCCGACGAAGGCACATGACCAGCCAACAGCTCGGAGAAGCACCACGAAAGCGCGCTATTGCCTGGGGTTCCCGCGGCATCCCACAGCTCGCTCACGCTCGAGGCAAACAACGCCAAACCGAGCGGGATCATGATGATGCTCGCAAAGCGCACGATGGCGTTAAGCGCGTTCATGATCTCGGAATTGACCTTTTTGACGTACTTGGCCTCGTTATTAATTTTGGCCACGTAGTTGTCGGCGCCGACATGGATCACGCGGGCGCGCAGCAGACCCGAGTCGATAAAGCTGCCGCTCATGAGCTCGGAACCGGGCTGTTTCTTAATAAGATCGCTCTCGCCCGTCAGCAGGCTCTCGTTCACGAGCGCCTCGCCCGAAACCACCACTGCGTCAGCGGGGATCTGGTCGCCGCGCCCCAGGCGGATGATGTCGTCGAGCACGATCTGGTCCAGGTCGAGCTCCACCTCGGAGCCGTCGCGCACCGCGATGGCCTTCTTGGAGGTCAGCAGCGTGAGCTTATCGACCATCTTCTTGGAACGCATGGACTGAATGACGCCAATAGCGGTATTGAGGAACACCACGAACAGGAACGTCAGATTCTTAAACGAACCGGTCAAAATGACCAGGAACGCCAAGATCACGTTGATCAAATTGAACAGCGTGCAGAGGTTCTCGATGATGAGCTCTTTGACCGACTTGGTCTTGAGCTCCATGTTGCGGTTGATCTTACCGGCGGCGATGCGCTCCTCGACCTCGGCGGTCGAGAGTCCGCGCTCGATATCCGTTGCTGCCATACCACGTCCCATCACGTCGCGTCGGTATAAGAAAAACCGCCCGGACCATGCGAGGTTCGGACGGTCTCACGTTCGATGGTGCCCCATGTTGGATTCGAACCAACGGCCTTCTGCTCCGGAGGCAGACGCTCTAATCCCCTGAGCTAATAGGGCCAACGTTTGGCATTATACCCAAGTACACCACGGGCTATCAAAATAAAAGAAAAAGCTTTGCAATTCCGAGGAAGACGCGGCTCAACGGCCCACTTTAGAAGGCAAAAGCGAGTCAGATAGTATAAACTCTCATGCACCATATGTACACGGCTCGCGATGCGGGCCGTTTTTGCAAGGGTTATCCATCGAGGTGAGAGGCACACCATGATTGCAATTTTAAAAGAGAGCGCCAGCGACGAGGCCGTCAGCCATATCGTCAGCTGGATTGAGAAAAAGGGCCTGAAAACCGATGTCTCGCGCGGCGAGAATGAGACGATCATCGGCTTGGTGGGCGATACGACCAAGATCGACCCATTCCTGCTCGAGTCCATGGATGTCGTCGAGCGCGTGCAGCGCGTCTCCGAGCCGTTCAAGCGCGCCAACCGCAAGTTCCACCCCGAGGACTCCGTCATCGACTGCGGCCACGGCGTCAAGATCGGCGGCGATCAGTTCCAGGTCATCGCCGGCCCGTGCTCCGTCGAGGGCGAGAACCTCATCCGCATCGCCCGCCGCGTGAAGGCCGCCGGTGCCACGATGCTGCGCGGCGGTGCCTACAAGCCCCGCACTTCCCCGTACGCCTACCAGGGCATGGGCCCCGCCGGTCTGGACCTGCTGTGCGAGGCGTCTGCCGAGCTCGACATGCCGATCGTCACCGAGATCATGGACCCGCGCGACGTGCAGGTCTTCCTGGACAAGAAGATCGACGTCATGCAGATCGGCGCCCGCAACGCCCAGAACTTCCCTCTGCTCAAAGAGGTCGGCAAGACCAAGACTCCGATCTTGCTTAAGCGCGGCATGTCCGGCACGATCGATGAGCTGCTCATGGCCGCCGAGTACATCATGAGCGAGGGCAACGACAACGTCATCCTGTGCGAGCGCGGCATCCGCACCTTCGAGACCCGCACCCGCAACACCTTCGACCTCAATGCCGTGCCGGTGCTGCACCACCTGTCGCACCTGCCCGTCGTCGCCGACCCCAGCCACGCCACCGGCTACACCCGCTACGTTGAGCCCATGGCGCTCGCCGCGACCGCCTGCGGTGCCAACGGCCTAGAGATCGAGGTCCACGACGAGCCCAGCCGCGCATGGTCCGACGGCGCTCAGGCCCTCACCCCCGATCAGTTCGACGACACCATGCGCCGTATCCGCGCCATCCGCGAGGTCGTCTGCCAAGAGACCATGGAGTAGCCCATGGGTACGGTGAGAAACGCACGCGTTAACCAGGGCGGCCCCAAATGCGCCGGCATTGTAGGCCTGGGCCTCATCGGCGGCAGCTTTGCCCGCGGCTATGCACAGGCGGGCGTCCGTGTGCTGGCCTGGGACCCCGACGATGACGTCATGACGGCCGCCAGCATGGGCACCGTCGCCGGCGAGCTCAACGACGAGACGCTCGGCGAGTGCGACATCATCGTGCTGGCCTGTTACCCCGAGGCCTGCATCGAATGGCTCGAGGCGCACGCCCAGGCACTCGCTGACGCCACCGATACCGAGGCCATCATGGGGCCCGTGGTGATTGACACCGTGGGCGTGAAGGGCATCGTGTGCGAGCGTGCCTTCGAACTCGCCCGCGAGTACGGGTTTTACTTTGTGGGCGCGCACCCCATGGCGGGCACCCAGTACTCGGGCTACG
>OIWQ01001184.1_pt1 | contig 32139 bp, 25 predicted proteins | sample 1587571 | NCBI WGS metagenome assembly OIWQ01 (sample SAMEA3888910, study PRJEB22519) | human gut metagenome | biome: human gut; feature: human-associated habitat; material: faeces | place: Denmark | collected 2010 | reverse complement strand
CCATGAACGTTTTTTCAAAAGGTTTGTGTATATTCACGACTGATTTGAGAGCCGACAGGCACTCGGATTGGTATTGCATAAGGAGTGTTTCTTTAGTCATAATTAGATGTGTACGAGACTTCTAATTTACTAAAAACTAACGAATTATGCAATACTTTTATCCTTTATTATCAGCTGGTTAGCACACTTTTTTCAGCACATTTCTTCATGCTTAACCATTCGTTTTGACAACATTTCAATGACCTCTTTAGTGTTTTCGAACCAGCTTTTACTGGTTCTATTGTTTAACTTTTAATTTCTCGGTAAAAATTTACCGAAGTATTGGAAAGGAATTTGTACTTTTGCATCCGAAAATTTAGAAGCACCAACAATGAATTATTTTACAACTTATAAAGAACATTATCGGGAACTTATCAGATTAGGAGTTCCTATTGTCATCGGACAAATCGGGATTGTCGTTGTCGGCTTAGCTGATAACATGATGGTGGGTCAATTCGATACGCTCCATCTTGCAGCCGCTTCTTTTGTCAATAGCGCATTCAATATCCCTATCCTTTTCGGACTGGGTTTTTCTTACGGACTGACCCCATTGGTCGGACAGTTTTTCGGTCGACACGACCGTTTCAGAGTCGGACAGTTACTACGCAATAGTCTATTGGTAAATCTATTAATAGGAATACTCCTTACTCTCATCATGACCTTTGTCTGGTTTAATGTTGACAAGATGGGACAACCGGAAGAACTTCTTCCCCTCATCCGTCCCTATTTTTTGTTACAATTGGCATCCCTGCCGTTTGTCATGCTTTTTAACTCGTTCAAACAATTTGCAGACGGAATCACAGATACCCGAACCCCTATGTACATTATGATTTCAGCCAACGTTTTGAATATCATCGGCAACTATATTCTGATATACGGCAAATTAGGATTTCCAGCGCTGGGCGTTGTCGGTGCCGGAATCTCCACGCTTATATCCCGTATTGTCATGTTTGCTGCTTTTGCCATACTTCTCATGTCTGTAGTGTTGGCAAATACGCTTACTGCCAGTGTAGCCACTGGGATAACGAACAATGCCTTGAGCATCATCCATCTGTTTGATTTCTTCTGGTTCATCATAATGATTCTTCGTTTTAGTGACTCTTTGTTAAGGTTGTTGGCAAAGGGCTGCAGACGATTGCCAACCGCCTTTATTACAAGAAATTGTTGATATTGTGTTGCATCAATGCCTTTGTTTAATACTGCCTCATCCACCTCAAATTCGTGTATGGCTTTAAGATTCTTGCCTATCAGCCACACGAAGGGATTGAACCATTGTATAATTGTGGCTACTTGAAGAACGACGAGGTCGATGTAGTGGTGCAAGCGTATGTGCTCCTGCTCGTGTGTGAGTATGAAACCGCGGTTGTTGGCATAGTCGTCGCGGCTCATCACTATGTAGTGGAAGAAGCAGAACGGACTTATTGCATAATCGGTAAGAACTATGGTGTTGCCGCTGTTGTCGGCGATGTGCTCGCATTTGCGCAAACGCTGTATCAGAGAGGCAGTTTGAACTACTATCATCGTGAATATTGCCACGACCCCTATTGTATATATACCGATTATGATGTCGGCCAAATTCCATGTAGGCTGTTTGCTTCCATTGCCGTCTATCATTATTTCTGGTAGCTGTACAGCCTGGCGAACCATGGCTACAGTAGGATTTGTGCCACTGGTGATGTGTATCAATGGAACAGCGAACGACAGGATTAGACATCCAAGTATTATTATTCTATTGAGCCGGTGAAATGTCTCCTTCTCAAGCAATGGCATGATGCAAACGTATAGCATAGCCAATACCAATGCCGTTTTTATAATATAATGTAGTATCATAGGGTTTTACTGTTTTGAATTGTCTCTTTTCTGCGTTCCTTTGTCTATCAAGCTTAGTATCTCCTCCAGTTCCTCGTCAGATATATTCTCTTCCTTCACAAAGAACGAGATGAGCGAGTGTAGGCTTCCACCAAAGAACGATTTTTTTACCTCCTTCATTGCATGACGTGTGTATTCGGCTCTTGTTATGAGTGGAGTAAACACGTATGTCTTGCCTCCGCCGTCACGCTTGTAGGATGTAACGTACTGCTTGTGCGTAAGAATCTTCATAAACGTGGCGATAGTGGAGTAGGCTGGACGTGGCTCGGGATAAGCGTCTATTATCTCGTGTGTAGTCATACCGCAACCTTTATCCCACAGAATGTTCATTATCTGCATCTCGGCACGTGTTAATGTATTAAATTCTTTCATCCTTAGAGTAGTTTATTATTGGGGTGATTGGTTTATCTAATAATTTAGATTTTCTATTGGCAAAGGTACGTCAAATGTGTATTCGTTGTTTACGGATATAAACAAAAGCTATTAATGGAATGGTGTTTTTAACGTATTTTGTTAGATATATGATTGTAGTTATTAGATATTAACCGGCAATTAATAAAAAAATGTCCCAACCCTTCATCACGAAGAGCTGAGACCCAGATAGCTAATTAATGAGAAAAAACTACGTTGTAAAGATACTACTTTACTTTAGACTAAAAAAATCCATTGCGTATCTTTTATGTTTAAATTACTTAAATGCGTAATTGTTTACCAATCCTTAAGACATTTCAACCAAGTTGAGGCGCGTTTAGGCTTAATGTGTGGCTTTCCACCAAGCTGTTTGCTTCTTAGTCTCAATGGCTTTGGCATTAATAGAAGGGTCGGAGACTGTGAGGCCTGAGTATTCTTTAAGCTTCAAGGATTTTTGTCCTGCGCCAGAGTATATCATGCCCGTTGTACCCTTATACAGTACAAGCTTCTTTAGCAAGTTGGCTGCCTCGGTGTATGTAGCGGCATCGTCGCCGCATAGCACACGCAGATAACTGCCTAAATCGAAGTAGACAGTAGGGGTGAAGTGCTCAACGTCAAGGTCTTGCACATCGTCTATCTTGTCGAGGTCGAAGGTGTGTGTTATGTTGATGGCCTTCATAAAGTTTGCCATTTCTTCCGTATATCCAAGGTTGGTAACGGCTATTGTGCCGTATGGCATAGAGAAGGTCTTGTAGAAAGAGGTAAAGTCGCTGCACACCGCCTCGTAGTCGGGATTGTCGGCAAGCAGATACTTCAGTATTTTATGGTAAGGCATACCATATCCCATCATCTCGCTTGTAGAGGCTATGAGATAGTTGGCAGCTTCCCTCAGTTGGTAAGCCACCTCTATGCCCGACATATAGCAGTCGTCGAACAGTATGAAGTTCATCTTCATTCCCGCGTTCTTTATGCCCTCGTTAAAGTCGGATATATCTATAGGTATGGCTGATCCGCCAAAGTAGCGCGTCTGTCTGGTTTGCTCTTTTGGCATCCATCCCTCTCCGTGGCAACCTATAATCATCGAGTAGTTGTCGGCAGGCGCCAACTGCTTAACGCTTGTAAGTAGGGAGGCTATGCCGTCGGGTGTGGTATAGTCGTAGCTGGTGTATGTGTTAAGTGTGTCGCGTCGGCACTTGCCTTTGCTGTAGCCAATCTTCACGAGGTGGCTTGTCTTGATGCTCTCCGAAATAAACACAAGTATTTGCGAGTTGCCGAGACCTTTCTCTTTAACAATGGCTTGCTCCATACCGTCAAGGTTTTTATTCAAGAAATAGTATATACTGTTGTATCCAGTATACGGCATAAATACAAACACGGTGTTCTTGGTCTTGGTAGGCACAAATGGTTCTACCGGATTAACAGGATCGTCGTTACCGCCACACGATGCAAGGACGATGATGGAGAAAAGGAGGAGGAAGAAATGTTTAAGCATAGAAAACAAAGTTGAAAGCCCCACCAGCAACCTCTCCCTATAGGGGAGGAGAGCGAGTGGGGCTTTTATTTATATATATTACTTACTTCTCAACGCAGCAAGCGATTCCTTCAGCGCGGCAATCTTCTCCTCAGAGTCGCTCTGCTTCTTGCGCTCCATTGCCACAACAGCCTCTGGGGCGTGGGCTACAAACTTCTCGTTGGATAGCTTCTTCTTAACGCCTGCGAGGAATCCCTCAAGGTGCTTGAGCTGAGCCTCCTGCTTGGCAATCTCAGCCTCAACGTCGATCATGTCGCCAAGAGGTACGGCAAACTCGTCGGTGCCTACCATGAAAGCAGAAGCGGTGGCGTCCTTCTCGGCCACAACATTGATGGCAGAGAGGTTAGCCATCTTGCTGATGACAGAAGCGTAAGCCTCGAAGTTGTTCTGACCTACAACCTGCAGCACGAGAGCATCCTTGTTGGGGATGTTCTTCTGGTTGCGCACGGTGCGCACACCACCAACAATCTGCTTAACGCTTTCGATAGCGTTTACCACAGCGTTGTCCTCGTCTGTCGGAGCGTCGAGCTTAAGCTCGGCACGCATAATCGACTCGCCTTCGTTGCGGTCGAAGATGTGCTGCCACAACTCCTCGGTGATGAACGGCATGAATGGGTGCAGCATCTTCAGCAGAGTCTCGAAGAACGAGAGAGTCTGGTTGTATGTAGTAGCGTCGATAGGCGAGCCGTATGCAGGCTTAACCATCTCGAGATACCAGCTTGAGAACTCGTCCCAGAACAGCTTGTATACAGCCATCAATGCCTCTGATATACGATACTTAGAGAAGAGGTCGTTCACCTCGGCATTGGTCTGCTTAAGCTTAGCCTCGAACCACTTGGCTGCAATGGCGTTGGCCTCAGGCTGCTCGCCCTCTGCCACCTGCCATCCCTTGACAAGGCGGAAGGCGTTCCATATCTTGTTGTTGAAGTTGCGTCCCTGCTCGCACAGGCTCTCATCGAAGAGGATGTCGTTGCCGGCAGGAGCCGAGAGCATCATACCCATGCGCACACCGTCGGCGCCATACTTCTCGATAAGGCCTATAGGGTCGGGCGAGTTGCCAAGACTCTTAGACATCTTGCGGCCCAACTTGTCGCGTACGATACCGGTGAAGTAGACGTTGCGGAAAGGCACGTCCTTCATATACTCCTCGCCAGCCATAATCATACGGGCTACCCAGAAGAATATGATGTCTGGACCAGTAACGAGGTCGCTTGTTGGGTAGTAGTACTTAATCTCGTCGTTGCCCGGGTCGTTGATGCCGTTGAACAGAGAGATAGGCCAGAGCCATGACGAGAACCATGTGTCGAGAGCGTCCTCGTCGTGCGAGAGCTGGTCGATGGTGATATTCTCGTAACCCTTTATCTTGCGGGCCTCCTCAAGAGCCTCCTCCTTTGTAAGCGCTACAACATACTTCTCCTCTTCGCCCTCGGCTGTTGGAAGGAAGTAGGCAGGGATGCGGTGGCCCCACCAAAGCTGGCGCGAGATACACCAGTCCTGGATGTTCTCAAGCCAGTTGCGGTATGTTGTTACGTATTTGGTTGGGTGGAACTTGATCTTGCCCTCGAGCACTGGAGGCAGAGCTATGTCGGCAAAGTGCTTCATAGAGAGGAACCACTGCTTGCAGAGACGTGGCTCTACGGCTGTGTCTTGGTTGCGCTCCGAGTAGCCCACCTTGTTGTCGTAGTCCTCAATCTTCTCCATAAGGCCGGCAGCCTTAAGGTCCTCAGCAATCTGCTTGCGCACATCCATACGGTCCATACCTACGTACATGCCGGCAGCCTCGGATATTGTGCCGTCTGGGTTGAAGATGTCGATGGTTTCAAGGTTGTGTGTCTTGCCAAGAGCGTAGTCGTTTACGTCGTGTGCAGGAGTAACCTTCAAGCAGCCTGTACCAAACTCGATGTCTACGTAGCGGTCCTCGATAACGGGGATAACGCGGTTTACGAGAGGCACGATAACCTTGTGGCCGCGCAGCCACTGGTTCTTCGGGTCCTTAGGGTTGACACACATGGCGGTGTCGCCCATGATGGTCTCAGGACGTGTTGTGGCAACAACGGCATAGTAGCGGCCGTCGGCATCCTGGTGCAGCACCTCGCCCTCGCAGCCTGTAGGCACAACAGGGTTGGTGTCGGCATCAGCCACATAATAGCGCAGGTTGAAGAGGTGGCTCTTCTCGTCGCGGTAGATAACCTCCTCGGTAGAAAGCACGGTCTGTGCCTTAGGGTCCCAGTTTACCATGCGCAAGCCACGGTATATCAAGCCCTTCTTGTATAAGTCGACAAACACCTTGAGTACGCTCTCCGAGCGCTCCTCGTCCATAGTGAATGCGGTGCGGTCCCAATCGCAGCTTGCGCCTAATCGACGGAGCTGCTTGAGGATGATGCCACCGTGCTCGTTGGTCCAGTTCCACGCATGCTCGAGGAACTGCTCGCGAGTAAGGTCGCGCTTTTTGATGCCCTGCTCGGCAAGGCGGTTCACTACCTTAGCCTCGGTAGCGATAGATGCGTGGTCGGTGCCCGGTACCCAACAAGCGTTCTTTCCCTCCATACGTGCGCGGCGCACGAGGATGTCCTGGATAGTGTTGTTGAGCATGTGGCCCATGTGCAGCACGCCTGTAACGTTTGGCGGCGGTATAACGATGGTGTAGGGGTCGCGTCCGTCTGGCTTGCTGCTGAAGAGCTTATTGTCAAGCCAGTACTGATACCATTTCGACTCCACTGCTTGTGGGTCGTACTTACTTGCTAATTCCATAAGTGTTTTTGTTCTATATATTTTCTTTGTTTTATTGCTGACGTTGATTTGAATTGGATATTCCTTGCAAAATTAGTAAAAAAGCGTGTAATACAGCTATTTATGCTCTACTATTTTCAATTCTATATAATGCCGAAATGTCTTAGCGCATTGGCTATGCCGTCCTCGTCGACACTTGTCGTGACGTAGGTGGCGCTTGCCTTAACCTTGTCGAGCGCATTACCCATAGCCACGCTTGTGCCGGCTGCCTTAAGCATGGATATGTCGTTGCCGCCATCGCCAAAAGCCATTGTCTCGCTTTTGTCGATGCCCAGTTGCTGCGCAATGGCGCGTATGCCGTTGGCTTTGTCGGCACTGCTGTTGTTGATATCGCAGAAGGCTGGGTGCCAGCGTGCTGTGGCGCAACTCTTGAGTTGGGGCTTTATGATGTCTTCCTCGGCTTCGGTTATGAAGGGTGTAATTTGTAGTACGCCCTGATTGATAACCTCGTCCATAGGCACATCAAACTTGTTATAGGTAACGTTGAGCAGATTGCGGAAGATGTCCTCAAACTGTTCGTTGCGGTTTACAAGTTGTATATCCTCTCTTCCTACAACCACGGCAGGCAGGCTGCGCTGCTTGCAGAAGTCGATAAGGGCCTCCACCTCGGCTTTGGGTATAAGGTCTTCGCGCACCACCTTGTCTTCGTAAGTGCACAGGGCACCGGTGGCAAGGATGTAGCCGTCCATAAGATGTTCTACCTCTGGTATGTTGTTGAGCAACTGTATAGGTCTGCCGGTGGCTATGAAGAGCTTTACGCCACGCTTCTTTGCTTCTTTAAGGGCGTCAACTGTAGATGTGGGAATGGTGTGTGTGTTGAAACTTACAAGTGTGCCGTCAACATCAAAGAATAGTGCTTTTATCATATAATATAGTACTTGCGTTATCGTATGCAAAATTACAACCATTTATTCAATAGGCAAAATTATAACAGGCAGAAATCGTGCGATTGTGTTAGGAGGGTTGAAATTAAATTAGTACTTTTGTAGGAAGTTAATTTAGGTCAACCTTTTTATTGGTTGTACCCATTGATTTTAATAACAAGCACATCGATATATATGGACATAAACCAACAGGCGCAACTTGCGTGGGACATCATAGAGAATACTAACACCAACATCTTCCTTACGGGTAAGGCAGGAACAGGTAAGACAACCTTCCTGCGCCGACTAAAGGAAGAGTCGTCCAAGCGTATTGTGGTGGTGGCGCCAACAGGCATTGCGGCTATCAACGCCGAGGGTGTTACGATACACTCGTTCTTCCAGCTGTCGTTTGCACCTTTCATCCCTGATGCCCAGTACAAGCTTAAGGAGCAGCAATACCGTTTCTCCAAGCAGAAGATACGTGTGATACAATCTATCGACACACTCGTTATCGACGAGATTTCCATGGTGCGTGCCGACCTCTTGGATGCGGTGGACAATGTGCTGCGGCGCTTCCGCAAGAACAATCTGCCCTTTGGCGGTGTGCAGATGGTGATGATAGGCGACTTGGGGCAGCTTGCGCCGGTGGCTAAGGACGACGAGTGGCAGATGCTGTCGCGCTATTACGACACGCCATACTTCTTTTCGTCGCTTGCGCTTAATAGCACACGCTATGCCATTGTGGAGCTTAAGACGGTGTACAGGCAGAGCGACTCGCACTTTGTTGAGTTGCTTAACCGGGTGCGCGACAACCGTGCCGACGACTCGGTGCTTGCCGCTCTCAACTCGCGTTATATCCCCAACTTCCAGCCGCCGGTAGAGGAGGGGTACATACGGCTTACCACGCACAACTTTCAGGCGCAGCAGGAGAACGACCGCCAGCTTGCGCTCTTGCCCGGAAAGCCATACACATACGAGGCGTCCATTACGGGCAAGTATCCCGAGATGCTATTCCCCACAGAGCAGACGCTTACGCTTAAGGAAGGCGCGCAGGTGATGTTCGTAAAGAACGACTCGTCTGCAGACAAGGCTTTCTACAACGGTATGATTGGTACGGTGACGGAGATAAACGACAAGAACTTCTTTGTGCGTACCAAAGATACGGGTGTGGTGATAAAGGTGGAGCCCGAACAGTGGGAGAACACACGCTACGAGATAAACGAACGAACCAACGAGATAACCGAGGAGGTGGAGGGAACCTTTACGCAGTTTCCCGTAAAACCGGCTTGGGCAATAACCGTGCACAAGAGCCAGGGACTGACTTTCGACCGTGCCATCATCGACGTTCAGCGTGCCTTTACGCATGGTCAGACCTACGTGGCGCTGTCAAGATGCCGCACGCTGGAGGGGCTGGTGCTTAGTGCGCCGCTGCCTATGTCGGCCATTATACGCGACGGAGCGGTGGACGACTATGTGAGCCGTGCCGCAGAGCATACACCTACAGAGGGGCAGATAGACCTCTTGCGACGCGACTACTACCTGTCGGTGATTAGCGAGCTGTTCGACTTCCGTCCGCTGATGGACGCGTTCAACCGTATGCTCGACTTGCTTATGGGCCACTTCCGCCGTTCGTACCCAAAACTCATCATCGAATACAAGGCAAGACTTGGCATTATAAAGACCCAACTGTATGATGTGGCAGAGCGTTTCAAGCTGCAGTACAACCAGATTGTTATATCCACAGCCTCCTATAAGGACGATGTGCACCTGCAAGAGCGCCTTACAAAGGGTGCCGCCTACTTTGCGCGAATCATATCCGATATAGAGATGCTTGTAAAGAACACCGACGTAAAGACCGATACACCGGATGTAAAGAAGCAGGTGGCAGAGCTGCTGACAACGCTCAAGGAGCTTGTTATGCAGAAGCGTGCCTTGCTTAACTATGTTAAGGACGAGGGTTTCAGCCTTAACGAATATCAGCATCAGCGTGCCGTGGTGTTTATGGGCAAGGACAATGTGGGTACAAAGAAGACTGCCGCAAGACAGAAGTCGCCTGTAAAGGAGAAGTCGGCAGTAAAGCCTAAGGTTGAGGCAGCTGTGCCCGAACTTAAGGTGCTGCACCCCAAGGTGCTTGATGCGCTAACCGAATGGCGACGCCAACGGGCTTTGAAAGCTCACATGCCTACTTATTGCATATTGCAGCAGAAGGCCATTATAGCCATTGCCAACCTGCTGCCGCAGGACAAGGAGGCTCTTGCCAGAATTCCGTTCTGCGGAAACGTCAAGGCAGAGAAGTATGGCGACGAGATATTGGCGGTGGTGAAGGAGGCGTTGTAAACGCAAAACGGCGAGCAAGCAGCTCGCCGTTTTGCATTTATATTAACGTCAGTTATATGTCAAAACATCAACGTCAACTATACGATAAATCATTAACGTCAATTATACGCCCTCTTCCTTGCGCCTCACTTGCCAGCGCGTCACCAATGTTGCAAGTACACCATACACTGCGGCTTGCATCCACAAGGCCCTTACTTCGGACGTAATGTCGCCAAACACTCCGCCGAGGGTATTGAGCTTTATGAAGCCCTGTATGCCGTATGTGGACGGGAAGAGGCAAGCAAACCACTGCCATATCTCCGGTATATTGCTCTTAGGCCACGACACACCCGACATAAAGAGGAAGGGTACTGACGTGAAGACTACTAACAGCATCACATTCTCGCGTTGGCGTACAAAGAACGAGAATGTTATTGAGAAGAAGATGCAGGCCAGCAGATAGGGCAATACAAACAGGGCGAAGTCGTAGGCATGCAGCAACTGCACAAAGTGGAACAGTCGCGGCACGGCAAGCAACACCCAAGTGGCTATGAGGAGGAAGAGCACGAGGAAGCCCATCGTTCTGCCAACCATTATTCGTGCCAGTCCGAAGCGGCGCTCGTACATATCTGTCAGTCGGCCGAAGCGTCGTTTCTCGTAGCTTGTGCCGTAGGTTATGCCAATGCCGAGCAGCATCACCTGCTGTATGATAAGCACGAGCACACCAGGCAAGATAAAGTTGCCGTAGCCACCCGTGTTGTTGAATATAGGAACGTCGGCAACGTTTATCGGGCTTGCCGTTATTTGGTCGTCGCGGTTGGTATAGTTGCCCGACAGGGCTATCTGTATGTGCGAGTTCATATCGGCTGCCACGGCTGTGCAGGTCTGGAATATAGCTTTATACGTAAGCATCAGTCCCATGTTGCAGTAGACGCTGACGTGAGCCTGCTCCATACGTCCAAGTTGTCGGTCAAAGTCTTCGGGCAGCAATATTATGCCGTACACCTCCTGGCGTCCAACGAGTCGGCTTGCCTCCTCGAGGTTGTTGCACATGGCTGCCACGCGCACATCGGGCGAGGCGTCAACGTGTCGTACAAACTCGCGGCTTGTCTGGCTGTGCGAATGGTCGACAATAGCCACAGGCACCTCTCTCACCACTTCGTTGTTGTATATCCACGAGTAGAGCAGAGGGTAGGCAAGCGGCAGAAGGATAACGAAGAGCAGCGCTCCCTCGTCCTTGAACATGTCGCGCATCTCGTGCAGCCACACCTTGGCTGTGTCTTCCCAGAATGTTCTTATCTTGTTCATAATAGTTTATTCCATATATACATATTCTTTCAGAGCCTTGCTTATGCGCATCATTACAAACACAGGTGCGCAGGCAAAGAAGGTGAGGGCTGCCACATTGATGGCAACGTCAACCCAATGGTTGCCGCCAAACACCACAATCTCGTATATTATGAAGAAGTGGCGCATGGGGAAGAGCGCTGCAAGAGCTTGCAATGCAGGGTCCATGGCCAATGTGGGGTATGCCGTACCAACCATAGAGAAGCTCAACACTCCCCACAGCGAGCACATACTCATAGCCATGCGCATCGACGGGAACAGGCCGAACATAAACACGCCGAATCCCTGTGCGGCTATAACGCTGAGCGTGCCGAGGCTGATGATAGACCACCAGCCTCCCGGATGCGGAAACTGCAGTATGCCGAATGTGTAGTACAGATAGGCAAGCATGATGACAAGCCATATTGCGGTATGCGGCAACATCTTGCCGGTGATGGCAATAAAGGGGTTGCCGCCTGCCTTGGCGTATAGCTCGCGTGCAGTGTTCTGCTTCAGCTCGGAGCCCATCGAGTAGGCTGTGACGAGGAATATGAACAACAACAGGCATGTAGGCACAAGCATTGTGGACAGATATATGTTGTAGTTCACCCACGGATTGCCCACGGTATGCAGGTCGATGGCTATGGGTTGAAGGAATGTCGCTATCTGCTTGTCGGTGTAGCCTTTGGCTGTCATAACCGACTTGCCTACGCCAGCCGAAGCCAATGTGGCTGCTGTCTTGAGGTCCTTAAACACCAATGAGCCTGCCGTTAGCGACGCATAGCTGTAGTAGAAGCTAACGGTGGGTTGGCGTGAGGCAAGGAGGTTGGCTGTTGTTCCTTTTGGAAAATACAGAAAGCCATATATCTCGTTGTGCTGCATGGCAAGTCGGGCCGACTCGAAGTTGGGGTAGTGGGCCACCACCTTGGACGACTGGAACGAGTCGAGCATACGTGTTAGCTTGCGTGTCGTGGCAGAATTGTCGAGGTCGACAACGCCTACAGGCATGTCCTGAGGCTGACCCTCTGCCATGAGCGACGTGAAGAAGAATGTCACGAATATCGGGAAAATCACCATTGAGAACAGGTAGATGCGGTTTTCCTTCAATCGGCGACACTCGCGTATGGCTATTTGTTGTATTCGTTTGATGATGTTCATTTCTTAGTTTTACTTGTCAGCTCATCAATCCGTTGGCTTGTCTACTTCTTAAGAACAAGCGACATGCCAGGACGCAAGCCTTCTATTTTGTCTATTGGACGTGCCTTTACCTCGAAAGTCTTTAAGTCGTACTGGCCGTTCGACTTTGTGGCTTTCCATACGGCATACGAGCCTTGGTCCTTGATGTAGTAGACCTTCATGCGGATGTCGCGCTTGTAGGCAGGTACAAAGGCTGTGATGGTGCTGCCAATCTTCATTCCATCGAGCTGGTCCTCGCGTACATTGAATGTTCCCCACATGTCGCTCATTACCGATACCGACATAATAGGCGAGCCAGTTCCTACGAGTTCGCCTACCTTAGGGTATACATCGCTTACCTCGCCAGCCATCTGCGCTATCTGCATTGTCTCGTTGATGTAGCTGCTAACCTCGGCTACAGCACCCTTGGCACGGCCTACCTGTGCGGCGGCAGCCTTCTTCTCTTCCATGCGTGCTCCGTTGACAGCCATGTCGTACTGGCTCTGTGCTGCCTTGACCTGTGCCTCGAAAGCCTTGTAGTTGGCAAATGCCTCGTCGCGTTTCTGCGCTGTCATAACACCCTCGTCGAACAGGCGCTGTACACGGGTGTACGACTTCTGTGCGATATCAAGACCTGCCTTTGCCTGCTGAAGTACGGCGAAGGCTGCGCGTACCTGCTCCTTGCGTGCTCCGTTGTTGGCCATCTCGTCCATAGCGCTTGCCGCATTCTCTGCCGACTGGGCCTGAGCCATCTTGGCGCGAACCTCCGGGGCATCGAGAATGGCGAGGGTGTCGCCCACGTTCACATAGTCGCCCTCTTTTACACGCAGCTCAAGAATACGTCCAGGCACCTTGCTTGACACTCGGTACTCAGACACTTCTACCTGTCCCTGAATAGTCTCTGGTTCCTGCTTGAGCGACAATGCTCCAATTACAGCCACTGCTGCTATCACTGCCGTAGAACATGCAACAGTGATGAGTATATTCTTATGTTGTGATTTTTCTGACATAATAGTTGTGTATAATGTGTGTGTTGTTATTGCAATACACCAAGTGCCTTGCGTAAGTTTACCTGACTTAGTTTGACATCTATCTCAGCATCAATCTTCTGCGACTGAGCCTGCAACCATGCTGTCTGTGCAGCCATGACGTCGGTGGTTTGTATCACACCTTCCTTGAAGCCGAGGGTGGCACAACGCAGATTCTCATCGGCATTCTCCACATTCTTTGTTGCCATGGCAAGACGGCGGTTGGCCTCTTTTACCTTGAACTGGCTCTGGCTTACCTGTAGCTCTATCTTCTCGGCTATGTCGTCCTTCTCAAGCTCTACCATTGCCGATGCTATCTTGCTGGCGCGCACCTTGTAGGTGCCTTCCATCCAGTTCCACAGCGGAACGCGTACCATAACGCCTACGTTCCATACACCCGACAGCTTGCGCTCGAAGCCGTTGTATACGTTGGGGTTGCTTGCAAGGTAGCCGCCGGTCATCAATACCTGTGGCATAAAGGCGGCACGTACAACCTTTGTCGACTGCTTGCTGAGGTCTAACGAGTTCTGAAGCATCTTCAGTTCGGGGCGGTTCTCCATAGCCACTTGGCGGTCGGCAGGCTCGTCGCCACCCATAGCTGCAAGGTTTTCGGCATCTTCATCGGCAAGAGTTATGTTCGAGTCGACATCCAGTCCGCACAGCTGGCACAGCAACATCTTCGACAATACGAGTCCGTTCTCAGCCTGGGTGAGAGCCATCTCGGCCTCATTAACCTTTACATCGACCTTAAGTCCGTCGGCACGTGTAGCCACTCCCTCGCGAATCATTTTTTTGACATCATCGTCGAGCTTCTTAACCACTTCGAGATAGCTCTCGGCAAGGCGTTTCTTGTGCTTTACAGAAACCACCGTCCAATATGCCTGGTCGATGTCGTGCAGGGTTTTCTGGGTAGACATCTCGATGTTGTTCTGTGCAAGTTCCTCACCAATGCGAGCCATATTGTTGGCTGCAGTTATGGCGCCACCCATGTATATAGGCTGTGTAACCATAACCGATATGGCGTACATCTGTCGGGTGTCGGTCTTAAGAGCGTCTACAAACTTCTGTCCGACGTGGTTTACGGCTTCGCCAATCTTGCCTCCAACCTGTCCAAACAGGTTGCCGAACGATGTGGCCTGCTCTGGTGTGAGCACTCCTTGCTGTGCAAGGTTAGACAGTGCATTGGTTATATCGTTGTGCAAAGCGCCCGTTGCGTTGGTGCCGGCTTTAGAGAGAGCCGACTTCTGGTCTTTGCTTAGCAATGAAATTTGGCGACTTGTAAGTTCGTAGCCACCTACCGCACTGACATGCGGCAGGTACTTGGTCTTTGCTGCCTTGGTGGTATAGCGTGCCATGTCGAGCTGCAATCTTGACGACGAAATGGTCTTGTTGTTGCGCAATGCCAAAGCGCGACAACTGTCAAGAGGCAGCACTTGCTGTGCATGGCTTTCGAGGGCCAATGCAGCCAAGGCCAATATTAATAGCTTATGTTTCATTTTATGAATTGTCAATTACTTGAATGTGAAGCTACGCGAGCCAATCATATTGCCGTCGGCAAAGATGCTTACATGATAAGTGCCCTCAAGCAACGACTGTGATACGTTCCAGAAGGTGCTGATGCTGGTCTCCTGACCGTCGTACTCGACAGTCTTCTTCATTGTAGCCTCAAGTGTACGGTTCTGATAATTGAATGAACCGCCTCCGCCAAGTGTTGTTCCCGACGGTGTTGTGATGCGCACATAGAATGTCTTGTGGCCGTTTTGTGCAGTAACATTCTTGGCTATGGTGAAGTTCACCTGTACTGTCTTTGTCTTCGATGTCTTGTCTGTGCTCTTGCCTCTCTTGTTCTTAAGCTGCATAGAGATGCCGGTAGCGTCGAGCTGTGCGGCAATGGCTACCTTCTCCGAAAGCGATGCACGCTCGGTGTTGAGGCCTTCAATCTGTCGTGTAGCCTCGCTGTATTGTCCCTTGATGCGTGTGTTTTCGGCTGTAAGGTTCTGGTTGAGACGGTTAAGCGAGTCAATCTCAATGACGTAGCTGCGCAATACGGCACGTACGGTGGCAAGTTCCTTCTTTAGTCGGGCTATCTCGCGAGCGTCGTTGCTCTTGGTTTCCTTCAACTCCTTAAGCAGTCGCTCTGTCTTTTCCTGCTCCGCAGTGAGCTGTGCAACAATAGAGTCGTTGGTTATTTGGGTCTTCATCTCGCTGTATTGCTGTGCAAACTGTTGATACTCGTTCTCCATTTCCTTCTTGTCAAGGTCGGCGAGTTCCTGCATTGCCTTGTTTTCCTTCTTCTGGTTGTCAAGATTTACGTAGAGGTATGCGATTGTCCCAACAAGGGCAATACCTACTATACCCGCTACTATCCCAGTAATGAGCTTTTTCTTTTCCATAGTTGTTTTTTATTGATATATCAATTATATAAAATTAGTTTAAACTGTTGCAAAGTTACTTGTTTAATCGTAAAGCACAAAATAACGATTGTTGTAAATGAATAATGTTTGCTAAAATCGTATATTATTGAAGATAAAACGAACAATGTTAGGGTTTTGCGCTATCGTCTACACCAAGTCCGAAGAGGGCAAAGTCGCCCTTGAGTGGATCGTCAGGGAATACTTCAAGCATGGCATCGGTCAGTCGGCGTGCTGTCGACATGGACGCTGTTCGGCTGTTGAGCAGTCCCATACGGCAGGCTTCCTGCACCACATGGGTGTCGAGAGGCATTATGAGGGTGCGTCGGTCGATGATGTCTGCCCATAGTCCGAGGTCTACATCCGACCCTTCGCGCACCATCCATCTAAGGAACATACACACGCGTTTGCAAGCCGAAGAGGTGTTCTTGGGCACTATCTTGCTTGCTCCGCGCTCGGCGAAGAAGCGGCATAGGGCAGCTACAGCCTCAATGCCAGTGGTGGCGTTGAGGCGTATGTACTCCTTCATGCTGCCATATTGGGTAAGCATCTCCTCGTATGCGGCAAGAAGGCAGTGCATATCGTGGAAGGTGTAAAGGCGATAATAGCAAGCGGTAGAGTCGGGGATGTCGTTGCGCCATTCGCCCGAACCAACCCAATGGTGTAGTTCACCATGTGCCGAGTCGAGCAGAAACTGTATCTTAGGGAAAAACTGCTTGCGCGAACCATAGCTCAGGCAGGATGCAAGAAATGCCATGCACTCCTGGTTGGCGGCTCCGTTTACACGGTGCATAAACGAGCTTGGGTCGGCTGGAAGGAATTGGGTGTTTTCGTATTTAGCGGCAAGTTGCGCTATTTGGTGTTTCAATTCTGTTTGCATATAATAATTTTTGGTGTAAAGGTACAAAAAAAAGCGATAACCTTCCCAGGCAACCGCTTCAAATCTTCAATAGGTATTAGTCTCTTCTTTAAGGTAAAAAGATTGTTTTCAGGATAACTGATGCAAAGATATCACATTTTTTGTATACTCCAAACTTTTTTAGTAATTATTTTTGAAAAAATGTTCCGTGTTCCCACACATATAGAAAAAAGTGTAAGTTGGAGTGCTTGTTTTCATTAATTTAAACTGATTTGAGCAATCATATTGTCGTTTGGAGGATGTGGTAAGGAGTTGGGCAATATGGCGTTGCGTGGCTTATTGGTATATATAATATATATTGTTGGTTTGGATTTTTGGCAATAAAATGCCGAAAGTATAGTTATATATATAAGTACATTGACTTAAAGTGGTTAATTTTAGGTAAAATAAACGTGTAAAAATATATAACAATAATATAAATATGGAGAATAGAAAGGTAGCCCTTATCACGGGTATAACAGGACAGGATGGTTCGTATCTTGCAGAGTTCTTGCTTGAGAAAGGTTATGATGTGCACGGCACAATACGCCGCTCGTCGGTTGATTATCGTGAGCGTATTGCTCATCTTGAAGGCCGCGAACACTTCCACTTGCATTATGCCGACCTCGGCGACTCAATGAGTATTGTACAGGTAATGAACAAGGTGCGCCCTACCGAGGTGTACAACCTTGCTGCCCAGAGTCATGTTCAGGTGAGCTTCGACTCTCCTGAGTATACCGCCAACGTGGATGCCACTGGTGTATTGCGTATACTTGAGGCTATACGCCAGTGTGGTCTTGCCGATACGTGCCGTGTTTATCAGGCTTCCACATCCGAGCTTTATGGCAAGGTGGAGGAAGTTCCGCAGAACGAGAACACTCCGTTCCACCCTTATTCGCCCTACGCTGTGGCTAAACTCTATGGCTATTGGATTGTGCGCGAGTATCGCGAGGCATACGGTATGTTCTGCTGTTCGGGCATCCTCTTCAACCATGAGAGCGAGCGTCGTGGCGAGACATTCGTTACACGCAAGATAACCCTTGCCGCCGCACGCATCAAGCAAGGCAAGCAAGAGCGTTTGTATCTTGGCAATCTCGACTCAAAACGTGACTGGGGATATGCCAAGGACTATGTGGAGTGTATGTGGCTAATACTTCAGCACAAGCAGCCGGAAGACTTTGTTATCGCTACTGGTGTACAGCACACGGTGCGTGAGTTCTGCTATTATGCCTTCAAGCATGTTGGCATTGAGCTTGAGTTTACTGGCGAGGGCATCAACGAGAAGGGTGTCGACAAGGCAACGGGTAAGGTGCTTATTGAGGTTTCGCCCGACTTCTTCCGTCCAACTGACGTTGTTAATCTTTGGGGCGACCCAACAAAGGCGCGTGCCGAACTTGGCTGGAATCCAGAAAAGACATCGTTCGAGGAGCTTGTTCGCATAATGGTGGAGAGCGATATGGCCAAGGTGGCTGCCGATGATGCCGGTGTAAAGGTGCGCTGCAACTTGGCAGAGTATCTTGAGAAGGGCGTCGTTAAATAGTAAAGACAATAAGAAATGTTAGCAAAAGACAGTAAGATATATATAGCCGGACACCGCGGACTCGTGGGTTCGGCTATTTGGAATAATCTAAAATCGCGTGGTTACAACAATCTTGTAGGCCGAACCCATGCCGAACTCGACCTTACCGACCAATATGCAGTTGAGCGATTCTTCGATGCCGAGCGCCCCGATGCCGTTGTGCTTGCAGCCGCTTTTGTGGGTGGCATTATGGCAAACTCGCTCTATCGAGCCGACTTTATCATGCAAAACATGAAGATGCAGTGCAATGTCATTAGCAACGCTTATAGTCATGGGGTAAAGAAGCTGCTCTTCCTTGGTTCTACCTGTATATATCCCAAGGACGCGCCGCAGCCTATGAAGGAGGACGCTCTGCTTACATCGCCCCTTGAATACACCAACGAAGAGTATGCTATAGCCAAGATTGCGGGTCTTAAGATGTGCGAGAGCTACAACCTGCAGTATGGCACCAATTATATAGCTGTGATGCCAACCAATCTGTATGGTCCTAACGACAACTTCCACTTGGAGAATTCGCACGTTATGCCTGCCATGATGCGCAAGGTATATCTTGCCCGGCTGATACACGAGGGCGACTGGCAGTCGATAGAGGTGGATATGAACAAGCGTCCTATCAATCCTGATGCTCGTCTGCGCGAGAAGATAGGCGAGGGCAATGTTGACGGCTCGTCGTCGCACGACCGCATACTTGCTGCGCTTGCCTACTATGGCATAACAGACAATAAGGTTGTGTTATGGGGTACAGGCAGTCCGCTGCGCGAGTTCTTGTGGAGCGAGGATATGGCAGACGCCAGTGTGCATGTGCTGCTTAATGTCGACTTCAAGGACGTCATTGGCATCGAGAAGTATTCGTCGGTTATGTATGGAGTGGATGCAAGTGGAGCCGTAGACCGCAACAACAGCGAGGGACGAGGAGGTGCCATTCCGTCGCTCGGCGAGATACGCAATTGTCATATCAACGTCGGAACAGGTAAGGAGCTTACCATTCGCCGACTCTCCGAGCTTGTTGCACGTACCGTAGGTTTTGATGGCGAGATAGAGTTTGACGCCAGCAAGCCAGATGGTACACCACGCAAGCTTATTGATGTGGAGAAGCTTCACAGTCTTGGATGGACCTACAAGGTGGAGATAGAAGAAGGTGTGGAGCGGCTGTTCGAATGGTATCGACAGAGTCTTAAGGCATAGCCGCAGTGCTATGTTAATAGTAAAAGATAAATTAGTAATATGTATATAAAACAAGGAGGTATGATTAAAAAGCCATACCTCCTTATTTTATACAATCTAATATTTTATACAATGCCTTGCGCCATCATTGCCTTTGCAACCTTGAGGAAGCCCGTAACGTTGGCACCGCGTACATAGTTCACGTAGCCGTCGGCCTGTGTGCCATACTTAACGCAGTTGGCATGAATCTCGTTCATGATGTTGTGCAGCTTGGCGTCAACCTCTTCGCTGCTCCAACGCAGACGCTCTGAGTTCTGAGTCATCTCAAGACCCGATACAGCCACACCGCCGGCATTGGCTGCCTTGCCCGGAGCATAGAGCAACTTGGCATCCTGGAACACCTTGATAGCCTCTGGTGTAGAAGGCATATTGGCTCCCTCGCTCACTGCGATAACGCCGTTGGCAACAAGAGTGCGTGCGTCGTCGCCGTCAATCTCGTTCTGTGTGGCAGAAGGAAGAGCGATGTCGGCCTTCTCGCCCCAAGGACGTGCGCCGGCAACATACTTCACTCCGTACTCCTCGGCATACTCGCGGATACGTCCACGCTCAACATTCTTAAGCTCCTTAACATAAGCAAGTTTTTCTGCATCAATACCATCTGGGTCGTAGATATAGCCGTCTGAGTCGGAGAGAGTTACTGGTATAGCGCCAAGTTGGATAAGCTTCTCTACAGTATACTGTGCCACATTGCCCGAACCGCTAACCAAAACGCGCTTGCCCTTAATTTCGATGCCGCGTGTCTTGAGCATATTGTCGAGGAAGTATACATTGCCATAACCGGTAGCCTCAGGACGGATGAGCGAGCCGCCAAACTCCTGACCCTTACCTGTCAATACACCAACGAATGTGTGTGTGAGCTTCTTGTACTGGCCAAACATATAGCCAACCTCACGTCCGCCTACGCCGATATCACCTGCCGGAACGTCCTCGTCGGGACCGATGTGGCGATAAAGCTCGTTCATAAATGCCTGGCAGAAACGCATAACCTCTGCGTTGCTCTTGCCGCGCGGAGAGAAGTCGGAGCCACCCTTGCCACCGCCCATAGGCAATGTAGTGAGGGCATTCTTGAATGTCTGCTCAAAAGCAAGGAACTTAAGGATTGACGGGTTTACAGAAGCGTGGAAACGGATGCCGCCTTTGTACGGGCCAATGGCGTTGTTATGCTGAATACGGTAACCCATATTGGTCTGTACGTTGCCCTTGTCGTCTACCCATGTCACGCGGAACGAGATTATGCGGTCTGGAATGCAAAGGCGCTCGATAAGGTTGGCGCGGTCGAATTCAGGGTGACGGTTGTACTCTTCCTCAATAGTGCTGAGGACCTGACTAACAGCCTGGATATATTCAGGCTCGTTTGGGAAGCGCTGCTTAAGGCGCTCTACAGTTTCTAATGCGTTCATTCTTCTATTGGTGTTTAATGTTGTTTATCTTATCTTTTTACCTATCCGTTAGTGTTGAGTATTCTTTCACGTCGAGCACATTCTTGTAAGCCGGACGTATGATGCGTCTGCCCTCCATGTTAAGCTCTTCTATACGGTGTGCCATCCAGCCCACGATACGTGCCATAGCGAATATTGGGGTGTATATCTCCTGTGGCAAACCTATCATCTCGTATATGAAACCCGAGTAGAAATCGACGTTGGCGCATATCGGCTTCTTGGTGTTGCGGTGAGCCTGTACGCACTTGATGCCTTCCTGCTCGAGCAGACGCAGAAACTCGTATTCCTTCTCTCTGCCCTTCTCCTTTGCCAGTTCGCCTGCAAGGCGCTTCAGCTCCTTGGCTCGTGGGTCGCTCAGAGTGTATACAGCATGGCCGATGCCATAGATAAGTCCGCTCTTGTCGTACACCTCCTTATTGAGAATACGGTTGAGATAGGTGTCAATCTCGTCCACGGATGTCCAGTCTTGTATCTGTTCCTTTAGGTGATGAATCATGTTAATCACCTTGATGTTGGCTCCTCCATGCAGCGGACCCTTAAGCGAGCCTATGCCGGCGGCAATGCTCGAGTAGGTGTCGGTGCGGCTTGACGACGTCACACGTACCGTGAATGTAGAGTTGTTACCGCCGCCGTGCTCAGCCTGAATTATCAGCAGGAGGTCCAGCATGCGAGCGTCCAGCTCGGTAAAGTCCTCGTGCTTGAGCATATACAGGAAGTTCTCTGCAATCGACATATTCTCTCTTGGGTGACGTATGTGCAGCGATCTGCCCTGTACACTGTGTCTGTAGATATTGTACGCGTATGCGATAATGGTAGGAAAGCGTGCTATAAGCTCCACCGCCTGACGCATAAGGTTGTCTCTTGAGAGGTCGTCTGGATTTGGGTCGAACGTGTACATCTCCAACACACTACGTGCAAGGATGTTCATGATGTTCGAACCTTCGAGGTCGATGATGTGCACAATGGTCTTGTGGTCGAGCGACATATTGTCGTTGACGAGTTGCTTAAAGGCCTCAAGGTCCTCTTTGTCGGGCAAGTTGCCTGATAACAGGAGATAGGCAATCTCCTCAAATCCGAATCGGCGCTCATTTATGATAGGTGTTACAAGGTCGTCCAGTTCGTATCCTCGGTAGAAGAGCTTTCCTTCAGTGGGTTCGAGATGTCCGTCTTCGGCTCGTTCGTAGCCAACAACATTGCCTATATTGGTCAGTCCAACAAGTACACCGCTGCCGTCTTCGTTGCGCAATCCGCGCTTGACACCGTATTTCTGAAACAAAGCGTTGTCTATCTTGCACGAGTTCTTAACCTCGTCAGACAATTTGTATATCAAATATTCCTTGTTCATAAATGCTACCGTTTTATCCTTAAAAAAATCTCTCTATTTCTTTTTCGGATACAAAAGTACTAATTATATTTTATTTTGCAACCTTTTATCGGTAAAATATAACGAAATGATTGAATTTTATTCAGATTAGGATAAAAATGCAGCAAAGTAACAATAAAAAAGAACGCCAACAGCAATTAGCTGTTGGCGACCTTCTTTTCTCTCTTTTTTATCATACGTCCTACATAGTTTTCACAACTATATTCTTATTTCACAAACATATTGCGCTTTGGCATTTTGCTGCCAAACTTCTTGCGCAGCTTCTCAAACAGAGCCATTGTGTCTTTGGAGAATTCGTGTCCCTTCCATGTGCTTGTGTTGGTGATGAACACCCAGCACTCGCCGTCGGCATAGCGCAGGATTAGTGCAGCCGTGCCAACCAATGAGCCGGTGCGAATCCACGGACCTCGCTTGGGTGTGAAGTTCCAGCCTAATGAGAACTGGTGGTCGGGCATTTCCTGCGTCATCATGCTTACAGCCTGTCGGCTAAGCACGTCGGGCATGGTAGGGTCGCCGTCTATGGCAGCCACGAGTCGGCATACCTCGGCAGCCGAAGCCACCCATGCGCCGGCACCAAGCGACGTCGTGATGTCGTTCTCGCCGTAGCATCTCACCACCATGCGGCCCGAGTTGTTGAATTCGGCGGCAGGCTCCGAGCTTGAGTGCATATAGTATATCGACTCGTTGTGTCGGCGGTCCTTGAGGTAGTTGCCGGCTATATGGAAGTCGTAACAGCCTGCCGGTTCGAGCACATACTTCTGCATAAATCGTTCGTACGACATGCCTGTGCGCTTCTGTATGATGAGCGACAGCAGTGTGTAGCCAATGTTGCAGTAGCGCTGCGCTGTACCCGGTGTGTAGCCGAGGTGTCGCTTCAAGACGATGCGCAGCAGTGTGCGGTGGTCGGGTGGGGTGGTAAGGCGGTTTTGCTGCATTATGTATCTTGTCGAGAAGATGGCGTCGCCGGCATAATTTGTGAATCCTGCCTTATGTCTGAGCAGCTGCTCAACTGTTATGTCGAAGTAGCGTTTGTCTCGTATGGAGTTTACGTAGAAGGTGTCGTTCAGTATGCCCTGCGGTCCAAACACCTTGTCCGACATCTTGATTTTGCCCATATCGCGCAGCTTCATAATGCCCACCGCCGTTACCAGCTTCGAGCACGACGCCATACGCAGTATGTGCGAGGGCTCCATAGGTATCTGTTTGTCCTTGTCGGCAAATCCAAATCCGCGTGCATATATAAGCGAGTCGTGCCGCATTATGGCAAGCTGTGCGCCGTTGATCTCCCATCTCTTGAGGTATCGGCGCATTATCGAGTCCATAGGATGCAGTTCGGGTTGTGCCGACATGGCATTGGTAAGGGTGTCGTTAAGGTGTACACGGTGCGACACCTCTTTTATAGAGTCGTTCTCCTTGTTGCTCTTGCTTGAGCACGAGGCGCATGTGCATCGGCAGATACACATTATTATAAGTACGACAAAGGTGAGGCACCCCATGCATGAGAGCCTCACCTTTGTGCGATATTGTTTTTTTATTCTGTATCCGAACATTGTTTTTTGTTGGTTTTAGTAGTTAGGAGAGTCCTTCAATCTCTCCGTTCACGATGTCGATGTGCATCGCTGCAGGTACCTTAGGCAGTCCTGGCATACGCATTATGCTGCCTGCAACCACCACAATCATCTCGGCACCGGCATTGATAACGATGTCGCGCACATTGACGTCGAAGCCTGATGCCACGCAGTATTGCTTGGCGTCGGTAGAGAAGGAGTATTGTGTCTTGGCGATGCAGATAGGGAACTTGTCGTAGCCCAACTCCTTAATCATCTGAAGCTTCTTCTTTGCTGGAGCCGCATACGACACCGAAGCCGCACCATATATATTCTTAGCCACCTTCTCTATCTTCTCCTCGGTAGAGTCGTCGTCGTTGTATACAAACTCTAACGGCTTCGACGGATTGTGTTCTATAGTGTCTACTACGAGGTTGGCAAGGTCTACAGCACCTGCGCTGCCTTCTGCATAAGCGTCGTTTTCGGCAAAGCCAACGCCTATCTCGGCACAATAATCCTTAACCGCCTGTATCTCCTCAGCCACGTCGCCGGCATAACGGTTAAAGGCTACAAGCACCGTCTGGCCGTACGACTGCAGATTCTTGATGTGCTTGTCGAGGTTGGCAAGGCCCTTGACAAGGCCCTCGCGGTTAGGCTTCTTGATGTCCTCCACAGCCACGCCGCCGTGCATCTTCAAGCCCTGTGCTGTTGCTACGATGATGGTTAGCTTAGGCTGCAGTCCACTCTTGCGGCACTTGATGTCGTAGAACTTCTCTGCACCGAGGTCGGCACCGAATCCAGCCTCTGTTATAACATAGTCGCTGTATGTCATAGCCATCTTTGTTGCGAGCACCGAGTTGCAACCGTGTGCGATGTTGGCAAACGGACCGCCATGTACAAAGGCTGCAGTGTTCTCTGTAGTCTGCACCAAGTTAGGCGAGAGTGCGTCGCGCAGCAATACTGTTATGGCACCAGCCACACCGAGGTCTTTAACGGTGAATGGCTTGCCGTCGACGGTATAGCCCAGCAGTATGTTCTCAATGCGGCGGCGCAGGTCGTCCTCGTCCTTTGCCAGACACAGTATGGCCATAATCTCCGAAGCCGGTGTGATGTCGAATCCCGACTCGCGCACGATGCCGTTGGCCTTTCCGCCCATACCAGTAACGATGTCGCGCAGACCGCGGTCGTTTACGTCGAGCACACGGTTCCACAGTACCTCACGCAAGGCGAAGCCGTTGTCGCGGTTCTGATACATATAGTTGTCGAGAAGCGCGGTTATGGTGTTGTGTGCCGATGTTATGGCGTGGAAGTCGCCTGTAAAGTGCAGGTTTATCTTGTCCATAGGCAGAACCTGTGTTCTGCCGCCTCCGCAGGCGCCACCCTTCAGTCCGAATACAGGTCCGAGTGATGGTTCGCGCAGAGCGCATATAGCTTTCTTTCCGATGCGGTTAAGACCCAGTGCCAAACCAATGGTTACGGTAGTTTTTCCTATTCCTGCCTTAGTTGGGGTTATGGCTGTAACAAGAATAAGGTTGCTCTTCTTCACTTTTTCCTCGTCGATAAGGCTTGTCGGGACCTTTGCCATATAGTGTCCGTAGTGTTCAAGCTCCTTTGCAGGAATACCATAATTTGTTGCAACTGTTTCAATTTCCTCGAGCTTGGTGCTGCGAGCTATTTCGATGTCTGTCATTGTATAAATAAAATATTAGTAGATAACTCACTGCAAAGGTACTAAAAATAAATTTTATCTAATACTCGTCGTCGTCTTTTATTGACTTTTCAAAGATTATTTCTGGACTTGGCACGCCTCTCTTCATGTCGTTATACGCCTTTTTAAGGTCCGAGTTGTCTATTGTGATGTCTGGCCTTACGGGTCTGCCGGGGTCGGCGGTAGAGTGGGAGAATAGCCATTCGTATGTTTTTCGCATATACAGGATGCGTGCCAAGGCACCATGCGATGCCCCTTGCAGCCAGTCGAAGCGCAGGCGCTTGTCGTTGTTGGTGTCTTGCAGTTGCTTTACAACAGTTTGCGACTGCTTTACGGGTACAGCCCTGTCGCCCGTACCATGTATAATCCATAGTGGCAGGCGTCCCAGTCCGCTCTTGTCCTTAGCCGAGCATCCGCCGCACAGAGCCATTGCTGCCGCTATCTTGTCGGGGTAGGCAGCAGCAAAGTCCATTGTGCCGTATCCGCCGAGCGACATTCCGAGCACGTACACCCGTGTCGAGTCCATGGCATAGTTCTTCTTTGTCCATTCAAGGATGTCGTTAAGCTTGTCTGGATTCCATGCTCCGCCAGGGTTCTGCGGCACTATTACGAGTGCGTCTATCTGTCGTCCGCGCACAATTGCGTCGAGCGGACCGTATCGGCGCGAGCGGTTCATGTCCTTGGAGCACAGGCTTGCTCCGTGCAGAAACATCACGACAGGTGTTGTCTCAAGCGAGTAGTAGTAGTCGGTTGGGGTGTATACCCAGAAGTCGTAGCCTCCGGGTATCTCGCCTTTTACGGGTCTGAGGAAGTCGTATTGTGCCTTGGCTGCGGTGCTGAAGGTCAGCATGCACGCCAAGGCTATTAATATCATTAATGTATATTTCTTCATTGTTGTATTGATTTTTAATGTAGGTCTTTTGGGGATAACTGCAAAGCTACATTAAAAAGTCGAAACAACCAACTTTTTGTTATTTTTTAAGACGTAAGCTATTACTCCACCGTGACGCTCTTTGCCAGATTTCTCGGCATATCCACGTTCAGTCCCTTGTCCACCGCCACGTAGTAGGCCAATATCTGTAGCGGCACCACGCTAAGCAGCGGCACAAGGCAGTTCTCCGTCTTCGGAACCTCTATAACGTTGTCGGCAATCTCGCGCACATGCTCGTCGCCCTCCGTCACGATAGCCAAGATGCGTCCCTTGCGCGACTTAACCTCCTGCATATTCGATATAATCTTCTCGTACAGCTTGTGGTGAGTGGCTATAAAGACGATAGGCATGTCCTGGTCGACAAGGGCTATAGGGCCGTGCTTCATCTCGGCAGCCGGATAACCCTCGGCATGTATGTAGCTTATCTCCTTGAGCTTGAGCGCACCCTCCAAGGCTACGGGGTAGTTGAAGCCGCGTCCAAGGTACAGAAAGTTGTGGGCGTATGTGAACATCTTAGCAAGATTGGCTATCTTCTCCGTAACCTCGAGTTCCTTCTCCATCTTTGCCGGAATCTGTGCCAGCTCGCCTATAAGGTTATGGTATTCGTCGTCGTCGAGTGTGCCCGTCTCGTGTCCCAATGCCAATGCAAAGAGAGTTAGCATTGCCACCTGACCTGTAAACGCCTTGGTACTTGCCACGCCAATCTCCGGACCAACGTGCAGATAGATGCCCGTATCGGTCTCGCGGGCAATGGAAGAGCCAACGGCGTTGACGATGCCGAATATCAGGGCGCCGTTCTGCTTGGCAAGCTGTATGGCTGCAAGCGTGTCGGCGGTCTCTCCACTCTGCGATATGGCTATCACCACGTCGTCCTTGTCGACAACAGGGTTGTTGTAGCGAAACTCGCTGGCATACTCTACGCTAACCCTCTTGCGGCACATACCCTCTATTAGCTGCTTGCCTATAAGTCCGGCATGCCAGCTCGTTCCGCATCCAAGGATAATGATGTTGCGCGCGTTTACCAGTCGGTCGCGATAGTCGCGCAATGCCGACAGCACGATGCGGTTGTTCTCGGGATGCTCGGGGTCGGCTATCAGACGGCCGCTCATGGCATCGCGCAGGCAGTTGGGCTGTTCGAATATCTCCTTCAGCATAAAGTGGTCGAATCCGCCCTTGCTCAGTTTGGAGATGTCCATATCTACCGTCTTCACGTCAAACTGACATTGCTTGTTGTTGTGGTTCACGATGTGCAAGCCGTTGTCGAGGCTGATGTCGGCTATCTGTCCGTCGTCCAGATACACCACCTTGTCGGTGTGCTCCACTATTGGCGTTGCGTCGCTGGCTATAAAGAATTCTTTTTCGTCCTTGCCTACTCCCACAACAAGCGGACTCGACTGGCGTGCCGCAACGAGATGATGCGGATTCTTCTTCTCCGTAACAACGATGGCATAGGCGCCTATCACGTCGTTAAGGGCAGAGCATACCGCCTCCAGCAGTTTGGAGCCGTTATTATTATAATAGTAGTCGATTAGTTGGCACAGCACCTCGGTGTCTGTGGTGCTGTTGAACTTGTAGCCACGGTCCACCAGTTGCTGTTTCAACACCTGGTAGTTCTCTATAATGCCGTTGTGCACAATGGCTATGTTGCCGTCCATTGACACGTGGGGGTGCGCGTTTTTCACCGAAGGCTCGCCGTGTGTTGCCCAGCGTGTATGGGCTATTCCTGCATGACCTTCTATATCTTTGCCGTCGACAAGGGTTTCGAGGTTGGCCACCTTGCCTGTTGTCTTGTAGACATTCAGCTCGCCTTGGTCTTTCACTAAGGCTACGCCGGCACTGTCGTAGCCGCGGTATTCCAACTTCTTCAAACCCTCAATCAGAATGGGAAAAGCTTGCTTTTCGCCGATGTATCCAACGATTCCACACATAAATCTAACTCATTAAAATTCAACAATCTTTTAATTATAACTATCTGTTTTCGTGTCTTTCCGACTATTAATGTGTCTTTCTGACGTGCAAAAGTAATATAAAACGATAAAACGTCAAAACAATAATGTCAAAACTTTATGTTTTAATGGTGCAGATAACAATTTTTTAATGCAAATAATTGTTGTGTTTGTTTTTTTTTCGTACATTTACAACTTTAATAATGATATTATGGAAGCAACATATTTCGAAATAACTGTTCGTCTATCGCTTGCCCTCATACTTGGAGGGGCTATCGGTATAGAGCGCGAGTATCGTGCCAAGGAGGCAGGATTCCGCACCCATTTTCTCGTGGCATTGGGCAGTGCCTTGTTCTGCATAGTGTCGCAGTATGGCTTTGGCATCGACCTTAAGGACTCGTCGCGAGTGGCTGCCCAGGTGGTTTCGGGCATCGGATTCCTCGGAGCCGGCACCATTATCTTCCAGAAGAATGTGGTGCGTGGCCTTACTACGGCTGCCGGCCTGTGGGTTACAGCCGCCATAGGTCTGGCTTGCGGCACGGGCATGTATGTTGCGGCTGCCGTTGCGACGGCTATGGTGATGCTCGGCCTTGAGGTGCTGCATGCCCTTATTCCCCAGCACGGCGTCACCACGGTAGAGCTGTCGTTTGCCGCGCCCACCAAGGAGAGTGTGTGGCTCTTTATCAACCGCATCAAGCACGACGGCGGCGAGGTGCAGTCGTACGAGCTGCGCGACCGCCATACATCCAATGGCGAGTTTATCGAGGCCAACATCCAGCTTAAGATGAAGCGCGACGAGACAAGCAACAACCGCATCATCGACTATCTAAGAGAGTTTACCGACGTAACGATGTCGGCAACGGAGGGATGATTGCTTAACCCGAATAACAAATTCAATACAATTATAATGAAACGTTTATTAGTTTTTTTCACAGCATTACTTATGTTTGCTACAACAATGTCGGCAGGCGGCAAGCTCACGGTTAGCGACGTCGCCGGCTCTAAGTTCTCAGCAAAAATGGTGCAGGGTATGAATCCCATTGCCGGAACCGACACCTATGCACGCATTGAGGGTAAGAAGATTGTAAGCTACTCGTTCAAGACGGGCAAGCAGGTTGGCGTGCTCTTCGACGCCGACAACACCTTGGGCAAGAAGATTGACGGCTTCGACGCCTACTCGTTCTCGCCAGACGGAAAGCGCATGCTTATACAGACCAAGACCGAGCGCATCTACCGCCGCTCGTACAAGGCTGTGTTCTACATCTACAACATCGCATCACGCCGACTCGACCCGCTGAGCGATGGAGGTCCGCAGCAGATACCTACATGGTCGGAGGACGGACTGCAGGTGGCTTTCGTTCGCGACAACAACATCTTCCTCGTGAAACTGCTGTATGACAATGCCGAGATACAGGTTACAAAGGACGGCAAGTTTAACGAGGTTATAAACGGTCTGCCCGACTGGGTGAACGAGGAGGAGCTTGGCTTCAACAATGCCCTTGCCTTCAATGCCGACGGCACTATGCTGTGCTGGTTGCGCTACGACGAGTCGAAGGTCAAGACCTACTCGCTGCAGATGTACAAGGGTTTGGCTCCGGAGAAGGAGCAGTATGCCGACTATCCCGGCGACTACTCGTACAAGTATCCTAAGGCTGGACACGACAACAGCGTTGTGTCGGCATGGAGCTACGACATCAAGTCGCACAAAATCAATCGTCTGCATGTGCCATTGGATGCCGACGGATATATGCCCCGCATCAAGCCTACCGACGACCCTGCGCGCATCATTGTCTACACAATGAACCGTCATCAGGACCAGTTGTGCCTCTACGCTGTCAACCCGCGCACCACTGTGGCTCAGCTCATCGTCAAGGAGCAGGTGCCCAAGTATGTCAAGGAGGAGGCTATGGAGAACATCCGCTTCATAGGCAACAACATCCTCTTGCCAAGCGACCGCTCGGGCTATATGAACCTGTATGTATATAATATGAATGGTCAGTTGCAGCGCACCATCGGTGGCAACTTCGACATCACCGCCGTATATGGCTACGACGCCAAGACGGGCGACGTGTTCTATCAGGCTGCCGCATTAGGCGCTACCGACCGACAGGTGTATGTGTCGCACAAGAATGGCAAGACCACACGCCTTACCGACAAGGAGGGATGGAACACGGCTATGTTCTCGGGCGACTATCAGTACTTTGTCAACACTTGGAGCGACTATAACACACCCTACGTCTTCACCACACGCACACGCGAGGGCAAGCTTGTGTCTACCCTTGAGGACAACAGCGAGCTGCGCAAGACCATTGCCGATTATGGTTTCTGCAAGCGCGAGGCTTTCTCGTTCACCACATCAGAGGGCGTGACGCTCAACGGCTGGATGATGAAGCCGCATAACTTTGACGCTTCAAAGAAGTATCCGGTCATTATGCACCAGTACAGCGGACCGGGCAGCCAGCAGGTTACAAACGCCTGGAGTGCCGGCTCAATGGGGCAGGGTGGTGCCTTCGACTCGTATCTTGCCCAGCAGGGCTTCGTTATCGTGTGTGTTGACGGACGTGGTACAGGCGGACGTGGAGCCGAGTTTGAGAAGTGTACCTACTTGAAGATAGGCGACCTTGAGTCGAAAGACCAGGTAGAGACAGCCTTGTACCTTGGCTCGCTGCCTTACGTCGACAAGGACCGCATCGGTATCTGGGGCTGGAGCTACGGTGGATTCAACACTCTTATGAGTATGAGCGAGGGTCGGCCCGTGTTCCGTGCCGGTGTAGCCATTGCCGCTCCTACCAACTGGAAGTTCTACGACACTATCTATACCGAGCGTTATATGCGCACACCTAAGGAGAACCCCGATGGCTATGCCACCAACCCTATAGAGCGTGTGTCTAAGCTTCATGGCGCCTTGCTGCTCTGCCACGGCACTGCCGACGACAATGTGCATCCGCAGAACGTGTACGAGTATGCCGAGGCTCTTGTTCAGGCCGACAAGGATTTCCGCGAGTTGATGTACACCAACCGCAACCACGGCATCTATGGTGGCAACACTCGCAACCACTTGCTGCGCCAGGTTGCCAACTTCTTTATGACGGAGCTTAAGTAGGAAGCGCAGCATTTGTTTACTATATAATAAAAACATTAACGTCAATTATACGAGCCTGTATATTTTTGGGGGTCGTATAATTGACGTTAATGTTATATGGGGTGATATTAGGAGTTTTTTACCAAGATACTGTAGAATCATTAGTAGGTTTAAACATATCTTGATAACCGAAGAACACATCACCATCTTCTGTTTGTGCAGAAATAACGATTCCAACAAAAGAATTCTGTTCTACCTTAATAATCTTGCCGTTTTCCCATACCGACTTATGTGTTAAGTCGGGGGAAACCAAAACTTTATCGCCTATTTTCATTGTTGTTTCTTTTAACGTTATTATTTTGCAAATATAACAAAAATGAAGAGAACTTGTTCATATTGTATGTTAATTTTTTCTTCGCGACCTATCAATCTATCACTTTTGGGCTGCTCCGTTGCTGTAAGTAGCGGATAGACAACGAGATACGCAAGTGTTAGGTGGCAATATAGGGATGCCATCTATCATACATCTAACACACACCTACCATAGAAGCCTCACCCCCAGCCCCTCCCTATTTGGGTGAGGCTTTCGTAAGCGTATCCGCGATGCCACCTTGCACACATTCATTTATCATTATATCTTT
>OIWQ01001180.1_pt1 | contig 32283 bp, 21 predicted proteins | sample 1587571 | NCBI WGS metagenome assembly OIWQ01 (sample SAMEA3888910, study PRJEB22519) | human gut metagenome | biome: human gut; feature: human-associated habitat; material: faeces | place: Denmark | collected 2010 | reverse complement strand
ACCGGCCCCTGCGACGCGCCGCCTTCATAGAGCAGGAAGCGATCCGGGAATGGGATCTCCGCACGCTCATAGACCGGTGCGATCACCTCTGTTCCGTCTGCGGTCACAATGCCATAGCACGGTTCGCGGCTGTCCCAGCGGGTAACGCGCAGACGATAGCCGAAATGGTCTTCCTCCAAAGTTTTCGGCTCGTCCACCTCGCTGAGGTAAAAGCTTCCGTCTCCAGCGCTGACGGTATAGCGGTAGCCGGTGCCGTTTCGGATGCAGTAGACCTCGCCCTCCGGCGTGCCCATATAGTCGATGCAGGCGTCAAACGGTTCATCAGAAAGAAGCGCGCCGTCCTTCAGCCGAATCCAGATCTTCGTGTCAGGGACTTCTCCGATGTGCCGTGTGCCGTCGGCCTCCCGCACCAGACCCATGCGGACGCCATCCGTCCGATAGAGCGTCTCATACGGCGCCCAACTCCAGGTTTTTGCATCGTCATATTGATCAATGCCCGAAGTGTCCGTCGTTTCTTCCTGCGCAGCAGTCTTCCACCAATCCGCGTCGTCTTCCTCGCCGTAAATGATCCGGAATTCCTGCGACCGAAGTTCCTGCGTCAGGTCGTTGTAATAGTACCGGATGCCGGAATTGACATCAAAATCCAGTTCCAGCATGCCCCAGTAGGTGCTCTGATCGTCTGGGTCAAGGTTCCGCGTTTCGATGTAGGTCTGCTTCTGCTCCGCTGCCAGTTCCAGAAATGCAGGGTTGTCCATGCTCCAACACAACTCGTGGTTGGAAACCGGGAATATGAGAAACTTCTGCGCATCCGGGCTGACTGCGTCATAGAGAATGTCCAGCCGTTCCTCCGGCGCATACAGGCGGCAAAGGCGGATGCAGTTGTCCGTTTTTTCGGCAAAAAACAGCACATCTCCGGCCGCGGCAAAGCTGATGATCGTTCCATCCTGCGCCGCATAGAGCGTTTCTTCGCTGCTCCCATCATAGGAACAGTGCAGGATGTCCTGTTCCCGGAACACATATACGCCGCTAGATCCCGTGCGCCAACTCAGAAACGGCTGTTCCGCATAGACAGCCAGCCGTTCGCCGTCCGAGGTTTGGAACAGTGCCAGTTTGCCGTCGATGCAGTCTATTTCATAGTCCCCGGTTTGCAGCCATGCCGGGGTATAGGCATAGTCTGCCGTATCATACATGCGGATCTCTGCGAAATACGCTGTGTAGGACGGCAGTACATCCGGCGATTCGGTTTCCCATGGAGGTTCCACCGGCTGCGCTGCTGGTGAAGCCTCCGGTGTTTTCTGGCAGCCTGATAACAGCAGGCCGATGCAGAGTATCAAAAAGAGAAATTGTTTTTTCATTGCAAATGCTCCTGTTCTGCTGCATCCAAAATGGCTTTTAACGCTTGAATCTCCTGCTCCGACAGCGCGCCGCGTCCGACTAAGTTCGATACCATCATGCCCACGCTTCCGCCGTAGACCTTGGACAGAAACGATTCCGTTTCCTCCGGCTCTACATCGGCATACGCAACGGCTGCGCTGTATTTCTGAAATTTTCCACTGTCGTCCATCGTGACTGCGCCCTTGGCAATTAGCCGCTTGAGCATCATAAAAATCGTCGCCCGGCTCCAGCCGGTATCCGCGTCCAATGCCGCAACCAATTCCGCCAGCGTCTGCGGCTGGCAGTTCCAAAGCACTTTCATCAGCTTCCATTCCCCGTCGGACAGTTTGAGATGTTCCATAATACCCAGCCTCCTTCAAAAATGCTAACATACGTTATATTTGAAGCGTACCACAAATGATAACGCTTGTCAACGGAAAATATTTGCGCAAGATTGTATTTGAGCCGTTCTGCTATGGACATGTTTCACAATTTTCAGGCATGGAAATTGACAGAAATGCCGATTGACAGAGCAAGGCCGTATGGTATATGATGAACATACAAGACATGTTACTCTTTGAGGCATTACCTGGACACGATTTCTGTTGTCTGGTGATCGCTTCAAGGAGTTTTTTGTTTTTCTGCCTTCACCCGGCATCAAATGACACATGAAAGGAAATATCATCCATGTACGGTGAAGCAGCAGAAAAATATCCGCATATATTCAGCCCTCTGCGGGTCAAAAACATCATTTACAAGAACAGACTTTGCTCGACGACCATGTCCACGGTGCCAACGCACACACATCTGTCCTCTACGAACTACGGCGGCATCGGGATCTATGACAAGGCACTCGGCGGCGTGGCGATGATTGGCATGATGTACCACGGAAAGGCCGGGGCAAGTCATTATGAAGCAAACGGTGCAGATCCGTTTGCCAGCAAATATGATCTGGACGTACTGCGCGAGTCGCTTTCCGTCGTAAAGCAGGGCGGTGCGCTTGCGGCAATGGCTGTTGGAATGGGACAGGTTTATGAAGGCGTACAGTATTCACCGTCCGGACTTCCGTTTGGCCGTCCTTATGCAAGACCGACTGCGCCGGTCACAGAGGAGATTCTCTATAAGCTGCTGGATCAGGCCGTAGAAAAGGCGCGCAGCGCGGCGCGGTTCGGATTTGATGCGCTGATTTTGGACATCAGCAACGACAGTATCGTCGATGCGTTCATGGCGCCCGGCTTCAACCTACGCACGGACAACTGGGGCGGGAGTTATGAAAACCGGTTCCGTCTGGCGCAGATGATTGTTTCGCGTGTGCGAGAGGCGATTGGCCCGGATTTTGTTCTGGAGTTGCGCGTCAGCGCAACGCTTGGCGTACCGGAAACGTATCCGTTTGAAGAAATGCTGCAGTTCCTTAAATCCGTGGAGGATCAGATCGATATCGTCAATCTTGTGACCGGCATGGATGAATACCACGACGGCAATGTGAAACTCTGTCCGCCAATCTTTGAGCCGCATCTGCTGAATCTGGAGCGGGCCCGCGCGATCCGGGAAAGCTGCGATGTTCTGGTCAACATCAGCGGCGCAATCATGGATGTGCAGGAGGCCGAGCGTGTGCTGCGCGAGGGTGCAGCTGATCTGGTGCTTCTGGGCCGCTCTCTGGTCGCCGATCCCTTCTGGCCGAAAAAGGTTCTGGAGGGCCGCGAAGACGATATTGTGCCCTGCATCCGCTGCAACAACTGCTATCACATCGCCACCGAGCATTTCAACACCTGTTGTACTGTGAACCCGCGTGTCTACAGAGAAAACCGCGTTCCGCTGACGCTGCCCCGGGCGCAGACAGCCCGCAGCGTCGTTGTGGTCGGCGGCGGCCCGGCTGGTCTGAAAGCTGCGCTGACCGCTGCGCAGCGCGGACACCAGGTGACGCTTGTCGAGCAGAGCGGTGCGCTCGGCGGTCTGATGATCCCGGCCAGCGTGGGGGCGTTCAAGGAAGATTTGCGCCGCTATCTGTCCTATCTGCGCCGTCAGGTGGAAAAATCTCAGATCCATGTGATGCTGCATACGCGTGCAGATCGTGCGCTGCTCGAACACTTGCATCCGGACGCGGTGATTCTGGCCGTCGGCGGCCGTGCGGTGATGCCGCCGGTTCCGGGTCTTGGGACTTCCGGCGCGGTGCAGGCTGTGGCGCTGCTGAATGCTGGACTTGAAACCGCCGGTACGCGTGTGACCATTCTCGGCGGCGGCAGCATTGGCTGCGAACTGGCGCTGGAACTCGCAGCGCTGGACAGAATGGTCACGGTTGTTGAACTTCGGGACAAGCTTGCCGCGAACGGAAACGAACTGTACCGGCAGGATCTGATGCTGCATCTGGAACAGGAAACGCGAATCACGATTCTGACACAGACGGTCTGCACCGGCGTAACGGCGCAGGGCTGCACGGTGCGGGAGAAGGACGGCGGAACGCGCGTCATTCCGCACGATACGTTTGTCATTGCAGCGGGTTTGCGCGCAGATGCAGACGCAGTGGAGGCACTCTACGGCGTTGTGCCGGAGACGTACTATGTCGGTGATTGCAAACGCGCCGCATCTATCACGGAGGCGACCACAGAGGCATATTTCCTGGGCGCGAGCCTGTAAATCTAAGTATGGGAGGCGGGGCTGTGTTTATCCGGCAGATCATCAACAATAATGTTGTTCTGGTGCGCGACACAGGCGGCAAGGAATTGATTGTAGTCGCCAAGGGCATCGGCTATCACGGACGGACGGGCGCGGCTGTCGATCTGAAGCGTTATCCGGATCATAGGCTTTTCGTGCCAGACGATGCAGAGCACGCCAGAATACGGCAGATTTACAACGAGATCCCGGAGGATCAATTTGATCTTGCCGTGCAGCTTCTGCAAATGGAGCAGCAGGCGCGCGGTATGGACGGCAGTATCCCGATTACAGCTGCCCTGATGCTGGCCGACCACCTGCATGAGATGGTTGCCCGCCTCAAAAACGGACTGGAACTGCATAATGCGCTGACGAACGAGATTACGGCGCTGTGCCTGACGGAGTTTGCTGCGCAGGGCTACAGCATCCTGTTCGGCTACTGGTGGACAGCCTGCATCTCCGTGATCGGTATTGCGCTGGGCGCGCTGCTTGTTGCGCGCAATAAGGAGGAGCGCAGTCTTGCGCTTTCGTGCAGCCTTGTCGCAATTTTCGGCGGCGTGTCTGAGCCGACACTGTTCTCCTATCTGCTGCGCAACAAGCGCTACGCAATCCCGATGGCGATCGGTGGTGCGCTGGGCGGCGGTCTGGCTGGACTGCTTGGCACAAAGGCAACCTCCTTCTGCATGGCGACGATCTTTACCGTTCCACTGGTGGAAATGGGCGGCAGCTTTGTGACATCGGCCATTGTTTTCCTGGCCGAAATTGCAGCCGGAATGATCGCAACTGTGCTCTTTGTAGGCAAGAAGCAGAAAGCAGCTGTATGACCCTTCTGCGGTGCGCCGCGCGTGAGCGGGCGGCGCACCGTGTCAGATGTATTTGGAAATAAGGAGCGACCAATGTTTTTCAAGAAGAAAGAAGCTGGCAGTGACGGCCGCCTGCTGGCGGTACAGACAGGGCTTGTCGTGCCCGTCAGCGAGGTTGACGACCCCGTTTTTGCACAATCGATTCTGGGCGGCGGCGTTGCAATCCGCCCGGAAGGAAACGAGGTTTTGAGCCCGGCCTCCGGACGGATCATCAGCGTACAGGATACCGGCCATGCCTATGGGCTCCGCACGGACGACGGGATGGAGATCCTTGTGCATATTGGCATCAACACCATGGAACTGAAGGGGAGAGGCTTTTCTCCCTGTGTTCGCACCGGCCAGAAGATCCGGCGTGCGGAACCCCTGTGCCGGATTGATCTGCCGCTGCTCAGACAGCTTGGCTATCAAACGGATATTATGGTGCTGGTCACAAATCAGGCCGAACTGTCCGGGCAGCTTCGTTTTTACAGCGGGATGCGTGCGCAGGCCGGGCAGACGTGCATCATAGAGCGAATCCGCTGAACACGCAGGCAGAACACGGAGGAATGGCAATAATGACAGAATTTTCTTATACTGTACACGATGATAACGGAATCCATGCCCGCCCGGCAGGGCTGCTGGTCAGCCAGGCGCAGAAGCACCCGTGCAGTATCCGCATGTTTTGCGGGGAGCGGCAGGCGGATTGCAAGCGGCTGTTTCAGGTCATGGGGCTGAACGTCAAGCAGGGAGAGACTGTGCGTATCTGCTGTGAAGGCGATGCGGAGGCGGAGGCTGCGCAGGCGCTCGAGGCGCTGATGCGCGCACAGTTCTGAGACGGGAGGCACGATCATGCAATTCCCGCAGAATTTCTTATGGGGCGGCGCTATTTCCGCAAATCAGTGTGAGGGCGCCTATCAGGAGGACGGAAAGGGACTTTCTATTCAGGATGTATATCCGCACGGCGTTCACGGCCCTGTCACCGACATGCCGACGGCGGACAATCTGAAGCTGACCGGCATCGACTTTTATCACCGTTACCGGGAGGATATTGCGCTGTTTGCCGAAATGGGTTTTCGGGTGCTGCGGCTGTCGATTGCATGGTCCCGTATTTATCCGCTCGGAATCGAAGCGGAACCGAATAAAAAGGGGCTGCAATTCTATGACGATGTTTTCGACGAATGCCGCAGATATGGAATTGAGCCGCTTGTAACGCTTTCACACTACGAAACGCCGCTCTTCCTTGCACGCACCTATGACGGCTGGCGCAGCCGGAAGCTGGTAGACTGCTTCCTCCGCTATGCCCGCACGGTCTTTTTGCACTATCGCGGAAAAGTGAAATATTGGGTGACATTCAACGAGATCAATTCCATTCTGGAAAACCCGTATATGGGCGGCGGGATCTGCACGCCGAAGGCGCAGCTTTCTCAGAGCGATCTGTTTCAGGCTGCACACCATGAACTGATTGCAAGTGCAGGCGCGGTGAAGCTTGCACACACACTTATGCCGGAGGCGAAGATCGGCTGCATGCTGCTGGCGCTGCCAACCTATCCGCTGACGCCTGCGCCGGAGAATGTTGTCGCTGCGATGGAGCAGGAACGACGGGGGCTTTATTTTGCCGATGTGCAGGTGCGCGGGGCGTATCCCGGATATTTGGCCCGCTATTTCCGTGAAAACGGGATCCGGATTGACCAGCAGCCGGGGGACGAGGAACTCCTGAAAAATACGGTCGATTTTGTATCCTTCAGCTATTATGTCAGCACCTGCGCTGCGGCTGACCCGAAAAACGTGCCGCGCGCTGTCGGAAATCTGATTGCGGGTGTGGACAATCCCTATCTGCCTGCGACTGAATGGGGCTGGCAGATCGACCCGAAGGGGCTTCGCATTGTGATGAACCAACTCTATGACCGATATGGCCTGCCGCTTTTTATCGCAGAAAACGGCCTTGGCGCGCGCGACACGCTTGTTCCCGGAAAAGACGGGGAACAGACCGTGAACGACGCCTATCGGATTGAATATTTGCGCGCGCATTTACAACAGGTTGCCGAGGCCATTGCCGACGGCATTGAGGTGCTGGGATATACAGTATGGGGGTGCATTGATCTTGTCAGCGCCTCCAGCGGCGAGATGCGAAAACGCTACGGTTTGATCTATGTAGATCGCAATGACGACGGAAGCGGCACGCTTCGGCGCTGGCGCAAACAGTCTTTTTTCTGGTATCAGTCTGTTATACACACCAACGGTGCATGTCTTACGGAAGCCGGCAGCCGGTATAACGGAACACAGACGGGAGAAATAACATGAAACAATTATCCGGTCACGGCATATCTGGCGGCGTCGCTGCCGGAAAACTCGTGACGCTGCTTTCTGCGCAGACCGGCGTGCCCCGCGAGACATCCCGGACACCGGACGAGGAACTGCAGCGCTTTGCACAGGCACTCCGGGAAGGGCTGTGGGAGTTGGACGCACTCCAAGAAACGGCGCGTACACAGACCAGCGCAGAGGCAGCACAGATCTTTGAAATCCATAAAATGATGCTGCAGGACGAGGATTTCTGCACAGCTGTCCGCGAAAGGCTCAAAGCAGAGGCAATAAGCTGTGAATATGCTGTCCAGCAGACCGGAAAGCAATTTGAAACGCTGTTTTCCGCAATGGACGACCCTTATATGAAGGCGCGCAGCGCGGATGTACGCGATGTAGCTTCCCGTTTGCTGCGCTGCCTGCGCGGCGGCGCAGACGCGGCGGCCTTGCCGGATGCACGCTGTATCATCGCGGCAGAGGAACTGACGCCCAGCCAGACGATCCGGCTTGATCGGGAGAAGGTCGCTGCTTTTGTAACGGCGCGTGGCACGGCAAATTCACACGCGGCCATTCTGGCGCGAACAATGGGCATCCCCGCTGTCACCGGTGTCGATATGGCATCTCTTTTTGCAAAAAACGGTGCAGAGGCCATCGTCGATGCGGAGACCGGGGCCGTGTTTCTGGAGCCGGACGAGCAGACGTGCACACGATACGATTCCATTATGCGGAAACAGCAAAGCACGCGCTGCGCGATCCAGTCTGGCACGCAGGTGCCGCTTCATACCGCTGGAGGCAGAAGGCTTCGCCTGTTTGCTAACGTTGGCAGCAGCAGCGAGGTTGCCGGAGCGCTGCAAAACGGGGCGGAGGGAATCGGCCTGTTCCGCAGCGAATTTCTCTATCTGGGCCGCGAAAATGCGCCCAGCGAGCAGGAGCAGTTTCTGCAATACCGTGCGGCGGCGGAACAGATGGACGGCAGGATGGTGATCGTGCGTACGCTCGATCTTGGTGCGGATAAGCAGGCGGAGTATCTGAACCTGCCTGTTGGGCCAAACCCGGCGCTTGGCTACCGTGCGATCCGCATCTGCCTTGCGCAGCCGGACCTTTTTCGCGTCCAACTCCGCGCAATCTGCCGCGCTGCTGCGTTTGGAACGATTGCGGTCATGTTTCCCATGATCACATCTGTATGGCAGGTACGGCAGAGTAAACAGATTCTTGCCGACGTTCAACAGACGCTGCGGGACGAGGGCGAGACGGATTGCCCGGACATACCGGTCGGCGTCATGATCGAAACGCCTGCGGCCGCGCTGCTCAGCGATGCGCTTGCGCAGGAGGTCGATTTCTTCAGCATTGGTACAAATGACCTGACGCAGTATACGCTTGCAGCCGACCGGCAGGAGCCAAGCCTGGAGGCCTACTATGAGCCGCGCCATGAGGCGGTTCTCCGACTTATCGAAATGAGCGTGCAAAGCGCGCACCGCCACGGTATTTGGGTTGGTGTCTGCGGCGAACTTGCGGCAGATCCGGCGTTGACAGACTGGTTTTACGATCTGGAAGTCGATGAGTTATCCGTATCACCGCCCATGCTCCCGCGTTTATATCAGCAGCTTTCAAAACGATGAACAGAGTCGAAAAAGGCAGCCTGCAAGTCAGAAAACTTGCAGGCTGCTTTCTAAAAATCTGCATGATTAATTGCGGTCTGTTCGCTTGAAATAAGAATAAAAAGCAATTACCAGCCCAATAAGCGGAAAGATCACGCCGCCGATACCGGCGATCTCAAACGACGTAAATTGCATCAGCAGGATACAAACAACCCCTGCTAAAAGAAGAATCAAAGCAAAAAGAAGATCTTTGATTGTATTCATTTTTATATACTCCTCGCAATACAATATGGGTTTCATCAGCCAGCTATGCCGCGCGGGCTGTATACTGCCATTTATTGATACTGTTCCTGCAGGTATAGATACACTCTTGACTGAACCTTATCTGCCGTTTCGTCCTCTGTCGCGTCTCCAGCCAGATAGGGGGCGAGTTCTTCACGGATGATCTGTTCGACGGGATCTGTCGGATAGTCTGCTACTCGTAGACCATCGACCAGCTGGTAGAACAGATCGATCTCATGCTGCGTGATCGTTTCCTTTTTCAACTGCCCGGCAAGCTGCGCATGCAGGACAGAATCGTTGACAGGCAGGCGCAGCTGCATACTTTCCTGACAGGGCTGCGTCAGCAGGTAGCTTAAAAAAGCCCACGCGCCGGATTTTTGTTTGCTGTTCGCGTTGATAGCAAATAATTCCGAAAAATGCAGGACGCTGCCGTTTGCATGGTCACTGGGATATCCGCAGAATACATACTGCTCCATCGGCGGCAGCAGATAGCGCTCTGCGCGATACGCGACAGTTCCCGCGTCTGCAATCACATCATAATACAAAAGACCATTGCACGGAAAGGACTCCGCTTTAGCCGCTTCCTGCAACTCCAGCAGCTGCAGCTGCGCCTTAAACGAATCCGAATCGAAGCTGCAAGACGCTTTCTCGATATCCACATAATCCCGCGCACAGAGCGCAGCCATCGCCGGTGCATAGTCAAAGCCGTCCTCACCAGCGCTGTTTGCGATAAATGGATAAAGCGGAACATCGGAACTCACACAGGCTTTCAAAACAGCCTCAGGCGTAAATGCTGCCAGCCGCTTCGGATCGACGGCATAGGTGCTGATGCGATAGCCGACCGGCAGGCGGTAAATGCTGCCGCTCCGAGTCAGAGCCTGACGGATGCCGGAGTACATCGTATCCAGCGGCGCGGAGCTGTCCGCGTTCATCCACGGCAGCAGATCCTCAAACACGTCCGCGTCGCGCAGCTGCTGCCACTGCGATTCGCGCAGCAGGTATATATCATAGCCCTTGCCAGTTCCAAGCTCGGTCAGTGCCAGTTCTTTTTCTTCGGTGGACTTCGCTTCAATCACCGTGACCCGGTATCGCGGATATAGTTTCTGAAATTCACTTGCGTAAACCGTCAGGGGCAGGTCACTGAACGCTGCCTGATACAGTGTGATCTCCGTCGGTTCCGCCAGCGTTTCGCCGTCTGGCAGCCGTTCATAGAAGCACGCGGCCTCGATGCTGCTGTTCAGCGCGAAGAAGCCCGCGCCAGTGCCAAGAACCGTCTGATAGTTGTTCGCCGCTGTGTTGGCGTTATCCTTCCAGCTCAGAATCGCCGCGACAGTCCCAGTTTCAAAGTCCGGTTGTAACAGGTACTCCTGATTCACAAGCAGAAGCCTGCCATCAACATCCAGTCCCATACCATGCACGTCCAGCGCCGCGCAGGAGAACTCCGCTTCCGCCTGTAGCGTCTCAGCGTTCAGCCGCACGACCTTCTCCGTCTCATAAAGCGCATCGCCCTCGACGCGCACATAGACTGTATCCGGAGCAGCCAGAATTTGCAGCAGCTGCCCGTCAAACGCGGCCTGCTCCGCAAGCTGCTGCCCATCCGCGCCGATTTTGACGACCCGTTCGGTAAAGAGCAGATAATATGATGCGCCGCTGCCGCCGTCAAATCCGCGCGGCTCTTCCGGGTAGACCTCCGCCAGCGGCACTGTGCTGAGAATCGCTCCGTCCGCATCATAGGTCGTGACCGAATAGCGGCCTTCCGGCGCGTCCACAGTGACCGGTTCTCCATCTGCATCAAAATAGAACGCCGGATAAGTCCCCGCAAGGAGCGCCAGCGCATCGCCGGCTTCGCACACGCCATACAGATATTCTGCATCCGGCAGTGGGAGTGCTGCAGTACTGCCGTCCGCATCCGTTACGCCAAGCGCCGCTGGAACGTTGGAATAGGAATAGATCCTGCCGTCCCAGACGCATTGCCCCTCGGCCTCCGAAGTCCCTTCCGGCAGCGGCCATGTCGTCTGCCGGTAACACTGCCCATCCGGCAAATTGCGAATGTCAAGCTGCACCTCTGAAGACACCTCCGGAGGCGTTTTCGCAGGCTCTGCATGAACTTCTTCCTGTGGGGCACAAGCTGTCAGAAAACATAAGCACACGACAAAAAGTACGAGTATGTTCTTTTTCATAGTTTTTCTGCATCCCTTGGCTGCTCAAAGCCAATCTTCACGATGATAAATCCACACAACAACCAATTTACATAATATCATTATAAAGCAACCAGAGGAAAAGTCAAGGATGAAGATGGAAAATAAATCAAAGCATAAGGCACAGCAATGCGCCTCGATTATGCCGCTGCTCCGTCGGCCTGAGAATCGAACCCTGTTTGATGTTAGGCCGCCTGCAAAGCGGAAAATTTGTGGTACTGCTTCTGGTTTTTGTGGAAGAAGCCGCGGATAGTCAGCAGCACGAATGCTGCGACAACAAAGTAGTAGATCGGCTTTGCGATACCATTTGCACCTTGACCTCTGATACGATAAAGAGCATGACACGGCGTAGTTGGATAATTAATTGTTTTAATTAGATTTTAGTATAAATTTGTTTTTGTGTGCCATTAAAGTTTCCCGTGGCACCAAAATAAAAGTACAGCAGAGTAAAAGGGCTTGCTGCCTGCGGTTTGCAGACAACAAGCCCTTTCGGATGCTTGGGTTACTCGTTATTTCTTTTTTGCAGGGAGAATGCAGCAGATTCCTGAACTCATAGGGCCTTTTTCCACACTGCTCGCAGCGGCTGTAATGTTCCGGCCTGCAATACAAATGCAGAAACCCAGCTGACCTGATCTTTTGCGGAATATTGCACCGTCAGCTTGATAGACTTCTGGCTTTGCAGATCGCTCGCTACAGTCGAACTTGCTACCATCTGCCCGTCTGCCGTGTATGCTGCGAGGATATACTGCACGGAGACGCTGGAGGCGGTGTTATTGGTCAGTGTTACGGTAGTCGAGGTGGCGGAGGAGGAAACTGCATCCAGCGCGTATTTCTCTATCACCGTACTTGCCGTCATGCCGATGTTTACATTCTCCTGAACCGGCGGCACAGGCATCCAGTCGCTCCAGACCGTGTCATAGCCTTCCTTCTCGTACTTGACACGCCACCAGCCCTTCGGAACATCCCACGAATATGCGCCGTTTGCATCCGTGGTCAGCGGGTTGATCTCATCCCAGTCCGAAGCATCCCACTTCGTCCCGTACTCAGTGCTGGACGGAGCGTGATCCCAGAAGCTGTCGTCGCTGTCGGCATCGGTATACTCAATCCAGTACGCCGTCGCTGTAACACCAGGCAGTCTGCTGTTGTCGCTGACATCATAGACATAGCCGCTCGGATCGATTTTCCATCTGAAGCTGAAAGCTGCTCCGGCAGATTCAGAGGCGCTCAGGAAACCGAATTCTCCAAGAATACTCTCGACATACGAACTGTTCTGCATGGACAGCAGCGGCAGAATCAACCCGCACGGGAAGGGCAGGGTAATGCCGGCAGCCGTCAGAATGATGCTCAGCCCCATTGCCGCAACAACACCATTGTTTGCCTTGGAGGCAGTTTCGAGCCGTTTCAGCGCCGCAGCCTTTTCGGCTTCCCCCATAGAGGATGCAAGAACCGCCTGCCGCGCGTCTTCAAGCGAGACTCTGTTGTTATCCCATGTGATCAGCTTATCGGCATAGCCAAGTACCTCGACAAAGGAGAAATAGGAATCGATATTCTCTGCCGCACTGATATGCTTGCCATCGATCAGGAACGTTGTAAGCTTGTCCTTCGTAAAATCAATGATTTCGCCGCGAACCTTATCTTCTCCGTATTCCGCGACCTTGAGGTAAAGCTTGGCTCCATAGTCGTCCTCCATTACCTCATAGCCGTATTGTCCGGCGTTGCTCGGGTCAAGGTAGGAAGGAATGATATCCGTGAGAATGTTAAAGTCAAGCTGTGCATCTACATCCACCATCTTTATGATGCAGCTCAGCTGCTTATCCGTGCTGACCAGATCCTCAATGCAGTCATGCAGCTTCCCATTCAGTACGTTTTTGATGGGCGTGCTGGCGCCGTTTACATATCGGGCAGCGCCATAATCGATCGTGCCGGAGAACTGGATCGGTGTTTTCGCCTGCGAGTACTGCACGGTGATTGTTCCCGGAATGTAACTCGGATTGGATGGATCAAACAGCCCCGTGGCCTGATAGGTCTGTGTAGCCTCGTTCCATTTTGCTTCTATCCGCTTTGTGACGTTGCTTCTGGTGCTGCAGACATAAACCTTGTCGATTTTTTCTGCATTGCTGAACTTTGCATCGAACGAGAACGCGGTTCCGGGGGTAAAGGTCACAGCCGGTTTCGCTGTTCCAAGCTTCAAGACGTCGTAAGTATTTCCACTATACTTCATTGTAAACGCCTTGAGTTCCGGAGAGCCGCTGCAATACAGGATACTCGTAGCCGCAGAGACCGCAATACCGTCTTTCGTTTGCGCCTTTGCCGAAACAGTATAGGTGGTGTAGTCAGAAGCGGACGGCAGCGTAACGGACGCGCTGTAGCTTCCCCCCTTTGTGCTGTGTGCAGTCGCGGCCTTTGCGGAATCAATATAAATGTCGATGTTTGCATCGGCAGGACCGACACCAGTAACGGTGAACTGCGCAGAATCTGTCGTTTCGTTTGCAAAAATACTGAGGATGGGGATGTTTTCGTTAATAATCCCGATGATCTCCCGCTTTGCAGTTCCGTTTTCCGTGAAGTCCATGATCGCGTAGGAGGTCAGCGTCTTGTCTCCGGTCGGCTGGAGGTTAAAGGACAGTCTGCCGGAGGTTTCTTGCAGGGAGATTGTCAGGACATTGTTCTCCAGATCGTATCCGCTCAGTACCTTTCCGTTCAGCCGGAGCGTTTTCTCAATGAGCGTGACATTATCCGGGAGATACAGTTCCAGTGTTTGCTTTGTGATCCCGGACACGCCGCTCTTATACGCATAGGCCAGGTTCATGGTAATATATCCGTTCGACATTGCGCCGACGGTATTGGCCATATAATAAGTTGCCTCGCGGGAGAGCCTCAGAGATTCCGTGTTGTGCAGATTGCTGCTGATAAACTGCACGCTGATGCCCTGCTTGATGCAGTATACCGTTACAAACGAATATTCCTCGCATTCGACGGTTAGTTTGCCGCACCCGGAGAAGATATTCGAGCCCAAATCAACGTCTCTGCTTGTGGGCATGTAGAGCAGCCGGAGCCTTCCGCAGTTGGAAAATGCGTTGTCTCCGATGCTGGTTATTGCATACGGAACCGCGATATAACGCAGATTGCTGCACCCGGAGAAGGCAGACTCGCCAATCGTCAGCAGCGTAGACGGCAGAATGACGGTTTTCAGATAATTGCAGTCCTCAAAGGCATAGTTCGGAAGTGCCGTAACACCCTCCGGCACAGTGAGGCTTGTCAGCTTGACGCAGCCTTTGAAAATATCGCCGCCGTTCCAAATGCTGACAGTTGTCCAACTCAGCGGAATGTTGATGGATGAAAGCTTTGTGCAGCTGGCAAATGCACGATATCCGATCGTAGTAACACTATCCGGCAGAACGATGCTCTCCAATGCGGTGCAGCCATCAAAGGCATACAGGCCAATGACAGTCAGACCGTCCGGAAGCGTGATCGTTGTAAGGCTGGTGCAGCCTTTGAACGCACTCTCACCAAGGGAGGTTGTTCTAATCGGTACGGTTACGTTATTCAGCGCAATGCAGCCGGAGAACGCGGACTCACCAATAGACGTCAATGTAGACGGCAGAGTTATAGTCTGCAGATAATTACAATCCTCGAACGCGTAATTTGGGATTGCGGTAATGCCCTCCGGCACAGTAAGGCTTGTCAGCTTGACGCAGCCTTTGAAAATATCGCCGCCGTTCCAAATGTTGACTGTTGTCCAGTTCAGCGGAATGTTGATGGATGAAAGCTTTGTACAGTTGGCAAATGCCCGATATCCGATTGTAGTAACACTATCCGGCAGAACGATGCTCTCCAATGCGGTACAGCCGTCAAAGGCATACAGGCCAATGACAGTCAAAGCATTCGGAAGTGTGACAGTTGTAAGGCTGACACAGCCCGAAAATGCGTGTTCGCCAAGCGTGGTGATCGCGCCGGAACAAAGAACAGTCTGGAGAGTCTTGTTGTCTTTGAACGCATTTTCTCCGATTGCCGTGACCGGATACTTGCCCAGCTTCTCCGGCAGAATGATTGCCGTGTCGCTGCCGGTGTACTTTGTGATGGTCGCCTTTTCGGAGGAAATGGTATAAGTGTAATCGCCCTCCTTGCAGACCAGGCCTGGGATGTTGAGCGCTGTCGCTGCGACGGTTTGAACAGTGGTGCCGCCGTCCGCCGCGATGACCTCGAAATTATTTGCGCTGAATCGGTAACCCGCTTTATAGAAACTCATGAGGTATGTATATCCAACCAGCACATCAAATTCAACGGAACTCCATGCACCGTTGGAATCCGTAAAGCACTGCGGCAGAAGCATGTTCTCGTCATAGTTATATAACACGACGGAAACGCCCTGCATGCCGTTCCCGGATGCGTCTACAACAGTGCCGGACAGCGTCGTAAACGCAACGTTCCCGCGTTGGACATCAACACTGTCAGTCGCATCCTGCTCCGGCTCGATGGCCTCAACCTCTTGCGAACTGTCGTCTGCCGGAAGATCTTCCTCGAGATCGGCAGCCTTGAGTTGCATCGGGAAAAAAGAGACTACCATTGCGAAGATGAGAAATACGCTCAGGATCCTTTTGAATTGCTGCTTCATAAAGCGAGTGCCCTCCCATATGTTCCATTTTTCTACAGGAATGATTTTCTAAATTAAGTATAGCACGAAGCATGGACGAACGCAACGAATATCCGGTCTGATAGAAAAATATTTGCAGAAAAAGCACTGAGACTGCAAATTGTTTGTTGATAGTATTTCAATGAAATACTATCTATCATTCCACAGCGGCTGTATACTATGCCCGGATAAAAATACAGAAAGAAGCATGAAAACATGGAACAAAAAAGCAGCTGGATATGCTGCACGGCCCAATCTGGAACAAAATTCCGCAATTTGCGCTGCCGGTAGCGGCAACGGCCATACTGGAGCAGCTGTTCAACGCCTCAGATATCGCAGTTGTCGGCAATTTTACCGGGGCCGGCCGCACGATCGCCGTGGCAGCTGTGGGCGCGAACAGCCCGCTGATTGGCTTGATTGTCAATCTATTCATTGGTATTGCGTTTGGAACCAATGTGGTGATCGCCCACGCGATCGGACACGGAAATAAGGAGGACGTCCGCAAGGCTGTTCATACCTCAGTGCTGCTGGCACTGCTTGGCGGTATGTTGGTGGCTGTCGCCGGTGAACTGATCGCCGCGCCGGTGCTGGGCCTTTTGAATGTGCCGGAGGATGTGTTTCCGCTGGCGCTTTTGTATTTGAGAATTTATCTGGCCGGAATGCCGGTGATCCTGCTTTATAACTTTGAGGCAGCGATCTTCCGCAGCGTGGGAGAAACAAAGATACCGCTGATGGCGCTGTTGGCATCCGGCATTTTAAATGTGATCCTCAATCTGTTTTTCGTAGCGGTCCTGCATATGACGGTGAACGGTGTTGCGATTGCTACGGTGATCTCCAACGCAGTCAGTTCGGTGCTGCTTTACCGAAAGCTGCGCCAGACCACACAGGATATTCATCTGGATCCGAAGCTGCTGCGGATCGATACATTTTAAAACGCATTCTTCAGATCGGCCTTCCCGCTGGAGTTCAGAGCGCTGTGTTTGCACTTTCAAACATTGTGATCCAGTCTGCAATCAACAGTCTCGGCACGGTGGTCATGGCGGCTTCCAGCGCGGCATTCAATATCGAGGTCATTACTTACGATATTTTGAACTCCTTTTCGCAGGCCTGCACGACCTTTGTCGGGCAGAACTTCGGCGCCGGTGAACTCCGGCGCTGTAAGAGAACGCTGCTTCTTTGCATTGCAGAAGGAATCCTTGTTCTGGCTGTTGCTATTGCTACGATTCTATTCTTTGGAAAGTCCCTGCTGGCGATTTTCAGCAGCGATCCGGAGGTCGTGGCAACCGGCTATATCCGGCTGATGATGGTCGTGTTGTCCCATTCATTCAGCTTGCTGTATGATGTTATGAGCGGCTATCTGCGGGGCTTTGGTATATCATTGGTACCGGCGCATCCGTGACTGCGTTTTTGGAGCAAGCCGTCGCGGGCTAAGGTCTGTCCGACGGGCGTTGGAAATAAAAAGTGGACTCCCCAAAATGGAAAGTTAGGCAAGGGAAAACAGGAGCGCCTGAAAAAACGGAAAAGCGGTGCAGCATACTTGCTTTTTGGGCTGTGCTGCTGGTATGATAAGCAAAAATGCGCGGCGCAGATTGAACGGCCGGGCGGGAAAGGAACAGCGGCGATGACAGAAAGGGAACAGCGGGTACAGTGGTTTCGGGAGGCCCGGTTCGGGATGTTCCTGCATTGGGGACTCTACGCGATCCCAGGGCGCGGCGAATGGTATATGAGCGGAGCCCAGATGCCAGCGGAGGAATATGAGCGCTATATGCGGGAGTTTACTGCGAAAGCCTATGACCCACGAGACTGGGCGCGTCGGGCAAAACAGGCCGGAATGCGGTATGTCGTACTGACAGCGAAGCATCACGACGGCTTTTGCCTGTTTGACTCGAAATTGACGGATTACAAGAGCACAAACGCGCCCTGCGGACGCGATCTGGTGCGGGAATTCGTGAACGCGGTGCGCGCCGAGGGGCTGCGCGTGGGCCTATACTACTCCCTGATCGACTGGCACCACCCGGATTTCCCGAAATACAACGATCCCAACCATCCAATGCGCCAAAATCCTGCTTATCAAAACGAGCAAATCGATTTTGACCGTTATCTTGCGTACATGCACGGGCAGGTCGAGGAGTTGGTCACAAACTACGGAAAGATTGACATCCTGTGGTTCGATTTTGCCTACGGCGACCTGCGCGGCGAGGCATGGAAGGCGACAGAACTGATGAAGATGGTGCGCAGCCACCAGCCAGATGTGGTTGTGGACAACCGGCTCGAGGCCAGCGGCGAGGGCTTTGGAAGTCTCGTCACGGAAAACCCGGCGTATTACAGCGGGGATTTTGTCAGTCCCGAGCAGCTTTTGCCGCCGGAGGGCATCCGCAATGTCCGCGGAGAGCGCGTTCCATGGGAACTCTGCACGACCATGAACAACAACTGGGGCTATGTGCCCTATGACACGAATTATAAGCCCGCATCCATGCTGATTCGGAAGCTGGTTGAGTGCGTCAGCAAGGGCGGCAATATGATCCTGAACGTCGGCCCGGACGCAACCGGACGCTTTCCTGCGCAAAGCTGCCGGCTGCTTGACGAGATCGGCGCATGGATGGCGCGCAACAGCGAGAGCATCTACGGCTGCGGCAGTGCAGAACTCCCGAAGCCGGACTGGGGCTGGTATACCAGAGGGGCAGGAAAACTCTATGCGCATGTGCTCGAAGCGCCGCTCGGCCCGCTGCCGCTGACCGGTCTTGTGCCGGAGCGGATCGGTGCAGTGCGCCGTCTCGCGGACGGCGGCGAGGTGGTGCGCGGCGAAAGCTGGGTTACAAACGCATATGAAAATCTGGCCTTCGTCACCTTCGGAACGATCCCGCAGTATACCTATCCGCTGCCGGACCCAATCGATACCGTTCTGGAGATCGAATATAACGAGTAAAATCAGCAAATCTGCAGTCCGTTCACCCGGACTGCGGATTTTTGAGACTGGGACTCGACGCGGGACATCCGCGCTTGATTTCGGCGGACGGATATCGCATAATAGACGCAGATCAAATCCGGCGTCGCTGGAGAAGGGAACTGTGGAACATGGAAAAGCAAATACAAGCGAACGTCGTTTTTACAGACGATGCGTATCTGAAAACAAGATATCTGCCCCGTGAAGACGGCGGCTATACCATTCGGGTCGGCCGCGGCGGCCGCAGGGATATTCTGGCCTGCAAGGAACTGTATGGCAAGGCGGTCAAGACAGCGCGGGAACTGGACTGCACGGCCTGCGCATTTGACCTGTGTGCAGCAGCAGAACTCGGACAGGAAGGGCTGTTCGCGGCGGTCGAGGGCGTCTGCGGCGGCGCGTATCAGAAAAAATTTGCGCTGGACGGCCGCTGGGAACCGGAACTGACATGCAGCTTTCCCGGCGCGGACGCAGTGCAGCTGAAAAAGGCGTGGGAACTTGCCCGATCAATCATGCAAACGCGCAATCTGGTAAACTGCCCGTCTAATCTGCTCTGGCCGAATATGTTTGCACAGCGGCTGAAAGACATGGCGGAGGGACTTCCAATCGAAGCGGAACTCTATGATAGACAGGCGCTGGAGCGGCTGGGACTGCGTGCGCTTCTGACCGTCGGCGACAGCAGTGCCCATGCACCTGTGATGGCCGTCCTGCGCTATACCGGCGCGCCGGGAAGCCGCCGGAGGCTCGGGCTTGTCGGAAAGGGCGTGACGGTCGATTCGGGCGGGTACTGCCTGAAAGCCGCTTCGTCCATGGCCGGGATCAAGGGCGATATGGCGGGCGGAGCCGCGGCAGCCGCTGCCGTGCGTGCACTGGCGGCAAACGGTGCGGCTGTCAATGTAACGGCGGTTGTTCCGATCTGTGAAAACCGCATTTCTAATGCGAGCATGCTGCCTGGCGACGTCATTACCAGCTTCTCCGGCAAAACGATTGAGATTCTGAACGCCGATGCTGAGGGTCGGCTGATTCTTGCCGACGGCCTCGCGTGGGCCGCAGAAAAGGAGTGCTGCACCCATCTGGCGGATATTGCCACACTGACCGGCGCGATCTGCGCGATGCTCGGCTTTGTGACGACCGGCGTGATGGCTAGCGACGACAGGCTTTATGATTGCCTCGCGCGCGCGGCAGCGCGCTCCGGCGAGAAATTCTGGCGCATGCCGGATGATCCCGAATATGAAACCCTGATCGAGAGCGACTATGCGGACGTCCGAAACACCAGTAAAGACGGCTGCGGCGCAATTACGGCCGGGCTGTTCCTGAAAAAATTCACAGCCGATCGGCCATGGCTGCATCTGGACATTGCGGGGACGGCGGACAACAGCGGCATCGTCTGGCAGCATCAGGTTCCCGGCGCGACCGGAACGGCCGTCAGTACGCTCTACCAGCTGGCGCAGGTGCTTTTTGAAACGAAGGAGGAGAACGCATGAATACGCCCCTGATCGAAGCCTGTGTGGATTCCTATGCCTCCTGTAAGGCGGCTTATCTTGGCGGCGCAGACCGGCTGGAGCTGTGCGCCCATCTGGTGATCGGCGGAACGACGCCGTCCCCGGCGCTGTTCCGGCAGGTCGCGCGGGATATCCCCGTTAAAATCAACGTCCTGATCCGCCCGCGCTTCGGAGATTTTCTCTACAGCGAGGCGGAAATGGAGCAGATGTGCGAGGAAATTCAGACGTTCCGCGACCTTGGCGCGAACGGCGTTGTGATCGGCGCGCTGACGCCGGACGGCGATCTGGATATGGAAAAAATGCGGCGGCTGATGGATTGCGCGGGTACGATGGACGTGACGCTGCACCGCGCGTTCGACATGACGCGCGACCCCTTCCGGACGCTGGAAGAGGCTGTGCAGCTCGGCTGCAAGACCATTCTCACGTCCGGCCAACAGAAGGACGCACTGGCGGGCGTGGAGCTTCTGGAGGAGCTTTTCCGCCGTGCGGACGGAAGGATCGACATTATGGCGGGCTGCGGTGTCAAAAAGTGGAACATTCAGGAGATCTACGACCGAACCGGCATTGCTGTGTTCCACACGACCGGCCGTAAGGGCGTGATCGACAGCGGGATGCGCTACCGGAAGCAGACCGTGGCGATGGGCCTGCCGTCGCTCTCGGAGTATGAGCTTTGGCAGACGGACGAGGAGGAATTCCGCGCGTGCGCGCAGATCGTCCACGGGCTTGCACAAGGAGCGCAGGCATGAGACTTTCAGACGGCGAACAGCGGCAGATGGAGGCGCGGCTCGCAGTCCGCTATGCGGCGGCCGGCGCACAGACGCAGGCGTGGCTGGAGGAGCAGCTTTCCGCGCTTTCACCGGACTATGCGCTGCTGACGCGGTGGTGCTATTCCGCAAGCCCTCTCAGCGACTGGGCAAACTATGATTTTTCACTGTTCCGGGCCTGCGCCGAGCATGGGCTTTTCCTGCGGGAGCATTCGCTTCTCGCAAAGGCGTTGCCGGAGACGTTGTTTCTCAATTATGTGCTCCATCCGCGCGTAAACGAGGAGGCGCTTTGCGACTGCCGGGGCTTCTTTTATACGCAGCTGCGGGATCGCGTGGAGGGGCTTTCCGCGCGAGAAGCAGCGCTGGCGGTCAACTATTGGAACGCGGAGCAGGTCTGCTACCGCTCGACCGACGACCGGACGATCAGCGCGCTGGACGCGTGGCGCTCCGGCTTTGGGCGGTGCGGCGAGGAATCCGCATTTGCCGTCAATGCGCTGCGCGCAGCCGGTCTTCCGGCCCGGCAGGTCTATACGCCGCGCTGGGCGCACTGCGACGACAATCATGCATGGGTCGAGGTGTTCTGCGACGGTGCATGGCATTTTCTCGGTGCGTGTGAGCCGGAGGAAACGTTGGACTGCGGCTGGTTTACCGGCGCGGCCAGCCGCGCGCTGCTGGTACACAGCCGCTGCTTCGGAACGCCTGCGGCAGATGAAGAGATCATCTCCGTGGACGGCGCGGTCACGTTTCTCAATCAGACCGCGCGCTATGCGCCGGTGCGGATGCTTACGGCGCAGGTGCGGGAGCCGGATGGGCGGCTCGCCGCCGGAGCGGAGGTCACATTCGGAATTCTCAATGAATCGCAGGTGTTTCCGGCGGCGGTCGTTCGGACGGACGACGCCGGGACGGCGCGGCTTCGCTGCGGCTATGGCGATCTGATCGTACAGGCGCGGAAAAACGGACTTTGCTGCGAGCGGCTGTGTGCCGCCACACAGGAGACGCTGGAGCTGACGCTGGCGGAGCCGGAGGCACCCGCCGGGCGCTGGACGGACTTTCAGATCTGCGCTCCAAAGGAGCGGATGCCTACACGGGAAGCGCCAACGCCCGCGCAGAAGGCGCGTGCGGCAGAGAAGCTGGCGGCGGCAAATGATAAGCGCCGCCTCCGGACGGAAGCGGCGTTCGATGCGGCGCGGGCGCGGAAAATTGCCGGACAGAGCGGCTATGGCGCGGAGGCGGAAGAATTCCTGCGGGCTGGCTGTGGAAATTTTGAAGAGATCGCGGAATTTTTGGAGAACACGGCCGATCCTGTACAGGCGAAGCTTGCGCTGCTGCGGACGCTGAGCGAGAAGGATATGCGCGACGTGCGCCCGGAGGTGCTGCACGAGGCGCTGGAATGCTGTGCGGATATTTCGCCGGAGGATGCGTTTACAATGCGCTATATCGTCAGCCCGCGCATCGGGACAGAGCCGCTGTCCTGCTGGCGCAGAAGCCTGATCGCAGGCTTTTCCGATGCGCAGAAGCGGGCGTTCCGCGAAAATCCGGCGGCGATCTGGCAATGGATCGTGGAAAATATTCGGCAGACGCCGGAGGCGGAGTACCGGCAGCTGGTGACGCTGCCAGCCGGGGCGATGCGTCTGCGCTGCGCGGATGCGCGTTCTCAGAGGCTGCTGTTTGCTGCGGTCTGCCGAACGCTTGGGATCGCGGCGCGGTTCGATCCGGCCAGCGGCGCCGCGGAGTATTTCTCCGAGGGACGCTTCCGGTCGCCGGAGGCGGGCCGGACGGCTGCTGCGGCGCTCTGCTTCGAGAAGCAGCCCGGTGAAACATGGCGGCCCGGTACGGATTTTGGACTTTCGCACCTTGAGGACGGCGCGTGGCGTTCACGGACGATCTCCGGCCAGTGGGACGGCGATCGGCGGACAGTTCCGTTGTGTCCGGGCGTTTACCGTATCCTGACGGACAACCGCCTGCCGAATGGCAATCTGCACGCGGCGCGCCTGGAGCTTCGGTTGGCCGCCGGAGAGACGAAAAGTGTATCGCTGCGGAAGCAGCCGGTCTCCTTTGCGGAGCTGGCCGTGGATTTCACACTGGCAGACTTTCAGGCAGTGAATATGGATGGGCACCTTGCGCCGGCGGCCGCGCTGACGGGGCGCCCGACGCTGCTGATATGGCTGGAGGAGGGCCGGGAGCCGACGGAGCATCTGCTGAACGAGCTTTTGGAGCGGCGGAGCCGCATCCGGAGGCTGAACGCGGGATTAAAGCTTCTTCTGCGCGGGCGGCAGGCGCTTCGAAATGAGAAGCTGCGGAGCGTACTGGATGCGTTTCCGGAGGCGGAGGTCTGGCTTACGGAGGACTCCGCGGAGCCTGCGGCGCGGAGCGCTTATATGGAGCCGGAACGGCTGCCGCTGCTTCTGGTGTGCGACCGTCCGCGCCATATCGTCCATGCCTCCGCCGGATACCGGGTCGGAAGCGTGGATACCGCGCTGGATTTCGTTCAGAGCGTAATGGACAAGGCGTAAAAACCGGCCGTATGTCGAACCAGAGCATTCTGGCGGGACATACGGCCGGTCTTTGTTCTTTTGAAGCGAAGCGCGCGGATCGTGCCGGAAAACGGCGGAGACGTTCATTCCAGCGCATCAAAGGCGGGCTGGAAGCTCCGGAGCTTTTCGAGGCTGCACGAGGCGTTCCACGCCATGAAGCCGCCGGTCAGGCCGGATTCGTTCAGCGCGCGGATCTCGTCCGCGATCTCCTCTGCGCCATAGGTGTTGTACGGCACCTTGATGGCGTCATAGGCCTGGATCCAGGTCCGGACAATGGCGGGACTCGGCGTTTCTTCCTGACGCTGGGCAGCCTTTTCACCCCAGTCGAGCAGCGTTTCGTAGGGATGCTCCCATGGGCGGTAATTGCCGTCCTGCGCGAAGTGGTCAGGGTAGGGCATACCGCTGATCACATCCACGACATTGCTGATGGCGGGCCAGTACTGGCCATAGGACGTGACATAGGGGTTGTTTGTCTCACCGAAAACGTCGGCGCTGACATATACGCCGAGGTCGTGAAGCTCCTCCACCGCGTACATCAGAAAACGCTGTATGGCCTGCGCCTTGGTTTCGTCATAGGTGTTGTGGTAGTCGATGTTCCCGTTCTTTTCGTACTGATACGTTCCGTCTGGGAAGCGGACGTAGTCGAACTGGATCTCGTTGAAGCCCATGCTCTCCACGGCCTCCTTTGCCAGCGCGACCTTGTACTCCCAGACATAGCGGCAGAAGGCGCTGGGCCAGTAGCTGTTGGCAATATACAGCGGCTCGCCGTTTTTGTCGTTGATGCCGTATTCCGGGTGATCGGTCACGAAGAAGGAGTCATTGAAGGTGGTCAGACGGCCGATGACGTAGAAGCCTGCGTCCTTGAGCTTGCGAATGGCAGTCTGGTATTCCTCGAAGGTATTGTTGGCGTATTTTCCGGTCGTCGGAGAATACTCGTCATAGACGCTGGAGGGGTAGCCGACGCTCGTTCCATCGATGATGTTGACGACAAAGGCGTTGATCTTCGTCGTTTTGGCGTAGGCGATATACTCGTCGATTTCCGATATGATCTTGGGGTCGCAGGTCAGATAGAGAGCGTAGACATGCTCGGGCATGACGTTGTCCGCGAAGCTGGCCTTTTCGGTCGGATAGTAGTAGAGGCTGCCCGCATCGCCGCCGCCGTAGCGGTCCTCACGGCTGGCGTGGGTCATGTAGACGCCGAAGCGGTCGTAGACCTCCATCGAGTCCTCATAGGTCGCGGCGGTATAGCTGCCGCTGATGTAGCCGGTCTTTCCGTTCGAGCTGACGTGGTAGAGATGCACGATGCCGTTTGTCAGATAGTCGTAGCCGAGCACGGTCAGCTCCGTGCCCTGTTCGACCAGCGCGCCAAGCTCGATGCCGTCCTCCGCTTTGCGCAGATTCTGCGGCGTGCGCGCGTAGATCTTTCGCTCCTGAACGACGGCGCGCTCCTGTTCCGTCAGGTTTTCTTCGGAAATGTAGCCGTACTGCGGCACGTCCAGATAGGTCAGGTAATAGGTGACGCCGCCGCGCTCGAAGCTGTCGGTCGTGGAGTAGGTGACCTGCCGGCCGCGGGCAACCGTGCCGGACTGCTTCAGGTCGGCGTCGTAATAGGCGATCTCCGGCGTGTCGGCGCAGAGCCATGCACGGACATACGGCTTCGAGGCGGCAGGCTCCTGCTCCTGCACGGGGGCCTTCCGGCCTCCGGCCAGAACGAGGATCAGCAGGATCAGCGCGATCAGCACCAGCACCGCCAGCAGGACCAGCCATGTATTCAGCCGCAGAAATTTGACAAGCTGCTCTCTGCGCTGCTTTTTTCGTTGCTCGGCTGCGGGACTTCGCCGCCGGTTTGCGCTGCGTTTCATAGTAACGCTCCCTGTTCGTTGGTATGCGGACATTATACATCAACTTTTTCCGGATTTCTACCTTTTTGCAGAAGATTGTAGGTTATGGCCGAAAAATGACAGAATTCTGCTTCCTTCGCTCCATTTCGAGCGATAAATATTTGATTTTTGCGCGTGAGCGCACCATTTTTCATCAGAAACCCGGAAAATACAACCGTTATGTAAACAAGAAAACCAAACTTTTTTCAAAAAAATATTTACATAAAATTAAATTATGTTAAATAAACGCCGTGCTTTTGAGGGAAACACGCCTGTGCGCGGCTATGGGAGCCTGCCTGCGCAGGATGGAATTTTCTTGCCGGCGGGCTGTGCTGATCGTAGCAAAGCAAAAAATCCGGCCGCCCAGACGGAATGCGCGGGGGGTGACGGTTACAAATGAAACGAAAGTATGGAAATATTCCCGGAGATGTGCTAATATAATAATCTATGGCAAGCCGCAGACGCTCTGCGGCCTGCCGGACGATCACAGAAACCGGGGGTGTGTCCATGAACGTATGGCAGGCGATCTTACTGGGACTGGTGCAGGGAGTTACGGAATTTCTTCCGATCTCCAGCTCCGGCCATCTGGCGGTATTGCAGAGCTTTCTGGGGCTTGGCTCCGTGGAGGAGCATCTGTTTTTTGACGTGCTGCTGCATCTGGGCACGCTGGGCGCGGTTTTCATTGCCTACTGGAAGGAGATCGCGGGGCTGACGTCGGAAGGGCTCGCGATGGTGCATCTGAAAAAGCTGCGGCGCGGTCAGAAGCCAGATCCGCTCAAGCGGCGGATGATCCTGTTCATCCTGCTGGCGACGCTGCCGCTGGTGCTGGCGGTGCTCGTGAAGGACGCGGTCGAATCCCTCTATACCAATACGTTTTTCATCGGCTTTGCGCTTCTGGTGACCGGCGGGCTGCTGTTTGCGGCGGACCGCATGGGCCACGGCAACAAGACCGAGAAGAACGCGACCATCACGGAGGTCATGCTGGTCGGCCTTTCACAGGCCGCGGCGACCGTTCCTGGCCTTTCACGCTCCGGTACGACCATCGCCGTCGGAATGCTCTGCGGCTTTGAGCGTTCATTTGCCGTGAAGTTTTCCTTCCTGCTTTCGATCCCGGCTGTGCTGGGTGCGAATCTGCTGACGCTGATCGACGCAGTGCAGGCCGGTATCGACGCTTCGATGCTGCCGGTCTATCTCGCAGGCGTCGCGGCGGCGTTCATTTCCGGCTTCCTGGCCATCAGCCTGCTGCGTATCCTTGTGCAGCGCGGCCGCTTCGGCAGCTTTGCCTATTACTGCTGGGGCGCGGGTCTGGTGACGTTGATCCTTTCACTTGTGGCGTGAGGTTGAGCTATGGCGGAACAAAAACAAAAGAAAAAATCGACGGCCGCGAAGAGCGCGGCGCGCGGCGGCTCCAAGAGCAGCGCGCGCGGTAAAGGCGGAAAGAAAGCGGCCGCGCGTCCGGTGCGGCGCGAGATCGGCGCGTTTGTGTGCCTGTTCCTCGGAATTTTTACGGTTCTGTGCTGCTTCCATGTGAACGCGGTGGTGCTGAATCTGATGGCCTCGCTGTTCAAGGGGACGATCGGAGCGGGCTTCTACATATTGCCGTTTTCCTTCCTGCTGGGCTTCCTGATTTTGCTGCTGCATGACGGACGGCCCGTTGCGCTGCGCGTGACGTGCGCGTTCCTGCTGGCGGCGACCATTGGTGCGCTGGCGCACGTTTTTTCCGGCGGCAGCGAGCTGGAATGGTCGTGGGAGATGTTCGGCGAGCTGTGGGACGGCGGCATTTCCGGCGCGGGCGGCGGCATCCTCTCCGGATTCCTCGCGGAGCTGCTGTCTGCCGTTATCAGCCGCATCGGCGCGGCGATCGTGCTGCTGGCGGCGCTGCTGCTGGAGCTGATCACCTGCCTGAACATGACTATCGGCGGCATCCTGACCGCCATCCGGGAGCGGCCAAGGGCGGAATATGCCGAGCCGCAGCGGGAGCATCCCGACCCGGCGCAGGTGATCGTCAATCATGTGGCGCAGAAGCAGATCGAGCGCACGGAGCGCAAGCGCTCCCGCATGTCGGAATTTGATCTCCCGGTGGACGACCCGCCCATGCCGGTCGCGGAGCCGGAGGCCGGGAAGAAGGGAAAGAAGAACGCGCCGGTTCGGCCGGACGTCTTTGTGGAAAACAGCCGCCGCAAGGCTGCGGAGGAAAAAGCAGCCGAGACGGCGGAGCACGGGCCGGACATTCTGGCCGAGCGTCCAAAGCCTGTGAAGGACTACAAAAAGCAGCTGGAGGCGCTGCGTCAGGAGGAGCTTGCAAAAGCGGAGCAAAAGCCGGAGGCTGCCGAGACTCCGCAGGAGCTTCCGCACCAGTTCCCGCCGCTGATCCTTGAAAATCGGAGCGACGACGGAGAAGAAACAGAGGCTGCGGAAGCACCGGAGCCTGTGGAGGAGCCGCTTCCGGAGCCGGCCTGTATGCTGCCGGAGAAGGCGGCGCCGGTCATGCCGCTGCCGCCGGTCACCGCGCCCGCGCCGGACGAGAAGTCTATTAAAAAGGAAGAGGTGCATCAGGAGGCAGCGAAGATCGCACAGGAGATCGTGACCGGCGAGCAGCTCATGATCTATCACTATCCTCCGGTCGAGCTTCTGCGCTCCGGCGACGGAAGCTCCGTGGACGGCACGGAGGAAATGCGCCAGAACGCCGACAGGCTGAGCGATACGCTCCAGTCGTTCGGGATCGAGGCGCATATCATCAACGTCACGCGCGGTCCGTCCGTCACGCGCTATGAGCTGGAGCTGAGCCGCGGCATCAAGCTGTCGAAGGTCACGAATCTGGCCGATGACATCGCGCTGTCGCTGGGCGCGTCTGGTGTGCGCATCGCGGCCATCCCGGACAAGATCTCCGTCGTCGGCATCGAGGTGCCGAACCGCATCGTCTCCGTCGTGCTGGCGCGCGACGTTATCGATTCGCCGGAATTCCGCAAGAGCAAGTCGCGCATCTCCTTTGCCGTCGGCAAGGACATCGGCGGCAACCGCATCATCGGCGACATTGCGAAGCTGCCGCATATGCTCATCGCCGGTACGACCGGCTCCGGTAAATCGGTGTGCATGAACTCGCTCATCATTTCGCTGCTTTACAAGGCGAAGCCGGACGAGGTCAAGCTCATCATGGTCGATCCGAAGATGGTCGAGCTTGGCGTTTACAACGGCGTGCCACATCTGCTGATCCCGGTCGTGACCGATCCGAAGAAGGCGGCGGGCGCGCTGCAATGGGCGGTGACGGAAATGATGCGCCGCTACCGCATGATGGCGGACGCAGGCGTGCGCGACCTCGAATCCTACAACAAAATTGCGGAAGCGACGGAGGAGCAGGAGAAAATGCCGCAGATCGTCGTGGTGATCGACGAGCTGGCCGACCTTATGCTGGTCGCCGCGAAGGAGGTCGAGGAATCGATCTGCCGCGTGGCACAGATGGGCCGTGCCGCCGGTATGCATCTTGTCATTGCCACCCAGCGTCCGTCGGCGGATGTCATTACGGGCCTGATGAAGGCCAATATCCCGTCGAGAATTGCGTTTGCCGTCGCCTCCGCGATGGAATCGCGCATCATTCTCGACACCGCTGGCGCGGAAAAGCTGGTCGGTAAAGGCGATATGCTCTATGCGCCGCTCGGTCAGGGCAAGCCCAAGCGCGTGCAGGGCTGCTTCATCACGGACGCCGAGGTGCAGAGCGTAGTGGATTACATCAAAAAGAACGATTCGGCGCAGTACTCCGCCGAAATTCAGGAGGACATCGAGCGCCGCGCCGTACAGGGCGGTAAGGGCAGTCCGGCCGCCGCTTCTGCGGCGATGGACGAGCCGGAGGCGGACGCGGGCGATGAAATGATGCCCGCCGCGGTCGAGGTTCTGCTGGAGACCGGACAGGCATCCGTGTCGATGCTCCAGCGGAGGCTCAAGCTCGGCTACGCCCGCGCGGCCAGAATCATGGATGAGCTGGAGGAAAAGGGGATCGTCGGCCCGTTCGAAGGCTCGAAGCCGCGCCAGATGCTGATTACCCGCGAGCAGTGGCAGGCCATGAAGGACGGAACGCCGCTCAACCCGCCGGTGGAAGAGGAGATCCCATAAATTTGAGGCTCAACCCCGCTTTCCTTCTCATATAAGGAGAAAGCCTCTGGTGGCATACTTTTTTCTGGCTTGTCAGAAAAAAGTATGCAAAAAAGAGACGCCGGAGAGCGGAATAGCGCTTGCACGCAGAAAAGACAGGCTGATCCTGCGTTCCATTTCCCGAAGTGCGTCCGTCAAGGAACGTCCTTCGGGCGGAGCGCAGGATTCGCGCTGTACAGAATTGCAGTGCGGTGAATATTTCTGCCGCCTGAACCGGAATGTCTTACGAATTTCGAAAATCCCGCAGAGGTGGTTATGATGGGCGTTAAGGATGCAGTTGTGCGTCGGTTTCAGGGGATCTGCAAGGAAAGAAACATGCATTTGAATGAGCTTGCGACATGCTCCGGCTTGACACCGTCCACGGTATATAGTATGGTGGATGCGCGCAGAAGGGAAATATCGATCACAACGATCAAAAAGCTCTGCGACGGCCTGAATATGTCGCTTGGTGAGTTTTTCTCCTCGCCGGAATTCGACGAGCTGGAACAGGAGATCTGCTGAGCAGAAATATTTACCGTACTGCAATTCACGAATGCAGAAATTGTCCTGCCCGCCCGTAGGGCGTTCGGACTACGGTAACGGAACGACAAAACGCACGGTGTAACAAATTGATTTATCAGGCGCGTAAGCGCTATTTCGTATTCCTGCGCCTCTTTTTTGCATACTTTTTTCTGGCAAGACAGAAAAAAGTATGCCGCCGGAGGCACAATTGCGGCCGCACCGCAAAGACAGTACCTTTGGTGAATCCGAAGAAACGTGAGTTTTTCAAAAAGGATAAACCCCGGTTTCGCCGGTGTTTATAAATAGGACGCAGGGGCGTTTCCCCTGCAAATATGGCATTGCATCCGGACGCAGGTGCCGGAGCGACAGCTGGAGGTATTTTATGCGTACAAATGAAAACAAAAATCATGCAGCCGTAGTCAGAATGGTTACGCTGGCACTGCTGGCGGCGCTGGTCGTCGTCTTGCAGACCGTGGCGAGCAACATCAAGGTCGGCCCGATCCCGATCACGCTGACGCTGGTGCCCATCGTGATCGGCGCCGTGCTCTACGGGCCGGGTGCGGGCGCACTGCTGGGCGCGACCTTCGGGCTTGTCACGGCGGTCGCCGGCCTAACGGGCTACGACGCCGGTACACAGGCGCTGATCCAGGCAAGTCCGGTATGGACGATCCTGACCTGCTTCGTCAAGGCGACGGCTGCCGGATGGGTGGCCGGGCTGGTCTACCGCGCACTGCGGAAGAAGCAGACGCTTGGCTGCGTTCTGGCCGCGATGAGCGCGCCGGTCGTAAACACCGGCATTTTCCTGCTGGCGATGACGACGGTGCTGCGTTCCTCGCTTGAGGCGTGGGCCGGCGGTACGGACATGGTATACTATGTGTTTGTTGTGCTGACGGGCGTCAATTTCCTTGTGGAGTTCGGCGTCAATGCCGTTTTGAGCGCCGCCATCGCGCGGATCGTCAAGGCGGTCGCAAAATCGGAATGACCCAAAGACGGCTGGTGCATCTGCACCGGCCGCTTTTTGCATCTCCACAAAAAACAACGCAATCACGCATGAAAAATGGGGAATTGACGTTGACATACCTTGGCGTATGCGGTACAATAAGGTGAAATCCAAACAATACAACATAATCCCATTTTTGCAGAAATCATGCTCCGCGCAGGCGGAAGCGACAGAAAGGAAAGTCTGAATATGAAAACGAAAGCTGTTCGCATTCACGGAAAGATGGATCTTCGTCTGGAAGAGATCGAGCTGCCGCAGGTCGGCCCGGACGACGTACAGGTCAAGATCATTTCTGACTCGATCTGCATGAGCACCTATAAGGCGGCGGTCGAGGGCGCGGAGCACAAGCGCGTTCCCGACGATGTCGCCGAGCATCCGACCATTGTCGGTCACGAGTTCTGCGGTGTCATTCAGGAGGTCGGCGAGAACTGGAAGAACAAGTACAAGCCCGGTCAGGGCTTCGCCATTCAGCCCGCCCATTTCTACAAGGGCTCCCAGATGGCTCCCGGCTATTCCTATCAGTACTGCGGCGGCGACGCACAGTATGGCAACGTTCCCATCGAAACGCTGCTGATGGACTGCCTGCTGCCGTATAACTCCGACGTTTATTTCTACGGCTCCCTGTCCGAGCCGATGAGCTGCATCATCGGCACGTTCCACGCCATGTACCACACCAAGGCCGGCTCCTACGAGCACCAGATGGGCATTGTCGAGGGCGGCAAGATGGCGCTTCTCGCTTCCGTCGGCCCGATGGGCCTCGGCGCGATCGACTACGCGCTGCACTGCGACCGCCGTCCCAGCCTGCTGGTCGTCACCGATATCGACGACGAGAGACTGGCCAGAGCGGAGAGCATCTACACCGTTGAGCACGCCAAGGAGCTTGGCATCGAGCTGCACTACGTCAACACCGCGAAGCCCGGCTGCGACACGAAGTATCTGCGTGAGCTGACCGGCGGCACGGGCTATGACGACGTGATCTGCTTCGCGCCGGTGCGTCCGGTCGTCGAGCAGGCGGGCGACATCCTCGGCTACGACGGCTGCCTCAACTTCTTCGCAGGCCCGACCAACAAGGAATTCAAGGCCGAGTTCAACTGGTACAACGTCCATTATCTCTACACCCATGTGGTCGGCACCTCCGGCG
>OIWQ01001172.1_pt1 | contig 32402 bp, 38 predicted proteins | sample 1587571 | NCBI WGS metagenome assembly OIWQ01 (sample SAMEA3888910, study PRJEB22519) | human gut metagenome | biome: human gut; feature: human-associated habitat; material: faeces | place: Denmark | collected 2010 | reverse complement strand
ACGGTCTGCAATTATATCTACAGGAATTGGAGCTTTAGTTGTAGCTCTTGGTATGTTAATAGATTTTGCAATTAAAGCAGCATCAGGAATGGATGATTTAAAAATTAGTATTTCTGGTTTAAAAGATATAACTGATCAATGAGGAACAAGCTATGCCAGAACTAATACTGAAATTGCAGAATTGGAGAGACAAAGAGAGAGAGATTTAGCTGCTGGTAAAAAAAATGAAATACAAATTTGGAAAGATTATGCTGAAGCATTAGGAGATTTAGATGCTGAATTATTTCAACAATTTGGTAGTGTAACTAAAGCATATTCTGATTCATTTACTAATATACTTAAAAGTAATAAATACTTCAAAAAAGAATTTAAGAAATCTGGATATGAAACTTGGGAAGATTATTCCGAAGCAATACAATGAGGATTAAAGAATAGTTCTAATGAAGTTGATTTCTTTTTAAGTAAGTTAAATGAGGATCAAAAAGCAGCTTATGATGAAGCTTCTGGTATTTATAATACATATCTTGAGAAGCGAAATGATTTAATGCAAAAATCTGCTGAAGCTTATGAAAAAGTTAAGTTAATGGAGATTGCTGCAGAACGTAAGCAGAGAGAAGATGCTAAAGCCCAGTATCTAAAGAATATAGAAGATAGAAAGAAACATAATCAAGATCTGCTTAAAGTTATTAACGATTTCTATGAAGAAAATAGAAAACTTCTTTTAGATGATGAAGCAAGAGAACTTGATGAATTAAATAGAAACTACCAGAATCAATTAGATGCACTTAAAGAAGCCTACAATCTCAAATTAATAACAGTTAAAGAATATAATGAGAGATTAAAGCAGGTAAATGATGCATATAATAAAGAGTGACTAGATAATAATAATGAACGTTATAGGGAAGACTTAGAAAATAGATTGTCTGCATTACAAGAAATGCAGGATAGGGAATCTCAATTATTTGCAAATAAAGAGGCTGCATTATCTGCAGGTAAATCTGGAAGTTATGAAACTAGAGTTCAACAATTTGGTTCAACTGATTTCTATCAATCTAGAGAAGATGTTCAAAGACAATATCAAGATACATTAGCTTATAATGAACAGTTATATAATCTTACCAAAGATAGAATTACAAGAGAGAATGAATTGATGTCTCAACAGCAAGCTATCTTAGATGAGCAATATAACAATAAGCTGATAACTGAACAAGAATATGCTAATCAATCTCAAGCAATCAAATTACAGCAAGAAGCTAATGATATAGCTTTATCAGAAGCAGCTAATGCAAGAGAAGAAGCAGATCTTCAAGCATTTAAAGATAGACAAGCTAAAAAGCAACAGGCTATTCAAGCTACTATGAATGTAGCTTCTTCTTTAAGTGGAGCTTTAGCTAATGTATTTAAACAAGAAGCTAGTGATGACAAGAAGAGTGAGAAACAGAGGGAGAAATCATTTAAAGTTTATAAAGCATTAGCTACTACTCAAGCTATTATTGATACTATCAGTTCTGCCCAAGGTGCATATAAAGCTATGGTAGGTATTCCGATTGTAGGTCCTATCCTTGCTCCTATTGCTGCTGCTACTGCTGTTATAGCTGGTATTGCTAATGTAAAAGCTATCCAGAATGAACAATTACCTTCATCTGGAGGTTCTGGAAGTGATGCAGGAACTACTGCTCCTGCTGCTTTAAATACTGCTCCTGTAGAATATACTCGAAACTTACTTGGCAATAAAGAGACTGATGAATTGAATCAACCTGTTAAATGTTATGTAGTTGAGAGTGATATTACTAACGCTCAAACTAAAGTTGCAGTTACAGAATCAAATGCAAGTTTCTAAAGTGAGTAAAATTTATGACACACTACTATGTAAGTTGCTGATTATCAGTGCTTATATAGTAGTGCTATGTCTATTTTATTTTTATTATATAACCTAGTTGAGTAAAAACTTGACATTTGATAGTATATAAATATATAAAAATAGAAGATTGTAACAATATTACATTTTTAAAATAGCTTATATATTAATAAAAAATGGAAAAAATGTATAATGATCTTCCATTATATCAAGCAATTATTGCCGATGATTGTGATGGAATAGAGTTCGTAGCATTGACCAGTAAACCTGCAACCCAAGTTAATTGGCTTGCTTTTGGGGAATCTCAGAAGTTCTCGATGGATGAAGAAAAACATATAGTTACTTCTTGTTTAATGGTATGTGATATACCTATATTTAGACGGGATAGTAAAAACGGAGAATATTATATTCAATATGATAAAGAAACTCTCCGTTTAATGGCTGAAAAAATGATGTATGATAAGAGAACTACTGATGTAAATATTGAACATTTGGAAGATTCGGTAATTCCTGGAATAATTCTTCAAGAGCTATATATTAAAGATATAGATAGAGGAATTAATCCAGTTGAATTTGCTGATTGTCCAGATGGTTCATTATTTGCTACTTATAAAGTGAATAATCCTGTTATATGGGATGCAATTAAAGCTGGCAAGTTTAAAGGATTCTCTATTGAGGGATTGTTTACTTTAGAAAGACAATCTGATGAATATGAGGAACTTAAAGAGATTCAAAAAATGTTGAGAAAAATAAAAAGAGTTAAACATTAATTAATTATGAGTAAATTCACAAAAATTAAACTTGAGTTAGCTAAGATGCTTGCAAAGTTCAGTGATGTTAAAACTGACAAGGCTGTGCTTACTTGGGATTCAGATGAGGATCTGAGAGAAGGTATGGATGTTTATGTAGCTGATGAAAATGGCGAATATGCACCTGCTGCTGATGGTGAGTATGTTACCGAAGATGGCAAAACTATTGTTGTTAAAGATGGTAAAGTAGAATCCATTACTGATCCTAAAGCTGAAGTTGATCCAGATGAGGGTATGAAAACTGTTGAGGTTGATGCTGCTTGTGGAACTAAGAGAGTAAAAGCTGAGGAAGTTGCTGATCCTGCTGTTGAAACAGACGGTGTTAAAGAAACTGAGACTGATGCAATCGACGCTATTCATCGCGAAATTAATGAGCTTTACGATATTGTAGATAAGCTTGTTAAGAAAGTAGCAGAACTTGAAGGAAAATCAGAAGCTACTGAAAAGACTGTAGAAAAAATGAGTAAGATGAGTGCTGCTTTTTCAGCAGAGGAAACACTTGAAAATAAAACAACTGCTCCTATAAGTGGGATAGCAGAAATAGATAGAAAGCTTAAAAACTTTATTGGTTAATTTATAAAATTTTAAATAATTATGGCAAATAGTCCTGTAATGACAACGCTTCCTGCTTATGTGGAGCAAAGACGTCTCCCTCTTATTAAGGAAGCTGTTTTAAAAGCTAAGAGTGCAAGTTTGTTTAATCTTCAGACAGATATTAAAACTGATGCTGCTCTTAACCTGTTATCTACCGATATTCAGTTCGGTGATGGTCTTACTTGTGGTTGGGATGAGGCTGGAACTCAGACTCTTTCGCAGAGAATTCTTAAGACTGGTAATATTAAGATTAATATGGCATATTGCGATAAGGCTATGCTGAAATACTGGACTCAGTATGCAGTTAAGGTAGCCGCTGGTCAGAAGACGCTTCCTTTTGAAGAGGATTTCGTAAATGCTGTTGTAGAGAATGTAAAAGAGGCTATTGAGGTAGCTATCTGGCAGGGTGATACGACTTCAGATACTAATAACTTAAAGTATTTTGATGGTCTGCTTAAGATTCTTGCTGCTGATGCTGGTACTGTAGATGTAACAATTGCTGGAACATCTGCCTATACTGACATTATGGCAGTTTATAATGCAATTCCTGAGAAGGTTCTTGATGGTGCTTCTATTCTTGTTGGTGCCGATATGTTCCGTAAGTTCGTAAATGAACTTGTTGAGAAGAACTATTTCCACTATAGCGGAGAGAGCCTTAATGGTGAGATTTATCTTCCTGGTTCACAGGTTAAGGTTATTGCTGTTAATGGTCTTAATGGAACTGGTAAGATTGTTGCTGGTCAGTTAGACAAGAACTTCTTCTATGGTGTAGATATGATGAACGACGAAGAGAAATTCGAATTGTGGTATTCACAGGATTTCCGCGAGTTCAGATTAGCTATTGAATTTAACGCTGGTGTACAAGTTGCTTTCCCTGACGAAGTAGTATTAGGTGCCAAGGCTTAATTTCAATAGATTTTATTAACTTATAAATGATATTGAAATTATGGCTTGTTTAATAACTATCGCAGGAATCACACTTGATTGCCAACCTTCGTTAGGTGGAATCAAACAGGTATGGATTACCCAGTATGCAGATGTTAAAAGTGTAACGGTTGATCCTGAGAGCAATATGATTTCAGCTATTACTCTTGAGTCTTCAGCTAAATGGTATAACTACCAATTTAGAAAGGCTACTGGTTCTCTAACCTCAACTTTAAATGTAGATGAAAGTGCTGGTGTTAATTATGTAAGTAATGAGCTTGCTCTTGTATTTACAAAGATGGAAACAGCAAAACGAGTAGAGATTGCAGCTTTATCTATTGGACAGCTTGCAGTTGTTGTTGAAGATAGCAATGGTAAGTATTGGTTCTTAGGTAAAGATGATTATGTAAGCGCTTCCGCTGGTACGGGTGTTACTGGTACTGCAAAAGGTGATCAGAATGCTTATACTCTGACACTTTCAACAGATTCAGATTCTTATCCTTATGAGTTATCTGCAGAAGCTATCCAAAGCGTTGTAGGTGCTTAATAACAGAAAGAGGGGCGAGTATTAATTTGCTTGCCCCTTATTTTGTTTATATACCACATAATGAATAATTTATATTTTATAGAAAAATAATATGGCAATAGTATTCACATCAGAACCAGTAGCTAAAAATACTACAACTAAAAATTTAGATTTAATTAAAGCTGCTGAATGTAAGTTACAAGAAAAATCAGTAGAATATACTCAAAATGCAGAGTTTGAAGTACTGCCAGATGAGGGATATGATGGAATGTCTAAGGTAAATGTATCAGTTGATGTAGTAGTTCCAACAGTTCAAAATAATAAAGATGCTTCTATTACTTCTAATGGCACTATTGAGATTCTTCCAGATAGTGACTATGATGTTATGGAGAAGGTAACTGCTACTGTAAATATTCCATTACAAGATAAGCACATTTCAATAGACAAAAATGTATCAATGACAGAAATAACTCCTGATGAAGGATATTCTGGTTTATCAAGAGTTGAAGTCGATGTAGAAATACCAGTTGAGGATAATAAACAGGTTACTATTACTGAAAATGGAACTACTACTATCATTCCTGGAGATGGATATGATTATATAGAGATGTGTGACGTAATTGTTAATGTTCCTACATATAATATAGAAGATAATGTTACTAGAAGTCTTTTTGTAAGCTCAGATGGACCTCAACAATATACTCCTTCATCAGGTTATGATGCAATGAAGAAACTAACAGTACAAGTTTATATACAACAAAGTATTGAAAATCCAGGAGTAAGTTTAGCATATTATCAACAGAATAGTGTTCCTGATAATATTGTAGGATGGAAATCATTGACTGATGGAAGTTATAAATGTGCTTCTTCAGAATTAAAAACATTTGATAAAACATTATCTTCATTAAATATAGGATCAAATATGTTCTTATTTTGTTCAGGATTAGAGGTCTTTTCGTCTGATTTAAGTGCATTGACGGAAGCAGAGAATATGTTTGGCAGTTGCTATAATATTAAAGATATTACATTAACTGGAACATTAGATGTTGATTTAAATTTAGGAGGTACTAATAGTAGTAGAATAACAGTAGATTCATTAATGTCAGTAATAAATGCATTAGTAGATTTAACAGGGCAAGTAGAAAAAACACAAACAATTGGATCTGCAAATCTTGCAAAACTAACAGATGAACAAAAAGCAATTGCAACTAATAAAAATTGGATATTAGCATAATGGAACATTTACATATTAATAAAACTGATAAATTCATTATACTTACATCAGATGAAGGGTATTATATTACAAAGTATGATGGATCTAATATTAAAGACTATTGTGCATTTACAATAATGTATTGTCCTTTAACTATTGATGTTAATAAGTATTATATTGTTGATGAATTAACACATAAGTCATACTTAAAAGATAAAGAATCAATTAAAAAATAAACAATATGGAAAATACTATTCTTCCTTACCTAAATGTACTAGAAGTAGATACTGTTGATAAGTCTAATGTTACTAAGGTTATAGTAATAGATAAAGACGATGAGGTAAAGGTTATGGATGGTTCTCAGTTAGGCTCAAATAACTATCAAGATCTTCAATTTAAACCTGAAATAAATGGAGTTGAATTAAATGGGAATATTCCTTCTAAAGAATTAGGAATTCCTTCTATTGAAGATGTTGACAATCAAATTACAGAGAAACTTATTGACTATCCAACTAAAGAAGAAGTTACTGCAGAAATAACTGAAGCTACTTCTGGCAAACAAGATACATTAGTTCAAGGTAATGGTATAGTAATTGAGGATAATACTATTTCAGCAGATTATTCTACAATTAATAATAAGCCATCTTTAAATGGGGCAGAGCTTATTAATCCTACAGTAATAGTTCCATCAATTCAGATTAAAGCTATTCCTGATAAAGTAACAATAGCTTCAATATTTGGAAATCAAACTGGAGATGCTGAAGAACTTCCTGTTTATAATACTGAAACTAATTCTGCAGGTATAATTAATGCTAATTTATATGCTCAGTTATCAGATAAATATACAAAGGCTGAGATTGACAATCTAAATGCAGAAATTAATAAAGCTATAAATTCAAAACAGGGAACATTAACAGCAGGAGCTAATATATCTATTGTTGATAATGTAATATCTGCATTCCAGAATCACTTCTTCTTAAATTTAGATATTAATGATCCAGATAGACAGTTAGAAATATATAACTTCATTAGAAGTGATATGGATTTCTATTTATTTGGGCAAATTACATATAATGAAGATACAATAGTAGTTCCAATGACTGTAGTAGAGCATACTAACACTATTGATTTATATGGATACTATTTTAAAGATAATGGAGTATTAGTAACTATTAATGCTATTATAGTTAATAATGGCCAAATGACTGTTAAGACAACAGAAGTTGATCTTACTAATAAAGGCTATACTAAAGATGAAGTAGATGAGAAACTTGCAACTAAGCAAGATGTATTTACTCCACAAGCTCCATTAGCTTTTAATGAAGATAAATCCCAATTATCTGTAGATTTATCTGGATACCACCCAGTTGGTGATTATGCGACTAACGATTCAGTTAATGAGGAAATTGAGACTCTAAGATCTTCTTTACAAAGTAAGATTGATGCAAAACAAGATAAAGGAGATTATGCTTTAAAGAGTGATATTCCAACTAAAGTTAGTGAGCTTACTAATGATTCTAACTTTGTAACTGAAGCAGAGGTTTCTGGAGATTTAGCAGGTAAAGCAGATAAGACTTATGTTGATGAGCAGCTTGCTACTAAACAGCCTGTAGGAGATTATGCAACAAAAACTGAACTTGCTGGTAAAGCTGATTCTTCTGTAGTAGAATCTTTATCTACTCAAGTAGCAACTAATACTTCAGACATATCAATTATTAAAACAAAGCAAGAAGAAGATGGAAACAAGATTGATGCTCTTGATAAAGAGATGGCTACTAAGCAAGATTTACTTGTAAGTGGAACTAATATCAAAACAATCAATAGTCAGTCTTTACTTGGAGAAGGTAATATAGAAATTAAAAGTGGTTCTAATATTCCATTTCTATTTATAAATTCCACTACTCATCTTTCTGGAGATTTCGCTGCTGTTAAGAATGCTATAGCTAATAAAACACCATTTGAGCTTTATTATGTAAATATTCTAGGTTATGGTGATATAGCAGCTCCAGAAGTATGTTTTGTTTCAGGAGAAAATATTCAAGCTACTTTCCATTTTGAAAGTACTGCAGCTAATCATACTGTAGTTCAAACTACTATTACTCCAACTGGAGTATCAGCAGATACTAGTTATCATAATTATCAGGAGCAATTAGTCTCTGGGACTAATATAAAAACCATAAATGGACAGGATATTCTTGGTTCTGGTAACTTAGATATTTCAGGAGGTACTACTGATTATAATCAATTGACCAATAAGCCTCAAATCAATTCTGTTGAACTTAGTGGTAATAAGAGTCTTGAGGATTTAGGTGTACCAACTAAGACATCTGAGCTTACTAACGATAGTGGCTTTTTAACTTCTATTCCTGATGAATATGTTACAGAAACTGAATTAAATGCAGGATTAGGAAATAAACAAGATACTTTAGTTAGCGGAACAAATATTAAGACAGTTAATGGAGAAAGCTTGTTAGGTAGTGGAAATATAGATATTGAGAGTGTTTCTAATCCAGTTACTTATGGAAGTGGAACTCAACCACAAGTTCATACTATTCTTGTGGTAACTCAATCAGAGTATGATGGTTTATCAACTAAAGATCCTAATACACAATATTTAATTGTAGAATAATATGAATATTAGAGATGATTTAAAGACATTTTATGTAGGTGACAGACAAGGTACTGCTATTTATGTGGGCAGTACCAAAGTCTGGCCTTGTCCTCCAATTCCATTTATAGATGATACTTTTCGTAAAGCAGTTGCAAGACAATATTTAGGAAGTGTAAATTCAATAATTACAGAATGTAATAATCCAGATGTTATTAGTTGATATATAAATCCTACTTCATCTAACCCAAAAACTTCTATATTTAGAGCAGATTCATCATTACAGTATCAGTTAACTACATCTATAGATGCTCAAAAATATATTACTGAAAATACAGATACTGATTTGTATTATTTATTTGCTGGATGTCGTAGTTTAACATATATATTACCTGATATTTTTATTGGTAAAAAGAGGATGTATGGTGCCTTATCTGGAATTGGAGCTACAGAAATAGATCCATTAGATCTATCTAATGCTGTAGATTGTATTGGATTATTTAGATATTCAGTACAATTAAAAACAGCACCTCAGATAACTTTTTCTTCAACTGAAAAAGTTACTGTTTATCAAATGTTTAGGTACTGTTATAGGCTTCAATCTGTTCCGCAATATGATGCAAGTAACTGGAGTAATTTTTCTGATTTATTCAGAACTGATGATGAGAGAGATCAAGAATCTAAAGATTTCACCCTACTTACAGATATTGGAGGTTTTACAAATATTGGGATGGGAGTCACTATGACTACATATACATTACATTTAGGAGGATTACCTGCACTTACTGTTCAATCTATAAATAATATAATAGAAGGACTATATTCAGACGCATCTAAGAATCCTACTATTGTTTTTAATAAAGTAATCTTTGACTCTTTAACTGAAGATCAAAAAGCCCAGATAGTTTCTAAAGGATGAACAATATCATATTCTAATTAAATACACTATGAAAATTGAAATTAAAGAAAAGTATAAAGTAGTTAAACCTGAAGATAATATGCTTCTTACTAACTATAAAGACGAAATGGATATTAAAGGGTATAACTCATTTAAAGAGTGTATTTGTCCATTAAATTGTGATTTAGAGCATTTAAGAGAGATAACATTAGAGCAGGATGCTGAATATAAAGAATTAGCTATTAAAGCTTCAAAAGAGTATGAAGAATCAATAAAAGTTAGATAATTATGATTATACTTAAGAATACTAAAAATACACAAACTTTCTATGTAAGTAAGAAATGTGGTATTGAATCTGGACAACTTCCTGTTGGTTCTTATACTAAGATTGAAGCAGATGAAAGATTCCAACCTAAAGGTAATTACATTTCTGAAGAGAAAGCAGAAGAGTTAATTGATACTAAAGTAACAGAAAGTATTGAAGATCAAGTTCCACCTTTAGTAGATCAATCTATTGATGCCAAACTTGCTCCAATTAATACTGAGATTACTAATCTTAAAGGAGAAGTTGAGGAGTTAGAAACTTCTAAGATGGAAGTATTCCAAGCTAATCAACCTCTATCTTTACATAGAAATGGAGAAGGTTTGCAACTATCTGTAGATTTAAGTAATTATGCAACTAAAGCAGAAATTCCTGATACTAGTGATTTTGCTACTAAAGAAGAGCTTACAGCTGTAGAGAATAAGATTCCTGATGTATCTGAATTAGCTACTAAAGATGAAGTTGCAACTAAAGCAGATAAAAGTGAGTTATCAAACTATGTAACTACAGATGCATATAATACAAAGATGACAGAGTTAGATGGAGAAATATCAGCAATTCAAGCTCAGATTGGTAATATTTCAACTACTCTTGATACAATTAATGGTGAAATTCCAAATGAATAGAGTATTAACAAATTATCCTAACTATAGTGTATCTTCTACAGGAGATGTATATAGTAACCCATTGACTTTTAAAGATTCTATTGGAAGAACCAGAAAACAAATACATAAAAAGCTAAAACAGCATATAGATAAATATGGCTATAATTATGTAATTCTAGTATCTGGCTTAGATAAACCTAAAGCTATTAAAGTTCACAGACTAGTAGCAGAAGCATTTATTCCAAATCCTGACAATCTACCATATGTTAACCATATAAATGAAAATAAGACAGATAATAGGGTAGAAAATTTAGAATGATGTGATGCAAAGTATAATAATACATATGGAACTAGAATAAATAGATGTATTGATAAAATTAGTAAACCTGTAGGGCTATTTATTAATGATTTACTAGTTAAAACATATAAAAATGCAATTGAAACATCAATAGATGGGTATACTCATAGTAGAGTTATAGATTGTCTTAAAGGAAGAACAGACACTTATAAAGGGGTAAAATTTAAATATATCTAATATGGCAAATACAATTTCTGATAAATTAACGTATCTTGAAGGTACTAAGAGTGCCATTAAAGATGCTATTGTAGCTAAAGGTGTTGCTGTATCAGATTCCGATATCTTTAGAAGCTATGCAGATAAGATAGGACAGATTTCTGGAGGTGGTGGAGGAAAGATTAATTTAAATGATTATGGATTAACATTTACAAATTCTAAAATGGATAAAGATCATTATGATAACGTTGAATATGAAATTCCACAAGATTGTAGTTATTGATTTCATATGGCTTCATTTCAAGATCCTATTGATATATCTGATCATATTATTCCAGATATATTATATGCTGCGGAAAAAACATTTCAAAATGCTAGCAATATACATATTAATGAGATAAAACTGCTGGCCGAACGTTCATATACATTTTCTGGTTTTGCAGGCAGTATTGATACTCTAGAATTTATTAATCCTCAATCCACTAGTTGAGGATATTGTACGCGCACATTTTATGCATCCTCATCTTTTCCAAAAAATATAACAATAACAAATGAGTATGAAACTAGTGTATGTGCATTAGAATATTTTTTTAATCAAGTATCTACTGATTCTGCTGTTCCTATTAGTGTCCCTGAAATTGAAGTTATAAATGGGCAAGTAACTTTTACTCAGTATTTTAGCTCATATTCATCTAGTATCAAATCTATAGGTAAAATAAAATTAACAAATTGTTCTTTATACCAAGATCTTAATAAAACAGCACTTTGTGGTATGGGTAGTAGTGTTGTAACTTATTTTGGAGGTGTTGAAGGAGCTGATAAAAGTATGAATTTAGCAAATTTTAGAGCACTAAATAGTCAATCAGTAACTGATATTATTACAAATGTTAGTGATTTAACTGGAAAGGATACCAAAACTTTAACTTTTTATACTAACGTTTATAATGCACTTACTGAGGAACAGAAATCATTAGCCACATCTAAAAACTGAACTTTAGCAAGTTCAAACTAATTGTCAGTTTTTATTTTTTCTTAGTACTTTGAGTGAGTAAAAAACTTGACATTAAAGGAGGCTTAGGTCTCCTTTAATTATTTTAATACATTAGTAAATTAGTTTATATTTTAAGAAAAAGATATGTAAAACTAATGTAAAATTATGCAAAGTGGAACAATTTATAAAATAACTAATTTAATAAACAATAAGATTTATATTGGAAAAACTACCAGAGATATTAAACGTAGGTTCATTGAGCATAAACTGAAAGCAAAATCTGGTTTGGATTATCATTTAAGTCGAGCTATTAGAAAATATGGGGATAAAAATTTTATTATCGAAACTATACAGGTATTTTGTTGTACCTCAGAAAGTTTATTAAATAGAAAATTAGATGAAGCTGAAAAGAAATATATTAATTTATTTAATTCTAAAATAAATGGATATAATATGACAGATGGAGGAGATGGTGGATTTGGACATATAATAACTGAGGAAACGAGAAAAAGATTGTCTGAAGCAAAAAGAGGAGAAAAGAATCCAAATTACGGCAAACATACTAGTAATTATTGTAGATCTGGAGAATTTCATCCTCTATATGGAAAATCAAGAAGTGAGGAATGTAAACAAGCTATGAAAGAAGCTTGAAAGACTAGGCCAAATCCCAAATATAAATATATTCTCAGATACTCTTTAGATGGAAAACTAATTAAAAAATATAGTCGAATTAGAGAGCTAGAAGATAAATTTACAAGAAGTGGTGTATATAATGCTTTAAGAGGCATAATTCCCACATATAAAAAATATATTTGAAAATATGAATTATAGTCTTGTTCTTCAGCATACTGTAACAAAACAAATTTATATTTATAATTTAAATAATCAGAATTATTCTGAAAATATATATTATAAATTTGATATAACGTTAGATGATGATACACCAGATGGAGAGTATCAGTATGTATTATTTTACAACCCAAATAAATGGGAAATCGTCATAGACCCAAATAACATATATCAAGATCAGTACAATAGCTATGTATTAGTCACCTATGATAATATATTAACTACAAATACTAAAATTCTGATAGCTGGAAAACCTATTCCAATCCTTAGTACTGGTTTAATTAGAGTTGGGGATTATGAAAATCAAAGATACCAATATGATAGACAAAATCAATATATAAGCTATGAAAGAAAATAAAATAAAATCAAATTTAAAACTCTCAGCACTAGATCCTTTCATTCAATCTAACATCGTTCTTCCAACGGAAACAAAGAAAAGAGGTTCTGATATGATAATGTGAGGAGAAGATAATAAATATCCATTATATCTATGGGATTTATATTTAAATGTTGCCACTCTCCAATCCATTATTAATGGTTCTGCTGACTTTATCGTTGGTAATGATGTTAAATGTAATGCTCCAGGATTTGAAGTAGTTGTAAACAAGAAAGGTGAAACAATAGTTGATATAATGAGAAAAATCACTATTGATAAGATGATATTTGGAGGTTATGCTATCCAAGTAATTAGAGATATGCTCGGAAGAGTTGCAGAGATCTATCATATTGATTTTATGAATGTAAGGTCGAGTGAAAAGAATGATATATTATACTATGCAACCGATTGGACAGCTTGGTCTGTAAAAGCTATAAAATATCCAAAATTTGGAGCTGGGGATGAAAATCCAGCTAGTATATTTTATAATAAAGGTTATATAACAAGAGGAGTATATCCTATTCCTGTTTATGGAGCTGCTATTTTATCTTGCGAAACTGAGAAAAATATTAATGAATTCCATTTAAATAACATCAATAATGGATTTATGGGTAATCTTATTATTAACTTTAATAATGGGGAACCTACAGATGAAATTAGAGAGGAGATTGAGAGGAATATTAATGAGAAGTTCTCTGGTTATCAGAATGCTGGCAGAATATTGATTTCATATAATGCAGATGAGGCAAATAAGACTACTATTGAAAGATTAGATTCTGATGATTTTGATGAGAAATATCAATCATTATCTGAGAGAACCAGAGATCAAATATTCTGTGCCTTCAGAGCTAATCCTTCGTTGTTTGGTTTAAACTATAGCTCAGGATTTAATGAAAATGAGTTTAATGAAGCATTTAAGCTATATAATCGTACTTTTGTACGCCCAATACAATCAGAAATTTGTGATTCATTTGATAAAATCTTCGGCATTAAGAATAGTATTACTATTGAACCATTTAGTTTAACTCCAAAAGGAATGTCAGACAATGCGGAAAATGTTGAATAATTATACAGTGTACTGCCATAAGAATATAGCTGATAATAAATTATATTTTGGAATAACATCACTTACTTTAAATAATAGATGGGGAACTAAAGGTCAAGGTTACAAGAATAATCTTTATTTTAGCAGAGCAATTAAAAAATATGGTTGAGATAATTTTGAGCATATTATAATTAAAGATAATCTTCTAGAAGCTTGTGCTAAGACTTTAGAAAAGATTCTGATTTATAAGTATAATACTAGAAATCCAAAATATGGGTATAATTTAACTGATGGAGGAGACGGTACTTGTGGATATTCTTTTTCACAAGATTATAAAGATAGTCTTAGAATTATAAGATCAGGAGAAAATAACTCATTTTATGGTAAACAGCATTCAGATGAAAGCAAGCGTAAAATGAGGGAGGCAAGGTTAGGCAAAACTCCTTGAAATAAAGGTATGAAACTCTCAGATAAAGAAAAACAACTAATTTCAGAACGTCAGTGCAAAAAAGTATATAAGTATGATTTAGATGGCAATTTTATTTGTGAGTATAAATCAGCTAAGGAAGCTGGAGAGAAGAATAATGTAGATTCTTCTAGTATATCTAGATCTTGTAGAAAAAATAAACCCTGCAAAAATTATAAATATTATTATGGAATATAGAAATGTACTATTAATATCTGAAGATTATATAAAATCAGAATCTAATCTAGACAATAATGTTTCTGGTAAATATCTTCAGTCAGCAATTAAACTTGCACAAGATATTGAGCTTCAGTCATTAATTGGAACTAAGCTCTTAGAAAAGATTCAGAAATTAGTAATTGATTGAAAAGATCCAAATAAACCAGTTCATCCAATAGAACCTCCTATTTATGATCCTACTTCAATAGATGACCCAGAAAATCATAGATATAAAGAATTGCTAGATTACTATATTCAGCCTTATTTACTTTATCAAGTATTAAGTGAGATTACTATACCCATCTCATTTAAGCTGAGTAATTTTGGGGTTATGAGGACTGATGATGAGAAAGATTTAACTTCTGATATTAATCAAGTTAATCTTATTAAGAAGTATTATAGAGATAAAGCAGATTTCTTTAAAACTAGATTGCAAAATTGGGTAATTACATATTATAATGATTTTCCTGAATTGTATTCTTATAAACCTCTTAAAGATATGTATCCAAATATGTATTCAAGTTCATCTTGCACTATTTGGTTAGGTGGAGCTAGAGGTAAAGGTTGGAGATATAATTCTTGTGAAGGTCCTCTGCAAAGAGCTTATGATTTCCCTTCAAGTGATAACAATAAAAAGAGTAAGTAAAATGACGTATTTTGAATTAATAAACAATTTAAAAGCTTGTGCTCTTGAAGAACCCAATATTAATTTTGTAGGAAGTAAGGATATATATGAACTTAATAGTATCCCAACTATTGAATATAATGTATTTTATATAACTCCAAATACATTTAATATGGATGAGGATACTATTACTTACTCTTTAAATCTCTATTTTATAGCAAGATGGGATGAGACTGATAATAATCAGCTTGAAGAGCAATCAGCTGGAATATTAGCATTAACTAATATAATTAACCGATTTAATAACCAATATCCAGAAGTTGATATTTCTTATCCTTTAATTTTTACTCCATTTTATCAGAAGTTCAAAGATATTTGCACTGGAGTATTTGTTAGAGTTGATTTAGCTGTAGACAACACTCTGGGTACTTGTTCTGATAATATGTAATGGAAAATAAATTAAACTGGTTTGGAAAGGTATTAGAATGAGTAGATAAATATGGACTGTGGAAAATAATTAAAGGTGGATTTGGATTTATATTTATTTCTTATGTAATAATTATAAGTACTAATCCAGGAATAATATATGATAAAGTTGTAAGTTATATAGAAACAGTTCATAATACTAATCAAGTAATACGACAAGAAGCGGATCTTAAGGTTAGATATATCCTTAAAGATCTTTTAAATGATACGAATGCAGATAGAGCTTGAGTTATTGAGTATCATAATGGCACTTCAGGATTAGGAGGATTACCATTCACTTATGGAATTATGAATAGTGAAGAAACAGAACCTGGAGTTGCTCCAGTTTCAAGTCACTATAAAGACTTCCTATTATCTGATTATTTATTTATATTGGAAACATCTAAAAAAGGAGGATGATTTGGAGATGTTGAAGATATAAAGGAATTAGATAGAAGAATGTATTATGCATTTAAATCTAATGATGTTAATAAGATTGCAATATTCTATTTAAAATCAGAAGATAGAGATATTGGAATTTTAGGCTTATCTTATTGTGATAATGAGATGCCAGTTGATACTTGAGTAAAACTAAGAGATGCAGGAATTAAAGTAAGTATAATTTTAAATAAATAAGTTATGAAATATTGGATGAAATATTTAATAGCAATAGTAATTATAATCTTAGTATTTTTAATGGTAAAAGTAATTCCATTTTGGATTACATTAGTACTCATAGCACTTGGTGCAGGATGTCATTTATTTTACCGTTATACTATGCTTAAAGATATTATTAAATAATGAAATATTTTACTATTAGTGAATTAACAAGATCTGATACAGCTTCTATTAAGAAGATAGATAATACTCCAAATAAAGAGATTACTGAACACCTTATAGAGTTAGTCGAGAAACTTTTAGACCCATTAAGAAGTGCTTGGGCAGAGTATTGTGATGTTAATCGGTTGGGGAATCCAGCAATAAGTGTGAATTCAGGTTATAGATGTAATGAGCTTAATAAAGCTGTAGGAGGATCTTTGACATCTGCTCACCTAACAGGATATGCAGCAGATATATCTCCAATTAATGGTAATATGAAAGTATTCCAAAGTTGGATTGCTGAAGCTATCGAAGAATTAAATTGAGACCAGTTGATATATGAAAAGCCTAAGAATGGTATAGCAAGTTGAATACACTTGGGATTAAAGAATAAAGACGGGATGCAAAGACGACAGAAATTTACTATTATATAATTATGTTTTACTATTGTTATAAAATTTATTTAACTGCTGGCTCATTGAGAGGAAAATATTACATTGGTAAGCGTATTTATAAAGGAAAAGACCCATATAAAGATCCATATAAAGGTTCTGGTAAAATTATTAAGAACTACTATAAAAGATTTCCTAATGCATATAAAAAAGAAATAATTGCATTCTGTAATGATTCAGATGAATTATCTAAAAAGGAGTATGAATTAATAGGAGATAAATGGGAAGTAGATCCAATGTGTTTAAACTTGAAGCCAGGAGGTGAAGGTGGCAACTATGGAATAAAATTTTCTCCAGAATGAAGAAAGAAACTATCAGAATCAAATAAAGGTAAGAAACATTTATATAGTTTGCCTTGGAAGATTAGTAATGAAATTCATAATAAGAAAAGATGTAAAAAGGTTTTACAATATGATTTAGAGGGAAACTTTATTAAGGAATATGAAAGCTGTACTGAAGCGGCTAATGCAGTAGGAACTGATAGAGGAGCCATTAGTAGAGTATGTAGTGGATTAAAGCAAACATCTAAAGGATACATTTGAAAATACGCTTAAACAGAAATAGGAGGGTATAAACCCTCCTATTTTCATTTATTCCATCATTTCAAATAATTTATCATCTTCTTTAGGTATTAAATCTCCTGTTTGTAAGTCTACTAAAAACTTACTATTTTCTGGTATTACATATACATAATACACTCCATTTATACATACTTTATAGGTTTGGTATTTCATATTAATCAGTATATGTTGCATTAGTAATCTCTGGTTTGGGTGTTTCTTTTACTTCTTCCCAAACTAAACCTCTATTCTGGTTTTCTAGTTGAACTATTCTGTATTCTAGTTCTTCAAGCTTTTTAAATAAATGATCATCCATAATTAATCAAATTTAGAAATAAACATATAATCTTTATTTTTTAATACTTTGTCTATAATATCACCAAATCTTTTAGTAGCCTCTTTACATTCGAGCATTCATTTATCTAACTCTTTAATATACTCTTCTGTTTGTTTAATTGTTTCTTTAATATCATTTTCCATAATTAAAATATTTTAATAAATGTCTATTTTTTACTCAACTAATGTATATAGATAAAAATAAAAATAGACATACTAATTTTTAAAGACATACTTTTTACCTATAATAGTATATCCATAAGATCTGTTTCCATTCACTGATTTTTTAGTTACCTTAACTTCATAATATTTTGTAATATCAGTAGCTTTAGCATTAGTTTTATTAACTAAATCATAAGCTTTTTGTAGTATCTTTTTAATATCAGTATTAGAATACCACATACCTAAAGTTATATCTTTATTAAGTTTATTTGCTACTTTATTATCTACAGATTTATCTGAAGTTTTAATAAGTTCATCTTTTATTTTAGTAATACAGTATTTTAGAGTGGCCATTTTATTGAATCCAAGTTTAGTAATAGCATCCATTAACCAAGGGTATTTAATAAGAGCATCATCTAATTTTGGGGTGTTTACCTTATATAAGGTTTCATATTCCTCTCTTACTTCTTTAATTATATCTTTAAATGCTTTTGTTTTAGTATTTAGATCTATTTTTATAGAATTATCATATTGTTCTACCACTTTATTAAATCCTTTATTAATATATTCATTAGAAAGATTAGCTCTAGCAGAATACAGTCCTCTGGATACTTTAAAATTAAATAAATCGATCTTAGCCATATTAGGGTCAAATTCAAATACATCATCCCAATTTAATTTAATGTATGCATCAGATGTAAATTCTTTAAGTTTCTTTCTTGCAACTTCAGGCATTGCATTGTAAGCATCTACAGCAATCTTAGTTTCCTCAATATTCTGGATATTCTTCTTTTTAAAGTCTTCATAACTAATATCTGCATATCTTGTTGCTGAGTAAAGATGAGTTATCCAATTAATATATTTACTATTTCTAATTCTACCAGCAATCTGCTGTATAGAAGTTGATATATCAAGTAATGTATTAGCTTTACTTGGATCAGATATAATTATTATCCTTCCGTTTTCATCATAAATATCTGAACCTTCAAATACAGTTGAAGTTAATAAGTTTATTTTCTTAGGTTCATCTAAGACTGTTGAATTAGGAATTGACAGTTTAGTTTTATTGTTTTTGGAATATATAACTCTGGTATTATTAGATGTTAATTTGGCTTTCTTAATAAGGTTCTTTATAAAGTCTACTGAATTAACGAATATGTAGGCGTTACCTTCAACCTGTCCGTTTAAAAATCCATTTATAAGTTTAATAGTAGAAGCTTCTACATTATCACATTTAACAGTTTGCACTTTTACATCTATAACATCATCCCATTCCTGCTTTACTAATTCTAAATCTTTTAATTCATCTAATACAAACTCTTCCTCTAAAGGTGTTGCGGTCATAAATGTAAAATTACCAAATAATTTATAATATTTAAGCACTGATTGAATAGCAGAGCTTCTAAAGCTATACTGATTAAAGAGAATATGATATTCATCAATTAAAATGCTAAACTCTTTAGGATTAATTGCAGAAATAACTTTATAAAGAGAATCATAGGTAACAATGATTTTAGGGCATTTAACACTATCTACATAATCTTTAATCTCTTTAATAGTAACACCAGCATAAACTCCAAATATCTTCTCAGTACGTCTTTCATTTGGATATTGTTGAAGTTTATTTTCAACTAAGCTAGTAAATGGAACACAAATAACATAAGGCTTATTGCATTCAATTGCCATTGAAGTTCCTCCACATCCAACTTTTCCTTTATCAAATAAACAGTTAGTTGGCAACTCATTAATAATTTCATTTAAATATGTTTTCATAGTTGTAATAATTTTGGTTATTAATTGTCTATTTTTATTTTATCTATACACATCAAGTGAGTAAAAATTTGACACCTTAATGTTAAAAAGTGGCAGGATTTTCACCTGCCTAGAAGTAGTAGAATTACTTGTTTTATTTTGATACTACAAAGATAATACATAAAAATTAAATTTCCAAATAATTTAGATATTATTTTTAATAAAAATTCATTTTTATGATTCTTATTTTGATAGTACAAATATACAATATTATTTTTAAATTTCCAAATAATTTTAAGAAAAAAAAAATAAAAAAATATGAAAAAGTTGTCAAAAAATTTGGAAATTGAATAAAAATGTATTATATTTGTAGTACAATAATAAACAAATATTAACTTATTAAATAATAAAATTATGAAAAAAATAAATAAAATTTTAGTTGGTCTTTTAATTGCATCTTCAATTGTTGCAGGTTTTAGAGTAAATGAAGTCTATCAGGAAAGACAACATAAAACATTTGAATTAAGATTAGAAAGAGCAGAATTAAAACATAAATTAGATTCAGTAATGTGTGTTAATCCAGCAAGTGAAGAAGTATCTAATTTATATGAAGAATATTGTGATTTAACACTTAAAATTAATAATATAAAATAATGAAAACAGATATAAGAAGTTTAGTCTTTACAAAGAATTTATTTAAAGAGAAATTTAATATAGACATAGAATGATGTAAAGACGATTATTCCAGGTATGATGGAACATTTAATTGGAATGGAATTGATTATATAATTGAAGTTAAAAGAAGAAGATTTAATTCTAATAAATATCCAACCACTATTATTAATAGGGATAAATTTGATATGCTATCAAGAAATAATTCTATATTAGTAATAATATTTGATGATGGAGTATATATATTTAAAGATATAAAACAAGCCTTTATAAAGGATTCTATGAAATATGGTTGTTCTACAACAGATTTTGGAGGAACTTATGGCTATTCATTAAAAACAGAGTTGTCTTTAAAGAAAGCCATTAAGATAGATGTAAATACAGAATTTAGTAATTATATAGCAAATGATAGCCTATAAAAGAATACTTAATTTTGAAAACTACCAAATTGGAACTGATGGCTCAATATGAAGTTTAAGAGCATCAGTTCCAAAGAGGTTAAAACCTCAAGTAAAAACTAATGGGTACTTTACAGTAACATTATATAATAAAAATTTGAAAAAGAAGTGTTATATACATAGATTAGTAGCTGAAACTTTTATATCTAATCCGAATAACTATCCTTGTATAAATCATAAGGATGAAAATAAATCAAATAATAATGTAAGTAATTTAGAATGGTGTACTTATAATTATAATAATAATTATGGAACTCATAATCTGCGAGCTGGATATAGTCATAAGAAACCAATACTGCAATTACTAAATGGAATAGTTATTAAAAGATGGGATTCAGCAATAGATGCTGAGAGAGAACTAAATATACAATCTAGAAATATTGTAAAGGTTCTTAAAGGGCAGCGAAAAACAGCAGGAGGATATATGTGAACATATGAGTAATAACGAAATTGTAGAAAAGTACTATCCATTTATTATGGAACTTAAGCAAAAATTTGGTGCAGATGATGACTGTGTTCAAATGATTTTTGTAGAAATACTAGAGTATTCAAATCCAAAATTAAATCAGCTTGATAGCAAAAATGAATTGAAATTTTGGATTACAAGATTATTTAAGAATTATTGGTTTAGTAAAACAAGTAGATATTACTATACCTATAAGAAATATTATGAGATTGTTAAAGAACCACTTGAACAACAAAATGACGAATTGGAGGATTGATTAAATGAAACGGAAGATTAATATTGACGATTTACTTACTGAGTATGAAATAGACTATAGTATGTTTACAAATATGGATGATAGACTATTAAGTATATATCCAAAATGACTTGAGCTTAATAAGGCAGATAAGACAGTAATCATATTATATGCTGAATATCACAGTTATAGAGAAGTGGGAAAAATATTGGGAATTAGTCATACTACAATTCAAAGATTTATTAAACAAATAAGAGAGAGATTATGTTAGAATTATTTATAATAGCAGTAATAATAGTCTTTATAATTGATTTATCTGGGGCTTTGGATAGTTTTAAACATAGTATTTGAAAAAGACTATTTAAAGGTATGCCTTATAAAGAAGATTGAAGACTAAAACCTTTAGATTGCAGTTTATGTATGACTTGGTGAATTGGATTAATATATATTCTTATTACAAGTCAATTTTCAATTTTAATGGTTGGATATATTGCACTATTAGCATTTATGACTCCAATTATTAAAGATATTATGATATTATTAAAAGATGCATCTACTAAGCTGATAGATGTTATATACAAACTTATTGATTAAAAATTATATTTTATGGAAACAGAAGTTATTTATCACTACAAGAATGGAAAGTTAATTTCTATATTTACTTATACTAAAAAGTGCTAATTATGAAACAATTAACAGAAGAGCAGTTTAAATATTTAAGAGGATTTGAAGATAGATTTGTAACTGCAACTAAGTCTAATTATTGCAGAAATGTACAAAAGCAGGATGTAATTAAGCTTAAAGAGATTTATGAATATTTAATTGAACAAGAATATAGAATGAGCGTAGCTTGTGCTACTTGTATACTTAATCTTATAAAGAGGATTGCCCCAATCTATTTTGAATATCAAGAAAAACTAAAGGAAAATGAAAGTAAAGAATCAGGAACTGCCGAAGAAAACAGGGAGACCGAAAAAGGAAGAAGTAAAAGAGGATCAAATAGACGAACAAAAAACTAAATATCTTTATGCAGCAAGATTATTTAATAAAGGGTGGTCCAGAAATAAAGTAAGTGAGGAACTTCAAACTAAATATGGAGTTGGGCAAACTACTGCTGCTAAATATATTAGAGAAGCTTATAAGATTATTGCAGATAAAAACGATAATCTTATAAAGAATTTAAGACATATACAATTAACAAGATTGGAAACATTGTTGGATATTGCTATTAGTAAAAATGATGTAAGATCTGCTACTGAGGTTATTAAAACAATAAATTCTATGTTTGGATTAAATCAACCAGAAATTCAAGTTAATATTCAAAATAATGAATGCCAATTTAAATTTGGAGATCCTATTATAAATGACAAGGATATATAAAGGATATAGGCCATTTATGTACCAATATAAGGTTCATATAGCTATGGCAGATGCTTATAGATCTGGAAGGATATTTACAATTAAAGCTAAACGACAAGTAGGTAAATCTTTCTTAGCTGAAAATGAATTATTACGATTTGCAATTAACTATCCAAAAACAGTCAATTGTATAGTAGAACCTACTCTTGGGCAATCAAGAAAAGTGTTTAAAGAAATAGTTAATGCTATAGCTGAAGCAGATATTCTTAAACGTAAGAATGAAACTTTGCTTGAATTAGAGTTTAATAATGGCAGTTCTATATTATTTAGATCTGGAGAACAAATGGATTCGTTACGAGGATTCTCTGTAAGTGGATTACTTGTATTAGATGAGGCTGCTTACTTAAAAGATGAAGTATTTGAAATTATTAAACCTACTACTGATGTGTGGTCTGCTCCAATATTAATTATTAGTACTCCAAGGTTCCGAGAGGGTTTCTTTTATGACTGCTTTACTAAAGGGTTAGATCCGAAATATGACAAGTTCTATAAATCATTTGATTGAGCTTTAGAAGATACATCTATGCTTTTAGATAAAGAGAAGTTAGAGATGTATCGACTTACAACCTCAAAAAATAAATTTAGAACCGAATATTTAGGGGAATTTGCAGATGATGATGGATGTTTATTTAATAATATAGCTAATTGCATAATTGAGAAAAAACCAGATTATCAGAGTCTTTATATAGGAATAGACTGGGCTACTGGGAGTGGTAAAGACTATACTTGTGTTACTGCTTTAAATGAATCTGGGCAAATGGTCTTTATAAAGTATTTTAACGATAAAACTCCAACAGAGCAAGTTGATTTATTAACAAATATACTAACTGAGTATCAAGGATTTATAAAGATTGTGCAAGTTGAACAAAACTCAATTGGTAGTGTCTTCTATGATATGTTAGTTCGGAAGAATCCGAAAATCAGGATTATACGATTCTTAACTACTAATAAGAGTAAGGCAGATATAGTTAATAAGCTTCAAGCTGCTTTGGAGAATGAAAAGATAGGATTATTAAAAGATGATAAACTTTTAAATGAGTTAAGACTATATGAAGCTTCATATAATCCAAAAACTGGAAATGTTAGTTATAATGCTCCATCTGGATTTAATGATGATACAGTAATTTCATTAATGCTAGCCTATGACTCATTAAATACAACTAAAGGACATTATAATATTAAATTTAAATAGTATGAATGTAGCAACTAAATGGGAAGAAGTATCTTTAAAGAAATTCCAAGCTTTAAATGCATTTATTATGAGTGATGCAAAAATGACAGATTTAGATAGGAGTATTGAGATCTATGCATTACTTACAGATAACCCAGATGAAGCAAGGGAGTCTTTATTAAATATGACCGTAGATCAATTATCTGCAGAACTTAGTAAGATTCATTTTATTGTAAATAAATATAAATCCAAAGTTCCAGAAACTGAGTATGACATTGATGGTAATAAATATACAGTTCAATTAAATCTCAGAAATATGACTGCTGCTCAGTATATTGATTTTCAGAACTTTTATAAAGATTATGAAAAGAATCAGAAGTATATATTTTTATGCTTTTTAATTCCTAAAGGAAAGAAGTATAATGAGGGCTATGATGTAATGGAATTAGCAGATGAATTATATGATAAAATTCCAATTACTATTGTTACAGATATTATGGTTTTTTTTTGCAAATTATTAGAGAGCTTAACCATAGCTACCCTAATCTCTTCAATGCGGGAGATGAAGAAATTGATGAAAAAGGAGAAAGATCCAGTAAAGAAACATCAATTACGGAAGAGGATAGTTCAAGCGAGACAAACTCTGAATTTAGTCAAAAATGGAACTGGATTTGTTGAATAGACAGAGTTAGTGAAGTAACAAGGTTAAACTGACATCAAGTATACGATATGCAAATTCAAGAGTTCTTGAATATTATTTGCTACTTACTTGATAAAGGAAAGGAAGAAAAAAGACAAATAGATCTTTGAAAAGCTAAACACTAAAATGTCTATTTTTATTTATTTTAACTACTAAAAGTGAGTAAAAAGTAGACACTTAAATAGGGAGTAAATCTCCCTATTTGTGTTTAGATACTCAATATGAGAATGATATATTTTAGTAAAAATGGCAAATCAAGTTTTGGATTTTCCCAATTTAGAAGCTGTCTTAAAACAATATGGAGAACAATTACTTTCTATATATAGGCAGAAATTACTACAAACTAGTTCAGATGATACGGGAACTCTTGGTAATACACTTAATTATATAGTTGAAGATCAAGATGAAGTATATGAAGTTAGTTTGCAAATACAAGATTATTGGAAGTATGTTGAGGATGGCAGAAATGCAGGAAAGTTTCCTCCTATTAGTGATATAAAAAGATGGATACAAACTAAACCTGTATTACCTCGTATATATAACGGATCACTTCCAACTATTGATCAATTAGTATATTTAATAGCAAGAAAGATTTCTAGAAGAGGAATTGAAGGCAAGCATCTATTAGAGGAATCATTAACTGAATTAGATGCTTATATGTTATTAGATGATGCAATTACAAAAGATTTAGAAACACAAGTTGATAATGTATTTAAAAACTTTTAAAAATGGCATTTATACCAAGTAAATTAGGAATATATAATGCACCAAGGAGTTTTCCTGTTAAATGGAATAATCCTGGATGAGGAATTACTGGAGAATATGATTATTGGACTTGGGGAGATGATTATACTGAAGAGGGTCCTTTAAATGTAACTATACAAGATCCAAGTACTTCTGGATGTACAATACAATTTTTATCTCCCACAACAATAACTACTGATTCTTCTACTGTATTTCATTTTTATCCTAGAGGTCTTACTACTGCTTTATTAATGGAAGATTTACCAATTAATCTACATAGTAAAGCTCCTGGATTCTATCCTGCTAATAGTAGTATTAATGTACCAAATACTGGTGGAGAATATACAGTAGAGTATATATTAAATAGATCAGATATTATTAAATGAGATGCAGCAGTTGTTAATGCTACCGCTTTAGTTAATATGGAAGTTCTGGATTGGGATTCTTGCTCTATTAAGTTTAAATTCACAGTAAGAGCTAATACTCAATGAAATACAGATTTAACTGGAACTATCCAATTAGGAGCTTATTATGACACTAATAAATTTATTAGTTATAGTTATGGCTTTAAGATTGAAAAAAGCAATACTCCAGAAGATTTAAAGTTAGTAGTAACTCCTTCATCTGGAACTTATGGAGCATCTGCTTTTGTTACTGAAGAATTCCATTTAAGTACAACTAAAGCAGAAGAAACAATTACCTCATTTAATGTTTCCTGCCCTCAAGCTAGTAATATTAAAAAGGATATTGTTGATAACTATTTTGTATTAACTGTTCCAGAGAATAAAACTACTAATAATTTGGAGTTTAGTGCAATGGTTACTGCAACAACTTCTGGAGGTTATACTCTTGAAGCTACAGTTCCAATTAAACAAGCTGCAACATCTTTAATGATTCCTAATACTAATTATGAAGTAAGTTGAACTGCATCTACATTAAATATAATTGGTACAGGCTCAAATAACTTAGATGATGTTGTATTTAGTATTCCTGTAGGTTGGATTAGTGGTCAGAAGTTATCTGTAAATTCTCAAGGTGTAGCAACTATTAGTTTGAACATTGCGGAAAATTCAGGATTGTCTTCAAGAAAATCAACTATTGGAGTATCTGTTATAAAGAATAGTTCAAGTATTATTAATTTATCTATTAATATTACACAATCTGTTAAATCTGATATATCTCCTATTTGGAAAGATTATGTTTGGAATGAGATAATCAGTTCAGATTTTATTGAATATCATCTAGATTATGCAGGAGATATGGTTTATGCTGGCAAGGCTTATAAATATCCAGAAACTGATAGAGTAGAGTTTTTATTAAATAATGTAGCTGAGAATTATCTATCTAATGGTATTATATTTAATACTTCTAAAACTATAATATCTCCAGAATATTTGAAACCATTTACTTTGATAACATCTAGTGGAAATGAAAAACCAATTACTTTCTTCAATGACTGGAGTTATAAAGATAGAGATCTAACTAAAGGCACTATGTTAAGTGATCCTATTACTGGTTTAGTTGATCCAAGGCAGTATTTAGTATCAAGTTGAATTCTACCAACTGGAACTGGAGTTATTAATAGATTCTTTTATATAGATGGAGTACAATCTGCTATGGATATTAGTTTAAATTCTGGAATTAATGGATATACATATACAGAAGATTTAAGTAATAAATTATGGCCTTGTGGAAGCTATTTAATAGTAGGATTTGTAGAAGGTGGAAATATTAGTGATAGACAGATTAGATATGATATAGATACTACAGGTAAAGATTATGTGTTGTATTATACTAATTCAGCAGGTGGATGAGATTCATTACTTGTTGAGGGTAATGTTAAAAAGAATGATGAGATTAAATCTGAAACATATACTCGTAAGATATTAAATACATCACAAGAGTTTGCAAGAAATAAGTATTTGAATACTATAACTTCAAGCTGGGTTCTTTATACTGGTTATTTAAATGATATTCAAGCTTCTAAGATGTTTAATCTAATTGAGAGTACCAAAGTATATTTGCATAATCTTAAAGATAATACTATCACTCCAGTATTGATTACAGATACAAATTGTGAATATAAAACTTATACTAATCAAGGTAAAAACAAGTTCTATTATACAATTAATGTGGAAGCTTCTCAAGATACTTATCGTAAATAATTATGGAAGTATATAAAGACATTAAAGGATATGAGGGACTTTACCAGATAAGTAATACTGGTAAAGTCTTCTCTATAAAAAACAATAAAGAACTGAAGAGTGGATATACTCCAGCTGGATATACAAAAGTTCAATTGTGAAAGAATAAGTCTGGCAAGTGATTCAATATTCATAGATTAGTTGCAGAAGCGTTTATTCCAAACGTAGAAAACTTACCACAAGTAAATCATATAAATGAGATAAAGGAGGATAATAGGGTTGATAATTTAGAATGATGTACAGCTCAATATAATGTTACTTATGGAAATAGATTAAATAATAATAAAAAACCTGTAATACAGGAAAGCTTAGATGGCACTTTTATAAAGAGATGAAATTCAATTGCTGATACTAAAAAATATGGGTTTGTTCCCCAAAATATAGGACAGTGTTGTATTGGTAATATTTCACAACATAAAGGATATATTTGAAAATATGCGTAAAAATATTAAATTATTTATTGCAGGAAAAGAAGTACATTGTTCTGAAGGCATATCATTACCAATGACTTATACTGTAGAAGATTTTCAGAATCCAACAATAGTAAAAAATTCATTCAGTAAGACTATAAGCATTCCAGGAGACAAAAATAATAATAAGATTTTTGGAGAGATTTATAAGTTAGATAGATTTCTCCATATAAAAGAAGGTAATTTCTCTGGAGTATATTTTGATCCTTCAAAACGAGTTGATTTTGGAATTTATAATAATGGCTATTTAGTTGAATCTGGATATATGCAATTAAATAGCATATCTATAAAACAAGCTGTCATTACTTATAATATTACTTTATATGGAGGATTAGGAGATTTCTTCTATGGACTTAAATATAAAGAAGATGGTACTATTAGGACTCTTGCTGATTTACAATACTTTGTAACTGATGAAGATGGGAATACACTTCCTGCTGATACTGAACTTAATTTTTATATTAACAAAGATTTTGTAAATACTTGTTTTGACTGAAGTAAAACGAATGAAGGAAGTCAAATATATGATTATTTGACATTTATTCCAGCATATAATGGTTTATATGAAGATTTTGATAATGAAAGTTGTTTAATAAATACTAATGAAAATAGTATATTTCCTACTAGTAAGACAGATTCAGGAGTTACATATACACCTTATAATGGATATGGATTAGCTAAATTAAATAGAGCATATACAGAATGGGAGATGAGAGATCTTAGAAGTTATATGCAAAGGCCAGCTTTAAAATTGAGTAAGTTAATTGAAACTATCTGTAGAAAAGAGAATTCTGGATATGATGTAGTATTTGATCCTTCATTTTTTAATTGAAATAATCCGTATTGAAGTAAATCCTTTGTAGCTTTACCTTTATTATCTAATCTAGTAAGTGACGAAGAAGATGTAACAGAATCTGGCTTTTTAGTAGAAGATAGTAAATATAATTATCAGGTAGGTATAAATAAAGGAGAATCTACATCAAGTCCTTTAAAATTATCCATTGCATCACCTGATATTGTTTACGATTCTGGAATAATTGATTTAAGTGAGGCTGGATTTAGAAAAAGCCTTTCTACAACTTTTTATTTTAAGTTAAAGTTTAATCGAACTGCAGGAAATGTTGGGGATAGATATTTTTTTGGATTTAGAAGGTATTTTAGCTCCTCTGCTCCTCCTTTTTATTCAGCATATAGAGGATACGCTGATGTTTGGCTAACAATTACTAATGAAGTAGATGATATTATTTATACTTCTGAAATACATAGATTTACAAATTCAGGAACCTACTCACATCCTATAGCTAATGGGGTTAATCATTTTGGGTATTTTCAAAATAATATATTTTATGATACTTCTTCATTAACTAATGATTTTGTTATTAATATTACAAATTTTAAAATTCCAATTAATAAAATTAAAATTAAACTTAATGTTGTATGATCTACTGGAAATAGTGTTAGCCCTACTGGATTATTAAGTGAAGTAATAGAAAGAGGAGAGGATTACCAAGCTATTCCAAAAGGAGATCTTATAGTAGATCTTACTTCTCCCATTGAAATTACTACTTCTACAGAGGTACTTCAAAGTAATGCATTATTAACTAAAAAATTATTATTAAAAACAGAACAATCTCCTGCTGATTACTTATTGAGTTATGCAAAACTATTTGGGTTATATTTTACAAAAGATGTTGATAGTAAAACAATTAGAATATATACTAGAAATAATTTCTTTAAGAATATAATCTCTGATTGGAGTAAGAGGATTGATTATTCTAAAGACTTCAATGTAAATCCAATATTATTTGATAAGAAGTGATATAGAATGAGTTCTGAAGGTCCAGAAACTTATTTTTATAAAAAATACAATAAGGAATATTCTATATTATATGGTCAACAAAGATTAAATACTGGTTATAATTTTAATTCTGAAACAACTGAACTGTATAGTGATAATATATATGAAAATATAGTTTCTGCAAGATGGAGAAATAAATATTTTAGAAATTTTTACAATTCTTCTTCCCTTGTAGTTCCTGCATTTATGAATGATAATATTACCTATACATTATTTAATAATAGCACTACTGAACTTAAGACTATAGATCAAGAGTTATACGGAGCTAATTTTATAGATCCCTCTAAAACCACAGAATGATATAAAATCGCAGGTAATGATATATTTGCCAAAAATGTATTTTTCTCAATTGATGGTAATGAGGAATCTTTAGAGGATATCTCTCAATCCCTAGTATTCTTTAACGGTAATGTTCCTTTAACTGATGTAAAAGGAAATGAAGTAACATATTGAATTACAGATGATCTTACAGAAATGAACATATTAAATGATCAGGAAATGTGTTATATATCTACTAAAAGTGAGAAAGATATTAGGGGGAATAAAATTGCTATAAAGAGAACTGTATTACCTCAATTTACAAGGTATACCGTTTCGTCCTCTAATGTTACTGCTTCTTGAGATTTTGGATTACCACAAGAGATTTATATTGATGATATAACTTATAATATCGGAAGTACTATTTATAGTAGATTCTGAAGTGAATTTTATAATGATCAATTTGATGTAAATACTAAAAAAGTTACCTGCTTTGTAAGATTGGATGATTTAGATGTTAAGTATGATTTACTTAGACAGTTCTATTATTTTGAAGATTCTTACTGGATACTTAATAAGATTGATGCTTATGATATTAATTCAGATTCTACAGTTAGATGTGAATTTATTAAAGTTCAAGATATTAATAGTTATTTAGCTGGAGTTCAAAATCTAGGTGAATATATATCATTTGATGATTCAGATCCAGTTGTAGATTATAAAGCTGGGACTAAAAAGATTACAGTTACTTCTAATATTCCTTGAGAATTAGGATGATATAGTCCAAATGAAATTGTAAGCATTACACCTGAATCTGGACAGCCTGGAGAAACAGAATTGACAGTTACATATAATGAGAATACTACATATGACCAAAGGAGTTTCTATTTTAGTCTTTATAAACAAGGAAGTATAAATGGCCCTCAATGTATGTTTACTCAAACTCCAGACCCAAATAAAGCTATTCTTATTACAGGAAAGCTTCAAACTTCTACTGGAGGTATTCCTTCTGGCGTTAATCAGATTCTAACTGAAAATGATAATTTCTTAAATGTCACTTATATGAGAGATGATGGAAGTTATAGAATATATGCTCAAAATGGAGTTCAATTTTTATTTAGAGTATCTGACGGACCAACAGGAACAGTTAAATATACAGAGAATTTAACACTAACAGAAGATACTGTTAAAAACGTAACTATAAACTAATATGGCTGAAGAAATTAAAAAAGTAATTAGTATAGATACTAAAACCAGTTCAAAGTCGATCAAGCAGCTACGAGAAGAAGTAGCTGGCTTGACGGCTGAACTTGAAGATCTTGAGATTGGTAGTACTGACTATACTAAAAAGCTTGAGGAACTTGTTAATGTTCAAAATAAGTTAGGTGTTGCTACAGAATCTATGCAAGGTAAAACTGTAAATGCAGTTAAGGCGTTTGACAGTATCAATCAAGTAGCAGGAGGTTTAGCTGGAGGAGTTTCAGCTGTTAGTGCAGCATTCACTTTATTTGGAAAAGATACAGAGAATCTTCAAAAAACTATGGTTAAATTGCAAGCAGCAATTGCTATAGTTCAGGGAATTGGAGGATTAAAAGGTTTAGGTGAAGGTATTCTTAATGGAGTAAAATCATTTAAAGCCTTATCTGTAGCAATGGGTGGTGCTACGGCTGCAACTGGAGGATTATCTGTAGCAATGGGTGTGCTACGGTCTGCAATTATATCTACAGGAATTGGAGCTTTAGTTGTAGCTCTTGGTATG
>OIWQ01001162.1_pt1 | contig 32546 bp, 34 predicted proteins | sample 1587571 | NCBI WGS metagenome assembly OIWQ01 (sample SAMEA3888910, study PRJEB22519) | human gut metagenome | biome: human gut; feature: human-associated habitat; material: faeces | place: Denmark | collected 2010 | reverse complement strand
CCAGATCCTATACCGGTGATTATACTCGCTCGCCTGGCGGTAGATGTCTCATTGCGCGGAAAAGGGCTTGGCGCTGATTTACTTCATGATGCAGTACTTCGTTGCTATCGGGTTGCCGAGAATATAGGTGTACGTGCAATCATGGTTCATGCGCTCACAGAAGAAGCCAAAAATTTCTACATTCACCATGGTTTCAAACCATCACAAACTCAGCCGCGGACACTGTTCCTCAGACTCCCTCAGTAATGCGAAAGGACCTTTTGTTCGGAACTTTATGAGCAATAATTAAATAGTGCGCATGCGGTTAGTTCAATAGACATACTTCATGTGAGAAGATGGTGAACGAGTTATTGGCTAGACAAGAATGCACGTGCAGTAGGAATGCTGTGGAATGGATAATACAGCTGCGAAATTGATTATTTAGCATTATAGGGAACAAAAAAGAGCCCATGTATTAAATGGACTCTTTCTCTGATGCCTCGGTTAATCTGTCCAACTTTTTGGGGTCAGTACACCACGAGGCCCACTGAATGTCTAGTCAACACCAGTATGGCCTCTTACCGCGCAATTTGCAAGGAGATGTATGGGTCCACCACATATTGCAATTTTTACTCTCACGTAAAATATAGTCCACTGGCGTCATCAGTTCGAGTGATTTATGTGGCCTTTTGCTGTTATACAGCACCAGATATTCAGCCATTCTTTGATTAAACAAATTCAGGTCCTCAAAAAGCAACAATTCATTGAATTCAATAAATTGTTCTCTAAGTGTCCGGTTAAATCGCTCACAGGTCGCATTCATTTTCGGTGTGTACGGATAGGTCCAGATGTGTTTAATCGAGGCTTCCTGTAGCGTTTTATCAAAGTTACCGAGGAACTCCTTACCGTTGTCAGTGACAACTTGTCTGATAGCGACAGGAAAGAGCTTTGTGGCCTTGCTGAAGAAATGGCTGGTAATATCGCTGTTGAGTGAAGGGACCGCCAGGGCCAGCGCATAGTCGCTGTGCTCGTCGATCATGGTAATGATATAGCGGCGTAGGTCCCCCATCCTGAGTTCAATCGCGTCCATCCCTATGAGTTCGCCTGTTTTTACCGGGCGGTATTGTTTTGGTCTTCTGGGCTTCACTGAGCGTTTTTTTATCAACCGGGCTTTGCCCCTGGCGCTGAGGCGTACGGGGATCATCCGCATTTTATCGTGAGCACCAGCAATGATTCTTCCAATGGTTGACGTGCTGGGACAGGTAAAATGCCGCGCTTCACACCATGGTTTCAGCCTGACAAAAATCTGCTCTTTGCCGAGATTGGGTAACTCAGTTCTCAGACGCCTGATCTCCTTGAGTACATCAGGATGCCAGTGCCTTGAACGGCGAACCAGAGGGGCTTTGCTTCTTGGAATTAGTGCTTCTGGACCACCGGTGCGCAGTAACCGGCGCCACCAGTAGAGTGTTCGCGTTGATACGTCAAAAGCATCAGCTGCGGCACGGATCCCGTGCTTATCCCAGAAGTTCAGAGCCTTCATTCTTAACTTCGCAATCTCGGGCATAAGAGAGTGTTTCATCGCATAAGCAGTTGCTCGGTAATACCCAAAATAGCCGACACCGATATGCTGCATCAACATCTGGCAATCCCTCCTTTAGTGTTCTGAGGCAATTGCAATATCTGTGTGAACTTACACAGGAGAAGAAAGCCATGAAGCTACCGCGAAACGCCCTGGTCTGGTGCGTATTAATCGTGTGTTTAACGCTCTTGATATTCACATGCCTGACCCGGAACCGCTTATGCGAAGTCCGGCTAAAGGACGGGAACAGGGAGGTCGCGGCAAGCCTGGCTTACGAATCCAACGGTAAGTAGCAACCTGGAGGCGGGGGAGACCCCGCCTTTTCAGGGCTGTGTTGATCCGACATGCCTGAAGCGCCTTTATGAAGGGGTTGCCGTTCGCCGGTAGCCCCTTTTTCCTGACTACATGAAATAAAAAAAGCCCGCACGACGACGGGCAAAAAAACACATTCATCTTTCTACACATGGATTCAATGAATCGCAAATCAATCTAGCACACTTCACTCCATGTGACACCCTGTCATCAGTCTGAAAAACAGGACGGAGACACAGCCTTTATCCTGACGTCTGCTCAACGGATGAGGGGGGCATCAATATATTAAATTACTGGCTAATTAAATCCATGAAACACAATCAGGAAAATCATTAATCCTTATTTTCCTGTCGGATTTTATACACCGGTATGCTGCATGTTAACTCATAAAAACTCTGGATGATTCTGAATGCTGTAAATGATTAAGGCGTTTATAACCGGTTTGGTATGCATTTCCCGTAAGCTGGAAATAGCGCCCGATGATAATAAGGGGTTGATGGTCGTTATTTTATTGGTATCCTGGTGTGCATGAATGAAATATTCGCTTATACCTTGCCAATATTTTTTTAAACAGGGGGTTCACGAATGAAAACTCAAAACACTCCAGTTGCTCACAGCGACATTCTTTTTACCCATATCGTGAATACGCTGGTGGACCTTGCTAAACATGAAGGCACTCTAATGACGTTTGAAGGCCTTCTGCGGAACGGTATCGAGGTAGATGAAGAGATGATGGATAGCATGCTGGGGGTGAGTCAGGACTCAGCTGCTCAGTGCGTGGTTCAGCTAGGGGATTGTGGTGCCATAACGAGCCCTGCGGTATATGAAATGGTTAAACACGTTGAGCAACTGGCCATGCGTTTAGCCCCAGACTGGTGGAAGCAAATCGTGCCATGGTCGGTTCAGCCGCTGCGTTATTACCAGAAAGAGGCTATGGCAAAACGCGAACGATTTATTGTCCGTCACAGGGAACGGCAGTGCCCCTTCCTCGTATACGTAACTGGTCAGGTAGAGTATCCGGAAGATGACCCGATGTATGGCAAGTACGTTACAGAAGGTACGTACCTGGTAGGTAAAGCGAAAACCATACATGATGCCCTTGAGTGCGCAAAAGAAGCTTTTACGCGGGGTGAATGGATTGTCCAGGATGAAGAATGGCGGGATGAGTTCATTGACCACCTGACAGGACGTGACCAGGGGCCGGTGAGTTTTTCCGAAAGGACTATAGAGATCCGCGATAGGGGTGACAGGCTGGTGTTAACAGGCAATGCCCGCACACTGGAGTGGCACCGCCATGTAACCAGCCCTGATGAGATCGAAAAGATAAAAGCACAGCAAAAAGACCTCTATCAGAAAGCAAGCTATGAGAGTGGCTGGGACAACTACGAGACTGCACGACAGCTGCGGCGGCAAGCTGAACAGTTATCTCTCGGTTTTGTTGAAGAATGCTGGCGTAACCATCCGGAAGTAATTCAGGCGGTAGAGAAGTTCGAGTATCCGGTGTTTATAGATGAGGAGATGGCTCTTTTTAATGCAAATCAGGATGCTGGTATTGACTGATGGTCAGCTGGTGGCCGACGCGAACATTATGAACCGGAATCGCCCGGAACAGGTGTTGCTGACCGGTTGGCTGTCTATGGCCATCACTTTAGCCCATTTCTCCTGAATGCAAATTCTCCGGTACTGTGGCACCGGCTGAGCCAAACGAAACGGACAATCAGGAAAATATGCTGCTCGTTAGTTGTGGCCGATCAAGCTACTGCTGGGTCAAAAACTCTGTGGCATATTCAACGGAGTCGAGAGAAGCACATCCCGACATGCCAAAAAAACGGCGATCGTTGACACCGGTGATCCTGAAAGGGACAAGGGTTCCTGTATAGCCTATCTGGACGTTCCTTTCTTCTATCACTATGTCCCGACGCTCCAGCTGCGGCTTAGAGAAAACGCGCTCTCTGTTCACGAGTATGTCCTGAATGACGGCATCGGTTGCCTGACCAGCTGTAACCGTGGGACAGGCCTTGATATCAGCTCTGAGCGCTGCTTTCGACTCAAAATAATACAGCGCGATAAGTCCGCACAGCAGCAACACAATGCCCGCCATACCAAGACCAACACCTTTCAGAAATCTGGACATACTACATCACCGATAGGATATGGATGAGAACAAGAAAGAAGCCAGAAATTTGCCATAAACATACTGTGTAATCCAGTCCAGAAAATGACTCAAAATGCCTGGAAAAGATTGAATGTTGGATTAAAGGATAAAGAAAAAAATCCCGGAATGGCAAAATCCAACAGTTAAGGGGATAGGGCACTACATGGCTACTGTAAAATGTTGTCTTAAACCCAAAAATAAGAGATTCGAGCATGAAGATAAATATAAAGGATGCCCCATCCAGGTCAGAAACCATAATCCGCAATATTGCTTACTCTGTAAGAGCAACGGCGATAATGACGGAATATTATCTGCGCTCATTCCCGGTCGTGTTTTTTTATGTGCTGGTGGGATTTGCATTAGCATTTGATTCCACGGGTGTCCCTTTGGCTACCCTGCTGCAACAAGGAATGTTAACTAACATTCTGACCTGTTCGGTTATGGGTAACCTCCTCTGGCTGGGGGTTAACCTGGCATTAAGAGGCGATTCCGTTTTCAAAAACCTGTGAGTGGCTGATTAACGCTCTCTGGGCCAAAAGTTACTTTCAGAATGACTCGTCAAGAAATGGAATAAACCATGCGCAGCAAAATCAGCAAAACCTCGATCTCACTAATCTGTTTGATGCTGGTGGCCTCCTCTGCGGAAGCCGGATATAAATCCAGTTCCTATCGGTCCTCCTACAAATCGTCCTTCCGCCCCTCGTCCATTACCAGGTCGTACACCTCTTCAACCAGAGTCCAGGCGAGCCGCACGGTTAATGATACCCCAGCACCAGCTGGCACCAGGCCGCTGACCACCAGACAGAAAGCGATGATTGCAGGTCCTGGAGCCGCATTAACGGTCGGGGCTGTTTCCGCGTCATCAGGAAATAAACCGTCCGAGAGCACCTCCGGGAAGGTGAGGAACCAGGCTGATGGGTATGCTGTTGTCAGTAGTCGTTCTCAGACCAAGGGAGATAACGAAGGCGCTGCTGCAGGCACTACGCCAAAGAAATCAGTGAGCGGGTCGGAGCTGGTGGCTAAGAAAGGGACTATATCTGCATCAAGTCCATCCTCCGTTAAATCGTCGTCAATCGCGCCAGCTCAGCGCATCCCAGGGACCTCCGGCCGGGATTATAGTAACCTGCGTCAGGCGGCTCCGGATAACGTACGCACTGTCATTCGTGAACGTGAGCGAAGTGGGACAGACTGGACAACTCTTGCACTTATGTACTGGATGATGAGCAGCAACAACAGCCATGCATCCTCGCTTACATCCAGCAACAAAGAGTGGATTCAGCAACAGATTGATGAGCAGGAAAGTAACGGTGCAAGCCGGGGAGCTGCGATCAATGAGCTGAAAGCGGCCGGGGTAGATACTTCATCGATGACGGTTGCAGATAACAGCCAACACGCGTCGACTGTCTCCTTCTCCTACGATATGCCGACAGAATTAAAGGCGGGTCAGGTCTGGACGTTCGTTGTTAATGCCACATGGAATGATAAAAAACAGGCTCCGTCATGAGAGTTGCAAGGCGCGAAATTTATGGCAGACAAAGACAAGTTATACGGCATGTGGAAAGCACCTGAAACTGTCGGGCAGAAAACGCAAATGAAGTGTAAAGCGTTTGGTGTGGAAGAAATTAAAAAGCTGGTGTCTTCCTGACAGTACCATCATTGCCAGCTGCTGGAGGGGATCCGTGCGGTTCCCTTTATCGCTCATCGAAAAGTAAGAAAAGACGGTAAATCCACATGAGTTATATGCCATACGAAACCTATGTAAATGAAAATACGATGAAGGCTTATTGTGTTGTGACGATTACTAATGATCGTGAATACGAGGAAGCTATTAGGATTCTTAACTCTATTTCTTTAGAAAAGGAAAGGTTGTGTAAAACAGTACATGAGGACTTTAGTCAGATTTTAAATTATTTCGCCGCACAAATTGAAGTGCTTATGATTGCTTATGAAAAAGATAATCCCTGTGTGAGCAGGAATATTGAGCGGAAAAAAGAGCGATATAAACTAGGTGTTGTGTTTGTTTCATCGTTTTTGCTAGGGATAGCATTCATGGTTCATTACTTTGTAAGTCCGCAGGAATTAGGCTTCCTGGAGCTGATATCCTCCCTTGCATTGTTAGTGACAAGTGCATCTGCTTTTCAGGATTATCGGGCTCTCCTATCCAGATCTAAACGATAATTTTTACTTAGCAACGCACAGACCGGGAAAAGTAACTTTTGGGATGCCCCGGTACGACGATTTCCTTAAACAGGAGCCGCAAATGTATAGCCGTTTCATGAACGATCCACTTGATGAGGAATACCTGCTTTCCCCTGGTATTGTGGGTTCCTATGCTGATGGTGAAATCCCGGCAGAAGAGATTGAGGTAAGGGAGGCGGTAATACGATTCAAAGTCACAGGCGATCAGATGTTGTCCATGAATCTGTTCCACAGGCTGTTTCATTACCAGCGTTACAGGGAGGTTAGGGCATCATTCAACAAAAGCAGGTTAGCGCTGGTGGACATGGTTAATCGTTCCCAATTCCACAAAGCAGCAATGCGGCGTATCTACAGTGATTTGCCGGAGCAAAGCATTGCCCGCAGGGTTCTGCTTGATTTTATTGGATAGCTTTCGCTGACCGTGAGGAAGTACTGGCTCAGTAACGATATGTTTAATGAACAGGCATTCAGATAAATGGAGATGATTATGAAAATAGTATCATTTGTAAAATTAGATAGATTCAATGAAAAATTAAACGACGGTAAAGCCGTTATCCTCGCTGGTTCCTGTAAAGACGTGAAACCTCTGAACATAGCGAGAAACATCATCGTAAGGTCAACGCCGCTCAATGAGCAAATGGCAGGCCGGTCTGATGAAGAAAAAAATAAGATTGCACTTGCTGTATACAGCAACAGTAATTTCAGATTCGTATTGAATTGATTTAAGAGAAAGTAACTTTAATTGTCACCGACCATGCCTCATTCTCGCCGTAGTGATGCTGTTATGCTAAAAAAACCTGCAGTTAGTGGATGGAAGCATCAACATCAGCATACAGTGCTCTTGATAGACCGGGCTCGATCGTAAGCGCGTTAATGTATATCTGACAGGACGTCGCTGTTCATTCCAGGCCCTCCCGGAGACGGCGACTCCCCCTGATATCCCGGTCGGCATTCAGCACAAAAGGTACTTTTCATCAACGGACCTCACCGAGGCAATTCATCAATGCGCCACATAATTTCTCGTTGTTTATGAATACCCGATCATCTGAATCCTGTTGCTAAAGACCCACCAAAAGCACTGGTAACAAAAACTCGCACTAAACATAGTTCCAGACCCGAATACAATTCCGATATAAGTCACTTTTTTTGGGGCGCGGGAAAGTCGCTTTGTTGCATGTTTGAAAAGGGGGCTTTGAGGAGGCTTTCGAATATTTATAATGGGAGCAAGTTCGAACTGCTGGTGGATATGACATGACATTTCTCAAATCTCTGGACTCGCCGCCGTTCATCGCAACATATCGTTGGGCGGGGTCATTCGATGGACGGTATATGCCACAGGCATATTCGCTTTTGCTGGAACTGAATCAACACACTTATCTGCCGGTGGTTAATGCCGAGTTTGATATCTGTGTCATCAGCTGCGGCAAAGAGTGGTGGTGCTTCAGGCTGGTGGATGTGAAATCTGATGAACGTCAGGAAGGAATGGTAGCCCGGACGGCATACCGGTTAAACCAGTCAATGGGGATCGCTGAGCAGATGGTTAACATGATCCGCGCCTGGCAGTCCGTTCCGTACCTTAATCCTCCTGCATCTGACTACTTTAGCTAAACAGGGCCAGCTGGTGGCCCTGTGCATATAGAACGGTGGAAAATGGATGTGAGCTATTCACGGTACTGCTTGTGGATGACCTGTGAGCGCTTACGCGAAAATAACTTTTTCAGCACACGGAAGAATAGTGTGGTAGTCAGTAGCGTAAAATAGGTCACCCTGTGCGGTACAGATATTGGTTGTCGATGTTTCAGTTTCAGTGAATAGACGTGACCCAGGTCGGTCAACAGCGTCTGCGGCGGCATTGCTTTACGCAGGTCATTTTCGAACCAGCTAACCTCCTCAACACTATACACGGGCTCAGCATCGTATGCGGTGAACTTGTTCCCGAGGTCATCACAATTACGGCACAACCACTCCGGTGCTGGGTCTGCCATAAACTTACTGGAGCCCGTCAGTAACACAACATTAACAATACCCTCATCATCCCGCTTTATGGCCCGACACACTCCGGATATGTGGGTTTTGTTACGGCTTCTGCGTTTCATGGCTTACTTCCTGATGGTTAAAATACGAAATAAATTCTTCGTAGAAAATGTTATTGCGTAGAGCACCTTGTTGAAGATCACTAAGGCGGATCATGTAGTGTCGAATTGGTTGGCCTATCGTGACCTTTAACGAGGCAACAGGGAAATGAGAAAGTGATAGTTTGAGTTGACGGATTTCTTCCTGATTAAAACCCCAGGATCCGACATCATCTAAAATTCGAAGACGGATGCAAAGATTTATATCAGTTACCAAAACCACCCGTAGCAATACTCTTACGTGAGCAGAATTGTTATTGTTCCTGACACGATTTAAGAGAGTAATAATCGTGTCGATATCGGATGAAAGCGTATCGCTATTAATATTTTCAACTTGCTGCTGATCTGGTGGAGTACTGGATTTTAACTGCTCAAGGCTGTGTGCAATGACGACAGCCGGATCAGTGATAATTTGACTCTGACGGGCAAACAGCGCTTCAAAATCGCTGTTAATGTCACCGATCCCCTCACCAGAATCTTCATCTTGCGCTTCCTCTTCCGTTTGGTCGAAATCATCCTCCTCTGCCAGGGGTTTTCCGTGAACAGAGGTACTATCATCCGGTGTATGCTCTGAAAGTGACTTTTTGACCTGTGCTACATCAACATCAGTGCTCTCAATGGTTTGATTTATCGGGTTTATACAGCCATCACCGTACGAATATGAAGCGTAATCCGCCCAGAATTGTTCAACATCATCTTCCTGATCATCGGAAAATTCCGCTGATGGTATGTCAGTCGGTTCATGTTCAGTTCGAGTCAGTTTAGGCGTTTGCTCTTCATAACGTTCCGGAGGGAGTGGCTCAGGTTTCACCTCAGCCAGTGGCGGCGGAAAAGTGAAAGACCCCCCTTCATCATCAGTCTTAACCCCACCAAATAAATCTGGAGAAAGCAAAGGCAGCATCTCAACCTCTCTAATATCAGGTTGATGACGTAACTGAACAAGAGATACTTCGTCAGTTAACTGAACATACCGTTTCCCGTCATTGCACGGAATGCTGAATTCTTCATCGAGGCTTCCTGACCGTAAAGAAAGAACAAAAAGACCGGTCTCAATTAAGAGCGGCTCTTCAAGCGGTGCTATGGAGCGAATATGTGTTTCTGATACATACAGGACCCCATCGATTAAAGCCAGTTCATTAGCATTAATGGCATTATTTTTGAACTGATGCTGGAGTCTGGAAATGTACTCATCAGGACTCACTTCACCTTTTTTACGGCGGGTTTTAACAGGTTTTTTAGAATCAGGTTCTTGTGTCTCAGGTTCAGATGCATCTGTTCTAAGGGATGTTTTATTAGTGTTTTCCTGAACCTGCTGATTCTCACCGGAAGTAGCCTGATCATTTTCAGAATCAGCAGTATTATCTGTATCTGAAACTGTACTGTTACTTTCCGCTGCAGTATGTGTATCAGCCGTTGAGACTGCAGCGTTATCAGTGGATTGAGTTACTCCAAGACGGATTGATTTTGTTCCATTAGCAAGAGGGCGTACGTAAAGTGTGTCATTCCCTTTGCGGTCGACAAAAACATAGTCATTAGTCTCATTAATACTGAAAATACCCGGCGTACTTTCGGGCAGAATATCGTATTTAAACAGAAAGCCAACCCATTTGATTTTTAAGAGAGAGAACCAGCTCAGGCCTTTGATACCCTCATCAAACATTCGTTGTATGTCAGTTTCCGTAAAGTCACCGCGATGGAAAAAGTGAGCAACCCGTTGTTCACCGTATGGCTCTATATAGCCCCCACTTAAAAGAAGGTCGGTTAATGCTTTGCGGCCAAGATCGCCATCCGGGAAGTTAATCCCAAGATGTTTAAACTGATTCAGGATGAAATCAAGGGCCGCATGTTCGTTGATGTAAACAGAGCCACCGATAATCATAATATGTACCGGAGGCGGTGAGTTTCTGTCATGTCGTACTGACGATGAGTCGAAACCATTGATATTAAGAGTACTGATGTTGTCTTTCAGAATCGCGATGGCACGTGCAGCAGTATCAGAGGCCCGAATACCGGATTGTTTATCATACCGGTAGCTGGTATCGGTGCCGGTGGAATGCCAGTCGGCCGTTCTCATGCAACGAGAAATAAAATCATCACTGGTTGTATAATTACCCAATGCCGACAGCATTTTATCGTACAACCGTTCTTTGACCACGTCGCTCAAATAATTAAGACACGTATCGTTTAAGCAGCGTTCCAGGAATACAGGTGCCCGCACGGAATGCTCGTTAGCCTGCCTTTTCCGCCAGATAACTTCATAGGAAAAAATACGGTTGGACTTTGCCCAGTCCATCAGGCTGGACGAGAGCGGACGCCAGGTGCTTTTAACGCCAGGGGTGGACGAAATAACGTCGACATCAAATATCTTCCCTGCGTCATGTAAAAGCCCACAAATAAAGGCTGCATAAAGATAACGACGTTTTCGGATCTGTTCTTCATCCTGCAGACCAATAGGGAGTAATTCAGTGCTGTACGCAAATTTTAAAGCGAGGAAAGCAGTTTCTAAACTGTGCGTTAACAGGCCGCCTGTACCGGCATGGTGATGGTTTTCAGACGCAGGTAAAAGATGTATCCAGCGTGTATATTCCATCAATGGCTTAATGACCAGATTAGTGAAGGTATAGGCCTCCTCACTCAGGTCTGAATTTGGCAAACCGATATACATATTAATTTCCTGTAACCGGTTAGCATGTACAGATAGAATCTCACGCTCTGAAAAGAGTGTTATACCCGCAGGCTTGCTTGGATAATCAAGATAGCTTTGAACATCCTTGTTAGGCGTGTGCGGGATATCGTACTCATCATCTGTATCATAAATAATATCGTGGTCAGGCCCTCCGAAGAGGGCGACCCTAATTTTTAAAAAAAGCCTGGATATAATATTCATATCAACCTGTGAGTTATTGTACCGAAACAGGAGTGGCAGAAGGCTGTGTTTTGTCAGATGGTTTACCGGAGCCAGCTGCTTCTTCTTGTTTTAATGTCGGCTCACTGCCAGCATCAGCAGAACTGTTACTGTGACCGGACTGAAGAGGGGCTTTAGTTTCGAGACTGGCAATATAAAGTTCCACCGATTTAAACCGCTTAATGCTCTGGATGAATGGCAATGCGTCGTATTTTCCATTCACGCGGTTTTCAGTGTTCAGTATTTTAGTGATGTTGTCCATCGCAACCCGCAGTGAGCTCAGGAGTTGCAGGATAATTCGGTCATGAACCTGTTGTGATATCTGACCGTATAACCACAACTGATGTGCCTGACGAGTCAGGACGTTGATGGTCTGGATAATATCCAGTAATTTATAGGTCATTGGGTGGTTCCAGCGAATTTCAAATTCACCATAGTCAAACCCTTCGAATGATGAATCATCCAGAGGCAGTCTGGCGACATTTTTGTCAATCTGCTCCTTGAAGGTATTTACATTACCCGACAGTTCATCGTAAACACCGGAGAGCCATTTCTGAACTTTAGTGCTTGTCGCCTGGTCACCTTCTACCAGTTGGAAAATATTATAAATTGCATTGGAAATGGCGTTAAACTGGCGCAGGCAGGTTCTGTTTTTTTCATGAAAATGCGTATAGAACTCACTTGAAAGTGGCTTTAATTTTGAAATGACCATCCCTAACGGGCGGTTATTGCCAGCGTTACGTTGATTGCGCGGTTCAGTTTTTGGGGATGCGTTCTCAGCCATTATATTAACCTCTTCAGTTTTTCCAGCCTTTTGATGTCGGCCAGTTTTCGTTGATGGTATTCCGCGAGTAGTTCACGGATTGGTTTAATTTTGTTTTCTGTTTCCAGGATCATCTCCAGTTCCCAGTCCAGGGCTTTTTTAAAACAACTAACGCTGTAACCTCCGAGTTTAGGTTTAACAACCACGCCATGATGTTCAATTTTGTTTTTGAACCTGGGCGAAAAATCTTTCCATACAATTGTCAGCTTTTGCGATGAGCCGACCTTTTTAAACACCGGTGCGAATCGACCGGGCATGAATTTCCCCCCGTTTGCATACGTGGTCTGGGATATCAGTTGATTTCGTGCCTTCCAGGTCTCCCAGTATTCATCCAGAATTTTTGTCGCTTCTGATTTCAGTAACTCGATATAGCGAACCGAGTTTTCGATAACGATTTCCTGATGTGCCGTAATTATCGGGTTCATATCAACTCCTCCATTCTCACAGACTACATGAATCCCAAAAGATTTTTCTGAACTAACAAGGGTGTTTGCATTTTTTTTTAAATTTTTTTGTGCACATGTCGTCGGCAAAAAAGTAACTTTCTTGTGAGCATGACCAGCAACCTCTGCCTGAGGCCCAACAAAGTGTGCGTTCCACCTCCCGTAAAACCACTCCTTGCAACCGTGGAGATGGAAAAGTAACTTTTTTGCGAACCAGTAATAGTTACCCTTATGCATAAGTAACTTTTTGCGTAATAGTTACAAATGATGGAGCATGAAAATTTGTTGTCCATTGGTCACTATTCCGGGAAAAGTTACAAATGAAGATTTTTCCCCATTGGTACCTTTTTTCAAAAAAGATACCAATGAAAGATGTCGCTTATCGACGGTTTTTTCAAAAAAGTGCCTAATGATATTGGTGAAAATTCGGATGTTCTTGCACAAGGAACTAAAACGAAGAAAGTGCCTTATACTATTTGTGATTAACCCTTTTCTACACTCCCTCGGATTGCTATGATATAATAAAACCTCTTTCAGTAACCTACGTAGCGCGATTTAAAAGTATCCTGGAGAGCGTATGGACGTACAACCCAACGTACAGACTGACACGGTCATTAAGGCGTTTCTCCGCTCGGAGTTGCAGTTGATACGTAGTCAGAAAAAACTACTCAGTGTGTTGCCTCGTGATCTCGCGTCGGACTACCGCTATATACCGGACAACCTGCTGGAGCGTTTTTTCCATCCCGCCACGGATGCGCGTCTAAATAGAATTGCCCTGTCAGAAGCCAGGCCAGGTAGCCTGCTAGTTCCCCGTGTCAACGGGAAACCTGTTTTATGGGGTGAGTTAATAAAATTAATCCTGGATGACTCTCAGTTACTGAAGTTTGAAACGTACGGCAGACCTTTTGACAGTACCGAGATGAAACCAAATGAGCCATGCGAATTATTGAGCGGGAAGCAGTATGTTTATAAACCCGTCGACCTTGAGTTATTCAGGAAAAACATCGTCTCTATACAGATGAATTTCCTGGTCAATCTATGGAATCTGGCCAGATTTAAACCGGCTTATGTCAGGGCTTATTTGGCCCTGTCTAATGACGCTTTTCAGATGCTCCTCGATACAGAGATGTCCGCCTTTGTGGAGATGACAAATGTGGTTCTTTTCCCCGGTTTATAACCTATGATACCGGACGACGTGATCACAAAGTATATGCATGGGGTTACGAGATTATGGCTGATGTTCTGGAAGGTTTCATTCCAAGGGAAAATATGGAAAACTTACGGGTCGAATTTGCTCTTAAAGATTCATATGAGAAGCTAAAGTTATTTTAGCGGTGTCTGGATGCTATATGAGTTAGCTGGTTTCACTCATTGATATGGTAACCTGATTACGGTTCATTCATGTTAGTGAATAACAGTATCCGAGCGTGCTTCGCTGAAAAGTAACTTTTCTGAAAACATGAAGTGGTTTTTCCTGCCGGTCGACAGAACCGGACCAGGTACACGTTAAGGAGAATGCAGATAATGGGCTTTAAAAAGAGCGAGGTAAGCCAGCTAAATAGTCTGGCAAGTGCCATAAAGTATAGAATTTGATGCCAATAAATATACCATAACACATTTGTATGGTCGTAAAGTTGCCGACAGCCTGGAGTACCCCAAAGGGATAAATACAAGAAAAGGGGTAGGTAAATGGCTCGGTGAAAAATCCGCCATGTTGCTGTCAAATGTCGTTGTAAACAATGCTATTCATATTTTTGGATATGACCCTCAAAATCCTACAGAATCAACCAGAGAAATGGATTTTAATGCACTTGTTGATTTGTTAATTAACACGGGCTATACGCCGGAATACTACCCGCTCAAGGTCAACAGGATTGTCGAAGTTCTCAACGGGATGTCGGAAGCTGACTATAAAGACTATTGCCTGGTATGTAAAAAGCCCTTCATACATGCGCCGGACAGGTATGATTCCTGCCCGACATGTAGCGCAAAAAAATGCAAAGTTGCTATTATGCGTTATTCTCAGTCCGTAATTCCCTTTGAATAAAAGTAATTAAGATTACATGGAAAATCAGCTTTTACACACGGCAAGCACCATCTGCCATATCGCGTTTGCATCGACGGGAATAACGACACCGTCAGATGAGCAGGGTTTTTTTCATCTTTCCGACAGCATCCATAATCGCCTGCGTGCGATTTCTTCTGACCTTCATGTCCGTTGTGCCTCTTATTTATTCCTGCCTGTCATTCATACAGAGTTAAAAACTGGCGACCTTAAAAACCATTTTCCTTCTTATATCCTGCAACTTGTTCAGGAACTTGCACCGTTAAAAAGAACTACCTGTCCCTCCGGAAAAATCAGGTTTGATAAAGAGCTGGACGCCATGTTTTCAGCCAGTCCAGATGCTGTCAGCATTCGTCTGGCCGAATATCTTTCGGGCCCATCCCGTTTTCTCCGGATGATAAAAAACCCTGACCGTAAGGCGAGAGTTGAGAAAATACTCGCTGCCAGAAAATGTAATCTTTCGCATCAGCTGGCACTCCTGATGCAGGCAGAAGAAACCGTGTCCAGATTTAAATCGCCGGGTAATACCTGGCGTCCCTGAACGGGGTCATGTTATATCTTCCTCATTATCTTTTACTTTCTGGTGTTGACCTTTTTAACCAACTGAAGGTCAACGTGTTCGTGTGTCAGGAATCTATCCTCCCGTTTATTGTTTAACATTCCGTAAATTCACAGGCTTAATCATTCAGCGTATAACCGTGGTGGTTTTACTGAATAGTCATGTTACAGGTAAACCCGTTACCTGGAGTTACTCATTTCTGGCTTTCCCGATGATTCATGATCCGGCGACATTGAATCCCAACACCCCTCAAGAAAAAATCCAGATTTCGTACAGAACATCTTCCTTATAGAAGAAATCGGATTTTTTTTTATGGGATGATAATGCTAACCATCGAGGGGTAGCATATGCAGAACACCAAAACTTTTATCCTGAAAGCCGCCATTAGTTCGTTGCTGGTGCTTTCCACTATGAGCCTGGCGGATACGCAGAAAGTTGAGAACACACCTTTTGTTTCGGGACAATCCCTGAAAAAAGGTTTCTTCTGGTATAACGATAAAGAACCGGTAAAAGATGAAGAAGAACAACCACAACAGCCATTAACGGGGTCGCCGTCTCAGGACAAAAAAGAAGAGCTTAAGCTCGATTCACGCTGGCTAAAAGAAAATCTGCTGAATCTTCGTTATGCGGCAATGGATAACCCGACCAACGAAAACCTGTCCCGCTATTATACTGCGCAACGTTTAATGCTGGATATTGCCACCCGTTTCTCTGACCGGACCCGCGACTATTTCCTTAATAACCCGATGATGTCAGAAAAACGACGACAGCCAACCGAAACTGTCGCGTTAAATGCACACCGTGCAGGACTTGAGGAAAATCAGCAAAAAGCACTTACCTCCATCTTTCAGAAAGGTGGATTGTTTTTCTTTTTCCAGAGTACCTGTGCGTACTGTCACGAGCAAAGCCAGATACTGAATTTCATGCAGAACTATTATCACATTGACATTATGCCGGTGAGTATAGACGGGCGACCTCTTCACAATGGTTTATTTCCCCGTTATGGACGGGCAACGATGGAGATGATCAAGCAATACGCCATCACAGAAGTTCCCACTATTTATCTCATGTCCAATGATGGTTCTCAGGCTACACGAGTCAGTACCGGTCTGGTGTCCGCTGACGAACTGAAAAATACGATTATTCTTGCGGCCAGAGGTATGAACCTTCTCGACGAAGCGACATTCCAGAACACGCTCGATATTAAGAAACAATATGCCATTGGCGACAGAGATGTCCTGACCGTGAACAAAGAGCGCTATGAACAGGATCCTTATCTGCTTCAGCACATAATGGATGAAAAACTTAGCGGGTACGACATGCCAACAACCGATCGGGTTAATACCGGTATTTCAGAAAGTGAAGGGGGCTTAAGTGGCTACTGATTTTCCAAAAGTAACTTTCATGAAAAAGTTACTTTTATCGGCCATGTTCTTTGGTGTGTTCTCCATGCAGCAGGTCCATGCTGCCAACGTCATGGAGGGCATATTTAAAGGCATGGTGGCTTCAACAGATCCCGCTTCCGTAAGAACGGCATCACGTGTCGGAGCTGTTGGGGGGAGTTTCTCATACCGCCAGCCTCAGGTGAATACCAACCTCGTCAATGTCAGTTTCCCGAAAGCCAGCGTCGGGTGTAACGGCATCGATATTTTCCTCGGCAGTTTCAGCATGATCAATGGTGATCAGCTTGTGCAGATTGGACGCGGTATTGCGCAGGGGTCAGCGGTATATGCTTTTAACACGGCAGTATCGGCAATCTGTGCCGACTGCGCAGCAATCATTGCCAACATTCAGGACAAGCTCGCAGCACTGAACAAATTTGCCAAAGACAGCTGTAACGCAACCTATGAGTTTTTGCAAAACGGGCTGGGTACACCTCAGGAGTTTACTGAGAAAATAGGGCTCGGCGGTGGCGCTGTTGACTCCATGGTATCAGGTATATTCCCAGATTTTGGTAGCACCATGAGTCAGCCTGCCAGTGAAGTCAACAAAAAGAACTATGCAAAAGATCCTGATGCCTTTAAAGAGAAATATGCAGGGAATATTGTTTACCAGGGATTCATGAGCATTGATAACGGCAATATGAATGTGGGGGGCGTGACTGAATTAACAGGTTACAAACTTGCAGAACAAATAATGTCGCTTACAGGAACACTTATCGTCAGCTGGGATAGTAATGGAGAAAATTCAGCGATAACACCGATCCCACCTACTATGAAAGCCGCTGATTTCATAAAGGGGACAGGATCCGGCAACGTTAAATTAAATGTTTGTAACCCAACACCTGATTTACGTAGTAACAGAAAAGCACAGTGTCTTGAAATGCGTCAGGACTCTATACAATTTAAAGGTCTTTCTGAAACCATTATTGAAACATTACTCGAAATTCAGCGGGCTGTCAGGAATGACACTGAGTTGACGCAAGACCAACGTAAACTTATCAGTATGTTAGGTGTTAATAACATCATTCCGACTCTTCAGACCTTGTCAGCTGCTGAGGGGGTTCAATACATCAATGATATCAGTACGATCGCGGCCAAAAACTTCACAATAGAGTTGCTGAGTAGTGTGCAGAATAAAATGACGAATATGACTTTGCCTTCAGAGGCAATGGCATCGTTTAAGGACCAACTAGAAAAAATAAACCAAACCTTCAGAAACCAGATCCGCAGCGCTTCAGAGGTTCAGTCCATACAGAACACTGAGGAAAAAACGGTCCTGGCTTACTGGGATATGGCATACGTTAAAAAACGGACCTATGGCGATAGCGGGAATGGTGGCTGATATGAGTAATTACACTATTTATACCATTGGTGATATCGATTTTGTTTATACGGCTTTTAACGGGATCGCGCTGATTTTTTCCTCTCATGGTTCCAATGAATGGCTCAGATTTGCTGCCTATGCAGCAGCAATTGGACTCTTCTATAAATCAATGAAATGGGTTCTTGCTCCCACAAAAAATGATGTCCCGATCTTCTCCTGGATCATGGGGTTATTGTTCTATTCCATTGCCGTAATTAAAGCCGATGTCACACTTGAATCGGTTAAAACGGGGGAGGTCAGGAACATAGACGATGTTCCGGTCTTTATCGCGTCTACCGGTGAACTGACAACCGGATTACTGCACGGTCTCATTACGGACTGGCGAGCAGCGTTTGACCCGCTTACGCCGGTGGGCTAGGTCAGCGATACGCTCGATGACAGCCTGACGCTAGGCCCAATGACCAAAATGGTCAAATATATGGAGTGGGGTGGGGAATCCAGTGGATTCTGTCAGGCTTTCCCAAATACGATGAGCGGGAGTGAAAAACCTGTTACTTTTGATGTCTGCAGAATCATCCAGTCTATTGCACGCGATTGTATTAAAACGACCCAAGACTCAGAGGTCAATACACCACTCAGAGGGGTGGCGTTGAATGAAATCTATGCCACAGATCTTGCGTCAGTAATGAACGTGATGGATTCAATGACGGCCAACAGCCTGAAGACAGCCAGCGTTCCAATGGTGACATCGACAGGTTTGCAGTATGCGTCGTGTACAGATGCCTGGGCGGCGGTTAAAGCCGCATTCGACTCGCCTCAGGGCGCGTCAATTATGCGTAATTTGGGTCAGATGAATCAGTTTGTAGCACCGCAGCAGGAGGATAGCGGCCAACAAACCGATTTTATCGGAGGTGCAGCCACCACGCTTTTTGGAAGTGCCGGTCAGGCTCACAATATCACGACTGCTGCATTTGTCCTCAACCAAATAGATAAAGGTGTGTTGCAGTATCGTAAGTCGTTGGGTATAGCGGCTGACTACCAGCTTTTCGAAGCGAGCATGAAACGTACCAACGCCATGGTCAGTCAGGGGCAACTCTGGCTGAACATCTCAGGCGCTGCAATATCGTTTCTGGAAATGTTCAGCTACATGGTTGCCCCCTTTGCTCTGATTGCGATCCTCTTCCTGGGAGGTGAAGGCATAACTTCAGCTGCAAAATACCTTCAACTGATAGTCTTCGTTAACATGTGGCCGATAACGGCGGTCATGGTCAATGCATACGTAAAAATGGTGTTAAATCAGCAGTTTGACACATGGTCATCACTGGGTGTACAGACCACTATGAACTGGGCGAATATGGGGAGTATTCAGGAGACGTACGGCAGTTACCTGTCAGTAGCTTCAGCGCTGTATTGTATGGTACCGATGCTGACGCTGTTCCTGTTGACCACCAGCATCCACCCGATGATGGGGGCGTTGAAAAATGTGACGCCGGATGCTCCTGCCAATACTGGTCATGTCACACCAGAAGTGTGGTCGGCGGGTAATGCGGGTAAACAGTCCTTTGGTGACCAGACACACACAGCAGCCACTGCAACCGGTGGAGGTATGTCATCTGGCGGGCTTCTGGATTCTCCGACCAGGATGATGCCAACGCTTGGGTTGGGGTCATCGTTAAGTGATACCGTTAACGCAGCAGGGCAGCACTCGATAGGGACCGACCGATTATCGACACTCAGCTCCAGTGAGGCATTTAATGAAACCTGGACCAGAGGAATGCAAGGCAGTCGGACACAAACTGCGGGTACGACAAACCAGGGAAGTATGAGGGCTATGGAAGATTTCGTGACCGGGCTTACCGGTAACATTTCTAAAGATGTAGGAATATCAGCAGATGCTCTTAAATCAAACGTTTTCTCTGCTGTACTCGGTGCGAATGGTGATCTTGGAATGAAATTTGGTGGGGGTAAAGGTGGGGGCAAGCCTGCGCTTGGGGACGTTATGGGGGCGTTTGTTGCAAATTTAAGCGCTCGTTTACAGAACAACTCTCAACTTTCGGACGGGGCAAAAAAAGGTCTCCTGGATAGCCTCTCTAATATGTCCAAAACCGGAAGCGGTTTTTCAAAGGACATATCAAAGATAGCGTCAAATGGTATAGAGAATAACTTCTCCGATTCTGACAGCTACCAGAAAATGGCCCAGAGGATGCAGCAACATGCCCAGGCTGTCACTAATAAAGAGAGTAATGCATTCAGTAAGACAGGTGGGCAGGCTTCCCAGCTTTCAATGAGTAGCAACCTCAACATCGACGGGGCTAAACTATCAGACACCCTGAGTAAACCAGCAACCGCACAATCTGTAGGTGACTGGGCACAGGCCTCGGGATTATCCCGTGAAGCTACAGTTGGCAAATGGGAGGCGATGAAAGCGACATTAAACAGCAGTAACACGCTGGGAGACCAGAGAAACGGTAATGATGCCTTTGTTAAAATGATGTTTAACGAAGCAGAGAAACTGACTCATATGGATGCAGGGGAGACGGTTGCACATAATCTGGGCGATATCCAGAAAACATCCCAGATGCTCAAAAATGCAGTCAGTATCATGGGGGCCAATGCCGGTATGATTGCGCCCGCGACGGAAAAACTGGATCAGTTTGTCGCACTGGGCTCCGGTGGAAACTATGCCAGCGGACATGAACAGCAGCAAATCGCACCTGACACGTCCGCAGTGCCTACTGCCGGACAGGTTTCTGGTAATGTTGCGAATCAGCAAGGGACGGTAACTGGTGGACTCGCTCAGCGGGAGCAGGCTGCGCAAGTACAACCAACAACACAAGTTGGCGGCATGACAGCTAACAAACTTAATGAAGAAGAAGCCAGAGGAAATGTAGCTAATACCTACGGGGCTAATATCAGAAATGTCCATACAGACAATGATACTAAAAACCTTAAAGCCGTCGATGATTCGCTGCCAATGGGAAATACAGCAGAGACCATTAACAAGGCGAAACAAACGGCAGATACAGATGCAGCTATTCCCAAGGCAGTTTCAAAAATTCAAAGCATAGCTCTTGGCGATCCTGAAACCAGCGATATCAATGCCCCGACTCAGCAAGCAATGAGGGACATGCAATCGCATGATATGCCGAGAAGTGCTGAGAGTTTCCGCCCGTCCGGGAATAAAGAAAAAGATGCGAAAGACGCCTTAAGCCAGTCGGCGTTACACGCGGAAGTTGCCCGCAATCAGACCGGAGAGGCCAGAGAAAACAGTCTTAAAGAAGCTGATGCATGGCGTTCTGCATTCAACCAGATTTCAGGTAATAATTATTCACCATCCGATGTAGACCGTGTTGCTCGGTTAGCCGTGGATGGTAAAAATAATGGTTATGAAAACGGACTTTCGGACGTCGTTAAAAACGCGGTCAGCAAGGCGGGCACTACGGCCAGCAGAGTACCGACTGGCTCTGCTGATTATGAGCTGGGTGGAGGTATGCGCGACAGCAACAGTAGAAGTCCGAATCTGTTAGATAAAGGGCAGGCAGCCAGAGAACAGGTGTTTGATGGTAACCGTACAGTAGCAAAAACGTTAACCGGAGCCGGTTCAGACCGTTATGTCGGTGATTCTATGAAGTTAGAAAACGGTTCATCCGGTCAAACGCTCATCGGCAACATGAGCAATAATATGCAGTTACGACAGGCGCTCAATTTAGCTGACAACAGCCCTGGTATGACGGACGAGAAATTAACCCGTCTTCAGGACGCGCAGGACACCGCAATGAGGACTGTCCAGAGTAAATTAGCTGACGACCCACGATATGGGCCAGAAGCGGCCGCCGCTTACCCTGCGTTTATCGCAAGCCTACCGGAAAGGCTCGGTACCACAGAAGGCAAGGATTATGCGAAAGCCTTCCTGGACAAGTACCGAAAACACTAAGAAAAAAGCCCGCTATAAAGCGGGCTTTTTAGTGGTGATGTCTTTCATTAATTTCTTGTTCAAAAAAATAATATTCAGTTGAACGGGGGTCATTGATATCTGATTGTCTGTAGCCAGGAAACTCATTATCATAATCCGTTTCACTGGATTCCCCGGTTTCAACCCTTTCAGCCGTATCAGGCTCTTTCTTACGGCAACTGAAAAGCGGGTATTTGTGCCCGACAGTGCAGTAGCGGTAGACAAGCACACCCAGGCAAAAGACATAGAAGAGCTCTCTAAAGTCGGCAAGTTCAAAACCAAACAGTTCGTACATCATTGTGTAACCCTCTGCTCCTTCTCATTTGATTACATTATAAACTATTTAACCCAGCCTCCAACCCCCTGTTTTCATCACCCCCGGATGCAGCCTCAACTCTAAAAGGGGGCTTTACAGGCCATAGTCCATGGTGTATCCGTTGATACACAGTTGTTATCGCTGACCGGCTATGAAAAACAGTCGTTGTTTATGCGCTGCACAGGCCCGGAAAGTTACTTTTTCTCAGCCATCGAAACAGCACCCCGGCAGTTCTACCCGGTAAATTAAGGGGAATGACGTTTTCTTTTCCCGGCCGGGTAAGCAGACCGTCTTCGTAGTGTGTCAACGGGAGTCACGACGTCAGGAACAGACAGACCAGTGAGGTTTACGTGAATGAATCATCAATAAAAACCGAAAATGTGTTCCTCTTCTGGAGAGCCATTGAAGCCTTAACCCCTCAGGATATTGATAAGGAAAATGCCCGCGACAAACTCAACCCGGTTTACAAAGTAGGCGCAGGATCCATGCTTCCCTGGGATGACCCGGAACATACCCGTAAGGATATTGCGCCTGGCAAAGTGTGGCGCTACTCCGCTCAGGCGGGGGTTTATCATCTGAGCGAGATTTCCAAAATGCTGGAGGATAAAATCGGTGCCCATGAAGCGGTACCTGAAGAACGTAAATCAGGGAAATGCAGGCTTTTTGATATTGGTTTCAATGAAGAAGGCATCCCCCAGCCAGCCACGTTCATGTTATCCCTGTCAGCATGGTCGGCGGCTCAGATACTCAGGCATGATCGCGGCGTTTATGCTCTTCATGCTCCCCTTTGCTCCGATGTGTCCGACCTGCCCGCACCAAACGACAGCCTCCCGCTGGTGGATAGCGGTTTTTACGATTTTGATAATCTGACCCTTCATCTCATGCAGTGGGTGGACAATGAGGCTTATCGATTACAGGAGGAGGGACAGAAGGCCGATACAGGATGGTTGAAGACGCTTGAGAAACTGGTCATCGCAAAACTGTATTTCCCGGAAGAAGCCATGGATACGACGATCGTCAGTGTGGTTAAGTGTTCCCTGACCAGGAAGGCGAAAGTTATCCAGGAAGACAGTGCAAAGAAAGACAATAAAAAGAAAGAAGCGGTGCCCGATGACCTCATTAACAGTTTTTTCATTCAGGAACTGCGAAAGCTCGACGCGGAGTGGAGGCAAGGAGGGGGTGGGGCCGGTTTTAAAGACTTTATCATGGCGATAACCCGGGATAACCAACAGCGCCTCGATATACGCACTGAAGAAGGCCTGGATTTTGCTTTTGAGAAACTGTTGCCCACACAGCCACCAGCTGGCTCCTGGCCTTCAAAGTACCCGCTGGCATTCAGCCAGCAGCTGGCCGTCAATGAAATCTGGACCAGAAATCACACTGAACCGGGTATTTTTGCTGTAAATGGTCCTCCGGGAACGGGGAAGACAACACTCCTGCGTGATGTGGTGGCCGCAGTCGTCACCGATCGGGCGAGTAAACTGGTTAAACTCGGAGACTCTGCATTTAAAGCCAAAGACAGCCTCAAATACAATGACAGGCTGATACCCTATTATTCGCTTCACCCGTCCCTGGCGGGGAGTGCCATCGTGATTGCATCGTCCAATAACGGAGCCGTGGAGAATATCTCACTTGAGCTCCCCGGGATGGAAGCGGTACCGGAGGATGTGTCAGATCGCAGCGATTACTTTGGCGGGCTGGCTACCGTAATACTTAACAGGCCTGCCTGGGGACTTCTGGCGGCAAGACTGGGCAATAAAAGTAACAGAGAGCAGTTCGTTAACACACTGTGGTGGGGAAATCTGCAGAAAAGTGAAAAAGGCGATGAAGCACCTCCGGAGAAGTTTTCACCCGAACGTGGAGAGGGGCTGAAATACCATCTGAATTTACTGCGACCGCCCCGAAAAGTCAGAGAGCCTGCACTGACCTGGACTGAGGCTGTCACACGTTTTGAACAGGCACAGGCGGTGGAGGAAGCCGAGCGTCAGCAACTGGTCACCAGTTCAGGGCTAACGCATAAAATTGAGTGGCTCGAAGAACAACGAAGAGTGTGGGAAGAAAGGAAGCAAACCGCAACGCTTCAGATTGAGGAATGCCGGAACGCGCTACAGGCGCTCTCTGACAGACTCGCCGCGATGGAAATGACCCTGACCCTGTCCAGTGGAGAACGGGACGAACTCGATCAGCGCATCCACCAGCATGAAAAAAATAAACCCGGCCTTCTGGCTAATCTCTTTTCGCTGGGGAGGATATCGAAGGCATGGTGGGATCGTTATCAACGGCTGACAGACGAATCAGATGCTTTGCGGACGACGTTGACTCAGCAACGGCAGGAACTGCAGCTGGCGCAATCAGAAAAACATAATGCAGACAATGAACTCAGGAGCCTTGAGCGTGAGCTCACTCAGGTGATCAGCAACGGTCAGGCGGTCTGTAAAGAGCAGGAACAGAATAATACCTTGCTGAAGCAGGCTATATCCGATCTGGGAGCCTCCTGGCCGGAGCGGAATGCAACAGATGAACATAGGGAATTGTCAGCACCATGGCTTCATGAGCGCTGGAGAAAGGCGAGGGAAGATGTGTTTATCGCAGCATTAGACGTTCACCGGGCGTTTATTGAAAATAATCCTGTAAAAATGGCCGCCAATATAGGGCTTGCAATGGACTGGTTAAAAGGGCGAAAACTGACCGAAAAACAGGCGGGTCTGGCTCTCGACTCCTTATCTCTGGTCGTCCCGGTTATATCAAGCACCTTTGCGTCCATGCCCCGGATGTTCAGGGATACAGGTCAGGAAGCGATAGGCTGGTTGCTGATTGATGAAGCCGGACAGGCACAACCTCAGCATGCGATTGGGGCTATCTGGAGAGCAAAACGCACGGTTCTGGTAGGTGACCCAAAACAACTGGAGCCGGTCAGCGGTATTCCGTCCACTGTAGAGGGGGCGCTGGCAAAACATTATAAGATCCCGTCCTGCTGGTGGCCCGGAAAAGTCTCAGCACAGATACTGGCAGACCAGACGATGGACGTTGGCACCTATCTGCCCGACCCGGAGTCAGAACAGATTTGGGTAGGCTGTCCGTTACGGGTTCACCGGCGCTGTGATGAACCAATGTTCAGTATCAGTAACCATATTGCCTATGACGGGCTCATGGTCCACGGGAAAAAGCCGGGCCTGGTGGATTTCCCTGAAAGCGGATGGCTGGATGTGAAAGGGAGGACATGCGAGGGAAACTGGGTAGTGGAGGAAGGGGCGGCGGTGGAAAAGTTACTTTTGGCGTTGCGTCACCAGTATTCACTCACTCCTGACGACGTGTTTCTGATCTCGCCATTCAGGGACTGCGCCAAGCAGCTTAACCGGATCGCAAAGAGGCTGGGATTCAGGATGGACAGAACGGGGACCGTACATAAAACACAGGGCAAGGAAGCTACTGTGGTTATCCTCGTGCTGGGAGGCAACATAAAAAGTCAGGGGGCGAAAGCCTGGGCGGCGGAAAAACCCAATCTTCTGAACGTCGCGGTAAGCAGGGCGAAACAACGCATTTACGTCATCGGCGAACGTGCATTATGGGAGAAGCAACCTTACTTTTCCACGCTGTCCCGGGCACTGGGAAGGCTGGATGTGCCGGTGAGCAACAGCAACCCGCGTGCGATGTCATATATGGAAGAGTACTTAACCACTGAATGGCGCTGATAAGCGCCAGGTCTGCCAGCTGTCTAATGCGGTATCGACCGCAATACCGGGTGACTATGACATGTCTGAGGGATGATAATCAGTCGGATATCTGCCTCTAATCTTTTCCTGATATTCCCTGCCGGACCATCAGCGTATGCAGGTGAGGCAGGGAGGTCTTCCCTCTGGTTTAGCAAGTTACTCATAAACGCTCGCCGACTTGTGAACTGGACACCAAAAGTTGGACCCTCACCAGGGCAACCAGCGAAGGTGCAGTAAAAGTTACTTTTATCTATAGGATTGCCAGGATTGCTGATGAGAGTTGTTAGCGAGCTTACCTGTTACCTCGGGAGGATTCTGCTTTACACGATCAAGACCGGTCCATGCATTGAGCTGCATCATTTTGCCGTTACGCTGCAGACGCCGGTTATAACGTTCCATAAATTTGAAAATATAGTTGGCTCTTACGCGAGGCGTTTTACTGTTGTAGTCAGCAATACCTTCAAACACGTTCCCTTTACGGTCAATAATTTTCCGGTGCAGCCACCATGTCCCAACCCAAAAAGAAGCACAGGCGTCATAAGCGAGCTCACGTCAGGTAATTGCGGGGAAGTGGGATTTCACCTCAGCCAGATTTGATGAGTTAATCTGCATTGGGCCAATATCCCATGTGCCATTGGTGTTAAGGACGAAAGAGCCAATCTTTCCACCTTCGTTATCAAAAAGAGTAAAGACAAGGTCACGGTCAATCCCGAAGAAACGCGCGGCGTCAGTTAAACATTCGTTTTTAACCGTTTCGGGTACATTTTGGGGCTTCGGTCGATCCGGTGGGGGATTGAATGCTGCATTTGCATTGACGGTTAAAGTGGCGAACAGCACCGCTCCAAAAAATAATCTAGTCATTAACCCGCTCCTCAAAAGTAACTTTTACAGGTTACACGACAACAAAAAAAATTTTTTCCTATACCGGGGGTAAATGCCTCCTGCTCGGAAAAATATTTTTTTTGTTTGATACAGTATTTAAGGAGGTAGGACATGATTAAACCCATTGCAGTTGCTCTGATATTGTTAACTCCATCGGCCTATGCTGATGTTGATTTACCTGCAGAATTAAAGGACAAAATTGAAGCCGTTGGTATCAACCCCGTCTCTGCAGAGAAATCTCCGGTAAGTGGTATTTACTCAGTCTTTTCAAAAGAAGGGACGAGTTACGTCACGTCTGACGGTGAATACATCTTCACCGGAAATTTATTCAAAGTGAAAGGGACAGAAGTGGAAAACACCACGGACGAGTTTATCAGTAAAGGGATGCGATCCTATATTGAGAAGCTCGATACTATCACCTACAAAGCACCAGATGAGAAATATGTCATCGGTGTTTTTACTGATATCACCTGCGGCTTTTGCCAGAAACTACATAGCGACCTGCAATCCTATCTGGATAAAGGCATCACTATTAAATTCATCGCATACCCACGTGCCGGGATGAACTCCATGATAGCCCGAAACATGGCATCTGTCTGGTGTGCAGATGACAAACCTGCAGCTTTAACCAGAGCAATGAAAGGGGATGGTTTACCTGAAAAGCAACCGACAAAGGCCTGCATGGACTCCATTCAGAGCCAATTTAATGCAGGGAACACGTTCAAACTCTCAGGCACGCCTAGCGGTTTAAGCCTGAAAGGTGAGCCGATGGTATTTGCGGGGTTACGTGACCCTGACCAGATGCTGAACAGCCTGAAAACGGCCAATCAGAAAAAATAACTCTCCGGGAGCAACAATGAAGAAATTAATAGCAGTGGCAGCGGTAGTGGTTGTTTCATTTGCCGCCCAATCCAGCGTTTGCGGGCCAGTTGCGTGCAAAGTTACTTTCGTCGATGTCGACGGCTCGCAAAAGCCGATCATGCTTCTCGATGACAAAGTTTCAACGCGGAAGAGCTCAATGAACCGTGTATTTGATGATGTGTACTCGCACGGCCGTAAGGTCCAGACTGACCTGAAATCAACCACTCCTGCTGCCGGACATCCTGATAAATCATCACCCGTGCAAATGAGCAGGGAATTAAGTCCTGTGGTCATCTACAGCGCATAAAACGGAGTCTCTCATGGGATTAATCAGAACAGTGGTATACGTGGGTATCATTGGAGGCATCTTTGCCTATACACAAACAAAAGATAGCCTTGAAAATATTTCGGTTCCGGATGCGGAGTTTCCATCGTCAATCACCAGGAATAACTTTATGCAATCGACATGGGTGAACGAGCATTACACTTCACTGAAGAATGGCCCGATTGCTGACGGTATATCCAGTATTCTGGATGATGCTCAGGATATCAGGGGGTCTGTCAATAATGTTGTCATGACGGCCGGTAATGTCGATATCCAAAAGGTTATTCAGGACGCAGTAGATGAACTTGACAACAGTAGCCGAAAATCCAGTAAGTAATTTAGCAATCAGAGCCACCAGATACGCATATTAAATAAAATATCACTTAGGGGTAAAACATGGAAAATAAACAAAATACTAAAAAACAGACTCTGATTCATATCGCACTGGTAGTAGGTGGTTTTGTTGCTGGTTCGGTAATTTGGGGGAATGGCAGTAATATTATGAACTCAAATGACTCAGCTAATGAGTCTGTCAACAAACAGCAAATCGAACTGGCAAACAGTATCAATGCATTAGCTCAAACAGCGAACCAGGTAAATAAGCCAGCCGGTTTAGTCCTGACTGAGCAGGACAAGGAACTTATTGGAAAAACTGCGGCACAATATTTGATCGAACATCCAGAGAACCTGGTGGAAGCTGGTAAGCGTCTTGAAGCCAACCGAGATGGAGAAAAAACCTCAGACGTTGTGAATACAAAAGACGTATTGCTTGAAACAAAATTCACGCCAAACTACGGCCCAGATAACGCAGATGTAGCTGTTATTGAATTTTTCGATTACATGTGTCATTTCTGTCAGCAGTCCAGTCCCGAGCTTGAAAAGGCGATTGCAGAAAATAAAAATGTTCGGACTTTCTTTAAAGACTTCACCATTTTTGCTGACCGCACACCTATCTCCGGGATGGGGGCAAAAATTGGTCTCTACATCTTTAATAAGTACGGGCAGGAAAAATACTACGAGTTCCATAATAAGCTCATGAGTGAAGCGGGTAGGGCAATGAAGGACAGGAAGGACTATACACCTTCTAATCTGGCGGCTCTGGTCAATGGTTTGGGATATAAAGAAATACTGGATCAGCAAGGTAACTTCTTGCTTACTGTCGAAATGCGTGATCAGCTTCAGAATGTTCTTGATGCAAATATGATGCTGGCGGATAAACTCAATTATAGCGGCACGCCAGTGTTTATTGTTATGAACATGAAGAACCCGCAAAACAAAACCACAACCATTATGCCCGGTGCGCCTGATTTTTATCGCTTGCAACAGGCAATTAATAAGGCAAAAGGAAACTAAACATATTCTTCCCTTGCCAAAACAGGGGTTAATAGCAAATACCTCGTAAAACGTGACCCAACGGGCATGGAGATTATGAGGTTAATATTAAATGATTGTACATTTGAACGGTGAAGATGAAAACTTGTATTCCATATATTATCAAATCATGCAAAGAGAAAAAGAAAGAAGGGGGGAATATGATAAATAAAATACACAATCTAGAAAACGTCATGGATAGTACTTTTGCAACTGGCCATTCGACCTGGTTAAGATATGTGTTAAGAAATAGTGTATCTACGCTGGGTGATTTAAAGATCGCGGCTAAGCAAGTATGTTCAAGCAATGCAGCGAAAGACGAAAGTACAGAATTGCAATGTAGCATTGTAGTCTCATATTGTAGTACTTTACAATCTATCTCAATTATTTTGCAGGTTGCCGTGGAACTTGAGACGTTACACCAGAACGATGCTTTTCTAAGGTCAACGTTTGAATATCTTAAACGCAATGGGATTTATGATCACGATATAATTTTTGACATGGTTAAGAAAGTATCTCTAACTGATTGCGAAAAAATTCACGAGTCTATTGTTAAAGCGCAGTTTGGGGTGGAGTTATTGGAAGCACGTATTAGTTTCGGCTCGAGAAATTTTCCTCTTCGTAATGATATCAAACGATTTTATCCATATTTACTACGAAAAGAAGTTTTTTAAGGTTCAACGATATTGATTTCATTTAAATTCGGTGTGACCTCAGCTGAGTTAATTAAATGAAATTGGGGTGTCCATATCAATAAATATCTAATATTTAAGGGTGTTTCTATGTTAGAACATAACTTTGTTTTCAACAGCATGATGATTATGATTGTTATCTTATCTTATATGCTATTTAAAAGTCTTAAGTCAAAGAAAAGGCTTCAGCATAAGTATGATGAGGTATTTAAGGCTTTTCATATTGCGAATTCAGAGTACACCGGCGGCCTAAAAGATGTTTACAAAAACTTATCTTTAAGCAATGCTCAGTTGCAGTTCCTTGCTGTTTACTTCAATCAAGACACTGTCCAGTTTGATGGCAGAAATATTGTGTGCGAAAAAGAGGATGATGTTCAGTATATTCTTTCACTTATATCAGACAGCCATTTTTGGTTGGACAAGTCCATGAAAGGAATAAATGAAGTGGTAAATAATACGGACGTAATAAAAGATATTAAATTATCTCTATCACCGTTCGCTTCGTTGGGTGAGCTGAATGTTATAGATGATGAATTTAAACTGAAAAATAATGAGTTTGATGGGTTTGCTAAACTCAAAGTTAAGTATGATGTAAAAAGGGGTGAAAATGGCAGGGGCATTGTTTTCACTTTCTGCTGGTGGGGTGATGTTTGCAACAGCTGTTGTTATTATCATCTTTAGTGCTATGCTATATGACAGTATAGTTAAAAGACGTTCTAAAAATATTAACTCACCAGAGTTTACAGGATCACCTCAACTAGCATCTTGCAATTGTTCAGGAGGTACTGTCCTGCTTTATCTTGATTTTGATGGAGTCCTCCATCGAAGAATGAATGAGACATTTGAAAGAATGCCTCTACTGGAAAAAATTTTAAAACAATGTCCAGAATTACGTATAGTCGTGTCCAGCAGTTGGAGGGAAACAATGACTTTAGAAGGGCTTAAATACCTTTTTCCGGTAGCATTCAGACACAGAATAATAGGTGTTACACCTTCACTTCAGGAAGTGAAGGATACCGAATATGTTCGGTACAGAGAGTGCCTTTTACATGCCAGACATATGGGGGTCAACAAGTTTATTATCATTGATGATGAATCACACCGTTTTCCACCTGGGTGCGAAAATCTGGTATCAACGAATTACAGTGAGGGGATGACTGACCAAACAGTAGCATCTGTCATTATGAAATATTGTCAGTACTTAACATGAAGGAATGAATTACAATATTAAATATAAGTTTTTTTTGTGGGCGATGAACAGAGAATTAAAGCCGGTTATTCAGGCAGGGCAGGAACAACCACCCATGGATAATCGGCTCCCGGACATGTCCGGGCAAAGAAATCGTAGAACTAGCGCATGACAGTAAGACGGGGTAATCGAGGCAATATCTCAACAGTACAAATGAAAGAATGCCTTGCTTGGTGGGCACCGGCAGTCAGAGCCAGCGTTCTGCAGCTGCATCAAAGGCTAAGTGTACCTGCCATTACCCCAGCTCATGAATCAGCATGCCAGCATGTTTAATGTTTAGAGTCGTCATGTTTGCATTAAGGTCTTTCATCATTCTGGTTCCGCCGCATCGCACATATTCTCTCAATCTTCCATTGTAGGCAGCGCTGGAAGCGATTTTAAGCTGCTTTATCGGACAGGGAAGATAAGCTGACCTGCTCCCCGTTGATTAGTACACCCCGATGTTAGTAATGTCTTCATAAGCCACATGAGGACATCCCCATGAAGAAGCGTTTTTCCGACGAACAGATCATCAGTATTCTCCGCGAAGCCGAAGCTGGGGTACCCGCCCGTGAACTCTGCCGCAAGCATGCCATTTCCGATGCCACGTTTTACACCTGGCGTAAGAAGTATGGCGGTATGGAGGTGCCTGAAGTCGCTTGAGGAAGAGAACGCCAGACTCAAGAAGCTGCTTGCCGAAGCCATGCTGGATAAAGAGGCGCTTCAGGTGGCTCTTGGGCGAAAGTACTGACGACAGACCAGAAGCGGGAAGCCGTGATGCTGATGTGTGATGCGACCGGTCTGTCGCAACGTCGTGCCTGCAGGCTTACAGGTTTATCCCTGTCGACCTGCCGCTATGAGGCTCACCGTCCGGCTGCTGATGCGCATTTATCAGGGCGCATCACTGAGCTGGTACTGGAGCGCAGGCGTTTTGGCTACCGTCGTATTTGGCAGTTGCTGCGCCGTGAAGGGCTTCATGTTAATCATAAGCGCGTGTACCGGCTTTATCACCTCAGTGGCCTGGGCGTAAAACGCAGAAGACGTCGTAAAGGCCTGGCAACAGAACGTCTGCCGCTGCTCCGTCCGGCGGCGCCCAATCTGACCTGGTCGATGGATTTCGTCATGGACGCACTTTCCACCGGTCGCAGGATCAAGTGTCTTACCTGCGTCGATGATTTCACAAAGGAATGCCTGACGGTCACTGTTGCCTTTGGGATTTCAGGCGTTCAGGTCTCGCGTATTCTGGACAGCATTGCACTGTTTCGAGGCTATCCGGCGACGATAAGAAC